>Ga0315282_10016120_pt1 | contig 10953 bp, 9 predicted proteins | sample YL17G07_20_MG_FD_203693 | JGI IMG/M metagenome (GOLD analysis project Ga0315282, IMG submission 203693) | Sediment microbial communities from Yellowstone Lake, YNP, Wyoming, USA - YL17G07_20 | ecosystem: Environmental > Aquatic > Freshwater > Lake > Sediment | place: USA: Wyoming | collected...
TTTCTCATCCATAAAGTAATACAGGCTGCCGTCATTGTAGAGGTATTGCATATGGCGGTAGTCTAGTGGTGCCCGAGCGAACTTCTCGCTTGCCTGAAATGTGCGCTCAATAGTGTGCCTGCTGCGGATATTGCGAAGTTTCAGGTGAACTTGAGCGCTGCCCCGCCCCAGCTTGATATGCTGGTAATCGAGAACCTGGTACAGTTCCCCGTCTAGCTCAATAGTGATTCCCCTTTTTAAGTCACTGCTGGTTATCATGTTATACTTTCCTTGCCCTTGAAATCACTTTGGCTTTGCCATTCTCCATTATAGCTACATCCTCAATCCTTACTCCTCCCCAGTCAGGAAGGTAAATACCGGGCTCAATGGTAAATACCATGCCGGAGGTGAGTTTATCGGTGGAATTGGGGCCGAGGCGGGGCGTTTCGTGTGTAACTAGCCCCAGGCCATGACCCAGACCATGTCCAAAGGCTTCGCTATAACCTGCCTCCTCAATAACTGCTCTGGCTAGGCTATCAACCTCTCCGCCGGACATATCCTCTTTCATTATTGCCAATGCAGTTAGCTGCGCCCCAAGAACGGTATCATATACCTTTTTGAAGGTATCATCAGGAGTGCCCAGGCAGATAGTGCGGGTAAGGTCGCTGGAATATCCGCCTATCCTTGCTCCGATATCAATTATCACCGGCTCGCCATCCTGTATAGCGCGGTCTGATGGCTTGGCGTGGGGCAGAGCCGCATTTGGTCCCGAAGCAACAATAATCTCAAAGGGCAAGGTCTGGCTGCCTTTCTCTCGCAGGAATTTCTCCGTTTCCCAGGCTACTTCCTTCTCGCTTATACCAGTACGAATTATACCTTGAAGATATTCAAAGGCGCTATCGGTTATTTCTACCGCCCTGGCGATGAGCGCAATCTCCTCAGGCTCTTTTACCGCCCGGAGGGATTCTACCAATCCATCTATAGGGATAAGCCCGAGCTGTGATTGTGCTTTACTTAATGTATCTGTTAGCTGTCGGTAGAGGGCAAAGGTGATATAACCGGCTTCAAATCCCAATCTCCTCAGGTTTAGCCCGGCTAACAGTCGGGGAAACCAGTCGCCTATCTCATTGGTTATCCGGAAAATCTCATAATCTGGGGCTTGTCTCTTGGCTTGCTCAATGTAGCGAAAATCAGTGGTCAAAATGGCACTTTTGGGTGTAATCAGCAGAAAACCTGCCGAACCATCAAAGCCGGAAAGATAATATCTGTTCTCTGGTTGGGAGATAAGGAGAGCATCAATCTCCTTTTCAGCAAAGCGCTGGCGCAATTTTTCAAGCCTGTTTTTCAGGTTCATCGCTGTTTTCCCGTGCTAAAGGATGGGCGGATAGATATACCTTTCTCGCCTGACTTTTGGTTACGTGAGTGTAAATTTGCGTGGAGGAGAGATTGACATGACCCAGAAGCTCCTGGACAACCCTTAAATCAGCGCCGCCATCAAGCATATGAGTGGCGAAGGTGTGGCGCAGCATGTGGGGATGAACCCGCTTGTTGATGCCGGCTTTGCTGGTGTATCCCTCTAAGATTTTTTGCACCCTCCGTTCTATGAGGCGTTGCCCATAGCGATTAACGAACAGGGCATTGCTCTTTTTTTCGCCTAAGAGCTTGAGTCTGCCCTGGCTGAGGTAGGTTTTCAAGGCATTGGCGGCGGGCTTACCCATCAGTACCACCCGTTCCTTGGAGCCCTTCCCCCAGACGCGAATTTCACGACTGTCAAGGTCGACCTGTTCTAGGTTCAGGCTTACTAGTTCACTCACCCTGAGCCCGGAGGCGTAAAGCAATTCTAGTAAAGCGCGGTCACGCTGTCCCTGCGGCGTGGATGAATCTGGGGCTTTCAGGAGCTTTTCTATCTCTTCCGAAGTGAGAAAGGAGGGCAAACGCTTATCCAGCTTGGGCGAAGCAGTAGCGGCTACTGGGCTTTTAGATATTATCTCCTCCCGCACCAGGTAGCGGTAGAAGGAGCGAATCGCTGATAGTTTGCGAGCAATGCTTGCCTTAACAAAGCCCTGTTCCATAAGATGGGACAGGTAATCACGCAAAACATGCTTGTCCACTTCTTTCAGGGAGCGAATGCCTTTAGTTTTAAGAAAGTTGAAGAAATCCAGCAGGTCATTTCTGTAGTTGCGCACCGTATAGGGTGAGGCATTCCGCTCCGCCTCAAGGTAGTTTATATATTTATTGAAGGTTTCTTGCATGGGGGCTTATTTCTTCTCAAACTTAATACATGTGCTGGCATTCGATTCGGGTGTTACCTTCACCCCGTCGCACCTTTTGCCGAGGCAGAGGTATCCGGTTCCTTTTGGATTCGGCACAAGCAGTTTGCACTCGCCGCATTTCGGCATTTACTTTCACCCCCTCTAGTTACATTATTTTAGCGAATAGACTTTTTAGCTTGCACAGCTTCTTTATCTGTATCGGCAATCTTACCTTTATATTTGCACTTGGTGCACTTTGCCCATTTTTGTCTATAGAGGGTGAGGAGTCCGCCGCAGTTGGGGCAGGGCTGGGGGAGGGGCTTAAAATGGGTGGCAAAATCGCAATCAGGGTAGTTGCTGCAACCATAAAAGATGCGTCTCTTTTTGTTAAACTTCTCCACCAGCTCGCTGCCGCACTCAGGGCACTTGGCTCCTGTCTTAACCTGATAGGACTTGGTAGATTTGCACTCGGGATAGCCACTACAGGCTAAGAATTTCCCGTAGCGCCCCTCTTTCACCACCATCGGCTTGCCACACTTGGGGCAAATCTCTGAGGTTGGCTCAGGGGCAAACTTTACCTTTTCTATAGCTGTAGAAGCGTTTTGCAGGCTTTTCTCGAAGGGCGTGTAAAAATTCTGTACAACGCTCACCCAGTTCCTGTTTCCGCTGGCTATATCATCTAATTCGTCTTCCATGCGGGCAGTGAATTCAATATCAACAACGTCAGGGAAGTGTTTAATTAGCAAATCATTGACCAAAATACCGAGCTTTGTCGGCTGAAAGCTGCCGTTAGTCTTAGTGACGTATCCTCGCTCCTGAATTGTGGATAGGGTTGGGGCATAGGTGCTGGGGCGTCCAATACCCCATTGTTCCAGCGTTTTAATCAGTGTCGCTTCAGTGAAACGGGGCAGAGGCTGGGTAAAATGCTGCTCTGGGGAAAGCCCTAGAAGCTTAAGCTCATCGCCCTTTTCCAGAGACGGCAGCGGGGAGCTTTTCTTTCCTTCCTCAGTTTCATCTTTCCCCTCAATATAGAGTATGGTAAAGCCGGGGAAGGTGAGAACTGAGCTGGAGGCTCTTAGCAGGTAGTCAGTTTTAGATCGGGGGCATCTGGCTTTAATGTCAACGGTGGTGTTATCAAAAGATGCCGCCGACATCTGGCTTGCTGCCATTCTTTTCCAGATGAGCTCGTAGAGCTTAAATTGGTCAGCGGTAAGGTAAGGTTTAATCAGAGGTGGCTCACGCCTAATCTTGGTGGGGCGGATAGCTTCATGCGCCTCCTGTGCCCCCTTTACACTCTTGATGAAGGTGCGAGCATGGGGCGGAAGAAATTGAGAGCCATACTTTTCAGCGATAAATTCTCTGGTCTCAGCTATGGCGGAGCGAGCTACCCGGGTGGAGTCGGTGCGCATATAGGTGATAAGCCCTACGCTTCCCTCGTCACCTATGGGCAACCCCTCATAAAGCTGCTGGGCGATGGTCATAGTATGGGCAGCAGTGAAACGGAGCTTGCGCCAGGCTTCCTGTTGCAGTGTGCTGGTAATGAAGGGTGGCGCAGGCTGACGAGTCGCCTTTTTTGTCGTTACTTTAATGACGCTATAGCCGGCTTGCTCAAGCTCATCACAAATCTCGGTCGCTTCTTGCTGATTGCGAATAGCAAGCTTGGTGCCATCAAAAAGACTGACCAGCGTCGCCCGGAAGGGACTCACCTCGGCAGCAGGCGTTTTCTTGGCTAACTCCGCCTCAATAGTCCAGTATTCTACCGGGACAAACTTTTCAATTTCCCGCTCGCGGTCAACGATAATCCTTACCGCCACCGACTGGACTCTGCCGGCGGAGAGACCTCTCTTTACCTTTCGCCACAGCAAGGGGCTAATCTTATATCCCACCAGCCTATCCAGGACGCGCCGTGCCTGCTGTGCATTGACCAATTGCATGTCAATGGAGCGAGGGTGCTTGAAGGCGCGCTCCACGGCTTCCTCGGTTATTTCATGGAAGATGACACGGCGATATGGTATGTGGTTTGAGTTTATTATCTCCACCAGATGCCAGGCGATGGCTTCTCCCTCTCGGTCTGGGTCAGTAGCCAGATACACGGTGGATGCTACTTTGGCTGCCTGCTGCAGCTCTCCAACAACTTTGCTTTTCTCTCTGAGCACCACGTATTTGGGGATAAAGCCGTGTGCTATATCTACGCCCAAAGCGCTTTTGGGCAGGTCTCTTATGTGACCCAGCGAGGCTTTAAGGCTGTAGTTTCTGCCCAAAATCTTGCTCAGCGTTCTAGCCTTAGCTGGCGACTCAACTATAACCAAATTTTTCTTCATACTTGACATAACTACAAAAACAAATCAAAGCTAATCAGATAGGAATTGTTTCCCTATTTTTTTAATATAGCACCTAATCTACTTTTACCCTGTATTGCTCCCTTACTTCCCGTGCCAGGACATAGTTCATATTCCCCATCTGCTTTACCAGACCCTTAAGCTCCATCATGGTCAGGGTGCTGCTGACTGTTGAGGTGGGCAGACCACTTGAGCGGCAGACCTCATCAATGTGGGTCGGCTCAGCACTAAGCAGTTTTAGCAGCAAAGCCTCGGTATCAGAGGACGGTATAATCTCTTTCAGCTCTATCTGGTGAGCTACTGCAGTAAGGTTTAATTCTTCCAGAATATCGGTATAGCTACGAACCAGCTTGGCTCCTTCCTGAATGAGGTGGTTGGTTCCTCTGCTGGCTGATGATAAAATGCTACCCGGCACAGCAAAGACTTCCCGATTCTGCTCCACTGCCAGGTGGGCGGTAATCATCGCTCCGCTGGTCTCGTTGGCTTCAACGACTAAAACCCCAAGGCTTAATCCGCTCATAATTCGGTTGCGGCGAGGAAAGTTATCTGCTCTTGGTCTGATGCCCAAAGGATACTCGCTTATCAGGGCTCCCTGCTGGATTATGCTGCGAGCTAGATTGGCATTCTCGCTGGGGTAAACGATATCAAGCCCGCAGGCGAATACAGCGATGCTCCTGCCACCTGCTTCAAGAGCAGTGCGGTGAGCTATCGAGTCAATTCCCCTGGCTAGACCACTGACAATGGTGATTTTGCTCCGGGCAAGGTCAGCCACTATTTCCTCGGTTACCTGCCTGCCGTAAACGGTAGCCTGGCGGGTGCCTACTACTGCTAGGCACCACTCATCCTGGGGAAGCAGGGAGCCTCTAACGTAAAGGAGCGGTGGGTAGTCATATATCTCTTTAAGGCGGGATGGGTAAGCAGGGTCATGGCAGGTAAGCACCTTCACCCCATAGCGGTCAAGCTTCTCCATCTCAGCTTCTGGGGAGATCTTGGGTCGCCAGGTGGTGATGGCCTGTATTGAGCCTCTATCCAGTCCTGCCTGCTTTAAATCAGCCGATGAAGCCTGCCACGCATCCTCTAAGTTGCCAAAGTAATTCTCAAGCTGGCTGAGCTTGACTCGCCCAATCCCAGATATAAGGCTAAAACCCACCCAATATTTGAGGTCTTTATCGCTCATTCTCAAGGCAATGCCATTCTAACATAGAGGTAGGCTACTGACAATTGGATTGGGCAGAGCAATAGAAGTTCGGGTAACTTCTTTCAATTATTTTGGCATGGGGATTTTTAGGTCTTTTACTCCTGGCTTGGATAACTTCAAATCTGGGTGGGTCTCGCCGACCAACTCAATGATATTTTTGGCTAGGCGAATTCTCTCTCTTCCTAATCGAGCTAGTTCTTCCTCCGAGCTGCCCCAAGGTAGGAACGAGCCAATGGTTGACCCGTGCTCTATCTTGAAATAACAGGGGGAGGCAACCCTGGCAATTTCAGGGCTTTCATAAATGCGATTGAACCCACCCATAGAAGACCAGAGCGTGATGTGGATGTCGAAGGGGATACTCACTGCGCTTCTTAACGCTGCTAACATCGGCAGTGTAAGGTCACCTACAGGGTTACCAGTTCCAGCGCCAAGCGATTCAATCAGTTTAAATCCCGCTGGATTGGCATGCCCAGCGAATATTGAAACTTTAAAAAGTATATCCTTGGGCAGGTCGCCATTTTGCTTCATTTGATTGAGCAGGGATAAGACCCCCTCATCCATAATCAAAAACGCCTTGAAACCAATATCAATACACCTCTGGATATCCATGATACAGTGTACGACTGAGTCCATCCCCCTCAGCCTGAATCCAGAAATAGCCCCTTCAGGAGTAGCCACCTGCCGTCCAGTATACCAGGTTGGTCTCGGTCCCGGAGTTATAACAACCTCCACTTGGGCGTCATGGGCTATTTTGGCGAATTGCCTCAATTCCTCTCGGGTGAGCCAGGTCGCCCCCCGCACCACAGAGATGGCTCGATGAAAGGGAACCCCTTGTTTCTGGGCTTCATCAATTGTTGCTTCTAAAACTTTTACTGTTTCAATTGGTGAAATCTCTATTCGATAATTGGCGCCATCAGGAAAGGTTTTTGGAGATGTCGGTAATTCATAGAGGTCTCCCTTAGGCATTCCCAGCTTTTCCAGGGCTTTCGCAATTCTATCCATTGTTACCTCCTTTATTTGTTGCTCCAAATATGAATTCATAAATGGCTATTGGATTTTAGTTCTCCTTTAGGGGCTTTGTCAATTTCGCTGTAAGTTGGCTCGGCAAAGTCGGGTGCAACGATTAGCCGCAATGCATGCTTATGCATTGCTCTTTACAGGAGAAAGGGAAGAGGCACTAATGCCCTTCTTTTAATAAGGAGCTAAAAAGCAGGTTTTTAGCAGTGATGGGGATGGCGGAGAGGGTGGGATTCGAACCCACGGTAGCCAAAGGCTACACACGCTCTCCAGGCGTGCCTGATAGTCCACTCCAGCACCTCTCCTTTAGTCTATGTTATTTTAGATACTTTTCAAGTTCTGGTCTAGATAGTATTACTACCGGCTGTTTTGGTTCTTGATAATTGTCATTCGCGAAATCAATTCTAATTTCAGCAACCGAACCGAGTAGAGAGGTAAATTTATCTTCTATTGGCTGGATAGCTGTCGCTAGTCGTTTGGGTATTTCATCTAAATCCATTATGAGGCTTTGGTGAGCAAAATCGAGTTGCTGGTTGAACCAGTCTACCATACGGTCACAAAGTGAGATATCGTTCAGCACATCTGCCGTTATGTTGATGTATCTTGTAGAAAGCATTAATTTAATACACGTGTTTTGAAGTTTAGAAGTTGGTGGAAGGCTTTGAGCCAGTTGTTTTGCCGTATTCTTAATTTCATTAATATTGAAAGATATCTCAGAAAGAAGCGCATCTAATTTTCTCAAACTCGCTGCTTTCTCGTGGGCAAGTATGGCTACGTTTCTAAGTTGCAGAAAATCAGCTACTGGACTATCTGACCGTTCGGGATTTTTCTCTATGTCCTCCAGCCTTGTCTTTATGGCTTTCTTGAATTCTGCAATCTTGGCTGGAGACTCACTGTAAAAAGCAACCGGGTATGGCCTTAAATCAAATGGGATATGCTTTTCGCCTTGAGCAATGAGGATAGTGCGATTTGCTAATGTGTGTCTGACGCCTAGCTCATAGAAAACATTTGGGTTATTGTCAGTTAGGTCAGCTATCACTACATTTGCTTTATTTAATGCTTCCAATATTCCTTTAATAATATTCTGTCTTTCTGCAACAGAGTGCTCGCACTCATAGCCAAGCCCACTTTCCTCAACTGCTGGTTTGATAATATATTCAAATATTTCTGTCCATTTCTTCTCATCGCAGGATTTGGTACTTGAGAATGGCATAATAACGAAGCATTTCTTTTTGTTACTCATCCCTTATCCCCTTGAGCTATACTGGCGGAGAGGGTGGGATTCGAACCCACGCTCCGCTAACGCGGAGACCGCTTTTCGAGAGCGGCACCATGAACCACTCGGTCACCTCTCCCAGTTTCAGATTCTAACGCAAAACCTCGTTTAAGGGCAAGAGTGCCGACATTTTGCTGAGCAAGTTCATTCGCTTGCATCTCAACTGAAACGCTTTGCAAACCTTTCTCAAACCGGCGTGCCGCTGCCTCTTGAAGAACGGGTAGAAAATTCATTAGCAAATCCGACGAACAGGTCAAATTTCGATTTAAGGGGCTCTCTAGGATGATGAGCCGGAGAATTTTTTCGTGTTTAAGCGACACAATACAAGCTTTTATGACCTATGAGCGATTGACTAGCAGTCAAGCTGAATGCGGCTCGATAAGCAAAGAGGACACTACGTTTATGATAAAAGCACTTCGTCTTACAGCGATGCTCTCTCCTGGTGGAGTCCGTCCATCCTCTGTGAAAGCATATCTCCGTTTTTGCACTATCATAAAATTCTACCCTTGTGAGCGAATTGCGTTAGCTCCTATATCAAGAGCCGTCAAATTTAACGTCATTTTCTCGTGCGGAAAGGCAGCTTTCATTTCATCTTCAACATCCTTTTTTTCGAGGGCAAGCAGACCTGCGCCGATCAAAGTGCCCATCATGACAATATTCACGACTATTGGAGCGCCCAGTTTGGAGGCTATAGCAGTTGCATCTATGAACCAAGCTCTCTTGGAAAGACTTTTGATTGCCTGGCAAAGTTCATTGCGGTCAGGATATCTGTTCTTTTCCGAAAGAATGCTTCCGATGGGGAAAATGGGATGGGTGTTGGTGATACATGTCACCTCTGGGTTACCATATTTTTTTAATATCCTCAGAGTCTCCAAGGGCTCTAAGCCAAGAATAATATGAGCCTTGCCACCCGGAATCAGTGGACCGTAAGATTCATTCGAAGATATCCTGATACTGCTCATAACCGCACCGCTTCTCTGGGCAGCTCCGAATGTCTCCCCCCGGGTGACAATATAACCCTTCTTTATCAGTGCTCGGGCCATCAACTGAGAAATCAGTATATTCCCCTGACCTCCGACCCCGCAAATAATCAGGTTCAATGGATCTTGGGGAACAACCATTATATCTCCTCCTTCTTGGTGATGGCTCCATATGAGCATATATCAGCACAAACCCCACAGCCATTACACAGGAAGCTATCGATTGCGGTGTTACCATCGTCATCTCTTATTATTGCAGAGCAGTGAAGAAGGGCGACGCACCTTTCATTAAAGGAGCTACAGGCAAGACACCGTTGTGCCTCAGTTGTAGCCATGTCCGGCGTGAAACCGCCTTCAATCTCGGCGAATCCCTGCACCCGGCGAGCCACAGGCACTACACTGACTTTCGCACGAGGTTGCGGTGGTGTATTTTTTAGATGAAGTTCTTCAAAGCTGACAACTGAGCGTTTCTTCTCCTTGACACGAAGAGGTTTACTTCTTAGGTATCTATCCATGCAAATAGCCGCTCTTTTCCCGGCACCGATGGCGTCAGTCACCGTGGCTGGTCCAGTAACAACGTCACCACCAGCAAAAATACCCATAGCGGATGTCTCTAATGTCACAGGATTGACCTTTATCGTTCCTGCTGGTGTTAATTCCAGAGTGGCGCCCAAAAATTCAAGGTCGCAATCCTGTCCTATGGCAACGATGACGGTGTCACAATTAAAAACCTTCTCTGTACTTGGAAGGTATGTTGGATTAAACTTTCCCTGCTCATCAAATATGGATTTAACTTCCCAAAATTCAGCTTGTTTAATAGTGCCATTCTCACCGATGAACCTCTTGGGACCTAAAGAGTTATTTATCTTTACCCCTTCTTTGACCGCTTCCTCCCTCTCCCAGGGGTGACAGGGCATCTTATCTCGGGATTCAAGACAAACCGCGTTTACCTCCTTAGCACCAAGCCGAAGCGCAGTACGCGCTACATCCATAGCAACATTCCCACCACCAATTACCACGACCTTACTGCCGATGTTTGCCCGCTTGCCCAGATTGATGTTCTGAAGGAAATCGACGCCGAAAAGTACTGCCTCCATATCTTCCCCTGGCACGTTCAGCTTTTTACCCACGTGCGCGCCTGTGCTGACAAAAATAGCTTTGTAACCTTGCTGGAAAAGTTGATTGATGGAGGTGACTGGGGAATTAAGGCGGATTGCAACTCCCAGGTCTTCAATCGTCTTGATCTCTGCCCTTAGTATATCCTTGGGCAGGCGATATTCGGGAACACCCACTGCTAGCATCCCTCCGGGCAAAGGTAGAGCCTCAAAGATGGTGACCGGGTACCCCATAATGGCCAAGTGGTAAGCACAGCTGAGACCTGCTGGACCAGAGCCAATGACAGCAACCTTCTCCTCTCGCCATGCTTTTACATTCTTTACACTGGGCATGCTAAGCCCGTAATCTCCCAGAAATCTCTCGATTGTATGGTTAGCTATCGCCTCATCAAGCTGCCCACGATTACAGTATGTTTCGCAGGGATGATAGCAGACTCTGCCTAAGACAGAAAGCAGGGGGTTACATCGTTTGATTAACTCTAGTCCTTCAGTGAGTTTTCCCTGCTTGACGAAGTTTAGGAAACCTGGTATGTCAGTACCTGCAGGGCAAGCTTCTGCACAGGGCATCAGCTTCTTCCCAATTGTGGCTGCGCATTTGCTACATTTGCTGTGGTCTACTTGATAGGGTACTACCTTCTCACCCAGGTCTATCTTCTCCCGCTGGACTAGCAAAGCGCACTTTCTTCTGGAGATGACAACCGCGGGGCCTTCAAATCGGATAGCCTTTACAAGGGTATTGGTTGCATTTTCTAAGTCAAACGGGTCGATTACTTCAATAAATTTGACGCCGAAAGCTT
>Ga0315282_10016121_pt1 | contig 10952 bp, 12 predicted proteins | sample YL17G07_20_MG_FD_203693 | JGI IMG/M metagenome (GOLD analysis project Ga0315282, IMG submission 203693) | Sediment microbial communities from Yellowstone Lake, YNP, Wyoming, USA - YL17G07_20 | ecosystem: Environmental > Aquatic > Freshwater > Lake > Sediment | place: USA: Wyoming | collected...
CATCCCAAGTCGGCTTGACAGTTTGGGCGACACAGCGAGACGCCGAACAATCCACCGCGCTGCCAAAATGGCGACCCCGAACATGATGGGCGTTTCCATTAGCTCAGCTATTCTCGTGGCAAAACGCGGGACGACCCACAGGATGCGTATTGCTCCAAGCGCGAAGCCCGCTCCGAATACGAGCGCGAAATAGAGTGCGCCAGCTTTCAGAATCTGCACAGCGGCTTTTTGCCTCCCGGGACGTATTGTCTCGCCCTCCTCAGATCTTCTATTTGATGGGCCACTCCCCTCTTTCCTTCAAGACATCCCGATAAACCTGAAGGGCCTCATTCACAGCAGGCATTCCCGCATAGGGTGCCAACTGGAAAAAGATCTCAGTAATTTTTCTTGGGTCACAGCCGACATTCAACGCTGCATTCACATGGAGTTTCAATTCATCCGTGGCGCGTAGCGCAGCCAGCATGGCACACGCAACCATCTGCCTTTCGGGCAAAGTCAAAACAGTTCTGGAATAGAGCTTGCCGGTGATAAACAGGGATAAATCGTTGGCGAGGTCTCTGTCAAATTCCTTCCACGTCAGATAAGGGGGATCCATCTTGATCCCTTTACCGAATAGTTGATTGGCTGTATCTTGAGTCTTTTTTCTTAATTCGTCATTCATGATAGGAGTCCTCCTTCAATCGTTGCTCTTTGGCATTGGAAATATGGTTTTTTGTCTGAATTCAAACTTATGAATAAGGGACGCCCCTATTTATACCAAACTCCTTCTAATTCTCGATATATTTTTTTCGTCGTTGGAGTGGGGATGCCCAATTTTTTTCCGAGATTAATAATCGTGCCACCGAAAAGTTCCAATTCACTTTTACCTTTCTTCTGGTGGATATCTCTTGGTTAACTTCCGAAATAGCCTCCAACACCACCAACACCAAGTATGGAAACATTTAACTTGCCCATCGTCTATTCACCCTGAAAAATAATACGCCTGTTTTACTTTCGCAACAGGATCTGTTCCAAACGAATCTCAAATCGCCGGTTATCTTCTAATTGCCTCTTCTTCGGACCTTTTGTTCTACCACCCTCCCGACGGAATTTCGCCTTGACCTCGCGCTCCTCCAATAAGAACCCGATCTTTTCTGGACGAAACTCCCTACCCATTGGGCTCAGACACTTTGCCCCCTTCCCCAGCACAATAGCTGCCAACCCCCAATCACCTGTTATGACTACATCTCCTGTTTCCGTTAGATTCATGATTTTCATATCCGCTTCCTGAGAATCGTCTCCCACCACAATAGGGTGATCTGATTCTATATCGTGATTGAAATTGGCCACTGTCCAGGTCTGAATATTGTATTTTCGTCCAAGTCTCATGCAGATCTGCAAAACGGGTCTGGGACAGGCATCTGCGTCTACCAAAATCTTCATAGGATCCTTTTCAGAAAAAAAATAACATAACATCAACACGATAGCAAAGGAGGGCTTTGAAATCCAAAACCAAAGGCGAGATCCCGAAACGAGTTCGGGATGACAAAATACTTAGCACACCATTGACGTCATGCTGAACTTGTTTCAGCATCTGGTTTGTTTTTGCTGCCTTTGGTAGACGCGCTTTTCATCAGAAGGGCTTCAAGAAAAAAGGGCAGAACCATTTAGCTCTGCCCTTTCGTTTATTGTAGCGCCCCCATTTATTGCCTGCCTGCGGTAGGCAGGGGGGCGAATGAATTCCGTTCCGACAACCGCCGGAACGCTACTTATTCTCATTCATCAAATACTCATGAATCGAATTGGCTGCCTTTCTTCCAGCCCCCATGGCCAAAATGACAGTGGCTGAACCTGTTACGATATCTCCTCCTGCCCAAACTCCAGGCTTGGTGGTCTTTCCTGTTTCAAGGTCAGCAACGATATAACCTCTCTTATTAAGCTCCAGACCTTGTGTCTGCGCAGGAAGAAGTGGATTGGGACCGGCGCCAATGGCCACCACCGCCATATCACACTCCAATTGAAACTCCGAACCCTTGATGGGAACCGGTCTGCGCCTTCCTGAGTCATCGGGCTCTCCCAACTCCATCTGGAGACATTCCACACCGGTTACCCAACCATTATCATCTCCTAAAAATTTTGTGGGAGCCGTGAGTAGATAAAACTGGACTCCCTCTTCCTCTGCGTGGTGAACCTCTTCAATACGGGCAGGCATCTCATCTCTTGATCGGCGGTAGATGATTCGAACGGTGTCTGCACCTAATCGAAGAGCTGTCCTGGCTGAATCCATGGCCACATTTCCAGCTCCAAAGACTGCCACATTTTTCCCTCGGGCGATGGGTGTATCATATTTAGGGAAGAGGTATGCCTTCATCAAATTGGATCGTGTCAAATATTCGTTGGCTGAATAAATGCCGCAGTAGTTCTCCCCTGGGACATTTAAAAACTGGGGAAGACCTGCGCCCAAACCTAAGAATACAACATTATATTCCTTGAGGAGCTCATCAACAGTCTCAATTCTTCCGATGACACAGTCACACTCTACCTTCACCCCTAAACGCTCTAAATAGTTGACCTCTGCCTGAACAATCGCCTTGGGAAGACGGAATTCTGGAATACCATAGATCAGAACGCCCCCAGTTTTATGGAGGGCTTCAAAAATGGTGACCTCATGTCCTTTAAGAATAAGATCCCCTGCCAGGGTCAAACCTGCTGGTCCTGATCCCACGACCGCCACTTTCTTACCAGTTGGTGGCGCCTTCTCTGGAATGGTAATTTCTCCTTTAGTTCTCTCCCAATCCGCAGCAAATCGCTCTAATCTGCCGATGGCAACGGGTTGGCCCTTCTTCCCAACGATGCACACCTTTTCACACTGGTCTTCTTGAGGGCAGACGCGTCCACAAACGGCAGGAAGGCTGTTTCGTTCCTTCAATTTCCGTGCCGACCCGGCAAAATCCCCCTCCGAAATAAGTTTGACAAAAGCCGGGATATAGACTTCTACTGGGCATCCCTCAATACATTTTGGTTTCTTGCATTGAAGGCAACGACTCGCCTCCAACTGGGCCAATTCGGGCGTGTATCCAAAGGGGACCTCATCAAAATTCTTCGCCCTCACCTTAGGGTCCTGCTCAGGCATCTTTTGCCTTGGGACTTTTGGTTTTTTCTCTTTTTCTTCTTTCTCTGCCATCTCAACCCCCCTTATTTTACTGCGGCCGTAAATTGTTCCATGGATGCCTTCTCCTCTTTGAGATAGGCCCTTTGCCGTTTTACCAGTTCATCATAGTCGACCTGATGGCCATCAAATTCCGGGCCATCCACACAACAAAATCTCGTCTTGCCTCCCACTGTGACCCGGCAGGCTCCGCACATTCCTGTTGCATCCACCATGATGGGATTTAGACTCACCATCGTCTTGACCCCATATTCCTTTGTCAGCTTGCATAAAAACTTCATCATGGGTACAGGGCCAATCCCCACGATCAATTTCACATCCTTCTGTTCATCTAAAATCTTGCGAAGGACATCCGTCACAAATCCGTGATGACCATAACTCCCGTCATCCGTCGTCACCCTCAAATCGTGACTGGCCGCCTTCATCTCATCCTCTAAGATTAGGAGGTCTTTCGTTCGAGAACCGATGATAGCAATCACATTGTTCCCCGCTTCTTTGTAGGCTTTGGTAATCGGGTACATGACGGCAACGCCTGTCCCACCTCCGACACAGATCACCGTTCCAATCTTTTCGACATGGGTCGGCTTACCCAATGGTCCGATAATATCGGTGATGGAATCGCCGACATTGAGGGTTCTCAGGAGAGCAGTGGACTTTCCAACGACCTGAAAGATCAAGTCGATCATCCCTGTAGCTGGATCGGTCCCTCCCATAGTCAAAGGAATTCTCTCCCCAGTTTCATTGACCCGTAAAACGACAAATTGTCCTGGCTTTGCCTTACGAGCAATTCTGGGGGCCTCCACTTTAAAGTGGCACACCGTTTTCTCAGCCATTTCCCTTTTATATGTAATCTTATACAATCTTCCCCCCTCCTTTCTGATAAATTTTTCACAAAGTTCGTCCTATATATAAATGAAGTAAAAATAAATGTCAAACTTTTATTACATTGATAAAAAATAATATACCCTTGCTGCACGATCAAGAAGAGATTTCTGAAAAAGTCAACCCTTCGACTCCCCGGCCTGAAGGCCGTGGCTTGCCTTCGACCCGAGCTCAGGCCGAGGGGCTCAGGGTTGACCCTGCACTTCGATAAACTCAGTGTCCTGAGCCTGCCGAAGGAAGCGGCGCTTCTTTACCCCGCCTTCAAAGGCGGGGCTTGGCGCCGCCGAATGGGTCAAGAAATCTCTGTAATCAAGAGAGCGTATAGTAGTTTTTCAGGGCTCTCAAGAATTTATCTTGACAGATGATGAAATTTAGACGATAAATATAAATATCGAACTTTATATAAGGTTTTTGGGGAACCCCAGAGACTCTTCAGAAAGTCCTAGGGGTTTTAAATTAATGGAGGAGAAAAAGATGAATTTAAAACTTTATGTTGGAAACCTTTCCTTTGGAGCTTCAGAGGAGGACCTAAAGAAACTCTTCTCTGAAGCAGGAACAGTTCAGTCCGTCAAAATTGTTATTGATTCATATTCGGGAAGATCCAGAGGATTTGGTTTCGTGGAGATGGCCTCAAAGGAGGAGGCAGAGAAGGCAATCTCCCAAATCAACGGAAAGACTTTTATGGACCGGGCCTTGATTGTGAGTGAGGCCAGACCTCAGAAAAAAGGGGGGGGCGAGTTCCAGGACAGAAGGGATAGGAACAGGTAACCCGATTTACGAAAGATAAACCCTGTTAGAAATGACGGGGTTCAAAACCCTGTTTTTTATAAAAGGTATTTCAATTCTGAATATTATTCATCCACGCTTTAAAAACGCGGCTTTCTAACGGGGTAAAGGAGAAGGCGTTGGAAGTTAAAGTTCAAAACAACCAGATCGAGAATGCGATCAAAACCTTGAAGCGCCAACTCGCCAGGGATGGAATCTTAAAGGAATTGAAGAAAAGAAGGTCCTACGAGAAACCTTCCGTGAAAAAGAAAAGAAAGCAACAGGAGGCGAGAAGGAGAAGACAGAGGGCAGCCCGCAGATTTTCAAGATAAGGACATTTTCTCTTTTGTTTCTCAATAGGCAGATAGGGGAACTAACTACTGGTGCCCGGTATGTTCACGGCGATCCAGAGTTTTCCTTCTTCTGTCTGGAGAAGGCCTTTTCTGGAGAGCAGGGCGATCGCTTCTGAGGAAAATGCTCTAACATCTTTAAAGTCAAGGATGACTTTTTGGATTTCGACATTTAAAACCCCTCTGAGCCTCTTGGTCAATTCCTTTGCTCCCTCCCGATCAATTGATCCCTCGAGTCTGACAAAAAGCGTTTTAAGGCGTTCGTTGTAAACAGAATAGAGTTTGAGCGTATCCGTTGCTTTTTGGCCAATCAGAAGTTTCTTCTCTGCAATCTTCTCCCCCATCCGCTGAATCAAGTCCCGAGTATTCTGGAGAGGGATAGTATCGTTCATCCTCTGCAAAATTCGTGAAAGACTTGGGAGATAACCCTCGGGGGTCCTCTGTGCAATGCTCCGATAGGCAATATTTGAAAGGACTCGAGTGAAGAATCGTTGTTGTGGATGGAAAACCCTCTTAAAGATGGAATTCCAAGAATAGGCCTCTTTGCATGCCCAATTAAATCCACGCTGAAGAGTCTCTTCGGTCATCAACCTCGGCTTGAAAACGACGGTGGCTCCATTATATTGAGCCCAATCCTTATGCAGGAGCCTGCCCTCTGGCTCCATCCTTTGAAATAAGGCAGTCCCAGGCAAGGGGGTGAGAATGAAGAAACTAGGCAATTCAATTCGATTCCGTTCACAGAATCGAAGCGTTCTTTCAAAGACCCCTTCATCATCATGATCCAATCCGAAGATCAATCCAGCCACGATCATGATGTCGTGATCATGAAGGGCTTTCATGGCTTCCTCAAATTGGTAGGCTCGATTAAAGGTTTTATTCACATCTTTTAAGTTTTCCGAAGAGAGGGATTCTACACCGATGAACAAAGAGACGCATCCACTCTCCGCAGCAAGTTTCAGAAGCTCGGGGTCCCGGGTCAGGGTCATACTGGCCTGGCTGGCCCATTTCTTTTTGAAGGGCTTTAATCGGGTGAAGAGCTCTTTGGCATAATGGCGGTTCCCGGCGATATTATCGTCAATGAAGACGAGAAAATCCCCTTCTAACCGTTTCACCTCTTCAATCACTTCATCCACCGGCCGACAGCGGTAAGTCTTTCCAAAAAAATGCGTGACATGACAGAAATCACATTGGTGAGGACAGCCCCGGGTCGTTTGGACACAGTTGATCGTCATATATTCATCTTTACGAAGAAGATCAAGCCTCGGAAAGGGGAGTTTTTCCATCGAGCAAAAACCATCCGCTTTATAGAAAGGTTTCAGGCATCCATTCTTAAAGTCTTCGACCAATCCTTCCCAGACATTCTCCGCTTCACCGATTACCACAACATCTACATGCTCCTTGGCTTCGAGGGGAAGGCTCGAGGCATGAGGCCCGCCCATGACGACCGGGATCCCTCTCTGACGAAATCTCTGTGCAATCTGATAGGCCCTGGGGGCATGCATCACCATTCCGGTCACGCCGACCAGATCCACATCTTCTTCAAAATTGATCGGCTCTACATTCTCATCCGTGATCTTCACTTCAATATCCGGAGGGGTGAGTGCGGCCAGCGTTGTCAGCGTGAGGTGGGCAAACCAAATGTTCTTAATCACTTTTTGCGAGTGGCTGATGTAAGGGTGTTTATAGGCTGGATCGATTAATCGAATTTTCAAATAGGTTCCCCCATGAAATGATCCCTTCTGTGTGGAACAGATACCGAGAGGGGATAAATGGCGAGTAGTTATGTAGTCTATTGGTGTATCTTATAACTGAATTACTGGAGGATGTCAATAATTTTCTATTTATTTAGGCCTCTCCGACAGGTTGTAGTAATCCGCTTTACAGGAATCTCTCAAAAAGGTGAGAGATTCTCTGACTTCATTAAAGGATTTCTTCAAGGTTTCGTACTTTTTCTCCAGATCTAAATTCTGGACGAGGGCCTCCTCCAGTTTGGACTGGAGTTCTCGGTTCTCCTCGGAGAAAAGGGAGGCCTCTCTCTCTTTTAACTTTCCTTTGATTTTCACCACCTCATTCTGTTCCATCTGAGATTCCAAGTCATCCATTCGGTCTAAAGCTTCCTCCTTCTCCAGGGTGACCTTGGTCAAGGCTTCCCTCGCCTCTCTCAATTCCTGTTGAAACTCTTTAATTCTCTCCAGAGCGTCTGTATTCTCCTCCTGGAGATAGATCGATTCGGACTGGAACTCTTTGAGCTTTCGATGTTCTCTGCTCAGGGCCTCCAGTTGGCGCCGTAATTCTTGATTGTCTTGGGTCAATTGATGATTGGTTTTCTGGTAGGAAGTCAGATCCATCTCCAGAGCCCTCTTTGTCTGGGCCGAGGCGAGAAGCTGAGCATGGAGGTCTTCGATCAATTTCAGGACATCCAGGCCTTGTTCTGTCTCGATTCCTTTCTTGGGAGACTCGAAGATCACCTTCCTCTCTGTCTGCTTCTCCGGAGATTTCATCCCCGGGATAGGTTGGTGAGGATCTTTTTCCAGCAGCTGGGGTTCCTCCTCCAGAGATGAAGGAAGGGGTTCTTCCAGCTTTCTGATCTTCGGCATCTTTTCGGCGACATTCGTATCGAATCCATCAGCCATGACCACCTGACTTCTTGGCTTCATCCTGTACCCTCCTCAGCCACTCGGCCTCTCCCCCCTTTCCCGTCTCCGGGAAAGGGGGGAGAGGAGATTATTTGATTCGTTCTTTCATGTATTCATCCATCACCCTTAACATCTCGACAATCTTTTCCACTTCCGCTTTGACCCGGTTCACCTCTTCAAGCATTCGATTGGCCTTCTTCAGATCGAATTCCAGGGCAGATCGCACCGTTAAAGAGGAACGGAGTTCAGAATAAAGCGTATCGATTCGCTCCGTTAAATCATCCTTTTTTGATTCTTCCACAGATCTCTTCAACGGAGAGACGGAACGGGGTTCCGCAACATCCCAAGGCCTTTCAATCGGCTCTTTGTTCAGTGTGTTGGGGAATTTCTGTGCGACGTTGTTGGTAAATTCATCCGACATGATCAACTCCTTTCAGTCCGATTATTTCATCAATCAGGCTCTGGATATCCGCCGCACCTTTTGACGATTGGGCGAATAGAAAGATCGGAGTCCCTTGGCTGGTTGCCTCTGCAATCTTTGTATCCTGGCGGATCACTGTGCTGAGGAGGTATTTTTCATAGTGGGTTTCCAGCGCCTTCTTCGAACGTTTGCAGATTCGATGGGACTCATTGTAACGGTTAAGGAAGATGAAGATGTTTTCAAAGACAAAAGAAAAATCCTCCTCGATCGTGGAGAGGGTCTCGAAGAGAATCTTGAGTCCGTGATAGGAGAGGAAATCGGCTAAGACGGGGATGATGAGATCGTTGGAGGCAAGGATCGCATTCAGGTTTAAGAGTCCGATGCTGGGAGAGGCGTCCATTACAATCAGTTCGTAGTTCTTCTCCACGGAACTGATGAGCCTCCGCAATCGGAACTCTCTTGAATTCATGGAAAAGAGCGAGAGCTCCACTGGTGAGAGATTCAGGTTTGAGGGAATGATATCCAATGTGGGGAGATCCGTTTTGACGATGATCTTTTCGAGCTCTTCCTTTTCGATCAGGGCATGGAACAGGGTCTTGGGAAACTGTTGACTGTTGAGGCCCAGGCATTGGGTCAGATGGCCTTGTGGATCCAGATCGATCAAGAGTGTCCGAACCCCCATCTGGGCAAGACGAAAACCATAAGAGGCAGAGATCGTGCTTTTCCCTGTCCCCCCTTTAAAGTTGAGGAAGAGTTGTTTCCGGATGGATTTGAGGAGGGAAGGAAATCCCAGGTAGTTCCGATACTTGCTGACATCCTCCGGCTTATAATAGCGGCCCTGATTGGAATTTCTTTTGGCAGAAGGAAGGATTCCTTTCACCTCCTTCTCAAGGAGTTCGTGTTTTGAAATTCCGAGGAGCTTGGCAAAGGCCATCGGCGAGTAGACCATGTCTCCTAAAATCTGGGGCTTTTGAATAAGGGGTGGCGATTGAGTCGCCATAGTTACTTTTTCTTTCTTCAAACTTGACTCCTTAGGGAAGCCATTCTCCTTTTCAACGGTCTCGCCACGATTTTCTCTAAAGTCATCTTTGCCCATTTTCGAAGACCTGGGTCTGAATCGGTCATCGCCTCCATCATGTAATTCTCGCTCTCGTCAGGATAAAGGGCGGCAAGGGAAAAGAGGGCTGCTTTCCTCACCATCGTATCCTGATCCCTCGACAACTCCATCAGGATCGGTAAGGCGCCCTCTATTTGTGTCCACCCTAATAAGGTCGCTACTTTCCGTCTCACCCAAGTAGATTCATCGCTCAAGAATTGAAGGAGGATGTTTAGATCGATTTTTTCCTGATATTGGAACATCCCTCGGAGGGCCGCGATCCTGACCCTCGGATCGTTATCTTTAAGATATTTTTTTAATAAAGGGGGGACGATCGGACTTCGAAATTTAATAAGAGAACGAAGCGCCTGAGCTCTGACGTCTGGGTCTCGATCAGACAAAATCTCTTGGAGGAGAGACATGGGGATGGAGGGATAAGATTTTTCTAAATAATATTTTATTGCCAAAATTCTTACCTGCGGATCGGGATGTTTTAGATCAGTTTTTGCCTGTTTTAGAATGGCTTCGGATGAAAAGGTCTCTGGAAGATTATATTCTGCGGGGGGAGAGGGGGGACTCGTCATTTTTTCGTAATCCTGAGAATAAAAAGATTCATCAAAGTCTGAATTTCCTAATCCTGTCGATTTTAAGTAAATCAATCGGAAACGATCTGCCACGTTACCTTCCCACTCCAAATCTGGGATGCTTTAAAAGAGATCATCCTTTAAAATACTCTTTAAATTCCAATTTCAACTGCTCAGAATATTTCTCCAAAAGCATATCCAAAGCCTCCCTCACATAAACCGACTGGGGAACCTTGGTCTTCTCGGATAACCTCTTCAAAGCCTCCATTTGTTCATCTTTAATATAAATGGTACGGGCAACCTTTTTCTGTGCCAAAAAAACCCCCTCTAACCAATTTGAAACACAATATAATACAATATGTTTATTGTGTCAAGAAAAAAATTTTTAAATTTCTCTTTTAATTTCAATAAATTATACTTTTTTATAGACTCCTCATTAATTGAGAAAGGTTCTCTTGACTCTCTTTATTTCAGCCTGGATGGCATCAAATGGGGAATATGAAGAAAAATAGTGATTATAATGGACCGCAAATAGTTGGCCTTAAAAAACATACGTCTCCCTCCTTTTCTTTATCTTAAATTATGCACCAACCACTTCATTCAGCAAATCAAGAGAGCATATAGTAATTTCTCAGAGCTCTCTGAAAAAACCCTTGACTTTTAAAAAAGAATTTTCAATAATGTTTTCATTGTAAGTTGTAAGGAGTAGTTGTTTGGATCATAAAAAAGGCCACAAAAGCTTGAACCCCATACTTTTGTGGCCTTTTTAGTAAGGACCAAAGGCGATTACAACTTACGTCAGTTCAGAAAGAGAGGAGGTGAGTCGTAGTGGCCAAAGGTCGTGTTAAATGGTTTAACGAGAAGAAGGGCTTCGGATTCATTTCCAGAGATGATGGAAGTGATGTATTCGTTCACTTCTCAGCCATCAAGAAGGAGGGATTCAAAACCCTTTACGAAGGCGATGAGGTAGAGTTCGAGATCTCAGAAGGTCCGAAGGGTCCACAGGCGACGGACGTGACGGTTCTGGCCTAAGTGGAAACTCGTTAGGCTAAAAGAGAAAGAGACCCCAG
>Ga0315282_10016122_pt1 | contig 10952 bp, 10 predicted proteins | sample YL17G07_20_MG_FD_203693 | JGI IMG/M metagenome (GOLD analysis project Ga0315282, IMG submission 203693) | Sediment microbial communities from Yellowstone Lake, YNP, Wyoming, USA - YL17G07_20 | ecosystem: Environmental > Aquatic > Freshwater > Lake > Sediment | place: USA: Wyoming | collected...
CGAGGTGGGCTTGTCGAGGTCGATCTTCCCAACGGGGTTACCGCAGCGGGGGCAGGCATCCAGCTTGGTCGCCTGACTGATGATGCTTTTGAAGATGTAGCCGTTGTCGCGTCCGTCGATGACGTTCTTCTGAATGGTCTCCCGCTGTTTCTTGGCTTCTTTCTCGGGGAGCAGGACGCGCCCGCAGCGCCGGCAGGTGGCCCGCAGGCTGTTGCGGATGGTCTTGACGAACCCGACGTGGACGACCGGCATGGCGAGGTCGATGTGCCCGAAATGCCCCGGGCATTTGTCCTTGCCGACTTTCAGCCCGCAGGTTTTACAGCGCAGCCCGGGTTCGATGACGCTGAGCCGCTGGTCCATCAGGCCCATGGTGATGGGGAACCCATCGTCGTCGTAGGTGTCCGCGGTGATGACCTTCGTGGCGCTCATCTTGCGTAGTTCATTGGGGGAGAGCACTGCGAACTCCAGCGCCCCGATCTTCTTGGTGATGTTTCGTCCTTCTGCCATTTCTCCTCACACCAGTGATTCTAATTTGATTCGTGGCACGACCACAAGCGAGTTGAGCTCATCGATGAGCAGCTTGAAGGCGTAGCTCATCTCGACCGGGTGGATGTCCGCCTTGTCCCCGCAGACAGTGCAGTGGAGGCGGCCGTGGCGGTCGATCATGGCGATGTGCCCGCAGGTGTTACAGACGTATTTCATCGTGATATCGGATTCATCGAGCAGTCGGTCTTTGATGACCATAGCGGCGCCGTGGCCGATGAGGCAGTCGCGCTCCATCTCCCCGAACCGCAGTCCGCCCTCACGGGCTCGGCCCTCGGTGGGCTGGCGGGTGAGGATCTGCACGGGGCCGCGGGAGCGGGCGTGGATCTTGCCGGCGACCATGTGGTGGAGCTTCTGGTAGTAGATGCAGCCGATGAAGATGTCGAAGTGCAGTGGCTTGCCGGTGACGCCGTCGTAGAAGACTTCCTTGCCGTTGTGTTTGAACCCGTTCTTGATCAGCGCGGCGCGCAGGTTCTCCTCGTTTTCGCCGCTGAAGGCGGTGCCGTCGACGGTGCGGCCTTCGAGGCTGCCGACCTTGCCGCCGATCATCTCGAGGACGTGGGCGACGGTCATGCGTGAGGGGATCGCATGCGGGTTGATGATGAGGTCCGGGCTCATGCCGGACTCGGTAAAGGGCATGTTCTCTGTCGGTACGATGTAGCCGATGACGCCTTTCTGGCCGTGTTTGCTGGCGAACTTGTCGCCGAGCTCTGGGATGCGCTGTTCGCGGACCTTGATCTTGACCATGCGTGAGCCGTTGACGGACTCGGAGAGCATGACCTTGTCGACGACGCCGCCTTCGCCGTGCTGGACGGTCACGGAGGTCTCGCGGCGTTTCTGGGGCGTCAGGAAGTCGGTCGGCTCCTCGAGGAACCGGGGCGGGGAGGTCTTTCCGATGAGGACGTCGCCGCCGTTGACCCCGCTCTCTGGGGAGATGAGGCCGTCTTCGCCGAGGTTGTTGTAGGCGTCTTCGCTGCGTACGCCGCGGCAGTCAGGGTTCGGAATCTCGAAGTGGTCTTCTTGGCCACCGGGGTACCGTTTCTCCTCGCTGCTGTAGGTGCGGAGGAAGGTGCTGCGGGCGAGTCCGCGTTCGATGGCCGCCTTGCTCATGACCAGGGCGTCTTCCATGTTGTAGCCCTGGAAGCTGGCGACGGCGACGATGAAGTTCTGGCCGGCGGGCCGCTCGCGGAACTTGATGTAGCGGATTGCATGGGTCTGGACGAGGGGAACCTGCGGGTAGTGCAGGAGGTGTCCGCGGGTGTCGGGGCGGATTCGGTAGTTGGAGGCGCCGAAGCCCAGGGACTGTTTCCCCATGCCCGCACCCATGGTGATGCGCGGCGATGAGTTGTGCTCGGGGTACGGAACGAGGCTGGAGCCGATGCCGAGGATGCACATGGGGTCCAGTTCCATGTGCGTGTGATCCGGGGTGAGGTCTTCTTTGGTGAGGGCGATGAGGGCGTTCTCCTCTTCTTCGGCGTCGATGTATTCGACGATGCCGTCGTTGATGAGGTCGCTCCAGCGTTTCTTGCCGGCGTTGAGCTCGTCGAGGTATTTCGAGGTGAGCGCCATCTTGCCGTTCTCGGTGACGAGGAGCGGTCGACGGAGTCTGCCGCAGTCGCAGTTGACGATGACGTCGTTGCCTTCGACGTCGTAGCAGATGTTGATTTCGTTGGAGAGGAGTCCTTTGCGGCGTCGGTCACGGAGCTTCTTGACGAGATCCGCGCCGTTGGAATGCATGCCGATGAGGTCCCCGTTGAGGTAGACGCGGGCGCCGGTGATATGTTTCGAGATTTCTTTGATGCCGAATTCGCGCAAGACGGTCTCGACGTCTTTTTCGTTGAATCCCTCCGAGATCTCGACGGTGAGGGCGAGGTTCTTGACGAGCCCGCAGTTAGGACCTTCAGGGGTCTCGTTGGGGCAGAGCCGGCCCCACTGGGTGGAGTGCAGGTCTCGCGCCTCGAAGTGGGGCTGTGAGCGTGTGAGTGGCGAGGTGACGCGGCGCAGGTGGCTGAGTACGGCGAGGTTGCTGGTCCGGTCGAGGAGCTGGGAGACGCCGGCGCGCCCGCCGACCCAGTTGCCCGTCGCGAGGGCGTGGTGGATCCGCTGGCTGAGGACGTCAGAGCGTAGGCTGCTGGAGATCTTGATTTCTTTGCCCTTGGCGTTGATGCGCTCGATCTGGTACTTGAGGTCTTTGCAGAGGGCGGTGAAGGCGACGCGGAAGAGGTCCTCCATGAGGTCCCCGGCGAGCTTGAGCCGCTTGTTGGCGTAGTGGTCCTTGTCGTCGGGCTCGCGCTTCTCTAAGGCGAGCTCGAGGACGGCCATGCCCATGCGGGCCATGAAGATTGCCTTGGTGAGCCGGTCGTCGGGCTCGTTGCCCAGGTGTGCGAGGAGGTGTCGGTCCATGATGGTCTCGACACGTTTAATCCGATATTCCTTGGCTTGGCCGCCCGCGAACTTCTTCCCGAGATAGGCGACGGCCTCTTCCTTGGTGGTGATGCCGTATTCCTTGGCGCATTCCTCGATGTTGGCGAAGACGTAGGGCTCCATCTTGGGGTCGGAGCAGATGACGTCGACGATCTCCTTGTCGTTCTCCATGCCCAGGGCCCGGAGCAGGACGATGAGTGGGATCTGCCCGTAGGTGGTGGGCAAAGAAACCATGAGCATGCCGTCTTTGCGCTTCTCGACGACGGTGAGCGCCCGGTAGCCCTCCCGCTGGGAGAAGACCTTGGCGACTTCAACGTCGGTGCCGTAGCGGCTGGACCGCTCCACGAGGACCCGGTTCGGGGCGAGGTCCTCGACGGTGATCAGGACGCGCTCGGTGCCGTTGCTGATGAAGTACCCGCCGGGATCCAGGGGGTCCTCCTGCAGCTGCTGCAGCTCAGCGATGTACTCGTTCTCTGTCAAGGGGTGTTCAAGGCGTTCTTCCAGGACATGGCTGCTGATATTGCAGCGCATGGATTTGACCATGATCGGCAGCTCGCCGATTCGTACCGTCTCCGGCTCGTACTCGACCTCGTTCTTAACCGGGATGAACTCGAGTTCGATCGGCGCCTCGTAGGTCAGGTCCCGGAGTCGAGCCTCCATGGGGGTGAGGGGCCGCTCGGTCCCGTCCGCCTCCTTGACCTGGGGGAGGCCGACCTTGAGCTTGCCGAACTTGATCTTGTAGCCCTCGATCTCGGGGTAGATGTACCCCTTGTCCATGCCCTCTTCCTCCTGGCCGATGACGGTGCTGTCGACGATGCGCTGCAGCCGATGGGCCAAGAAGTCGTCGTAGGAGGCGATCTGATGGTTGACGATGCTGCGCTCTCGATAAAAGGCATCAACTAATTCTCTCATAAACTACCCCTTTTCATTCTCCCTTTTACATCTCGTCACTTGACACTGAAAAGTCTTCACTTGGCTCGGTGAAGATGGATGATTCGCTTGCTTCGCTTTCTACGACCAGTCGGAACGCGGTCGTGTATTTGGCAGTAGGACTCTTCCTCTTTACCTTGATGATGTTTCCCGGCTTCGCGTCCACCGCCACAGCCGCAGGGTCGTTCGCCAGGATCCGTGGCAGCTGCTCCGCTCGGATTTTGAACCGCGTGAGGAGGTCCTTGCGTTCCTTCTCTGAAAGAATCATATGGTCTGGGACAAGCTTATGGCCAAGGATGTCGTAGTGCTTCTTGGATGGAGTCGCGGCGATGGTTCATTCCTCCCGGGCTTTTCTCGAGGAATTAGGCGGGCCTGAAGGGATTCGAACCCTTGGCCACCTGGTTAAAAGCCAGATGCTCTACCTAACTGAGCTACAGGCCCATAGATTGTGGGCCTACTGCCCGATGGTCCAATATATATTATACTCTAACGTGTTGTAGCGGTCGGACGGCTTACCCGTAATACAACTTCCCCTATAAATACTTTTATTATTTTTCCTCGGGGGCACCAGGTCCACCCAATCGCTTATTACGCAGGCGGCGGATACCACCAGGCGATATGAAGATTGCGGAGCTGTTCTACTCGCTTCAGGGGGAGGGCCGGCAGAGCGGCCGGCCCACCGTCTTCGTCCGCACCACCGGCTGCAACCTCCGATGCCGCTACTGCGACACCGCCTACGCCTACGAAGGCGGCACCGCGATGACGCCGGACGAGATCCTCCGGGCGCTCGCCCAGTACCCCTGCCGCACCTGCTGCATCACCGGCGGCGAGCCGCTCCTGCAGCCCGACCTGGAGACGCTGGTGTCCGCGCTGGTCCTCAACCGCTACCAAGTGTGCCTGGAGACCAACGGCAGCCGCTCCATCCGCCCCTACCTCGAAGAGGACGCGGTCATGGTCTCCCTGGACATCAAATGCCCCTCCTCCGGGATGCAGCAGCACATGGACTTCGCCAACCTTCCCCTGCTGCGGGACCAGGACCAGGTGAAGTTCGTGATCGGCGACCGTGTGGACTACGACTACGCCAAGGATATCCTGCGCCGCCACCGGCCATGCGGGACGGTTTTTTTCCAGCCGGTCTGGGGCACCGACACCACGAAAATAGCAGGCTGGATTCTTGAGGACGGGCTGGACGTGCGGCTTGGCATCCAGCTGCACAAATACCTGTGGGGAACGCAACGAAATAAATGATTTCCTCCTTATAATAACAGAGTTGCGAACACAAAGTATATACACCGAAAGCGCATTCAGTCTTGAATTCTACGAGAAAAAAACCAAGGAGTTTATCTAGAGTATTTGAGGTGAAGTAACCTATGCAACCATCCAACATGGCATATGATAGAGCAATTACCGTATTCTCCCCTGACGGTCGCCTCTTCCAAGTCGAGTACGCGCGAGAGGCCGTGAAACGCGGGACGACCACCGTCGGCGTGAAATTCAAGGATGGCGTCATCCTCATCGTGGACAAACGCATCTCCTCCCGCCTCATCGAACCGGATTCCATCGAGAAGATCTTCGTGATCGACGACCACATCGGCTGCGCGACCTCCGGGCTCGTGGCCGACGCCCGCGCCCTCATCGACAAGGCCAGGCTCGACGCCCAGATCAACGAGATCACCTACAGCGAGAAGATCCCGGTCCAAACCCTCGTGAAACGCATCTGCGACTTCAAACAGACCTACACCCAGTACGGGGGCGTCCGCCCCTTCGGCACCGCGCTCTTGATCGCCGGCGTCGATGACACGGGCGCCCGGCTGTTCTCCACGGACCCCTCCGGGGCGCTCATGGAGTACAAGGCGGCAAGCGAAGGCGCCGGTCGCACCGGGGCCATGTCCTACTTCGAGGAGCAGTACAAGGACAACATGAGCATGGACGAAGCCATCGACATGGGCATCAAGGCCCTGCACAAAGGCACCGAGGGCAAGCTCAACCCGGAGGCCATCGAGATCGGGGCCGTGCGCAAGGGCGTCAAGTTCCACATCCTGCCGCCCAACGAGACCAAGACCTACGTGTCCAAGGCCATCGGGAGGTAAGACATCCTGTGGTCCGCCTGGAAGACGCCGTCGTCGCGCGACTAAAGAAAGGCACCGACCATTTTGAGATCCTCGTCGATCCCTACGAAGCAGAGCACATCATCGAGGGAAAGGCCGACGCGGTCCTCAAGGCCCTCGCCATCGACGCGATCTTCAGCGACTCCCGCAAAGGCACCCATGCCTCCGCCGAGCTGCTCCAGAAGCACTTCAACACCACCAGCGTGGAGCCCATCGCCAAGGAGATCATCCTGAAAGGCGAGATCCAGCTCACCACGGACCAGCGCCGTGACCTCCAGGAGCAGAAGCGCAAGCGCATCATCGACATGATCGTCAAGAATGCCATGGACCCGCGCACCAAGACGCCGCATCCACGCACACGCATCGAACTCGCGATGGACCAGGCACGAGTCCACATCGACCCGTTCAAATCCGTCAACCAGCAGATGAAGGACGTCCTCGAGGCGCTCCGTCCGCTGATCCCTCTCTCTATGGAGGCCTCACGATTGTCTATCAAGATCCCGGCGCAGTACGTCGGGCCCGCCTACGGCGCGGTCCGCAGCATCGGGACCATCGAACGGGAGGACTGGCAGTCCGACGGCACCTGGATCGGCATCGTCAAATTACCCGCTGGGCTCCAAGGCGAACTCTTGGATAAACTCAACACCTTAACAAAGGGGAACGTAGAAGCAAGAATACTCAAATAACCTGAAAGGAAGCAGTTTTATGGACCAAAAAACACGCCACGTCGTCATTCCCAGTGAATGCCTCGGTGATACCGGCAATTCTAGGGCCGGACGAGGCACCTTCATCGACCACGGGAAGATCTACAGTGAACACCTCGGCATCCTCACCCAGGAGGGCAACATCCTGCAGGTCGTGCCGCTCAAGGGCCGTTACAACCCGATCCCCGGGGACTTCGTCATCGCCATCGTCCTTGAGGCTATGCAGTCTAGCTGGCTCGTGGACATCAACGCCCCGTACCCCGCGGTCCTGCACGTCAACGAGGCGCCCTGGGAGGTCGAATTCGGGGACACCGCAAAGTATCTTAACACCGGGGACTCCCTCCTCGCAAGGGTCCTCTCCGTGGACGAATCCAAGAAACTCCAGATCACCTTAAACGACCGCAATCTCTATAAAATCAAGGGCGGTAACATCATCGAAGTGGACCCCTCCATCGTCCCTCGCATCATCGGGAAAAAAGGCTCGATGATCGCTAACATCAAGAAGTATTCCCGCTGCCGCATCTTCGTCGGGCAGAACGGGCGCATCTGGATCGACGGCCCGGTGGACGGCATCGAACTCGTCCTCCTCGCCATCAACAAGATTGAGAGTGAAGCCATCTCATATGGGCTTACCGACAGAGTCGAAGGACTCTTAAGAGAACATGCAAAGGATGTAAGATAATGAAGCCAGAAAAACTCATCGTAGACGGCCGCCGGCTCGATGGCCGCGGCCCCAGCGATCTACGAAAGATCAAAATCGAGGCAGGCGTCCTGCATCGAGCGGACGGGTCCTGCTACCTGGAATGGGGCGGCAACAAGGTGTTCGCCGCGGTGTACGGGCCCCGTGAGGCCGTCCCCCGCCACATCCAGAACCCCCTCAGAGCGATCGTCAACGCCCGCTACAACATGGCGGCGTTCAGCGTCGAGGACCGCAAGCGTCCCGGGCCGGACCGCCGCAGCGTCGAGATCTCCAAGGTCATCTCCGAGGCCTTGCAACGGTGCATCCTCACCGAGCAGTTCCCTCGGGCCTCCGTGGACGTCTGCATCGAGGTCCTGGATGCGGAGGCGGGTACCCGCTGCGCCGGGCTCACCGCGGCCGCGGTCGCGCTCGTTGACGCTGGCATCCCCATGCGGGACATCCCGGTGGCCTGCGCCGCCGGCAAGATTGACGGACAGGTAGTCGTGGACCTCGGCAAAGAAGAGGACAACTTCGGCCAGGCTGATTTACCAATAGCGATAGCTCCACGGACCGGTGAAGTCCTCCTCTTGCAGATGGATGGGCATCTTACCGTCGAGGAGTTCAACCGAGCCTTCGACATGGCGGTCGAGGGCTGCTGCAAGGTCTCTGAGATCCAGAAGAAGGCAATTATGCAGCGCTATCACACCGTCGACGAGGTGATTGAATGACCGTCATCCCGCTGCTGAAGAAGGAGTACGTCACGAAGCTTGCTGAAGATGGCAAGCGGGTGGACGGCCGCGCCTTCGATGCGTACCGTCCCATCTCGATTGAGACGAACTGTGTGAACAAGGCCGAGGGGAGCGCGCGGGTGAAGATCGGCAACACCCAGGTCATTGTCGGCGTCAAGATGGATTTGGGGGAACCGTTCTCAGACACTCCGGACTGTGGTGTCCTGAGTACTGCAGCGGAATTAATCCCGCTTGCCTCACCTGACTTCGAGGCCGGGCCGCCACAGCGTGATGCCATCGAGCTGGCGAGAGTCGTTGACCGTGGGGTCCGGGAGTCAGAGGTCGTTGACATCCATAAGATGGTCATCACCCATGGGGAGAAGGTCTGGATCGTGTTCATCGATATCCATATCCTTGACTATGATGGGAACCTCTTTGACGCGGCATCTCTCGGAGCGCTTGCTGCCCTTTTAACAACGAAGATACCTATCTTTCGGATGATGGAATCGGGCGCGCTCGAGAAAAAGGACCTGGAGGCATGGTACGAGAGGACACATATCGAAGAGATACGAGAGATTTATTCCCGCCCAGATTTTGACGAGATTGTCGCGAAAAAGAAAAAGGGAATAATAAAGGATATCCGTCTGCCCATGACGGAGCCGCCGATCTCCTGCACCGCGGTGAAGATCAGCAACATCGTCTTCTTCGATCCGAGTCTTGACGAGGAGGAGCTCGCGGATGCCCGTCTGACGGTCGCGACCGATACGAACGGGGACATCCGGGCGATGCAGAAGGGGCTGGCCGGCAGCTTCACCAAAGAGGAGATTCAGGGCGTCATCCAAGGCGCGCTGGACAACGGCCGGACCATCCGCCAGAAGCTCTCAGAAAGCATAGGGAAATAGACCTCTTTTTCCCTCTTTTTCCCCTTTTTTCCATCCTTTATAATCCCCGGTCGGCTTCATCCCGAAATAGATAATTAGGGAGGCAAAGCTCTGTTTTTTGCAGGATGGGATGCGCAAAGCAACGGCTTAACCCGACCGTTGCGAACCATGTGAACCGCAACTTCACCGCCCTGTTCACCCAGGCGGTGACAAAGGCGGTGCACCGGCTGCCACCACCCTGGCAGCCCAACAAAAGAGGACGGAAAGGACATGATCCACGGACCGTCGCCATCGGATGCCTCCTGAAAATAGGACTCAACCAGACCTACGACGGCATCGAGGCACACATGAAAGACAGCCACAGCCTCACCACCTGCTGCCCGGTGCTCCCCGGGCACAGCGTCATCCATCGCGGCATGACTCGACTGTCCATCGCCTACATCCGGAAGGCGATGAACCTGGTCACCAGGTTCCTCCGCAGGAGGAAGATGACCATCGCGGTCGACAGCACCGGGTTCAGCACACATCAAAGCAGCACCTGGTACGACCTGCGCATCGAACGGCATGGGAGTAGACGCGACTGCATCAAACTGCACATCAGCGTCGATGTGCACACCGGGGTGGTGCACTGGTTCACCACCACCGCGTGGAATCGGCATGACTCCCGGGAGTTCATACACCTTATCAAGCATCTCCCCGAGGTAGACAAAGTCCTCGGGGACAAGGCGTACTCCTCCCGGGTCAACTGCCAGCTGGTGGCCGACAAACACGGGATGCCATACCTTTGCTTCCATAAGAACGCCACGAGCAGGGCTCGTGGCAAGCCCGAATGGATTATCTCCTTTCGGGCTTGCAAAGCGGATCCCGAGGGGTGGCTGGCGGTCTATCATCTGCGATCCATCGTGGAAAGCGTGTTCAGCTCGATGAAGCGGCGGTGGGGTGGTTTCCTGCAGAGCAGGAAACGGTGGATGCAGAAACGGGAGTTGGCGTTGAAGGTCTTCGCCTACAACGTCAAACAAGTCCTCATGGTTCGCTACGCAAGGGAACGGAAGGTCGCGCTGTGGGTCAGTGCGTAACGCCCCACAGCGAACCTATCCGATTTCGCAATACAATGGAGTGTAAACCAGTATGAGTTCTTAAAAAAACCGGCTGTGGACTCACGCTTGGCCGGCGGAAACGGCCAAGCCTGAATCATTTTTCAGGTTTTCTCGACTCTAAAATCTGAGAAAAATCGAAGTTGGATACCTCTATAAGACCTCATTTCGGGATGCAGCCGGTTCGTTCTATAAATTTATATATCACTAGGGTTATTGTCCGGACCTTGGGGAGTTGATTATGCCGAAGGTCAGTAAGCGCCAAAAGGAATTGGACGAACGAAAAGTAGTGATGGAGCTTCAGAATAACGCGAATGAAAGCATCGATAAACTCGCGAAGCGCTGCAGTTTTTCTCGCCAGAAGGTCTGGAGGATCATCAAAAAGTTAGAGAACAACAAAACGATCTGGGGATACCACGCCGTCGTGGACAACGAGAGACTCCAGTTAAAAAATTACGTCCTCCTTCTGAGGAAGACCAACAAGCCGGTCTCCGATCTCCTAAGCCTCATCGTCTCCGGGGAGCTGGAAAAGCAGGCGAGAGACATCGGGGTCACCATCGAATCAAGCAGCTACCTACACGGCTCTTTCGATTGGATGATCACGTTTATCAGCGAGGACATCAAGCAGGCGAAGCGGTTCGTCGAAGTCTTCAACCGCCTGTATCAGAACTATGTCGCTGAGCTCTTACTCGTTGAAGAGATATTCCCGGTCAAGAGCTGCGGCATCAGCAATCCACATGTGGAGCGGTTCAAGGATTTCGCGTAGACCGACGGCGCAGAGACCGCAAGGTCCCCGACGTCGACTCAGAGAGGATCGTGACAGACCGCCCGCTCACCTCTCGAAGATCACGCAGGGATTCA
>Ga0315282_10016123_pt1 | contig 10951 bp, 8 predicted proteins | sample YL17G07_20_MG_FD_203693 | JGI IMG/M metagenome (GOLD analysis project Ga0315282, IMG submission 203693) | Sediment microbial communities from Yellowstone Lake, YNP, Wyoming, USA - YL17G07_20 | ecosystem: Environmental > Aquatic > Freshwater > Lake > Sediment | place: USA: Wyoming | collected...
TGACGGGAGAAACGTATCGGGGCTGAGCATGAAACACCGTCGGCCGCTCGATTCAGGAAAGGGGATCTTTCCCCTTGACCTTGCCGGCCGCTTTATCGATGGCACCGGAGACTGGTGAAATCGCTTCTCATGTCGGTTCTTGTATTTTCTGTGATCTCTTGCAACAGAAGCGATAACGTATCCAGTGATGGCGGGAACCCTGATGCAACGGAAGATTCGGGCAATATTGACGGCTCGGGCAACGACGGGGATTCGGATATTGATGCCGATGGCGAGTTGGATTCAAGTCTTGACTCAGGGCATGATTCGGGCGACGGTGGTGATGCTGGCTCCTGCAGTGGTGTCATCATGTTTCCTGACCCCAATCTTGAAGCAAGAGTAAGGAAAGCGATAAACAAACCATCAGGGAGCATCCTCTATAAAGACATTAAGAATATTACTGATTTCATTGCATTGTCGGAAAATATTCAGCTACTAGAAGGTATTCAATGTTTTTCTTCGTTGAAGTATTTAACATTAGCACAAAATCTGATTTCTGCCACCTGGCCAATCTCATATATCACCTCGCTATATAGTCTCGACCTTGCTGACAATTACATATCGGACATTCAATCCTTTTCGCATCTTACAAATCTCCATGATGTGGGCCTTGGCAATAATAAGATTTCCGATATTAGCCCCTTATCCAATCTTCCCAAGCTTGAAGAAATAACCGCTTCCTATAATAATATATCAGACATAGAATCGATTTCCAGCCTAACTACTTTGTCTTTGTTGGAGGTCTCCAATAATAGGATAGTCGACATAGATCCGTTATATAGCATGGTAAATTTGGAAAGATTAGTTGCCGCTAATAATTATATTAAAGACATAGGTGTTGTTTCGAACTTGTTAGAAATTATCTATCTTGATTTATCCGGGAACATGATTTCTGATATATCAGGAATCGAAGGCCTTAAAAATCTAAGTGAATTGAGATTGGGGGAAAACCAAATCGAGGATATCTCGCCATTGATCAAATGCTCGGCCACGGCCATATGGCTTTCATATAATAATATCGTGTCTATTTCGCCACTGAGCGGTGCATATTATTTCAATTACATGGATTTGTCCTTTAATAACATCAGCGATCTTGCTCCGCTGGCCGGAAATAGCCAGATAGACGATATGACTACCATTGAACTATATCAAAATCCGATCGACTGCACGGAACAAGCAGATAATCTGAGTAAAATAAGATCAAGAGGAGTGACTGTTTATACGGACTGTATTTAAAATTTGCCATGTCCCCGGTGCCAATGACGTTTGGCATGTCTCAAGCGGCCCTGGGCCAAAATTTGGACAAAAAGGATCAGACTGTGACAAAATGTCATTTTGTTGTAATATTGATGCGAAAGGAGCTCCATCAGGGGCGAGAAAATGGAAAATACTAAAATATCGGTCCTGGTGGTGGACGACGACCGGGCCATCCTGGAGTCCTTGGAGAAGATCTTCGCCAGGGACAACTTCACGGTCTATTGCGGGCTCGGGGGCAAGGAGGCGCTGGACGTCCTTCGGCAGCACAGCGTGGACGTGGTGCTCGCCGACCTCATGATGCCCTCCATGAACGGCATCGAGCTGCTCAAGAACGCCAAGATCCTGTCGCCCGACATCGAGGTGGTGGTCATGACCGCCTACGGCACCGTGGACACCGCGGTCGCCGCCATGAAGGAGGGGGCCTACGACTTCATCGAGAAGCCGCTCAAGCGCTTGCCCATCATCAAGACCGTGCGCAAGGCCGCGGAGAAGCGATCGCTCATCGCCGAGAACCGATCGCTCAAGAGGAAGCTCGAGACGTACGAGCGGAGGTCCATCATCGGCCAGAGCCCCGTGCTCCGCCATGCCCTGGACATGGCCGTCACCGCAGCGTCCTCGACCGCGACCGTCCTGCTCCTGGGCGAGAGCGGCACGGGCAAGGAGCTTTTCGCCCGGGCCGTGCACCAGAACTCGCCCAGGGCTTCCGGTCCCTTTGTGGCCGTGAACCTTGCAGCGCTTCCCGAGACCATCATGGAAGCGGAGCTCTTCGGGTATGAACGGGGCGCCTTCACCGGCGCCGTGGCAAGGCGCGAAGGGCGTTTCGCCGCGGCGCACTGCGGAACCCTTTTCCTCGACGAGGTGGGCGAGCTCTCCCAGGCGGTCCAGGTCAAGCTGCTCCGCGTGCTCCAGGAAGGGGTCTTCGAGCCGCTCGGCGGGGATTCCAAGGAGGTGGATGTCCGCATCGTCGCCGCATCGAACCGGGATCTCGCGGCCGAGGTCAAGGAGGGGAGGTTCAGGGAGGACCTCTACTACCGGCTGAACGTGATCTCCATCACCCTGCCGCCGCTCCGGGAGCGGCGCGAGGACATCCTGCTTCTCGCAGAGCATTTCCTGCTGCATTTTGCGGCGAAGAACAAGAAGGAGTTCCACGGAATATCGTCGGCCGCGGCAGAGGCCCTCACGAACCACTCCTGGCCCGGCAACGTGAGGGAGCTCGAGAACTGCATCGAGCACGCCGTGGTCCTCGGCCGGGGCCCCATGCTCGATGTGCAGCATCTTCCCCAGATGAGCGGACAGGAGGAGACGGTTCCGGGCAAGATGGTCATCTCCATCGGCACGCCGCTCGAGGAGATCGAGCGCCGCGTCATCAACGAGACCCTGAGATACACGCGGGGCGACAAGCGCCGGGCCGCCCAGCTTCTCGGAATCGCCACGAGAACCATCTATCGGAAGATCGAAGAGCCGTTGCCCGGAGAATGAGACCCTATCTGGCCGGAGTTCATCGGATATCCGGAAGGCCCAATGACATTTTGACATGAGAAAGAGCCCCCTGGTGCCTTTCTGGCAATAACAGGCCTCAAAAGGGTCTTCCTCAGGGACCATTTCCTACGTAACTATTCAAAAATACCTATTTTTTAATAAGGCATGCTCCTTGCTTGATCCAGGGGTGAGATGCTGAACCGAATCATCAAGAAATACCTCTGGATCTTTACCCTGGTGCTTCTGGCCGGTCTCGCCGGGCTTCTCTCGAAAGGGGTCGGCAACCTTATCGTCGCAAAGCTCGGCTCCGGTGATGCCGTCCTGGAGCAGGAGCAGGGTCGGAAGAGCGTGCCTGCCCCGGTCGTGCAGAGACAGACCGAAAAAGAGAATCAGGAGGCCGAGCGGGTGAGGGACGGCATCGCCATCATGAAGCGGAACATCTTCGATTCCGTGACCGGCAGCGTGCTCCCTCGGGAAACCGACGACCAGGACGGCGGGATGGCCGATGGCCAGACCGATCAGGGCCCGCCGCCTTTGCTCCCCTGCGAGGGGTTCAACGGACAGGTGCTTGCCACGGTGGTCTCCGACGATCCGGCATGGTCCTTCGCGACCATCAAGCTCAACGAGGAAACGATGCTGTATCGGGCCGGGATGCTGGTGGACAGCAACGAGCTCACCTACATCTCGTGGCGATACGTGTTCTTCAAGCAAGGGAACGGGGAGTGCTATTTCGACATCTGGGCGTCCACGGAGGACAAGGGCCAGAAAATGGCCAAGCGGTTCAATCGATCGATGTTCAAGCCGCCCGGTCAGGAGCCCCCGATGCAGGGAATCGAAGTGCTCTCCGACACGAAACGGCGGATTGACCGAGCGGTCGTGGAGAAAGCGCTCTCGGACCAGGACGCGCTTCTCAAGTCCGCGCGCGTTCTTCCCTACGAGAAGGATGGAAAGGTTCAGGGCTTCAAGGTGTACGGGATCATGCACTCGGGTCTCCTGGGACAGTTGGGGCTGAACAACGGCGACATCGTCCAGCGGATCAACGGTGTGGAGATCACGAGCGCCGACCAGGCGCTTGCGGCCTACGCCAAGTTCCGATCCGATTCGAAGATCCGGGTCGATCTCACCCGGCGGGGTGCCCCCATGACCCTGGAGGTCGATGTGAAATGAGCCTGAAGACGGAAACGAGGAAGCGAATGCAATATCGAGAAACTCAGCGGGGACGAAACGGGATGCTCCTGGCAGGGGTGGCCGTGGTGTTGTTCTGCGGTGCCGTTTGGGGCCAGGCCGTGCCCTCGGCCTCAAACACCGAAGCCACGGACAAGGAGACACCGTCGACGGCCGCCAATACCAACGTCAAGAAGGAAAAGAAGGTCCTCAAGCCCAGGGTCGCTCCTTCGAACGTCCTGTCCGGCGATGGAAAGAACCGCATAGTGACCCAGCCTCGCCTCATCGCGCCCGCATTGGGGTTGGGGGCGGTCACCCCGGCCATGAAGGCCGGAAAGACCGACGCCGCCAAGGACCAGACCGCCAAGGAGGCCGCTCCGGCCGGGGACGCCACCGCGACATCGAGCGGGGGGATCGGCACTGCAGGCCAGGGCAGCGGGCCTGCCGGCAAGTCCCTGCCCGGCGGGAAACCCTTGAAGGAGCCCCCGGAGGGGGAGAAACCGCCCTGGCAGAAGGGCATCGCCGGCGCGGAGGGGGGGGAGTCCGACGAGATCACGGTCAAGGAGCTTCGGGCCGGGATCGACTTCAAGAAAAAATCCGAGGGGTACCGGTTCACCTTCAATCTCCAGGACGTCACGCTGGAGGACCTCATTCGCATCATCGCGAATATCACGGGCAAGCGGTTCATCCTGGGCGGCAAGATGCGGAACATCACGGCCACCATCTATGCCCCGACGAAAATCACGGTCAATGAGGCATACCGGGCCTTCCTCAGCGTCCTCGAGGTGAACGGCCTCACCGCGGTTCCGTCCGGAAGCTACTACAAGATCGTGGAGTCGGCCGGCGCCGTCCAGAGGGCGCTTCCCATCTATAACGAAAAGGAGCAGGTTCCGCCCGAAGACCGGATCATCACCCGAATCCAGAAGCTGACGAATGTGAGCGCGGACGAGATCGCCCAGCTGCTCGGCCGGTTCAAGTCCAAGGACGGCGACCTCACGGTCTACGCTCCCACGAACACCATTATCATCACCGATTACGGCAGCAACATCGAACGGTTAGCGCGATTCGCCACGGAGTTCGACGTGCCGGGCACCGGTGAGCAGATCTACGTCGAGCCCGTCCACTATGCCGATGCGACCGATCTGGCCGACCGCTTGCTCGAGGTGTTCGAAGCCGAGTCCGGAAGCAAGACCACCAAGCGGAAGACCGGATCGGCGGCGCCGGCGGCCCAGAAGGGCTTTGCGGCCACGGTGGGACAGGAGGCCTCGGAAACCAAGCTTTCGAAGATCATCGCCGATGAGCGGACGAACCTGTTGCTCATCATGGCGAGCGAACAGACCTATCTCCGAATCCTCGAGCTGATCCGGCACCTGGACATCCCGGTCCCGGGCGAGGGGGAGATCCACGTGCATCCGCTGGAGCACGCGGACTCCACGGAGCTGAGCCAGACCCTTTCGACCCTCACACAGGGCAAGGGGGCGAAGACCAAGGGACAGACCGGCGGCCAGGCCGCGGGCGAGCTGTTCGAAGGAGAGGTCAAGATCTCGGCCGACAAGGCCACGAACTCGCTCGTGATTGTCTCCTCTCTCCGGGACTACATCCATTTGAAGAGCGTCATCGAGCAGCTCGATGTCATGAGGCGCCAGGTGTTCGTCGAAGCGGTGATCATGGAGGTGAGCCTCGACAAGCAGCGGATGTTCGGGCTCGCGTTCCACGCCGGGACCACCCTCGACACCAGCCAGGGAACGGCGGTCATGTTCGGCGGGACCCAGCTGGGCGGGATCAACTCGGTGGTCATGGATCCGAGCTCGCTCATGGGGCTCGCGGCCGGGCTCCGGGGCCCGGAGCTGGCGGGCACCGAGGGGCTTCTCGGTCCGGGCATCTCGATTCCGGCCTTCGGCGTGGCGCTCCAGGCGCTGCAGGACAACAACGACGTGAACGTGCTCTCCACGCCGCATGTCCTGGCCACGGACAACATCATGTCGGAGCTCAGCGTGGGCGGCAACGTCCCGATGCAACAGGGCTTCGCCCAGGGCCTGGGCAGCATTCTGGGGGCCGCGGCGGCCAGCGGTGGCGCGAGCACCACCAGCACCTCGAACCTCGGGGGCCTTTTGAGCCCCATGGTCTCCGTGGGGCGTCAGAACGTGGGGCTCACCTTGAAGCTCACGCCGCACATCAACAAGGACAACGAGGTGCGGCTCGAGATCGACATCGATATCAGCGAGGTCTCCGGCGAGTCGAGCCTGGGGCCGATCCTGAGCAAGAAGACCGCCAAGACCACGAGCATCGTTCAGGATCAGCAGACGGTCGTGCTGGGCGGGCTCATCACGGACAATCAGACCGAGACCACCGAGAAGGTGCCGGTGCTCGGAGACATCCCCATCATCGGGTACCTTTTCAAGCACACGAAGAGCCACCTGAGCAAGCGGAACCTCCTCATCTTCCTGACGCCGTACATCATCCGGGATCAGTCGGACTTCAGGCGGATTTTCAACCGGAAGATGGCGGAGCGGCGTGAGTTCATCGAGCGGTACACGGCGTTTGCGGATCATCGCGTCGATCCCGACCTCGACTACAGCCGTACGAACGGCGTGCTCGAGGAGATCAATCAGACGCTCCGCGAGGTCGAGACCGAGGAGCGTCTGCGCAAGGAGAGCGAAGCCAAGCCGCCGCCCGAGCATGTGCCCTCGAAGCCCATCACCTTCCCGCCGGGAGTGGCGTTCGACTCCGGGGGCAGGGGAACCGGAGAAGGTGGCGAGGAGTCGGGCCGGGGCGAGCCTCCGGCCAATCAGGGAGGCGGGGAAGGAGACAATCAGGGAGCTCCGCCGGCCGAGATCGAAAACGCGGTGCCCATTCAGTAGAGCGTGAGGGAACGGATGAACGATCTTTTCATCGGCGAGATGCTGGTTCGCAGGGGCTGCCTGAGCGAGGAGCGGCTCCAGGAGATCGTGGTCCAGCAGAAGGAGAAGGGGGGCCGGCTGATGGAGCAGCTCCTGACCGCCAAGGCGGTGGACGAGCCGACGCTGCTTCGAAACCTGGCCGCCGAGCTGGACCTCGAGTACAGGGAGAAGATCGACATCTCGGGCGTCTCTCCGGACCTCATGTCGAGCATCCCCATCACGTTCGCCAAGCAGTTCAAGGTGATTCCCCTGCGTGTCGAGGAAGGCAAGGCCGTCGTGGCCACGGCCTCCCCGCTCGACACCTTCGCGCTGGACGACGTTCGGAACCTTCTCGGACGGGATCTGATCCTCACGGTCACCCCCAGCGATGAGGTGCTGACGACCATCAACGCGGTCTACGAGCGCCAGGCCGAGGGGGACGAGCTCCACACGGAGAAGGACGAGTTCGAGGACGAGCAGGTCGACCTCATCGACATCGCCGACGAGGCGCCCATCATCCGCTGGGTGAACTCGCTTTTCTTCCAGGCGGTGAAAGAGCGCGCGAGCGACATCCACATCGAGCCCGGCGAGCGGGAGGTCATCGTCCGGTACCGGATCGACGGCGTCCTGTACGAGACCAAGAAGGCGAACAAGGGAAACCTCGCGAGCATCGTGTCCCGCGTCAAGATCATGGCCGGTCTCAACATCGCCGAAAAGCGTCTCCCCCAGGACGGCCGCATCGGCCTCAAGATCGCGGGCAAGAACATCGACGTGCGCGTGTCCACCATCCCGACCAGCCAGGGGGAGCGCGTGGTCATGCGGCTTCTCGACAAGACCACGATCCTGCTCGACCTCTCGGAGCTCGGGTTCGCGCGGGACCACATGGAGCTGATTGGGAGCTTCATCTCGAGGCCGCACGGGATCATCCTCGTCACCGGCCCCACCGGCTCGGGCAAGACCACCACCCTCTACTCGTGTCTCTCCAAGATCAATACGCCGGACAAGAACATCCTCACGGTCGAGGACCCGGTCGAGTACGATATCAAGGGGGTGAGCCAGATGCCGGTGAACCCCAAGATCAACCTGTCCTTCGCCACGGGGCTCCGCGCGTTCCTCCGCCAGGACCCGGACGTGATCATGGTGGGAGAGATCCGCGACCGCGAGACCGCGGAGATCGCGATCCATGCCTCTCTCACGGGCCACCTGGTGATGTCCACGATCCACACGAACGACGCGCCTGGCGCCGTGACCCGTCTCGTGGAGATGGACATCGAGCCGTTCCTCGTCGCCTCCTCGCTCCTCGTCGTGATGGCGCAGCGGCTGGTGCGGGTGGTATGCCCCCACTGCCGCGAGAAGTTCGACCCTACGCCCGAGCAGCTCGAGGACCTGGGGCTCACCCTGGAGCAGCGCGCGGCCCGCTTCCATCGCGTCAAGGAGGCGGTCTACCGGACCAAGGCGAACACCGATCACCTGTGGGATCCGGCGTTCAAGCCCACGTTCTACCGAGCGATCGGCTGCGAAAAATGCCTCCAGACCGGGTACATCGGCCGGACGGGCATCTACGAGCTCCTGGTGGTGGACGACAAGGTGCGGACCCATATCCTCCGCAACTCGGACTCCAACACCATCAAGCGGGAGGGGGTGGACGCCGGAATGGTGAGCTTGCGCGAGGATGGGGCCCGGAAGGTGCTCACGGGCGTCAGCACCATCGAGGAAGTTTTGAGAGTGACCCAGGAAGACATCATGTAGCTTCGGAGGGGATGAGTGCCGATTTTCGAATACAAGGGGATGGGCGCAGACGGCCGGGCGCTCAAGGGGCTTCAGGATGCGGAGAGCCTCCGCGTCCTCAAGGGCCTTCTGCGCAAGGAAGGGGTGCTTCTCACCTGGGCCGAGGAGCGCGCTGCCGGGTCCCAGTCGCGGAAAGGCGAGGTGGACTTGAAGCGCCTTTTCCAGCGGGTCAACACCCTGGACATCGCCCTGATGACCCGGCAGCTCGCCACGCTGACCAAGGCCGGGATCCCTCTCGTGGCCGCGCTCACCGCGGTGATCGAGCAGAACGAAAAGACCGAGCTAAAGACCGCCCTGACCGCGGTGCGCGATCAGGTGAACGAGGGATCGACCTTCGCCGAAGCCCTGTCGCAGCATCCCAAGCTCTTTCCGGAGCTCTACGTGAACATGGTCAATGCCGGCGAGCAGAGCGGAACCCTGGATGCGGTCCTCGCCAGGCTGGCCGATTTCGCGGAGGCCCAATACAAGCTGAACGGCAAGGTCGTCGGCGCCATGATTTACCCGATGATCATGCTCCTTTTCGGCATCATCGTCATCTGGGTCGTCATGATAGCGGTGGTTCCCAAGATCACCCAGATCTTCGAGAACTTCGGACGGCAGCTGCCCTGGAACACCCAGCTTCTCATCTGGCTCAGCAGGTTCATGCAGGGATACTGGTGGCTGATCATTCTTGTCACCATCGGGATCGTGTACGGTTTTATGAGGTGGAAACGGAGCCGGAAGGGCCGGGAGCGATGGGATCGGTTCGTGCTCAAGGCTCCGATTTTCGGGAAGCTCGTCATGATGCTGGCCATCTCGCGGTTCGCAAAGACCCTGGCGACGCTCCTCGCGAGCGGCGTACAGCTCCTGAAGGCGCTGGATATCACCAAGGCGGTTCTCGGGAACCTGGCGCTTCAGGAGGTGATCACCGAGGCGTCCGAATCGATCCGGGAAGGGGAGAGCATCGCGGATCCGCTCAAGCGGAGCGGGCGATTCCCTCCGATCGTCACCCACATGATCGCCATCGGAGAGAAGAGCGGCCAGCTGGAGGAGATGCTGGAGAACGTGGCCGAGGCCTACGATGCCCTGGTGGAGTCCAGGGTTTCCGCGCTGACGACCATGCTGGAGCCCGTGATGATCATGCTCATCGGCATGGGCGCGGCGGCGCTGGTCTTTTCGATCCTGATGCCGCTGCTTCAGATGAACAGGTTCATCCAATGATGGACTTTTACGATAGGGGTCTCTTCGGCGACGGCGGGCTCGGCAGGCTCGGGCAGGGCAGGCTCGCCTGGGTCCTGAAGCGATTCGTTCCCGTGGCGATCGGGGTCTGGCTCCTTTTCGCGATCCTGCAGCACCACCGGGACCTCGCGAAGATTCGCGTGGCCAGGGCCGAGACCGTGGTCCTGTCCCGGGCGGTCAAGGCGTTTTTCGTGGATAACAAACGATGCCCCGGCGATCTGGACGAGCTGGTGCATCCGCCCGAAGGAGCGAAGCCGTATCTGCGATCGGTTTCGCTGGACCCGTGGGGGCACCCGTACTGGCTGATCTGCCCGGCGGAGAACGACACCCGCGGCATGCGGGTCGAGTCCGCCGGTTCCGAGGGCATTTACGGAGGTCGGCGCTCGATCGGCCGGCCCTGAAAGGAGGAAAGAAGGACCATGCATTTGGAAAGCATCCGAACCTCGTCGCGGGCCGCGCTTCAATCCGGTATGACCTTTATCGAGATCATGATCGTGATCATCATCATGGCGATGATCGCCACCGGGGTCGGGATGGCGATCCTGCCCGGCTTCGAGAGGGCCAAGATCAAGCAGGCGAAGTCCGACGTCGCGGCGATGCGCTCGGCGGTTCAGCTCTACCTGGCCGAGAACTCGGGGAAATGCCCGACCATCGAGGATCTCAAGAACGAGCGCTATGTGGATAAGAGCAAGAAAACGATCGATCCCTGGGACCAGGAGTTCATCATCCGCTGCCCCGAGGGGGATGATCCGGAGGTGATCTCCACGGGTCCGGACAAACAGGAAGGGACCGAAGATGACATCAAGTAGGGATGTGCGGCCCGACTGAGGGGGAGGCCCATGGATGGATTCGACGCGGGAAAAGAGGCGCGGGATCTGGCGGTTGCGGCATGGTCCGGCAAGCCGTGGGTACACGCTCATCGAGCTCATGGTGGTGATCTCCATTGTCGCGCTTCTTTTCGGCGCCGTCGCCTTCGGCGTGGGCTCGCTGACGCACGCCCACCTGCGCATGTCGGCCGTGACGCTCGCCTCCGCGGTGGAGACGGGCTATTCCTGGGCTGCAATGCATGGAACGGCCGTCCGTCTGAGCATGGATCTTGATAGCCAGAAATTCCGGCTCGAGGAGAG
>Ga0315282_10016124_pt1 | contig 10951 bp, 9 predicted proteins | sample YL17G07_20_MG_FD_203693 | JGI IMG/M metagenome (GOLD analysis project Ga0315282, IMG submission 203693) | Sediment microbial communities from Yellowstone Lake, YNP, Wyoming, USA - YL17G07_20 | ecosystem: Environmental > Aquatic > Freshwater > Lake > Sediment | place: USA: Wyoming | collected...
ACATCGGCGCCGTCATGCAGAACATCTGTCTTGCCGCCTTGCATTTCGGTCTGGGGAGCTGCATTCACGATCAGGGCGTCATGTACCCGGAGGTGGTAAGGAAGTATGCCAATATACCGGAATCCAAGAGGCTCATGATTGCCATCTCCCTGGGGTATCCCGCGGAGGATAATCCTGCCAATACGGTCGCCAGTACCCGGGAATCCGTTGATCGCTTGACCACGTGGGTCGGATTTCCCTAGGCGGAGCAAGCGAATCTCACAAGAGTGCGGGGGGAGAACGATACTCGGAGTGGTTCTACCCTTTTTTTGGCGATGCGTGCGGCTGTGTGTTGGTCTCTATCTTGACAACGTATGATTCCCAATGTTATTCGCTCCTGCCGCCGTTTATCGTCCCGGGAACCCGAAATCTTCTGATTATAACCGATGCGTGGAGGACCGTTTTGAGACCTTTGTTCAGGTCTACGAGGAGCGGCTCGAAAGGCCGTATGGGTTCTGGCGCCCCTACCTCCAGAAGGTTATTTACCGCTACATGGAATGTCGCGACCTTCACCACGGCTTTGCCCGTGTGAAGTGCCGGTATTGCCATCGCCAGCGGGCATTGTTTCCGGCTTTGAGCGGTGCTTTACAGGAAGGACTGCCGCAGGTCTTTTGCTGGTGCCCCGCACGGGGTGAGGACGAAAAAATTTCTGACAACAGCGGCACCTTTTCTTTTTCGTCTCGGTTGCCTTTCCAGATTGGAATCAGAGGAATCAAACCAATCATCAGCCAGCGTCGAAAAGATTTGATTGCTTCCGGCCGCCCTTCCAGGAGATAATAACCCTTCAATTTGATTTCGGTTTGATCTAAAGGAAATTCCGATGCTTGTAAGTACGGGAAAACAGAAACGAATCATCGTGGATATTGACAACACCCTGTGGAATTTGGCCCCTGTGCTGTGGGAGCACCTCAGAGCCATTAATCCTAAAATGCCAGAGCCGTCAGAATGGGCCGAATGGGATTGCTGGCAAGAACACGTAGCCCTTGAAGACCTTTTTCTCGTCTTGAGAAATATCCACATGCAGCAGGACAAATACCCTCCCTACCCTGAATCTAGGCAATTCCTGGAAGGTTTGAAAAAAAGGGGGTTTTATATCGGCATAGCCAGCCACAGGGGAAAAAAGACCTTCGCCCCCACCGTAAAGTGGCTAAAGCAAAATTGCCTGTTATTTGATGAGGTCCATCTGAGCAATGACAAATCAGTCCTCTTTGCGGAGAGTTGGGCCATCGTCGACGATAGCCCCATAACTCTGGATAAAGCAGCCAGAGCAGGAATCATAAGGGCTGGCCTTCGGAATCCGTGGAACGCAAATAGTGCCCACCCGCTATTTGACAATTTGATTGAGGTCTTGAGCTATATCGATTCTCTTGACGGCCGGTTCAAGCCCTGAGAAGGACCTTCTTGGGCTCAGTAACAACGCCGGAATTTCAGGAATGCCTTATCCTGGCCTGCGCAATCGATGGGGGCAGAAAGGGAGTGAGCCCAGAAGAAGTTTTTTGATCAACGTTTCATCTCTTTCTCCCGCAAGATCCTTTTGAGCACCTTACCCGAGGCGGTCCTAGGCAATTCCTTGACGAACTCGACGATGCGAGGATATTTATAAGCGGCCATCTTGCCCCTGCACCAGGCGACAATCTTCTCTTCGTTGACCTTGTTTTCATACTCAGGCTTCAGGATGATGACAGCCTTGATGTTCTCCCCCCGATAGGCGTCGGGGACCCCGATGACTGCAACCTCTTTGACCGCGGGATGGCCATACAGAAAATTTTCCACCTCCGCCGGAAAAACACTGAAACCGGAAGCTTTAATCAACTCCTTCTTCCGGCCGACAAGGTAAAAGTACCCGGCCTCATCCATCCGGGCAATGTCCCCGGTGTGCAGCCATCCATCCTGCAAGACTTCCGCCGTCGCTTCCGGCCGGTTCCAGTACCCTTTCATAACCGCTGGCCCTTTGACGAGCAGCTCCCCCTCCTGACCCAGGGAGAGATCGACCCCAGTCTCCACATCCACAATCCGGCAATCGTTGCTAAATTGGGGAAGGCCGATCGACCCGTACTTCGGTCGCTGGTATGGATTCATGTGCGTCTGGGAAATCGTCTCGCTCAGCCCGTATCCTTCTGCCAGCTCGGTCCCGATGATCCTCCGCCACTTCTCCAGAACTTCTCTGGGGACAGGAGCTCCGCCGGAGACGCATACCCGGAGAGACCGCAGGTCATACTTTTCGACGTCCGGATGGTTCACAATGGCCACATTCATCGTGGTAATGCTGCACCAAGATGTGCACCGATAGTTGTGAATCGCCCGCAGAACGACTTCCGGATCAAACCGAGAAAGCATGATATTTGTCGAGCCCATGTATACGGGCGAGCACATGCTATGAATCATCCCCGTAACATGGAAAAAGGGCAAAACAGAGAGGAAAATGTCATCCTCCAGGACACCATTCCAAACGCCAGAACCTACCGTATTGGTCATGAGGTTAAAGTGGGTAATCATAGCTCCTTTTGGAAGACCGGTGGTACCGGAAGTATATTGTAATAAGGCCAGATCTTCCCGCAGGTTAATGGAGACGTTCACCTGCCCCGGCTGGTAGCTTTCCATGACCTCCAGTAGCTCCAGGGTCTCTGGAAAGCGCTGTTTGGGCGTTTGCATGGATGGATGTATGGGGAGGGAGGGATTGCTCGGGAGGTAATCGCGATAGCCTGTTAGGATGACGTGGGAGAGGCCGGCTTCTTCTCTAATATTCTTCAGCTTGGGATAAAGGATATCCTGGGCAATCGCAATCCGCACCCCCGCATCCGTAAGTTCGTATTTCAACTCCTCTTCTTTAAACATTGGATTGGCGGCAACTACCACTCCTCCAGCCTTGAGGACGGCAAGATATGCGATGACGAATTGGGGACAATTTTCCATGAAAAGACTTACCCGATCTCCTTTCTTCAGGCCAAAGTCCATCAAAGCCATGGCCAGTTGAGTCGTTCGCTGATCAAACTCGTAAAAGGTAATCTCCCTTCCATAAAAATTGAGGGCCACTTTTTCGGGCATCTTCCGCGCGTGATCCGCCAGGAACTCAGGCAAAATCTTTTCAGGGAAAACGAGAGCTTGCGGTATGTTCTCCGGCCACGACTGAAGCCATTTCTTTTCCAAATTTTCCATATCCGCATCTCCTCTTTTTTATATTTCGTGTTCGGATTCGGGTTCAAATGCCTATGCTGTTCTCGCTTTCCTGAAGCTGAAAAGTTCACGCGCGTAGCGAGCCTTTTCTGCCCTATTTAATAAGCCCAATTTTATCCTTATGGTAAATTGGCGTTTACTTCGCTTTCTCAGCTCACAAGAGGTTTTAATACTTTTTCCATCGCATTTTTGAGCAAGGATTCGACAAATTCCACGATTGAAGGCTTTTTATAACTGGCAAACCTTTCATGCAGTATTCAGTGATTTCCTCCTGGGCAGCTTTCTCCCCTGGGTTGAGGACAATAACTCCTTAACCACCCAATATTCATCTGAGCCATGTGGACACTGCCATTCGGAAGAGACCTACTTGTTTAGCAATTCCCTCTGGCTATCTCGGTCGGCACCGAGGACAACAACTTTTGCGCGACGAGCCAGCCTTGAGGGCAAAGAAGGAGATGGAATCACAGATTCAAGCTGCTTCGGAGTTTCTGGACTTACCGTGCCCGGCATAACAAGGCATCCTCGCTCTACCATAATAGGCTTCCTCTCTCGAGCGTTCACTCGTCAAAATCCAAAGGAGCAATAAATCGACCAAGGAGCCCATTACCATAAGTGTGACTTCCAGGTTCATTCCCTGCGGTGATCCAAATTGGACCGGGCTGAAGCTCAATACGAAAGGTGAGAAAAGGGAATTCGCATAACTTTTTATACGAGCCTGCGAGGCAAAAGGCCTTGGTTGGCCTTCTCCCCCTACATCAAGAGGGTCGGGTACCTATGTCTTCATAATTAACACCTAACTCTCACCGGACCTTGGCAACCCCGGGAGCTATTGGTTTATAAACATCGAAGATTTTTGGATCATGTCCCGGGATGATATCTTTCGTATCTTTCACGAAGGATTTCATTCGTTTTATGCCGTTCTCCATAGCCCACAAACTGTAGCCTATTCCGCCAGGAATATTTTTTTCAATATTTAGCCAAAGATCGGCATTGTCGGAGGCCAAAACAATCGACCCCGTCTTAGTGTTTACCACCATGAATTGACTGGCCCACGTATGCCCTTGCGGGACTACATAGACATTAACCCCTGGGAACAGAATCTGGTCTCCCTCGATCAATTCGACCCTTCCGGCCGCGTTGAGTTTCACGATCTCCAATACGTCATCGAATGGTATCCCTTTCGCGGTTTGAAGGTTTGTTTTTGTACTTCGGCCAGCAGCAAACTCGAGTTCTTCCCTTTGGATCCATATTTTCGCATTAGGAAAGGCCCGGATGTTCCCCGAATGGTCCCTATGAATGTGCGAAATCACCACGTCCGTGATTTCTTCTGGCGTAAGATCAATTTTCGCCAGCATACTCCTGGGCGTCTCGAAGTCTGTTACTCCGAACCAATCCTTCGCCAATTCAGAATTCAGAACCCCGGTGTCGAAGATGATCTTTTTGCCGTTTCCTATAATTCCCCAATAAGACAAAGTAAGATCTTTTACAATCTCTCCTTTGTCACCCATTCTATATGCCATCCCAGCCAGGGGGTATGATGGGCCGGTACCATACCGGAATATGTAAACCTCATACTCAGGCTCCGCATCTCGCCTCATACAGTCACCTCCACTTTCATTTCTGAATTTATTCCCCTCAATTCACTGATGTTGGCATCTTCTTACCTTTGATCACCTCATTTAGCAATTCAATAGTTTTATCGTCTGAGAAACATCATTTACCTCTTCCAGCCGGGCCAATGATTTTAATAGATTTTCTACGGTATCCTTATTGATAGGCTTAACAGCATGAGATGCACAATCTCTGAATTTTTCAAAAAGGACCTCCATGCTCATTGGATTTGTAGGACTGCCATACGGATCAGGATTATGTTTAGAGCGAACCTTACCGTCCTTAGTTTTTATTTCAATGCTAACAGGCTCGAGTCCTTTCCGGCTGAACGAGTCATTTAGTTCAACGCTTACCTTACTTGCCATAGCCAGGAGTTCTTTGTCTTTAATCGCCCTATCGCTAAAGCTTTCAAGATCAATTTTACCGCGGGCTGCAGCTACCGCTACTCCCCACGGAACGCTGAATTGAGCATCGACAGTATTCCTAGGATTTAGTTTTATATCGCTAGGTTCTGACAGCGTCCTTACGAATTTTCCACAAATAATTTTTATACTCTCTATCTCTTCACTCCTGATTTTGTGTTCATGAATCAATGATAATGTGGCCTCAATTGATCCGTGTGTGTTCCGGCATGAAGCATAAGGTTTATAACTCAAATCTTCAACCCAATTCCTTTTGCCGAGATCTTCTGTGAGTACTTTAGGATCATACTCTCCTCTGTGATAGACATTATACAGACCCGCAACTCCCTCGAGAGATCGTCTTGCACCAGTGATACCTTTTTGGGCCATTAATGCGGCCATCATCCCATTTCTGACAGCAAAGCCTGGCCCGACCCGCTTAGCTAGGACACCATCGAAAACACCCTGATTGGTTCCTGCTGCCTGGTGGTTTGAAAGACCGATAGCGCTAATTAATGTTTTTTGATCCAAGCCCATGAGTTTTCCAGCCACTGCTGCAGCGGCAAAATTCCCATGTAAGGCAGTATAATGCCAACCCGCTTGAACCATGGGTATTTTACACGCCAGGCATAATCTTATTGCAAAGTCCGCACCAAGCGCTATGGCCGTGATTATCTCTTTACCACTAATTGGTCCTCTCATTTCGGCAATAGCTAAAGCAGCAGGCACAGTTACTACTCCCACATGTATTGGGGAAGCATCGTGCGTGTCATCGTAATCTGGCGCATGGATCATAGTTGCATTTACTTGTGCTGCATTGATACATGGCACTTTCCCTCCGTATACCCAAATGGTACTTTCTTCTTTCCCGCCCCAATTCCTAAATATTTCTATCAGTTCTTTAACGCCCTTTTCCGTGCTTCCGCATAAACTGACTCCCACAGTATCAATGATTAACTTTTTTGTGAACTCAGCGATACCTTTCGGGAGCGTATCATAGGTAGTATTGACAACATTCTGAGCTATAGAAAACACCCTATCTTCTTCCATTTTATTTCCTCCTTTTTTAGTTTGATTTAATCAAGCAGGCTCATTATGGGAATGGTATTTTAAAAGCAACCTGTTTGTCATTTTTCATTCCCAAACAGTTCTTTTAACAACGCAGTGATGCCCCCTTTGCTCAAAACGGCGAGCATCTCTTTGGCAAGTGGACTCCCCTTTAGCGAAATATTATTTTTAGGATTTTTAAGCTCAGCTTTTTCTAAATTGAGCTCCATTATCTCGCCCTCTTCGAATGATTGGGAAACTGATGGGCAGGCCAGAACTGCAAGGCCAATAGCCACCGCATTTCGGAAAAAGATCCGGGCAAAAGAGTCAGCGACTACGGCATCGATTCCCAGAGCTTTCAATGCTTGTGGAGCTGTCTCTCGGCTCGAACCACAGCCGAAGTTTTTCCCAGCCAGTAGAATATCCCCTTTGCGAACCTCCTTTGCGAATTTAGGATTCACTGCTTCTAGAACATGGTCTTTGACTTCCTGAATGGGGCTTGCTAAGTATTTTCCTGGGGTGATAACATCAGTATTAATGTCATTCCCGAATTTCCATATCCGCCCTTTAATCAATTTCATGCCATTCTCCTTGAGAGATATTTCCTTGGATCTGCGATTCTTCCCTCAATAGCTGAAGCGGCCACAGTAGCAGGGGAGCCTAAATAAACTTCCGCATCGCTACTACCCATGCGCCCCTGAAAATTCCGATTTATTGAGGCTATACAGCGCTCCCCAGGAGCCAGAAGACCCATACCGCCTCCGAAACAAGGACCACAAGTCGGATTACAAATAATCGCTCCAGAGTCTATTAAGATTTCCAAAATTCCAGTCTTGAGCGCCTCGCGGTAGACCTCCCAGGAAGCTGGAATAACTATCAGGCGAAGATTATTGCTCACTTTCCTGCCTCTCAAAATATCCGCTGCAATTCTCAAGTCCTCAATTCTTCCATTTGTACAAGAGCCAATAAAAGCTTGATCCACAATGATCTCTCCCAGCTGGGAGATGGATTTAACATTATCTACATTAGAGGGCAAGGCTATTTGAGGTTCGATTTTCCAGACATCGACTCTGAGGATTTGCTCATATGGGGCATCGGGATCTGGTTTAACCATCTGAAAAGTTTTTTTTGCGCGCCCCTCTAGAAATTTCTCCACCTTTTCGTCCGGCTCAAAGAACCCAAACTTAGCACCCAACTCGACTGCCATATTACTCATTGTCATCCGACTAGAGAGGGTCATTCCTTTAGCCGCGGAGCCAGCAAACTCGATGGACCTATACTGAGCCACTTCTGCTGTATACTTCATAGCCAAGTGTAAGAGCAGATCCTTAGACATGACTCCGGGAGAGAGATCTCCTTCCATTTCAAAACGGATTGTTTCTGGGACTCTAAACCAAAGCTTTCCTGTCGCCAATACGTAAGCCATCTCAGAAAAACCAATACCTGTAGCAGCGGCCCCAAAGGCACCGTAGGTGGTTGTGTGGGAATCTGTTCCCACAATTAAGTCCCCAGGAACTACATGCCCCTTTTCTGGAATAACCTGATGGCAAATGCCTGCATTTTCTCTGTAGCTATAACGAATGCCAAATTCTTTAACTGCCTGTCGGACGATTTTATGCGTCTCCGCAGCTTGAACGGTGGGAGCAGGAACCCAATGGTCTAAAAGATTGACGATCCGCTCTAAATTCCACAATCTTGTTACCCCTCCTTCCTTTAGAATGGGATAAACTCCCCATAATCCTTCGTGGGTCATCGCTAAATCAACATCCGCAACTAGGTATTCTCCAGCCTCGGCCATTTGCCGTTTTGAGGCCCGCGCCAGGATTTTTTGCGCCAAAGTCATACCCATAAAGCCCTCCGTTTCAGTGGCTTACAATCCTAGAATTCTCACATTTAAAAATCCAAACCCTTTCTTCTGCCAAATAGTTCCCCGTTTAAATATAACCGATCGTGGATTTAACCTATTTGCCCTTGAAAAGGCTTTCAGGAACGTAAACAAAACCTTCCATAATTCTCTTTGATGTTCTACCAAAAGCAGCCTTTTTTAATTCAAATCCATCAGCCGTTTTGGCTACCTCGACCTCAATGGGGATTACCCCAGAAGGATGACCAATTCGAACATTTTTCGTTTGAAATGCTTTAGGTGAGCATACCTGATTTAATACGGTTCCTTCGATCAATGCCGCAGCACCTGTACATACAGTTCCCGTCCCCGCATATGTCTTGTGCATTATTTGCATAAAAAACATCCTAGAAACAAAATCGATTTCCCCAGCTTCAATTCTTTTCCCGTCCGTAAAACTTACATAATCAGCGGATTTGCTCACGATCGCCAGTAAGGGAAGTCCAGGAGTCTTGATCCGAGCTTTTTCTGGATCATCTACAAGACCGATCATCTGTGCAGCGGTTCCCCGGATTAGTTCAATCTTATCCAGCGAATCAATCACGATCTGATCCAATGGTCCTTCGATTCCTGAGAAATTCAAAGGTTCAGGCTTAATGAAGACTACTGGATTTCCTGCATCAACGATCGACATTTCAATCTTTCCAATAGAGGGGATGGAAACAACGTCAATGGGCTTCCCTGTCGGTAAAAGTTTTCCGGTTACAGCCCCTGCAGTATTGGAATAATCTAGAAGAATTTTGGCACTGGTCCCGGGAACTCCATCGATGGCATAATTGCCAATATATTGAGTTTTACCCCCCTTAATAGGAACGTAAGCATTGAAGGTGCTGTTACTCAGTGGATGGTAGATCCGAACAATTGTTTCAGGATCTTTGGCCTTAACTAAGCCTTCATCAATGGCAAAAGGTCCTACTCCAGCAGAAATGTTACCACAATTTGCCCACTGTACCATTGGTTCATTAATATTCACTTGGCCAAAGGTAAAATCCACATCTGCGTCCGGCCTCTTAGAAGGCCCAATGATAGCTACCTTGCTAGTCAGAGGGTCCGCCCCCCCTAAACCATCAATTTGTCTCTTATCTGGACTTCCGAAAGCTGCTAAGATGACTTTTTCTCTCAACTCACGATCTTTGGGTAAATCCTTTTCGTGAAAGAAAATCCCCTTACTAGTACCTCCGCGCTGAATAACACACCGTATTTTGCGAAACTCACTCATGATTATTCTCCTCCTTTCTCCTTCGATACCCTTTCCGTTCTTGAACCTTCTTTTAGGATATCGATTTGTTTATATAGTCCCTAGGTATGCTTTCTGTACTAATGGATTACCCAATAAGGATTCACGATCACTTTCCAGAGTGATTTTTCCCGTTTCCAATACATATCCTCGATCGCAGAGTTCCAAAGCCTCCACAGCTCTCTGCTCTACCAAAAGAATGCTGAACTTTAACTTTTTTCTTATATTGCTAATGGCCTCAAATATAATATCACCCAATAAAGGTGAAAGCCCTAAAGAAGGTTCATCAAGCATCAGAATCTTCGGTATCGACATCAATCCTCGACCAATTGCCAACATCTGCTGCTCACCTCCGCTAAGGGATCCTGCAAGCTGCTTTGGCCTATCCTTGAGTCGAGGAAAAAGAGCCCAGACCCGTTCAATGTTTTCAGACATAAAAGCCCGCGCCCGTTTAGTGTAAGCTCCTAATTCAAGGTTTGCAGTAACAGTCAGTGAAGAGAAGACGCGCCGATTCTCAGGGACATGGATTATTCCCATTTGGGTACGCCTATAAGCCTCCATTTTAGTGATATTGGAATCGGCAAAATATATTTCCCCCGAGGCACATCCCACAGTTCCTGAAATTGTCTTTAGAAGCGTACTCTTTCCTGACCCATTAGGTCCGATGATTGACACGAATTCACCATCGTCCAGAGTAATTGATACCCCTTGAAGAGCTTTCATTCCGCTATATTCACTTGTGACTTCCTTAACTTTTAACATGGCTTCCCTTCTTCCACTTCGCTCCAAGATAAGCTTCGATAATATATGGATTTGAGACGACCTCTTGCGGTCTCCCCTCGGCTATTTTCCTACCGTCATCCAGACCAATCATCAAATCAGCAATCTTCACCAGACTGCGCACTACGTGCTCTATTATGATTACAGTTATACCACTTTCAGCAATTAACTTAATTCTTTCCGCTATTTGGTCTGCCTCGTCAGGGCTTAATCCCCCCAAAGGCTCATCTACTAGCAGCAGCTTTGGCTTTGTTGCCAGTGCCCGGGAAAATTCTAAGTTCTTGGTTTCCCAGACTGTTAAGCCAACCGCCCGGTCATAGCCACGATTCTCTAACCCCATTTCCTTAACGATTCCTATAGCGATGTTATGCGCTTCTGCTGACTTGCCTCCTCTTACATAAGCCCCAGCCATTACGTTTTCCAGCACTGTCATTTTGCTAAATATTTGGGCAACCTGAAAAGTCCGACCCACCCCTAATCTACACAAATCATGGGGTTTAAAGATGGTAACATCTTTTCCATCAAGAAATATCCTTCCACTCTCTGGCTTTAAGTAACCATTGATCACATTGAATAACGTAGTTTTCCCTGACCCATTGGGACCAATTATACCCGTAATGCTCCCCCTTGGCACTTCAAAGCTCACGTCTTTCAGCGCCATAACTCCACCGAATGATTTGGATATGCCATCTATTTTCAGTATGGGATTATTTATATTGTTTTTAACCTTTTCTATTTTAATAGCTCCGAACCCCAAGA
>Ga0315282_10016127_pt1 | contig 10949 bp, 9 predicted proteins | sample YL17G07_20_MG_FD_203693 | JGI IMG/M metagenome (GOLD analysis project Ga0315282, IMG submission 203693) | Sediment microbial communities from Yellowstone Lake, YNP, Wyoming, USA - YL17G07_20 | ecosystem: Environmental > Aquatic > Freshwater > Lake > Sediment | place: USA: Wyoming | collected...
ATGACGATGACGGGTCGTATCCGTGGAGATGCCGACCAGGTCAAATTTCTTAAAATCGATCTCCTCCTTCTTCCTGCGAACAGCCAAGTCCCTGACCACAACCTGATGGCCCTCTTTCTCCGCATACGCCGCAACGTAGAGAAGACCGAGAGGCGGAAAGAGAACCCCTGTTGCTTTCAGGGTCCCCGTAGGAGCAGGATTGATCAAGAGGATGTCCATGTGACTTTTGAGTTAAGATATCAGATTTGATTTTTTTTCAATCTGCAATTCACGGCTTTCCGCATGGCGGTAGCGTTCGCAGAGGTCGCCCCAGCAGGCCACCACTTGATGATCCACCAGAAGCTCAATCACCTCACACTGATTCTCGCATTCCTCACAATCAAACCCCCGTGTCGAACAGGACTTCCGGGAAAGGCCAAACCCTCTAAATTGGGTTTTGGAAAATTTGGCCTTCTTCACTATTTTGGCAGCCCCGATGGCACCCATCACATCAAAATCTTTCGGGATGACGAGAGAGACTTCCAGTTCTCTTTCAAGCGCTTTTTGGATACCTCGATTCGCCGCAACGCCGCCTTGGAAGACGATGGGAGAAAGGACCTCTTTCCCTCGGCAGACATTGTTCAAATAGTTTTTCACCAGGGAGTCACAGAGGCCTGCCACAATATCCTCAACAGAATGCCCGATCTGTTGTTTATGAATCATATCTGTCTCGGCAAAGACCGTGCATCGGCCTGCGATCCGGACGGGGTGATTGGCCTTGAGCGCGAGATCCCCGAAAGCCTCGACGGAGATCCCGAGCCTGGCGGCCTGCTGATCTAAAAAAGATCCTGTGCCTGCCGCACAGACGGTGTTCATGGCAAAGTCGACGACGACGCCATTTCTCAGGACGATGACCTTGGAATCCTGGCCACCGATCTCGATGATGGTCTTGGCCTCGGGCAGAAAATCAATCACGGAAACGGCATGGGCAGTAATCTCATTCTTGACAAGATCCGCGCCTACCAGATAAGCGGCCAAATGCCTGGCACTGCCGGTCGTCGCCACTCCGTCAATAGAAATAGTTTCCCCCAGCTGAGTCAGGATTTCCTCCATCCCTTGCTGAATGGCCTCGATGGGCCGGCCACTGTTCCGGATATAGGCCTTGGCTAGAACTTGGTCGTCTCCGCTCAATACCACTAACTTTGTGGTGATGGAGCCAACATCAATGCCCAAATAATTTGCCATAGTAAGAATTTGTAGCGCCTCCATTTACTGGAGGCGAAATTCTAAAATCCCGTCGGCTAAAATTTGAAATCCCAAATTCCAAATCCCAAATCTCAAATAGATTCCAATCTCCAATGTACAATGACCAAAACGATCTGGCTTAGAATTTCGAATTTTGGTTATTGGAATTTGTTTGGAGTTTGGTGCTTGGGATTTGGTGCTTTCTTCTGTTCCACCACGTCCCGGAACGCCTCGAGCCGGGTGGTCAGTCCTTCCCTTCCTGTATGTTCGTCCAAAGAGAGAATGAGAAGGGGGATGGAGGACCCTCCCCGGACTTTCAGCCTTCTCTTGATGAATTCTTGAAGGAGGGCGTCGATGCCGCATTTAAAAGAAGTAAGGAAGACCACCCCATCCACTCCCCCGGATAGAAAGTGAAACAGAGATCCCACAATCTCTCTTCCGGATGACCAGTAGATCTCCTTGGAGAGACCGGAGACTTCTCGATCGATCTCCTCCTCGGAAAGAAGATCAGAGGTGATGATCTCCATGTCCAAACTTTTCGCCAGGGCGAGGAGATCTTTGTTGATATCGATGTCGAAGAGATTGTAAGGATGGCCGATGAAAGCGATACGCAACGGAAATCCATTTCCTTTCCCTTCAACTTCGACGGACGAAGCGGCGCCCTGAACCATGTGAGGTTCAGGGCCAAAGCCCTGCACTCTACGCAGTGCAGGGGTTGGGACACTCATCTCAAAGACCTGCCCTGTGGGAAGGCGGTTGATTCGATCCACGCATTCCGCTTGAAATTTGGAGAAAGACTTCTCCGCCTCCCGAAAGGCCCTCTTGCCCTCTTGCCTTGAGGTGCCCAGCTTTTCGCCGATCTTTAGAAAAGACTGAAGGAGGGAAGCTCCTCCTTTCCGAAGATCGACGGTCTCGTCAATGATGGAAACATTTCCTTCCGTGGCAATCCGCACTATGTCCGGAGCTCCGCGAAACTTAGGACACATGATGTAAGTCGAATGAATGCTGACTAACCGAGGGATAAAAAGATGATCCACTTTGTCTTTCAATTGCGCGGCATGGGTGACCAGAAGTTTCATCGGAAGGCAGCTGTCTTCGAAATAGATGATCTTCTCCTTCTGTCTTACGCCGTCGGAAACCACCACTCTCCAGCCCAGCCTCTCAAGGAAGGTGCGCCAGAGAGGAAGATAACGATAAAACATCAGGGCTCTGGGAATGCCTATGCGGCCCTTCTCTTCCATTCCAACATCTCCACGAAGGCCTCAAGGAGTGTCTGAATGCGGCCTTCGATCTCTTGCTCGTCTAAAATGAGAGTGAGGATAGGGATGTTCCAATCCTTCCCGACTCTTGTCAGGATTCCAGAAGCCGTGGTCTCCGGCATGCAGGCAAATGGCATGAGATGGACGATCCCATCGTATCCTTCTTTAGATCTCAGGATGGCCTCACCGACGGAGACATTACATTCTGCACCCACATCGTAACCCAAATAAGCCTTGGAAGCTTCGAAGAAACGAACTCGTTCTGAAGCTTGATCAGCTTTATTTTTCCGAAGGCTCCTCAGGATATGCGTGGAGAACCAGGAGGTGCGCGTCACCTCCACGCCCAATTCCCCCAATTTTTGTTCCACTCCTCGATTGATATGCGGATCCATCACCGTGTAAAGTTCGCCCACAATGGCGACTTTAAACGGGATACGGGAATGATCTTGCTCCATTTCTTGAAGAAGGACCTTTGCTTCCCGAACCGCTTGCTCAACGGCTTTCGGATTTTTGGCCTCATCCACCCAGGAGAGAGCCTTCTTCAATCGCTTCTGAGCCTCTCCTTTCTTGATCTCCATGGGCCTGACCTTCATGGCCAATCGTTCCAATGCCTCGCAGGCCATCATCTTCTTCCACCCCATCCAGAGTCCGTAGGGGAAGAAGAGGACGTTTTTGGCACTCAATTCTTTTCTGAGCTCCTTCGTCTCCTCGTGATTCTTCCAGAGGGCCTTCCAGCTTAATCGAGGCGGAATGGTCAACCATCGATAATGGAGACCCATATCTTCGAGGATCACTTTCTGGACAAGGTCATAGAGCCCCAGACGACAGGGCGGGCCACTGCCCACCATCACAATGGTATCCGCTCCCATCTGAAGGGCTTCGATGAAATTCCCCAGGATGAGTTTGAAAGGAAGACAGATACACTCATTCGAGTGGAGGACACCCAGGGTCAGAGTTTTTCGGCTGGTTTCAGGGGGAACAATATAGGGAATGCCGGCGGTCTCTGCGATCGCCTTGCAGAAGATGTGCATCGAACCCAAATGGGGAAAGGTTACCTTCATCCATGTCTACCCACTACCTTTTTCCTTTCCGAAAGGGGCTGAGGGTTTAGACCCTCCACTTTTTCCTTCCAGGCAGCCTCTGCAATCTCTCCATAAGCTTTGGCGTAGCTATCGATGGCTTGTGCAAAATCCGTAAAGAACTGCTCTGCCCCTTCATGCGTAAAGTACTTGGCATGCTGAAGGGCAATATCCCTCCCCTGTTCAGGGTGGTCGATCAGGGGACAGGCTCGAAATAAGTTCTCCGAGAAAGGCTGGTGTGATCGGATTTCACGGAAGAGAGGAGAATTGAGAGCCTCCATGAGAGACTTCTCTTTGATATTGTCAGAGGCAAAATGGCAAAAGATGCAGGGCTCCACATCTCCTTGGGCATTGACGTGAAAGTATTTCCTCCCCGCTGCGATGCATCCCTGCGTGAGACAGCCATCGTTCCAGAAGTCAACGAATAGCATGGGTTTGGTGGCCCGAAAATAGGCGAGTCGTTCCCTTGCACGGCACCTCTGTTCAGGCGTCACCATAAGGGAAAGATCGGGGCTTCTTCCGATGGGGACGTAATGGAAGTTCCAGAGAAGAATGCATCCCTTCTCCACCAGAAAATCGACAAAGGCATCGCTCGTCAGGACATCATGATTCCGGGAAGTCTGCGTCGTGGAGACAGCAAAAAAGATTCCAGCTTCTCTGAGCCCATCCATCACCTGCAGGGCCCGATCGAACTGGCCCTGGCCCCTTCTCCCGTCGGTTTCTTCTCTGAGCCCTTCGAGGCTGATCGCGGGAGCGACATTTCCCAGAGCCACGAATCGATCGATCATCTTCTCGTCGATCAATGTGGCATTGGTATAGACTTGGAACATCATATCTTCATGCTTTTCGAAGAGGTCGAAAAGATCCTGCCTCAAGAAGGGTTCTCCACCCGTCATCATGACCAGATGAATGCCCATCTCTTTACATTCTCCCATTAACCGATCCAGCACCTCATAAGGAAGATCCTCCTGGGAATAGACCCCTGAATAACATCCATAGCAATTCAGATTGCACCGCATCGTCGGGCTGATCAACATGGCATCCGGCGGATAGAATCCCCTCTCTGCCTCAAAGGCCTTTCTCCGGTTGGTACCTACCAGAAGCTGGTTAATGATGAAGTTGGAGATCAGCTTTTTCCGATGATGGGGGTGTGTCTCGCTGAGCACTCTTCGCGCAATCGCCAGACCAGGGTGATTGCCCTGGAAGAGGGTGCGAATCCATCGGATCTTCTCTCGATAGGATTCCTTCTGGGGAATTTTCTCTGCAAGATAGGTCAGACGAATCAAATTTTCTGTGGAGGCGTTGGCCAGGAGAGAAAGGGCGCTCGTCGTGAATTTTTCTATGGAATATCGCTTTGCTCGCTGATAAAAATCCATCTTCCTCCTCACCAGAATAGACTCCGAAGAAAGAGCATACAGACCCTCCAGGTATCGACCACCGGCCTGAAATGGCTGGAACCGGTTCCGTCGGCCCTGGGCGTATTAATAGGAACAGATAACACACTGAACCCCTTTTTGCAAGCTTTAATCAGGAGTTCCAATTCTGTCTCAAATCGGGATGTCGAGAGGTCGACCCCCTTTAATACCTCCGCCCGAATGAGTCGAAACCCGGATTGACTATCCGTGATGTCCGAGTGGCAAAGCCGTGCAACGGCCTTCACTCCCAGACGATTCCAGAAGCGGCGAAGCAAAGTCATCTTCCCAAACTCTGCCGCCCGGGAGGCGATAAGGATATCGGGTTTGACGCTATGAAAAATTTTGAGAAGGAACGGGATTTCTGCGGGATCATGCTGACCGTCGGCATCCAGAGTGATGACCACCTGATAGTCTTTTTGGAGAATATATTGGAATCCCGTCCGAAGGGCAGCCCCCTTTCCGAGATTACGGGGATGCTCCAGGAGTTGGACTCTATTTTCTGAAGCCAATCGCTTCGTCTCATCTGAAGATCCGTCATCGACGACAAGGATATCGCTTTTGAGAGGTTCGATCTTTTTTAAGACCGAGCCAAGAGTCTCCTGAGCGTTATAAGCAGGAATAAGGACACAGGTTTTTTCTGACCGCTGCATAGAATCTACTGTTTCCGATTTAAGATAACTATCATATCTTGACCCACAAAGCACCAAATTCCAAGTCCTGTACCTAATAGGGTGTAGGGCAAGTATCAAGCTTCAAATAAATCTCCCTGCCTGCCGGCAGGCAGGAATGACCAAAATTTCAAATTCCTGGCCTCCTCATTGGGTTTTGGTGATTGGGATTTCTTTGTAATTTGCGACTTGGAGATTGGAATTTTCGGCCCCAAGCTCCTCCGGATTTGCATCTTCGTTTTTGGCAGTTCATGCATTGACTGTCAAGGGCATTATCGTCTCTCTAAAAATCGTTTCATCTCCGCATCGTAGAGGAAGGTCAATAAGGTTGCAACCGATCCTAACAGCGGAAGGGGATCATCTTTTGAAAAGATATCATAGGAAGTATTGGGATCAAAGAAGTTGAAGAAGGAAGGATGAAGGTCAAAACGTTGTGGATGCTTCAGAAAATGGAGGATATCCCCCAGGAGAAGCCAGCGAAAACGTTTTCCAACGGCATAGCGAAGAACGGGGTCAAAACATTCCTTCCTGGCCATCTTCAAAATAAGAAAGGGAAAATCAACCCCAGAGACAATGGCCAACTGTAATGAACCCCAAAAGCGGGGATTGACCTCCATGAGTTTTGGAATTCCATCTCTGGGATCGACTTTGAATTCGACCATGCCCACGCCGACCCAATTTAATGATTTAAGGAGGGAGAGGCCCAACTCCATGATCTGAGGATGTTCTACCCCTTCCGCCAACGTGCTAGGACCTCCTTGCACCGGATACATCCTCAACTTTTTATGAACGAAGGCGGCCTTAACGCTCGAAGCCTCATCGAACAGGGCGGACAGCCCAAAGACCCCTCCTCCATCAGGAATCCATTCCTGAATTAACGGAAAAGGATATCGTTCATGGACATTTTGATAAGAGGAGATAAGATCCTCCCTCTTCTTTACATAGACAATGCCAAAGGATCCGGAACTGATCCTGGGTTTAATAACAACACCCTCACCCATCCCGCCCCCCATTGCGGGGGAAGGTGAGAGTGGGGGGGAGTACCATGTCTTGGGTACCGGGAACCCATGGGATTCCGCAAAGCGCATAAGATTTCCTTTATCCCGAACGAATTCAATCTTTTTCAAATCAGGAATGAGGAGGTAAGTATATTCGGAGATTTGAGAATGATATTTTGCCAATAAAAGAAGCGTCCCCTCTTCCATCGGGAAGAGGCAATCATACTGTTTTTTTTTAATCTCCTTTAAAAGGAATTCGATAAATTGATTTGGAGACTGCTGTGGTGAAGGATAGACCAGACGCCTGGTGCAATATTTCGAAAAGAAGGAGGTATTCAGGAATGTCCGCTCTCCGACTGCGACAGGAATCCCCTTCCGGCCGAGGGATCGAACAACAGCTAATGATTTTCTAAAGTGCCCATCTGTAACCAGAACATGCGCCATAAGTAAGAAAAGGGTTCCAGGATTCCAGCCTGTCTACCGGCAGGCCGGGGTTCACGGTTCAAGTGTTCATTATTCAAGGATTTTCACTTGAACCCTTGACCACTTGACCCATTGAATCCTCTTAGTTTTAAATCAGTCCTTCGTCGGCCAAGCTTCGATAACTCTCGCCTGCCAAGATGATATGATCATAAACCTTGATCCCAAGAAGCCGGCCTGCTTCTATCAACTGCTTAGTGATTCGAAGGTCCTCTTCACTGGGGCTTGGATTTCCACTCGGGTGATTGTGGATCAGGATAATTCCTGCAGCAGGTTCCAAAAGGGCCTCACGAAAGACATCCCTGGGATGGACGATGCTCGCCTCGAGTGTCCCTTCTGAGACCGTCACGTCCTTAATCAAACGATTCGCTCTGTTGAGAAGAATGACTTTGAAGACCTCTTTCCTGAGATCTCTCATCAAAGGCAAATAGTGATTTGCCACATCCGCAGATCGCTTAAAAGAGGCTTTGGAGCTATCTTTCTGGGATTGAATCCTTCTTACCAGCTCAAAGGCGGCAGAGAGCGTAGCGGCTTTGGCAGACCCGATGCCCTTAACCTTCATCAATTCGGAAGGGGAACGAGAAAAGAGTTTCTGAAGGGATTGGTACTGGTCTAAGAGCTCCCTCGCTAAATCGATGGCCGTCTTCTTCCTTGTCCCCTTTCCAAGTAAAATACCTAAGAGTTCTGCTTCAGCGAGGGGTTGAGGGCCATGTTGAAGAAGCCGTTCCCTGGGTCTCTCCTTCTCGGGCCATCGGGTAATTTTGTAAGAGGACTCGGCCATGATTGGTTAAGTGGGACCAGGGGATTCTGTCTTAGTCCCATCACTTTCAGAAGAAACCGGCGCGGGTCTCTTCCCGAAAATTTTAGAAAGTAGGATGCTCAACTCGTAGAGTCCTATCAGAGGAAAGGCCATGAGCACCTGAGAGATCATGTCGGGGGATGGGGTAATAACCGCGGCAAAGATGAAAATCAGGAGGATGGCGTATTTCCTCTGCCGGGCCAACATCTTCGCATCAATGATCCCGATCTTCGATAGAAGGACTAACACCACGGGAAATTCGAAAACCAGACCGCAGGCCAGCAAAAACTTGATACTGAAAGAGAGGTACTCTTTCATGCTCGGCATGGGTTTGATGATGTCCGTGGCGTAACCCAAAAGAAACCTAAAACCGACGGGAATGGCAACATAATATCCGAAGAGAACTCCGAGGGCAAAGAAGAGCGAACCGCCGAGGACAAAAGGAATTACATATCCCTTCTCTTTTTGATATAGGCCCGGTGCGACAAAAGCCCAGACTTGGTAAAGAATGAAAGGCGAGGTCACGATAATACCCGCGATGAACGCCACCTTCATGTACGTGAAGAATGCCTCGGCGACACTGGTGAAGATCAACGATCCCCCTCTGGGCATCAATTCCTTCATGAGAGGGGCAGCAAGGATGCTGAAGATAGAATCAGCGAAGGCATAGCAGAGGATGAAGCCCACCCCCATCGCGATAAATGAAAAAATGAGTCGCTTCCTCAGTTCCTGGAGGTGAGCGGTTAAGGGAAGTTTCTTTTCATCCATGGGAAGGAATCCCCTCTTTAGCCTCCTCGGGTTCCTCCTTCTTTTTCTCTTCCACTTTTTCCCCTTCAGTTTGGGCAGGAGCCTCATCGAGGGGGGACGCCTCTACAGTGACGGAGGGCTGTGGCTGCGGGGATGTCTCTTCTGCTGCGGGCTCTGGAGAAGACATCTGTTCTGCTAAATCTGCTAAGAGATTTTCATCCGTGAGGGTGTGTTTATACTCTTCCAAATCCTTCGTCTCAGCCTCAAAACTTTCCTTTACCTCTTCGGTCGCCTTTTTAAACTCCCTCATTGCCCTCCCAAAGGCCTTAGCGAGCTCCGGAAGTTTATTAGGACCGAAGACAATCAAGGCGATGGCCACGATGATCAACAGCTCCGGAATTCCGATATTAAACATAAATCCTCCTTTAAGATTTATACCATAATTTTTCCCTCTATTGCAATGGCCCCCTGCCCCCTGCGTGCGGCAGGCAAACGAACTAAATACTCCGAACCTAAAGCGGGAGGTCACTTAAATGTCCTTGTTGTTTGAGGATATAGTTTTTATAATAATTTCTAAAGGATGCACCGTGGAACTTGAATTTCTAAAAACATTGGTGATCATCTTCGGGGTTTCTGCCTTTGTCGTGTTTCTTCTTCAAAAATTGAAGGTGCCCTCGATCGTCGGGTTCCTCATTGCTGGCGTAGTTCTGGGCCCTCATGGATTTGGAATGATCCGAGAGGTCCGGGAGGTGGAACTCCTTGCAGAGGTCGGGGTCATTCTTTTGCTCTTCATGATCGGTCTCGAGATTTCTTTAAAAAGTCTCAAGAGAATTCGTTCAACCATTATAGGGGCAGGCTTTTCACAAGTCCTTCTCACCCTTCTCGCCACGACAGCCATTGCCTATCCCTTCCTCGGGAAATTGAACGCTTCCCTTTTCACTGGATTTCTTGTCGCCTTGAGTAGCACCGCCATCGTGATGAGGATGCTTTCTGAACGGGCGGATATGGATTCCCCTCATGGACGGCTTTCCGTTGGAATCCTGATCTTTCAGGACTTATGTGTTGTCCCGTTCATGCTCCTCGCCCCACTCCTGGCTGGTCATCAGGGAAGTCTTGCTGAACTCTCATGGACCCTGTCCAAATCGGCTACCATCCTCTTCATTGTTATCTTTGGTGCGCGATGGTTGGTTCCCAACCTCCTTCACCAGATCGTCCGCACTCGAAGTCGTGAACTCTTCGTCATCACTATCATCCTGCTCTGTCTCGGAACAGCCCTATTGACCTCGGGGCTCGGGCTCTCTTTAGCCCTTGGAGCTTTTCTCGCAGGATTAATCATTTCCGAATCTGAATATGCCTATCAAGCGATCTCCGACATTTTACCGTTCAAGGAAAGTTTTAACGGGCTTTTCTTCATCTCCGTTGGGATGTTAATGAATTTAAGATTTCTCGGCGAAAATCTCGCAACCATTCTCTCCGTCGTCGCCATGATTTTATCCCTCAAAACTTTAACGGGTTTCCTCTCTGTCCACTTGCTCGGTCATCCTATGCGAGTCTCCCTCCAGACCGGCCTTCATCTGGCACAGATCGGCGAATTCTCCTTTGTCCTTGCCATGGCCGGAAAGTCGGCTGGAGTTATTACGGAAAACCTTTACCAACTCTTCCTTTCAGCCTCGGTGTTAACCATGGTTCTGACCCCTTTTATTATCCGAGCCTCTCCTGGGATTTCAAGTTGGATGAGTTCAAAAAAGCTCCTTGAGCGATTGGATAGAATGAAAAGGAAAGCGGAAAAGGAAGGTTTCCCCTCGAGAAGAGAGGGGCATGTCATCATCGTTGGGTTCGGCCTAAATGGAAGGAATCTGGCAGAGGTTTTAAAAGAAACCTCAGTGCCCTATGTCGTCCTTGAGATAAATAACGATACGGTCATCCAGTTGAAAAAAAAGGGAGAGCCGATCTTTTTTGGGGATGGCACCAGTCCGGAGATTCTCCGCAAATTGGGGGTTGGAACAGCCAGAATGCTTGTCGTGGCTATCTCTGACCCGGCTTCGACCCGAAGAATTGTTCAACTGGCAAGGAAGGAAAATACCAGACTTTATATTATTGTAAGAACCCGCTACACTTCGGAAGTGGACGACTTACTCAAATTGGGGGCAAACGAAGTCATTCCTGAAGAGTTCGAAACTTCGATTGAGATCTTTACGAAAGTGCTCCATCACTATCAGGTTCCCAAAAATCTCCTGATCGGGCAGATCGATAAGATCAGGAGCGGAAGTTACGAAGTGT
>Ga0315282_10016128_pt1 | contig 10949 bp, 8 predicted proteins | sample YL17G07_20_MG_FD_203693 | JGI IMG/M metagenome (GOLD analysis project Ga0315282, IMG submission 203693) | Sediment microbial communities from Yellowstone Lake, YNP, Wyoming, USA - YL17G07_20 | ecosystem: Environmental > Aquatic > Freshwater > Lake > Sediment | place: USA: Wyoming | collected...
ATAATATTCTCACAGAAACACGCAACCTGGACAAACGGTCCCTCTCCATAAGTCATCACTTCCTCCTTACATTACAGAACAATGAATTTCAGATCAGGCAAATTTGTGAGCCACAGTTCTTATAAAATTATATATCTATTTTTCTGCAATTTCCAAAAACTTTAAGACTCTCTACTTACCAATAAAGATCAGGTCCGGGCCGCGTATAGCACTTTCTGTAACCAATGATTTTACAACCCCGAATAATCACAGCAGCCCTGCCAGATCAAATTCCTGCCAAAATTAGAGAGTCTTGGATTGGACGGGGGTCTGGGATGTCCCAACCCTAGCGGGCTGTGTCGATTTATCGAGGTCCTAGCAGCTATCCTCATTAGAAACCTGTCGCGAAGTTTTTCTTAGTTGCCTCGAATCAATATTGCCTAATGTATAATGGTTCAAACCCTTTTGGATTGATTCAATATCCCCCAACTTATCTATCCCTATCCAGGTCTCCCGGTGATTCATTTCCTTCGACGCTTTTTATCCCTATCCTGGTGATTGCGCTGGCCGGTGCAGCGGCTGTAACGAAAGGACGCTTACCCCATGAATCCCGACCAAAATCACACCCCGCTGGATGCCTTTATCCATTCATTGGGGTCCACCACGCGGGTGATCGACCTGTCCCAGTCCTTGGGGCCGGGCATCCCGGTCTTCCCGGGTTTCCCCGACCCGCGCTTCGAGTCCATGCTTTCGCAGGCCAGAGGCGACGTGGCCAACGTGGAAATCCTGCATTTCGTGCCGCACTCGGGCACGCACATGGACGCCCCCTACCATTTCTTCTCCAGCTTGCGACACGTGGACGAGCTACCCATCGACTGCCTGATCGGGCCTGGCATTGTGGTCGATCTGAGCGCCAAAAAAGGCTGCGTGGCCATCCAGGCGGCGGATATCCGGGCCTGGGAGAGCGCCTCTGGGGAAAGCATCCAGGCCGGGGACATCGTCTTGCTGCGCACCGACCATTATCAGACCTGGCAGGTGGGGCCGGAGGGCGAGGCATTCTGGAAGAACGGCTGGCCGTACCTGGACCGCTCGGCGGTCGAGTACCTGGCCGGCAAAGCTATCAAGGCCCTTGGGGTCGAGACGTTCAGCCCGGACATGGAGCTGCCCGACGACGGCGCGCCGTCGGGCGCGCCCGTCGAGCGCTCCTCGCACCACACCTTCCTGCCCAAAGGCATCCTGGTGATAGAATGCCTGGCGCACCTGGACGAAATCCCCGCCCTGCGCTGCCTGGTGATCGCCCTGCCGTTAAAACTGGCGGGGGGCTCCGGCTCGCCGGTGCGCGTGGTAGCGGTCGTGGAGTAAGAGAATTTTCTTTCCTTTTTTGAGGGATTTGATATAATTTGCGGATTACCTTTCCTACCTTAACAGGAAAGTTTGAAAGGTTCGCCCATGACTCAATCCAACCAGACTCCGCCTCACAAAGAACGCACTTTGGTAATGAAGTTTGGCGGCACGTCTGTCGGCTCGCCGGAAGCCATGACCATGGCCATGCGTATCGTACAGGATACTCAGGGCGATTGGCCGCGCCTGGTGGTGGTCACTTCCGCCCTGTCTGGGGTGACCGACCTGCTTCTGAAAAGCGCCAACCAGGCCGCCCAGGGCGACGATAAAACCTTCAGCGAAGCCGCCGTTATCCTGCGCCAGAAACACAGCGCCATCGCCGCTGCCCTGCTGCCCGAACCTCAGCTCCAGCAGGCAGTCATGGCGGAGATCGACAAACTGGCCGCTGAATTTGCCAGCCTGTGCCAGGCGATCTACGTATTGGGCGAGGCTACGCCGCGCGCCCTGGACGCCGTGGCTGCCATGGGCGAGCGTATGTGCATCCGCTTGCTGGCGGCCGGCCTGCGGGCGCAAGGCACGCCGGCTGAGGCTATCGCGGCCAGCCGGCTGATCGTCACCGATGACAAATACCAGTCGGCCCACCCGAATCTTTCCGCCACCACGCGCCAGACCCGCCAGGCGCTGCTGCCGCTGCTGGAAAAAAAAGCCGTACCGGTGGTGGCAGGCTTCATTGGCGCCACCCCTTCAGGCGTCACCACCACCCTGGGACGGGGCGGCAGCGATTATTCGGCGGCCATCCTGGGGGCGGTCTTACCGGCTGACGAAGTGTGGATCTGGACCGACGTGGACGGGATAATGACCGCCGACCCGCGCCTGGTGCCCGCAGCCGCCACCATCCCCGAGCTGACCTATAAGGAGGTCTCCGAGCTGGCTTATTTCGGCGCCAAAGTGCTCCACCCCAAGACCATCCGCCCGGTCATCGACGCCGGAATTGGCCTGCGCGTGTGCAACACCTTCAATCCATCCCACCCAGGCACGCGCCTGGTGGCCGACCATACCTCGCCGAGCGATGGGGTGATTAAAGCCGTCACGGCTATCCGCGGGCTGCAGTTGATCACCGTGGAAGGGCGCGGCATGCTGGGCGTGCCGGGCGTGGCGGCGCGCACTTTTGGAGCGGTGGCGGCTACCGGCACCAGCGTCCCGCTCATCTCGCAGGCCTCGTCCGAGCAGTCGATTTGCTTTGCCGTACCCAGCGAAGCCAGCGCCAGGGTCATTGCGGCGGTCGAAAAAGCCCTGGCTTACGAGATTGCCGAAAACGACATCGACCGGGTGTGGGCGACCGGCGAAATGGTCATCATTACCGTGGTGGGGGCCGGAATGCGCAACACGCCGGGGGTTTCCGGGCGGGTGTTCAGCGCCCTGGGCCAGCGCCACCTCAACGTGGTCGCCATTGCCCAAGGTTCTTCAGAAGTCTCGATCAGCATGATGCTCGATGCGGCGGACACAAAACAGGCCGTCAATACGCTGCACGAGTTGATCGTCCAGCCGCCCCACCCTTCCCAGGGTTAGCAGGAGGTTCTGAAAAATGAAGCGTGAAAAAATCCCCGTCGCCGTCCTGGCTGCCACCGGCAGCGTGGGGCAGCGCTTTGTCCAGCTTCTGGAAGGTCACCCGTGGTTCGAAGTGGCGGCGGTGACCGCCTCCGACCGCTCAGTGGGCCAGACTTATGGGAAGGCCTGCCATTGGATCCTGCCGGAAGGCATGCCGGAAAGGGTTGCCGGGCTGACCGTCCTGCCTACTGGCCCCGATTCAGTCAAAGTCTCGCTGGTCTTTTCCGCCATGCCGGCGGACGTGGCCAAAGAGGTCGAACCGGCCTTCGCCCAGGCCGGCATGGCGGTCTGCTCCAACGCCTCGGCCTACCGGTGCCAGGCGGACGTTCCGCTGCTTTTGCCTGAGGTCAACCCCGATCACGTTCGCCTGGTGGAAGCGCAGCGGCGGCGGACAGGCTGGAAGGGCTGCATCCTGACCAATCCCAACTGCACCAGTGCGGGCATGAGCGTGGCGTTGGGCGCTTTGCAGGCCGCGTTCGGGCTGCGCAAGGTATTTGCCGTTTCGCTGCAGGCTCTTTCGGGCGCCGGTTATCCGGGAGTGGCCGCTCTGGATATCATAGACAATGTCATCCCCTACGTGGGCGGCGAGGAAGACAAGGTGGAGTGGGAGCCGCGCAAAATGCTGGGCAAGCTCAAGGATGGGCAAATCGAGCTGGCCGATTTCATTATCTCAGCTCACACCAACCGGGTGGCGGTCAGCGATGGGCACCTGGTGTGCCTGTCGGTCGAGCTGGGGAATAAGGCCACGCCGCAGCAGGCCACCCAGGCCCTGCGCGACTACCTGGCCCCGGCCGCCAGCGCCAGCCTGCCCTCTGCCCCCCGACCGGTGATCCTGGTGCACGCAGAACCAGACCGCCCTCAGCCGCGCCTGGACCGCGACACCGGCGCCGGCATGACTACCGTGGTAGGGCGCATCCGTCCCGACCCCCTTTTCGATTTGAAGATGGTGGTGCTCTCGCACAATACCATCCGCGGGGCAGCCGGCGGCTCGATCTACAACGCCGAGCTGCTTGTGGACCAGGGCCTCCTGGGTTAAACTGGTTTGGCCAACGACGAAGACAAGAGATCAACCACAGATGAACGCGGATTCACACTGATTGGAAGAGATAAGAACGGATAAAAAGTCTGTTTCTTTTATATTTCTGGGGTTAGTAATGCATCGTGCGTACTGAAAAGCAGGTCATCGACCAGGTTCTCTCTTTCGCCGGCGGCCACGAGATGGTGCGCGCCGTGGCGATGAACGGCTCGCGGGTCAATCCCAACACACCCAAAGATATCTTCTGCGATTATGATATCTGCTATTACGTCACCAACCCGCGCCATTTCCTGGAGGACCAGGCCTGGATCGACACCTTTGGCGAGCTGATCATCCTCCAACAAAATGACGACTTTTTTCACGGCGCCGAAGGCTTCATCTTCCTGATGCTGTTTTCAGACGGGGTACGCATCGATCTGTCCTTTGCGGCGCTCTCGGAGCTGGCTTACATTGCGGAAGATACGCTGACCGTGGTGCTGCTAGATAAAGACCAGCGTATCGACCCGCTGCCGCCGCCCTCGGAGGTCGGTTATTACACCCACAAACCCTCGCCCAAGGAATTTGCCGAGGCGGTCAATGAGATTTTCTGGTGTTCGAATAATATCGCCAAAGGCATCAGGCGCGATGAATTACCCTACGCCAAAGCTATGTACGACGTGGTCGTGCGCCATCCCATTTTGAAAATGCTGGCCTGGTATGCAGCCATGCTGCATAACTGGATGCTGAATACGGGATATTTCGGCCGGCGGCTGAAGCGCTATCTCCCCCAAGAAATTTGGGAAGCCTATGTGAAGACTTACGCCGGCGCCGGTTACGCCGAAACTTGGGAGGCCCTGTTCGAAGCCCTGCGCCTTGTGCGCAAGGTAGGCCTGGAACTGGCCGGCAATCTCGGCTATAACTACCCGCTGGAGGATGATTGTCGCGTGAACGAGTACCTGCGGCGGGTGAAAAACCTTCCCAAGGACGCCGTATCTTACGACGATTAGGTAGGGGAGGGTCTGGACCGTATAAGGCTACATACAGCCAGAATCCAGACCCTCCCCTACGGAGGCCAAGAGATGCCCCAACCCGCAGTACAACTGCTGGGGATCGACGTGGATCAAACCACAATAAGACGAGCCTACGCCGTTACCACCAGCGTGCCTTTGAGGCGGATATCTTCCGACGAGCTGCCAACCAGGATGTCGAACTCGCCCGGCTCGACGACATAGTGCAGCCGGGCGTCGTACAGGCCCAACTGGCGCACATCCAGCTCGAACCTGACCTGGCGGATCTCCCCGGGCTTGAGGCTGATGCGCTGGAAGGCCTTCAGTTCCTTGACCGGGCGCACCACGCTGGCCAGCCTGTCGTGCACGTAAAGCTGCACCACCTCGTCGCCTGCCGCGCTGCCGGTGTTCTCCGCCTCCAGGCTGACAGTTACCTTCTCACCTGCCCCAGCTTTTTGCGGGGTGATGCCCAGACTGCGATAAGCAAATGTGGTGTAGCTCAGCCCGAAACCGAAGGGGAAGAGCGGTTTGCCGGTCAGGTCGACGTAATCTTCAATACGCCCGGAGGGTTTGTAATTATAAAAAAGCGGGAGCTGTCCCATGCTGCGCGGAATGCTGACCGGCAGCTTGCCGCCCGGGTTGGCGTCCCCAAACAGCACATCGGCGATGGCCAGCCCGCCGGCCTCGCCCGGATACCAGGCCTCTAGCACCGCTGCCACCTTATCGATCCATTCTGTCATCACCACTGGGGCGCCGTTGATCAGCACTACCACCACCGGTACGCCGGTCGCCGCCACAGCCGCAATCAGCTCGGGCTGGGCGCCGGGCAGTTCCAGGTTGGCGCGGTCTTTCTGTTCACCCTCGGTGCGCTTATCGTTGCCGACGAACAATACCGCGCATTGGCTCTGCCGGGCAGCCGCAACTGCTGCGGCAATCCCGTCTTTAGCATCGCCATCACCGGTGACATCGCAGCCAAAGGCGTAATGGACGGCCACCTTTTCCCCAGCCTTGTGCTTGATCGCCTGCAGGGGCGTGGTGAACCGGTCTGGCGCATAACCTTCCCAGGTATAGCCGCCCAACACGGTGCGGGCAGCCTGGGGACCAATCACCGCCAGGGATTTGAGCCCGGCATGGAAAGGCAGGACATTCTGGCCGTTTTTCAGCAGGGTGATGGCTTCCTGGGCCATGCGTAAGGCCAGCGCCTGGTGCTGGGGGGTATGGCTGGAAACGGCAGCCCTGGCTTCGTCTACCAGCCGGTCGTCGAACAGCCCCATGCGGAATTTAACCGCGAGCACACGGCGCACCGCCTCATCCACCGCTTTTTCAGAAATTGCGCCGTTTTTCAAGCCGGCCAGCATCGGGTCGGTGAAGCAGATTGACTTGGGCAGTTCCACGTCCATGCCGGCTTCGACGGCGCGTTTGGCTACTTCGGTCTTGTCGGCCGCCACGGCGTGTTTTTCCAGGATATGGATAACCGAATCGTAGTCAGACACGACAAAACCTTCGAAGCCCCACTCGCCGCGCAACAGGTCGGTCAGCAGCCAGGGGTTGCAGGAGCAGGGTAGCCCATCCAGCGAATTGTAAGCCGCCATGATCGAGAGCGCCCCCGCCTCACGCACGGCCGCTTCGAAGGCAGGCAGGTAGACCTCGCGCAGCAGCCGCTCCGAGAGGTGAATGGCGTAGCTGTCGCGCCCGCCGTCGCCGACAAAATTGGCCGCAAAATGTTTGGGTGTGGCAATCACCCCCTGGCCCTGGAGGCCGCGCACGAAAGCCACCACCATGCGCGCGGCCAGGAAGGTATCTTCGCCGTAAGTCTCCTCTGTCCGCCCGCAGCGCGGGTCACGGGCGAGATTGATGGTAGGGCTGAGCAACTGGCGGATGCCGCGCGTGCGCGCCTCGCGCCCGATGGCGCCAGCCACCTCTTCCAGGAGCTGTGGGTCCCAACTGCTGGCCATGCCGATACTCAGGGGGAAGCTGGTGCTATCATTGGCGAGCAAACCGTGTAGGCCTTCGTCGTGGATGATAGGTGGGATGCCCAGGCGAGTCTGTTCTCGGGCATATTCCTGGATCTGGTTGGCCTTTTTTGCGGCATCCTGGACGGGCAGCTCGCGCAAAAATACGCTGAACTGGCCGGTCCCAATCCCAACCCCAACAGCAGGCGGGATCGATTTGATGCGCTCGATGCGCTTTTCCAGGCTCAAACGGCTAAATTCTGCCCAACCTTCCCACCCATTGAAAGAGTCATACGAACCGAGCTGGGCGACTTTTTCCTCCCAGGTCATGCGAGAAAGCAGGTCGGCGACCCTTTGCTCCACAGGCAGAGCCGGGTCAAGGTACGGTCTATTCTTCGACTGAGCGCACATAGCTTATCCTTTCTTGGTTCGGTTGAGATTAACTTTTACGGATTTATCCAGAAAATCCATTTTAACCCTCTTGTGAAATGTCCAATTTGGTTATTGCCAGCGACGGTGCATCACTGGCCTGTTCCTGCGGCTCTTCGACGATCCAAATACACAGCAGACCAGAAACGACGATACACATCCCAAAGACCACGTAAACGGTGCCCAGACCGATCCAATCTCCCAGGAGCGCCGCGAAAGACATGGATATCAGGCTGGCGGCGGTGGAAAAAGCATTCAACGAACTGCCTACCCGCCCACGCTTGAGATCGGGCACCGCCATTTGCATCATCGTGGTGACGCCAGATTCGGCAGGTACAATCCCCAGACCGACGATAAACCCCATGGCAATAATAAAGCCAAACGCAGGCGCGACACCCATGGCCGCCATGGAAATCCCAATCACGATCGTTCCCGCCGATACCATGGATTTTTTCGATACTTTTGAAGCGATGAAACCGAGCAGGACGCCCCCGATCACCATGCCAACCCCCTGGGCCGAATCGAGAATGCCCAACCCGGTGGCGCCAACCCCAAAAGTACGCTGTAGGTAGGGCACCCATACCACATTGATCGCCCCGATTCCCAGCATAATCACACACATACAGACCAGGATGCCTACCAGGGTGCGGCTGCCAAATAGGTAAGCCATACCTTCCCGTAAGTCTCGCCAGACACCCTTTACACTGGCCGGGGCATGCTCTCGCTGCCTGGCAGGTTTAGGGGAGCGGATGGTCAGTACAGCCAGGGCTGAGATGATGAAACCACAGCAATTAACAATGAAAGCGACCCGCTCGCTGTATAAACCGATCGCAAAACCTGCCAGGCTGGGTCCTGCCACCATGCCGACGGTCTGGATGATCTGCATCAGGCTGTTAGCCGCCAGCCAGCCTGTTGAATGGGTGACAATCAAAGGCAGTAGGGCGCCGCGGGCTGGGAAGAAAAACTGGCTGGTGCTGGACATGAGGAATACGACCAGATAGAAGATCCACACCTGCTCTTTGGTATGCACCAGCAGGCAAAACAGGACCAGCGCGGCGCGGATCATATCGGAGGCGATCATCGTCCGCCTGCGGTCCCAGCGGTCGACAAACACCCCGGCAATGGGGCCCAGCAGCAAGGCCGGGATGGCGCCGGAGATCAACGACAGACCGACCATCAGGGCCGAGCCGGTCAGGCGGTTGACCACGATCGGGATGGCCAGGTAAACAAAATAATCCCCGATGAAGGAGATCATTTGCCCGATCCACAAGGCCATGAAGTTGCGGTTGCGGAACAGGCGATGGTAGGATGATCCTGATGCAAGTGGGGTCACTGGGTTGGTCCGTAAGAGGATTTTTGCCTGGGTAATTGTACTATAGGGTATACTAAAACCATGAGCGGATACTATTCTGACACACATCCCAAAATGGAAGCCCTCCAAATTAAACTTCTGCGAGAAGCTCCCCCCTGGCGAAAGATGGAAATGTTGGTCAGTTTGAATGCTTCTGCCCAGGAGTTAGCCCTGGCAGGTTTACGCCGGCGCTATCCAGAAGCCAGCCTGAGCGAGTTACGCCGCCGGTTGGCAGACCTCCTGCTCGGCGAAGACCTGGCGCGTAAAGTCTATGGAGACCGGGGATATGCCCGTTGATGCCATTTCAGTTACAGTAAGTGTAACGAATGTTCTGGAAAAACTGGGAGTATCCTATTTTATCGGGGGTTCACTTGCCAGCACGCTTTATGGGATGGTGCGCACCACGCAGGATTCGGATATTGTTGCTGAGCTGAACATGGAACATATCCCTTTGTTAATGGCTGCCCTTCAAAACGAATTTTATATGGATGATGAAATGATCGCAAATGCCATTGTTCACCATTCCAGCTTCAACATCATCCATCGTGAGAGTATGTTCAAGGTAGATGTTTTTATTCCACGCCCACGCACATTTTTAACAATGCAATTTTCTCGCGCCCATAAAGAAATTTTATCTTCAGATCCTCAAATGGTAGCAATTGTGTCCAGTCCGGAAGATACTCTTCTGGCCAAGCTGGAATGGTACCGCTTAGGCGGAGAAATATCAGAGCGCCAGTGGCGCGATGTGCTTGGGATATTAAAAGTACAGGCAGGCACACTGGATGTTGATTATCTACATCGTATGGCAGATGAACTAAAAGTAGAAGACTTACTCGACCGCGCTCTACAGAACGCCGGGTAAACTTAAACGAGTGGCTTTCATTTTCCAATTCAGGCGAAGTTTTCGACCACTTCCATAGCAATCCGGCACCAATCCCACAGGCGCGGCGGGTCGCCGCGGCAGGTGCTGACGTCTTTCATGATCAGTTCCACGCAGCAGCCGCGCGTTTTTTCCAGCACATCCACCAGCATTCGCCGCGCCAGGCCGGGGTTCCAGGTATCTTCGGTGAAGATGTAAGGGGCCGGTTTGTAAGAAAAAATGTAATCCCGGCCAATCGCCTGCACGCCTTTCTCGACGTTGACCCACGGGCTCATCGAGACGCGGCGCAGGCGGGGTATTTTCTTGATCATTTTGACCTTGTGGTGCAGCGGTTCGCAGCAGCCGTAGCAGTTCAACCCAAAGCGTTCCAGCCAACGCAGCTCGTACTGCAGGCAGAACTCATCATGCATGGCCGGCGAGACCGAAGAGAAAATTTGCCCGGTGGAGGTACCCCACTGGTCAAGCGGCCGGGCATGCCGGCCATCGTAGTCCGGCTGAGGCAGCTCGCTGGTGATCCCCAAACCCCCGGAGCCGACCCGGTAGTTGCCATTCCCTACCGACAGCAGACCGAGCTGTTCAAGCTGGTTCAGCCGGGACAGGTGGGCCTCCATCATACGGGCAATGCCGGCATGCACCAGGGCTGGGCGGTCGAGCATGTCGGTGTAAAGCTCCTGGATGCCCCACCAGCGCACCAGGTCATCCCACGGGGCGCACCACATGTGCACCACGCCGCGCTTCTGCACGGGCATCACCTCACCCAGCAGGTCGCAAGCCATCTGGTAATTACGCTCGCTGGCGTCCCAATCCGGCGTAATGCGCGGCATCTGGATGCGCTGGATATCCGCCTCGGACCGGATCACCGGGCGGTAGTCTTCGGCCGCCAACCCATATTGGCTGCTGGTCTTGTGGGCGTCGATGGCCAACTGGTAACCGCTGTCCTTGTAAATGTAATTGGAATAATAAACACCGTCCACCACTGAGTCCACGCGCATGTGTTTCCACAGGTAGAGAGTGGTGCGCAACTCACTCTCCACCTGGCGGCTGAAGCCGTGCTCACACTGGCAGATCAACTCTTCATCCTGCATTTCCTCCCAGGGGATCTCGTTGATCCACACCATCGGGCGAGCCGGGGCGAGGCGGTTCAACTGCGCCCACAGGCGGCGCTTTTCATCCTGGACAGGTAGGCTGGCGACCAGCATTACCTGACGGGCCAGGCCCTGGATAATCTGGCGGTCGTGCTCGGAAAATGGCATGGCATTTCCTGGTGGAAATAGATGGCGGTCTTTTCAGCCGGAAGAGGGACTTCAATTATAAATCCCAAAAATCCGCAAACTGTGGCATACTTACAGTATGTTTGGGATTTCTCGTGAAAGAACCCAGATTTCGG
>Ga0315282_10016129_pt1 | contig 10948 bp, 11 predicted proteins | sample YL17G07_20_MG_FD_203693 | JGI IMG/M metagenome (GOLD analysis project Ga0315282, IMG submission 203693) | Sediment microbial communities from Yellowstone Lake, YNP, Wyoming, USA - YL17G07_20 | ecosystem: Environmental > Aquatic > Freshwater > Lake > Sediment | place: USA: Wyoming | collected...
AAATGGCTTGTTACTTACTTTTTGAGCGGCGTTGTCGGAAACATAGCCTTCCTGTTTCTGGGGGGAGATGCGATTGGCGTAGGGGCGTCGGGAGCGATCTGGGGACTATTGGGAGCAGCGGGTGGATTCAGGGGGCTCATTGGAATGGTATTCTATGGTGGGCTCAACATCTTCGCTGGCGGTGGATTCCTCGCCCACGCAGGCGGACTACTAGCAGGACTGGCCTTGCGCTACTTTTGGTTCCACAAAACAACAAGAACTACACAGTGAGCCTTCATATACGCGCCATAGTGGCTCGTACAACCCATGAGCTTTGAGCCACGCATGCGCGGCAGACGATTCGGCCGTCCCATTGCTAGGAAATCTTCAGCGAAAAGCAAGCGCGAGTCGCACGAATCTTCGGTTTTCTTCGAAGAAGCCGCACCGATCAACCCTGCCGAGATTCGCTTCAGCACGCTGAACTCTCTCGAGCACCTCGGCAACCAGAGATTCGCGCTTCCACCCTTCTCTGAACATTTCCAACGTTGGACAAAGGATGTTGGAGTAGTACTCGGCGAGTTTGAAAACCTTCTACCACAAGTCGTCAACGAACAATACAAAGAGAGTATTGAGAAAACATTAGTCAGCCTACAGACCGCGCTTGACGAGCGTATGAGTGCGGAAACTAAGATCTCCGGCGAGGCAGCAGAAACGCAACGGCAGCTATCCGCATGCGAAAACGAACTCTCAAGACTCGAACATGACTACAAGATCATGACGAGTCAGATAAGAAGGAAATATGATCAATCCTTTGAGAAAATGCGCCGTGAAATTAACACAATTGACAAACAGAGATTGAGAATTCTCCATGAAAAACCTACCCTCCTTCAAAGACTGTTCCGCAAATCAGATACAAAACTCGAGGAGAAAACAAACGCACTCCAGTCGAAAAAGAACGACTTGGGGGGTCGTAGAGAGGGACTCAAACAAGACCTGGAGAAACACAGAATTGATTACGAAAATAAACGGAAACAATTGGTGGAAAAGACCGAGGCCATCCGAGCAAGGATGAGTGATGTAAAGGGAAAGAGCGTCGACGACGCCCTGGACTTGCGAAAGCACGCTTGCGAGGAGCTAAGCAGAGCAGTAAGTGAGACTGTTGAAAAGCTTCTGAAGGAGGAGAATTCCCAAAATGTTGAAGGAACAGAGCAAACAGTCTGAAGAGTTTGCAGTAGGTTGCGGATGTGAACCCTCGGGAGATAGAAGTAGCCGAACTCAGTAGCTTTTGCGATGCCCTAAGTCGCGATTTGATGAAGGACCACGAGAAACGCTTCGCGGATATAATCCGATCCGTGAGGGAAGCGGCGAGTGGGCTTGGAAATGCAGCCAGCAGACTGGAAACGGGCGTGAAGAACGCATGGGGAACCTTGGACAAACAGACCTCGGAATATGCTATGCGTCTCGCACGAACACTCCAGGAGAATGCGCAGAACCTTTCCAAAATGGAACCGACCTCCGACTTCCACTCTACGGAGACTTTCCATCAGGATACCGTGAAAGTACTGAATGGGATTATACTTACGGTTCGCAAATACGTTCCGAAGATACCGAAGACGCTCAGACTCGAGATGACGATTCTGAACAGCTCACTGACAAAGCTCGAGAAGTCCGTAAGAGAACTTGGAAAAGCGCTTGACGATTCCCCCGGATTGAAGCTTAAGTCGCTCCGTCGGGATGTGGAGACTCTTCTCCAGAAGCACACCGAACTTGCGGAGCTGAAATCAGGGGAGCAGAAGGAGGGCGCATCATTAGAAGAAACTTTCAATCGCGAAAAGAGACTAACGTCCGAAGATAACTCGATCACGTCTACTCCGGAATTTCTCGAGTTACACAGGTACGAAGACGCTCTAAAGCTCAAGGAGGACGAGATACGGCAATTTCTGCAGCCGATTTCCAAACCGCTCCTTAAGCTGGAAAGGGCGAGAGCAGCCAAGAAGGGCGAAGCCCTCGACATTAAGACACTTCACGACTTAGTGGAGAAGCCCATTGAAACGGTTGTGGCTGGTCAACTCTTTGCCACGAATCAACTTCTTTCAAGTCTTGGGAACGCATTGAGGAATGGAGAACTTGGACTTGAGGATAGGAAGCGTCGAAAAGCTGAGGACGTGATAGAGGGAGTGGAAAACAATGCCCTAGAGAAGTTGCGGGCTGAGTTCTTGGCACTTCAGGCGAACACGCAGGAGAGCTTGCGACAATTGAAGTCGAAAGGACTCCTCGATAAGAGGAATGTGTTGAAGGAGCAGCTAGCGCAGATTCGCTCTGAGATTGAGAAGATCCGAGACAGGCAAAAAGAGCTACAGAGGAGAAGAGATGATTTGTCCAAGTCAATATCCAAGCTGAAGACCGGAATCGAACCTCGGATCTCGAAGTTGGCTCATCAGTCCGTGGCCATCGACATCGATTGAGTAAACGCGGATAGCACGCTTAGCTTATCTCGATTTCACATTTTTCTCATGCTATATCCGCTGAACAGCATCGCGACGCCTACGAAGATCATTACGATGCCTGAGAGTATCGAACCCTGCATCATCGCGACCATGCCATTGATCATTGCGAAGCCAAGGAATAGCATGATGATCCCGTAGATTTTCATCAACCATCCGAACATCGCACGATTCTTCATCATTTGCGCCGGAAACATGTACAGGCCCGAGAGAAGGACGATGATCCCAAGCGTTACGAGGAAGTAGCCTATCCACGAGGAGCCTGAGGGCATCATCCCCATAGACGGCCCTGGCATCGATTGCTGCAATGACACAAATCCAACAACGAGGTCGATTACTCCTCCGACTATTCCTATCGTGGCTGAAACTTTCTGGTGCACGATCTTTCACAGTCAGGAGCAAACGATTCATCAGTCATAAAAGTGCTCTTCAAGTCGCGGGGGTTGATGCTTTCTAAACTTGCGGCAGCAAGATCGATAATCCCAGTACGAGCAGAAACCCCAGCGCCATGGAGAGTACGACAAGGGAACTTCTGGCTTCGTGTTGGAGTTCGGGAACCAAGTCAGATGCGGATACGTAGATGAAGGTCCCAGCCGACAGTCCTAGACCAAGTGGAATCATGAAGCTTCCGAGTCCCACGAAGAGCAGTCCTACTAGGATTCCGATGGGTGTGTCAGCAGCGGTGGCGATGACGTACATGAACGCCTGCTTCTTGCTATCAGTGCTGCCTAGCGCCAAGGAGAGAGCCGCGAAGGAATCGGGAATCTGATGAATCGCAACCGCCAAAGTAACAACTATACCAACTTGTGGTCCCGCTGAGAATCCTATGGGTATGACGAAGCCGTCCATGAATCCGTGGAATGTTAAAGCGCTCACTCCCATCAGACCGTGGCTCGGATCGAGTGGTTTGCCGTGTATGTGGAAGTGGCCTCCGTGAATCTCCTGCGTCGCGAGCAAATATCTCTCGACGGCGAGCAGGATGAAGAATCCTATTCCAATCCCTGAAGGCACGAAGATCGGAAGCAGAGACAGCTCTTTCGCAACGGCGAAGGCCTCAGGCAGTATGTCAGCGAAGGTCACCCCACCCAAGATTCCAGCACTGAAACCAAGCATTAGGTGCAAAACCCGTTCGCTAATTTGCACTTTTAGGAAGGGCAGCACTGCGATGATTAGAGGGGTAGCAAACGTGATCAACGCCCAGTATCCCATATCCCAAAGCGAAATCAACAGAACCCCTCCACGGCTAGAAGCCCCAGTCTGTCGTACAAAAACGTCTTGGCTCTTCACCTCGAGAAACATGCGTCCCACGGTTGGTCTACCTTTTATCCTCCGAAACTGAACCCATCAGCGAAATCGCAACTGGACATGTGAATACTGTTGGGACGAGAAGGCGGACTCATTGACGTACATGTCCATCTGCCCACGAAGGAGTTTCTGATCGAGGCGGGTGGTCCACATGTTGAAGCCGCAACGCGAAAAATCGGCCACTCAATAGAACTGAAGACGATCGAACAAATGCTCGAAGAGTACACTGACGCTGGCATCGACCGTATAGTCCTGTTCGCATGGGACGCGGAAACAGCAAGCAAAAGACCCCGTGTCGCCAACGAATTTGTTTCGAAAATTGCCGACAACCATCCCGATCGGATCATCGGATTCGCTTCCATCGACCCACAAAAGAAATCGGCCGTGAAGGAACTTGACCAGGCGGTTCGTGAGCTGAAGCTTCGCGGATTGAAGCTTCATCCGCAAGTCCAGGCGTTTGAACCGAATGACCAGAAACACTATTCGATCTATTCGAAATGCGTTGAGTTGGATGTTCCGATTACTTTCCACACCGGCTCTACGAACTGAGGCGCAGGCCTTGCAGGCGGGGGAGGTGTGAAGTTGAGATTCTCGGATCCGATGCTATTGGATGATGTTGCGGCAGACTTCCCTGAATTGAAGATTATCATGGCCCACGCTGGCTGGCCATGGCAAGATGAGCAACTAGCAATCGCTATGCACAAAGAAAATGTATACATCGATCTGTCGGGCTGGTCTCCAAAGCACTTCCAACCACTACTCGTTGCGTACATGACGAAACTGATTCCGCAGAAGTTCCTCTTCGGGACAGACTATCCTATGCTCAGTCCTCAACGCTGGCTTGAAGACTTCAAGCAGCTGAATGTGAGCAGTGAAGTCAGAAAGATGGTCTTGGGGGAGAATGCGAGAAGACTACTGAGACTCTGACGAACTCAGCTGCCTAATCGCAGAACGTCCCGATAGGCAGCGATATCCAAGAATCCGTGTCCGCTTATGTTAATGAGTATGCATTTCTCTTCGGCCTTCGCCTCAGCAGCCTTCGCTTCATCTATAGCAGCTCTGACTGCATGGGCTGATTCTCCTGCGATCAACCATCCCTCGCTCTCTAGGAACATTTTGGCCGCAGTGAAAACTGAGACCTCATCTCGTGGCAGGGCCACAGCGCGCACATGTCCGCTGTGTCTGAGAGCGCTTATGATCGGAGCGGCCGCGTGGTATCTGAGTCCATCCGACTTGATTGGATGCATCACTGTCTCATGCCCAAGCGTGTACATCATCAAGAGAGGCGTATGCCCTGCTGTGTCACCAAAGTCATAACGATATTCACCTTTGACTAGATTCGGAGCAGCCTCCGATTGAGCCGCGAGAAACTCACATTCCCGCTTGCCAGCCAAAACCTCACCAATAAACGGCAGCGATATTCCTCCGAAGTTTGACCCGCCACCTAGGCAGCCAACGACAAGGTCAGGTGAATCATCTACTTGCTCGAATTGTTTGATCGCTTCGAGACCAATGATTGATTGATGGATTAGAACATGATTGAGGACAGAGCCGAGACAATAAACGCGGTCAGCTGAACCATCGACATACTCAAGACCTTCGGAAACAGCAATGCCCAATGAGCCTGGATGATTTGCATCTCCACTCAGCATTTTCCTTCCGAAAGATGTTTGGTTGCTTGGAGACGCGTGCACCTTCGCACCGTACATCTCCATCAGGGTTCTACGTTCCAGTTTCCAATCGTAAACGGCTCTAACCCAGAATACAACCGTCGAGAGCCCCATCAGACTTGCCGCGTATGCCAGTGCCGTCCCCCATTGGCCCGCGCCTGTTTCCGTAACGAGAACCTTCTTTCCTTCTTTCTCGGCGTAGTATGCTTGTGCAAGCGCGGTATTGACCTTATGAGAACCGGTCGGGCTAAGATCCTCCCTCTTGTAGTACAGCCGGACTTTTTTCAAACCTAGCCTTTGCTCAAGTCGATAGGCTCTATACAGCGGTCGCGGCCTTCCCGCTTGGATGTATAGCTCCCTGACGCCCTCCGGAATGTCGATCCAACGTGCATCAGAAACCTCCTGCTTGAGACACTCACCGATCATCCTTCTTCCTAGCGCTTGCATCCTCGACTCTCCATCCCCAGGTTCCTTTGGCGATGGAAGTCCGCCCGGCAAATCTGGGACGATGTTGTACCATTTCGACGGAAGATCGTCAATGGAAAGCTGTATCTGTGCTTGCTTCAAGACGCAGTCCAGCCCACGATGCATTCATATTGAAATGCAATGCTAACCGGTTGCGCATGATTATCCAAGCTGGAAACAGGGCGTGATTCATACACTCACCAATGATTCAGCCGCGGCAGGTGACAGAATTTGGAAACGATTATCGAAGCAATCCAGGCAATTCAGGCAATTCTAGCACCAGCAGTAATGATTACGGGTGTGGCTTTGTTACTTCTCACATTCAACACGCGCCACAGCTCTCTCGTGAACCGCATCAGGTTACTCGACGGTGAGGAGAGAGAGCTGCTCAGGAAACGTCCCAAGCTTGACGAGATGGAAAATCTGAGACTCAAAAGCATAAAGACCCAGCTGGATCTTCTTCTCTCTCGCCTTCTCTATGTCAGAAACGGAATGCTTTGCCTCCTGTTGGCTTCGATCTTTTTTGTTCTAACTTCCTTTTCGATCGGGTTGGCTTACTTCTCCATATCCGCGGGACTCACTCAGACCATGATCAATTTCACATTCATACCGGGGATGCTGCTTGTCCTGATCGGCGTGGTCTTCCTCGCCGTGGAAGTCTACATATCATACAGAGTGATCAAGATAGAGGTCAGAGAAAACAAGCAACGAGAATAATATCGTCACCTTTCAACCCAGCGAGAAGGAAATACAGTCAGACTCTACCCAAGCCTAAGGAATGTAGGCACCCCGCAGTGGACAGCTAAGCTCTTCGAATCGCGTGTGAAAGTATCCAAACCCCGATGATTATGGCTACGATTGCCCACCAAGAAACGGGCAAGTGTATGTTGAGAAGTTCGCCTGCCATAGTTACGATCCCCCAGATCAGAACTAAGGCGCCTACTAGCAATGGCCAGAAATGAAATCTCATCTGAATCACGATGATAAAATTCAAGTTGGGGTTTTAAGACTTCTTGCGATAATTCTCAAAGTTGGGGAGAAGTATACCCGAATCCTTCAGCGTACCTTCGGGTATGCAAGTGTCCGGTTCAAGAAGAACATCGTGGCCCAGTTCATCAAGTAGTACGTTGTTAGATACGTGTATCCGTATTTCTTGATGCGCCTCAGCGCGCACAAACCAAACGAATAAGGAATTTCCGGGATTGTCGTGGACCGGGCGGGATACATACGCAATCGGGTTCAAATCCCTTTTTCATTTCCGCCAATTTGCGTCGGACGGTGAGAAACCTGCGTTTGTTCCTGGAGGATTGTTCCAAATCAGAGCTACAGACTTCATTAGGTTGAACCTCGCGCGTTTCTGAAACTTCATTTGTGACATCATCATCGCAGACATTCAACGGTTGCAGGGTTTTCACGGGAGAGGGCACGGGCTGGCAATGCCTGATGAGCTACGACTGGAAAGTCGGATTCAATTACAGACTTCGGCTTTGGGTGCTGAATAAGGATCAGGCCGGTTGTGTCTTCGAGCCCACGAGAAAATTCGCCTCTTATCTCAATTCTGTCGTGGTTCTAGTATGTCACTAGTAAGTTAGAAAATCGATTATCCTATTCCAGTTATGAGGTGCCATGTTTGCGCAACAGCAAAGGTCACCATGAATCCTAGCGCAACCGGCAGCAGCGCCGATACGGCTGTCCATTTGAGGCTGCCCGTTTCCTTATGGATAGTGTAAAGTGTGGTGGTGCATGGGTTGTGTATCAGGCTGAAGAGCATCAGGCAAACCGCTGTGAGCAGGGTCCAACCACCTGCCCGTAGGATTGTTGCGGTTTGAGCTTGCGATGATTGGAACATAACACCCGGTCCCGCGCCAAGCCCGTTCATGCCACCAACCAAAACGGTCAGCATCAAGACTGTCGGAATGACGATCTCGTTTGCAGGAATCGCCACTATGTACGCTAGTAAGATTACCCCACTTAGGCCCAAGATCAGTCCGAATGGATCCAGGAAGTTGATTGCGTACTCGGCTATGGTGAATTTGCCGACATGTATGTTAGCGATGAACCAGATGGCGGCTCCCGCGGGCATTGCGAAAATAACTGCGCGGTATAGTACGAAAATGGTTCGATCAATTATTGAGGTATATATTGTTCGAAGGATCTGCGGAAGCCTGTATGGCGGCAGTTCTAGGGTGAAGCTTGACACCTCACCTTTCAATATGGTTCGCGAGAGCATCCAAGACACAGCGAACGTCAGCAGTATGCCCAGAACTGCAATTGCAACGACCGCCATCGCCGATAGGAAACCTGCGATGTAAGCAGGAGCCAGCGACCCGATGAAGATCGCGGCGATTAGGATCTGCGTGGGCCATCGGCCGTTACAAATTGCGAAATTGTTGGTTATTATGGCAATCAGCCGCTCTCGCGGGCTGTCGATCACACGGGTAGATATTATGCCGGCAGCGTTGCAGCCGAAACCCATTGCCATCGTCAATGACTGCTTCCCATGTGCGCCAACTCGTTTGAAGATACTATCTAAATTGAAGGCAACTCTCGGGAGATAACCCAGATCCTCAAGAAGAGTGAAGAGAGGAAAGAAGATTGCCATCGGAGGCAACATTACGCTGACAACCCACGCTGTCGCCAGGTACATGCCGTCAATAACCATGCCCCTCACCCACCAAGGCAACCCGATTGTTACCGCCAGATTCCTTAGTTGCGGGTAGATAGTGCCGAGCAGAACCTTAGAAATCATCTCGGAAGGAATGTTGGCTCCAGAGATTGTGATCCAAAAGACCAAGGTTAGCATTAGCAACATGATAGGGAATCCGAATGCCCGGCTGGTAACCAAGCGGTCGATGGTCCGATTCCAGTCGGAAGTAGGCTTCTCTGCATGGATGATGGCGCGATTTGCGATTCGCGATGCGTCGGCGTAAATGGATTCTGTTAGCTGCTCATAGAAATCATGCCCGATTTCATGGCGGAGAGTCTCAGCCGTCGCTAAGATGTCGGCTGGGGCAGCCTTCTCGGAGCCCATCATCTGGCCTCCGGTTTCGTTGTGAGTGTGCGCGGTTGTTGACGCAGGCTGCCTAACTCGCCTCCACGAACGGCTTCTCTCACGCGTTCGTCGCCATCCAGCAAGCGAAGAGCAACCCAGCGTGCGTTAGCTAACCCAGGGAATGCTGCTTCGATCTGAACTGTGAGTTGAGTAACCGCTCGATTGATAGCAGTCGGAACGTTCCTACTTCGGAAAGGCTTGCCGATTATTCTTTGATTGGCTACGTCGCTTATGGTTTCGATCAACTGCGGTACGCCTACACCTTGTCGAGCCGCAGTCGGTACCACTGGAACTCCTAGCTCGCGTGCCAGACGCCGATGATCAACCTCAAGCCCGTGCCTACGCGCCTCATCTATCAAGTTAAGGCAGATCACTGCGCGATCTGTGATTTCCAACACCTGTAAGACGAGGTTTAGGTTGCGCTCTAAGCAGTTGGCGTCTACGACTACAACGGTGACGTCGGGTCGTCCGAACAAAATAAAGTCACGAGCAATCTCTTCGTCCAGACTGGTAGCGAGTAGCGAATAGGTGCCAGGTAAGTCAACCACTTTGTAACGGCGGTTGTCATGAGCGAACCAGCCCTCAGCGCGGACAACGGTCTTTCCAGGCCAGTTGCCAGTATGCTGCCGAAGACCGGTTAACGCGTTGAAAACAGTGCTCTTCCCGGTGTTCGGGTTCCCAGCCAGAGCGACCACGAAATCGAAGCTTCGCAAATCGGTGCTAGGTTTTAACCCGCTCATTGAACTGTGGGCTGGGCAGGTCTCGCAGCCTCTGGCATTCCTACGCGGCATTTGACCGTCAGTGGTCAAGTACCCTTTCCCCGCAGAGGTCTGACCGTGATTAACTTCGCCTGTTCTGTTCGCAGTGCGATGAGCGCACCACGGATTCGATAGGCTGTGGGGTCTCCGCTTGGGCTAGCAAATTCAGCTTTGATCACAGTTCCCGGAAGAATACCCAAATCCATCCATCGTCGTCGCTCATCTCTTCGGCATGCTCTCGAAACATCTACCACTTTGCCACACTCGCCGGGCTTCAAGTCGGCCAATCTTTCGACAAGATCGGCTCGGTCCTGAGGCACCTGTACTATCGATATATTCGCGGCTGCGACCGGCGACAAGACATGCTCCTCTCCCTCAGCCCAAAAACGAACGCGGTAGGGAGATAATTCCATCATGCGGACAATCATGTCAACGTGTAGGCCGTCGGCCACCAGTTGAGCGTAAACTCTCTCCGGCTCATCTTCAATATGCACAATCCGGCCCGGTTCACCGGCAGACATAGCGGTGAGTGGTTTCCCAGCATGCGATATGAATTCGCCAGTCGGAGTTGGGATGGGGTCACCGTGCGGGTCGTGAGTTGGGTGTCCCAACTGAGTTGTCAAAACATCGACTTCGGCACGTGACAAGGAATGTTCGCGACGCTCAGCTCGTTTATGCCATTCGGTTGCCAGGAAACCTGCCTTATCTGCCAGATAACGTTCCCACAGGCGATGGGCGCGAATGACTCTCACGGCGTACTCGCGCCCCACGGGTGTTAGGCGAAATCCATCTTCTTCCACACGCAGCAGAGCTCGCGACTGCATTTTCGTCAGGATCTCTGCGACACGCTTCGTCGAAAGGTTGAGTGCGCCAGCAACGCTCTCTATCATAGGGACGTGGCCGTTCATTTCGCAATGTAGCATGTGCTTGAGCGTGTCTTCGATGAGAATACGTTCCGCCATTTGGCCAGTCAGCCAACGCCAGAGACGACCACGCTTTAGCGGAACGGCTGGGAGTGCGACCACACTCGCGGCAAGAAAGGAGATGAGCAGGTCGTGCATAGAACGAGCCTTCCTTCACGTTAAAGAATTAGAGTTAGGCGCGCCTAATAAAATTATACACGGCTAAAATGGAAGCGCCGCGAGCACTCCATACATTCGAGGACCGTCTCATTCTCGTTAAAGAATTACCGCTACCACTAATCCCACTCATGGT
>Ga0315282_10016130_pt1 | contig 10948 bp, 7 predicted proteins | sample YL17G07_20_MG_FD_203693 | JGI IMG/M metagenome (GOLD analysis project Ga0315282, IMG submission 203693) | Sediment microbial communities from Yellowstone Lake, YNP, Wyoming, USA - YL17G07_20 | ecosystem: Environmental > Aquatic > Freshwater > Lake > Sediment | place: USA: Wyoming | collected...
GCGGGGCCCGTTCGGATACCAGACGCTGCGCTCATAGCCGTACATGGGGACGAAGCGGCCGGGCATGCAGTAGAGGTCGTTCGACTTTTGCGTGATCCACCAGTTGTACTCTTCGTCGTTGCCCATCTGGTGGTCGCCGACGTGGGCGTAATCCATCTGGGCGGCGTCGAGAAAGTAGCGGTACAGATCGTCGAGGCTGCCGTCGCCGGCGCCGTCGCCGGACAGTTCGGTGTGGCGGTGGAGGTCGCCGCGCAGGACCCGATATTGCTTGCCGCCCACGCTGTAGCGGTAGGCGCGGACGCGGCGCGTGTCGTCGTTCTCGTTGGGGTGCATGGTGGGCACGGCCACCGGCTCGGCGGTGATGGGGCGGCCGGCGCGCAGTTGCGCCACCGGGGCATCGGCCGGCAGCGTAGTGGCCAGCACGTCCAGGTCGCCGTAGCGCGTGCCGCCCGGCCATGCGCGCCGGTCGGTGGGCCAAGCCACATGCACCTGCCCGTTGCCCAGCGCCATGGCCGCGCGCATGCCGTTGCGGCCGATGCTGGCGGGCATCAGCACCGCCGGGCTCCACCGGCCGCCATCCAGCCACGTCAGGAACGTCTCCCAGCGCCCGTTGTTGGCCCAGTAGTCGATCCGCGAGGTGGCCGCCGAGGTGCGACAGCGGAACGCCATGTACAGCCTTCCCGCGGCATCCATGGCCAACTCCGGCTGCTGCAGGAAGCGGCGGATCTCGGCCGGCAGGCTTTCGGCAACGGCGGCCGGCACTTCCTTCCAGTCGGCGCCATCGCGCGCCGCCACGCGGATGCGCCGGTCCTTGTAAAGGACGGCGCCCCGCTGATCGGTGAGGAAGGCGAAATCCTTGCCCCACAGCGGCGTTGATTCTTCCCAGGCCACCACCGGCACCCCGGTCGAGGTGACGGCCACCGACGGCCGGACGGAAAAGTTTTCGCCGCGCGTGATCCGCTCCACCAGCCGGCCCCATTCCCGCGCGTACACCTGGTAGGCGCCGGTGGCGTATGAGTCCCACGCGACGTACAGCTTGCCGCCGCCGAAGGCGGCCGATGGAGTCCAGCAATTGCCCGGCCCTTCGCTCACACGCGTTTCCGCTCCCCAGCGCTTGCCGTCGCGCAGGCGGGCGGCAATCACCGACTGGTTCTGGCGGAAGGCCTGCCACACCAGCGCCATCTTGCCCGCGCCATTCGAAACCAGCCGCGGCCAGATGTTCGATCCGCCCTGGCCGGTGAGCCGCTGGGGTTTGGACCAGCGATCGCGCTCGAAAGTGGAGGCGTAGAGGTGGAACGTGCCGGAATCGTTCTGCGACCAGACTGCTGTGACGCTTCCGTCGCCGGCGGCGGCGATGGCGGGCGCATGGTGATCGCCGCGGCCGGTGAGCCGGTAGAGCTTGCCGCCTCCCGCGGCCACGACCTCGTCGGCGGCGTTCTGGTACGCCAACCACACGGCCCAGCGCTCGCCCTGGGGCGTCACCGCGATGGCCGGGTAATCATCCAGCTTGCCCTCTTCCGACAACTTCTCCTCAAGCGGCAGGCGTTCGACCGCGCCGTTGCCGGCGAACACGGCCCGCCGCTCGCCGAGCGGCACACCGGCCGGAAATTCGAACGAGCCGGCGGGCGAGTCGAAGCGCACGCGAGCCGTTGGGCTGCCCTGCACGCGCACCATCAGCCCCTCGGGAACCACCCGGCGAATGAGCGGATCATTCCAATCCGTTTGCCCGTAGGGGTGTTCGCGCAACAGTTGGTTTTCGAGGTTGCCGATCCGGGTCTGGAATTCGAACGCGCCATCGGCCTGCGCGCGGTCGGCCTGCGAGAAACGCCAGCCTTCGACCCGGGTCAGCTTCGCGCCGGTGACCGACAGTGTGCCTTTCCAGGTTTTCGGTTCACTGTCGGTAAGGCCCACAACGATTCGGAACTGGAGCGCCGGGAGAACGCCCGTTTGCGAGCGCACGGCAGCAGGGCGCCAGTTCTGGTAGCCAAACCAGGTCAAAAGCAGCAGGATAGAAAGGCCGGCGAGTTTGCGCATAACACAACCTCGCAGGAGTTTACTGCCGATCCGGCCAGCAGAGACACAACTGTTTTTCCGCCCTGATGGTGTCTTTTGTTCGGCGGGGGCGCTGGCCCCCTCCACCCATTACCAATTGAGCACTTGCGGCGGGCGAATTCGCTGGGTAGTATGTTCCTTCCCTGAAAATCGATCGCACCCACAATGCCCGCTGAAGCCACACAGCCCGCCACTGTTCCCGAGCAGCTCGAACGCCAGTTGCGGGAGACGCAGGCGGCCTTGGAGCAGGCACGGGCCGAGCTGCAGCAGCGGGAACGGTTGGCGCTGGCCGGCCAGATTGTCATGGGCATCGGGCATGAGCTGCGCGAGCCGTTGAGCGTCATCAGCAACCTGGTTTATTGCCTGCGGCTGGCGTGCGGCGAGCGGGAGGCCGCGCCTGGGACGGCGGTAACGCTGCAGCGCTATTTGGATTGCATCGAGGAGCAGGTTTTGGAGGCCGATCGCGTCATCACCGGCCTGCTCGAGTACGCCCGCACCTATGAAGTGCGCCGCCAGGCCGTGGACCTCAACGGCGTGGTGGAGGGGCGGGCGGGGACGCTGCGCCTGCCCAACAATATCCGCCTCGCCAAGCAATTGACTCCCGGTCTTCCTGCCGCGCTGGCCGACCCGCTGCATGTCGAGCGGGTGCTGCACAACCTGACGGTGAATGCCATCGAGAGCATGCGCGCCGATGGCGGCGAACTGCGCCTGGCCACCTTTTCCACCGGGGAAGCGGTGGTGCTGGAGGTCGCCGATACCGGGCCCGGCATTCCCCCGGAGCTGGCCGACAAGGTGTTCGACCCCATGTTCAGCACGCGGCCAGCCGGCATGGGTTTGGGGCTGGCGCTGTGCCGGCAATTGGTGGAGGCCAATCAAGGCTCGATCGGCTTCCGCTCCACGCCGGGTTGCGGCGCGGCTTTCCGGGTGTCGTTCAGCCTCGCTGCCGGCTGACGGCTGCCTACCGCCTCCGGTCTCCAGCCTCCAGCCTCCAGCCTCCCAGCGCTCTCGCCGGATTCTCCACGATCAGTTGCCGCACGGCTTTCTCGCCCAGGAGCTTGCGGATCTCAGGCAAGAACTTGGTGAACACCAGGTCATAGGGCAGGAAATCGCCGCCGCCCGGTTCGCCGACGTGATACCAGCCGGCGTCGGCCGAGACCAGCACCCGGCCGAGCAGGCCGCGAGCCGCCATGTCTTCGACCTGGCCGACGCGACGCTCCCAGTTGTTCTCGCGCATTCCGTCAATCTCCACCCAGGCCCCCAGTTCGGCGGCGCGATGGCGCACAGTGCTGTCCGGTTCATTCTGGGCGTGCACCCAGATGAAAGCTCCCGCGGGCACGGCTTCGCTCCTGAGGATTTCCAGTTGCTCGAGCGCGGCCCGTCCGGTGGGGGTGTGCGAAGCAATGATCAAGCCGGTCGCCTTGTGGGTGAGCGCCGCGGCGCGGACCAGGCGCGCGTCGAGCGGCGAAAGCGGGGTGTTTCCTACGGCCGTCTTGATGAAGCCTGGGCGAATACCGCTGCCGTCGATGCCCTTCTCGTATTCGGCGATCCACCGGGCGGCGAGTTTCTCAGACGGCAGCCCGCGGGCCTCCTCCGGCACGAACTTGGCATCCTGCCCGCCGCCGTAATAGCCCGTGTTCGTGACCATGCGCAATCCGCTCGCTTGTGCCAGCCGCGCCAGCAGGCGGACATCGCGTCCCAGGTACGCCGGCGTGCAATCGACGAACGTGCGGCAGCCGAGCTTCTTCACCTGCTCCAGGCGCGGCAGCGCCAGGCGGATTACCTCTTCCGGGTCGTAGCGCCCCGGCCGGATTTGGTCCGCGCCGGCGAAATCCACGAGGATGTGTTCGTGGATGAGCGTCATCCCAAATTCGCTGGGCAGTACTGGTCCGGTGACCGTGTGGACTTTTTGCGCCGCGAGCGCAGGGCCATCTGAGGCCAGGGCCGCCAGTGATGAAATCGATCCCGCCAAAAACTCACGCCGATTCATGGCCTGAAGTGTACAACAACGATGTCGGCTGACGGCCGCCTACTGCCTACTGCCCGAGGTCCTGGCCGGTACGGAGCTTGGTGGCGAAGATGATCTGCCCGGTGTGGCCCCCGAAATGCTCGACGACAATGTAGATCCCCTCGAGCACAGTAACCTCGCGGCCCTGCACGATCAGTTTGTCTCCGAGACGGGTTAAGGGAAGGTTTTCCAAAACCGTCAGCGCCTCGCCGAGGGTCGTGGTCAGGGCAGCGGCAAGTTCACGCCCGCTGGCGGTGGCGCGGGCCGCAAACTCCGCATCGCGCTGCCGAACATCAGGCGCGCCGCCGATCCCCGAGATGATCCACTGGCGGACATTGCCGCAGAGGTGCAGCACCAGATTCCCGATTGCGTTCTGGTTTTCGTTCGACCGCGCCCATACCTGTTCTTCCGTGAGGCGCCCGAGGCAGTCCTCGATCCGCGAGGCAAGCAGCTTTATGCGGTCGATCGAGAATCGAACGAATGTGCGCTCCAGCGCCGGTTCCATGACGCCAGTATAGCCGCAGGTCAACCGCACGTGGCGGCTCATGAGATGTGCGCCTCCATCGAGAGACGGCCCGCGGTGGTGACAGGCCGCGGTGTGACGGGCCTTCGGCCTGTCCCTGGAGTTTCTACATTTGGCGCCGCTTTGGGGCGCTGGCACCGCGGAGCGGTGCCAAGAATCATAGCCGGCGGGTGAGGGCCGCGGGTTTTGCGGCCCGAACCCCCGGATAAAAGCAAAGGAGAAGTGCGCCGCGACAGCGGCGCGAGAAGGACCTGCCAGCGCGACTCTCCGCGCCCCTGCCGGGGCGCGCTCATTGTTGACGCTGGTTCCGGGGGTTGCGGGCCGCAGGAACAGCGGCCCCCACCCCCGGCTAGGATTCTCTGCGCCGCTCCGCGGCGCCAAATGTAGAAACTCCAGGGACAGGTCAGGAGGCCTGTCACCACGGCGCGCTGAACGACTGCGTTGACTTCGCCTGAAGGCGCTGTAGACTGAGAACAGCGCGCCCGTAGCTCAGTTGGATAGAGCGGCTGGCTTCGAACCAGTAGGTCGGGGGTTCGAGTCCCTCCGGGCGCGCCAGTCTCGAGCGGGGCAGGATCTTCGAGACCATAAAGAGTCGGGAGCCTTCCACTATGCCGGCTGCGGAGCAGAAATCTCGCGCACTGGTGACGCCTGCGGTCCTCGTGTGGGCGCGCGAGGAAGCCGGGTTCGAGCGCGAGGTGGTGGCGCGCAAGCTGAGCGTGAAGCCGGAGCGCCTGGCTCAATGGGAGAGTGGTGAAGCCCGGCCTACTCTCCCGCAACTTCTCAACCTGTCTCGCGTGTACAAGCGCAACCCGGCGGTCTTCTACCTGGAGCACCCGCCCGAGGAGCATTTCGCCGTTCACGACTTCCGGCGCCTGCCGGAAGCGGCCCCCCGGCCCCTTTCCCCGGAACTCCGCTACGAGATCCGGCTGGCGCATACTCGCCGGGAAGTGCTGCTGTCCATTCGGGGCGCGGATGCGCCCGCCAGCAATCTGCCCCGCGTCGCCATACGGGAACAGGACCCGGAGAGCGCGGCGGGTGCGGTCCGCCAGCACCTGGGCGTCACGCTCCGAGAGCAGCGTGAGTGGAGGAATCCCGACGTTGCCTTTAAGCAGTGGCGGGGGGCGTTGGAGAACATCGGCGTCTTGGTTTTTCAGACCACACGGGTGGATACGGCTGAGATGCGCGGCTTTTCGATTGCCGAACGCTCTCTCCCGGTGCTGTTGCTCAACGGTGGCGACGCGCCGGCAGGGAAGTGCTTCTCCGCTATCCACGAACTCTGCCACCTGGTGATTCGTGATGGGGGTCTGTGCCTGCCCGGCGACTGGGCCGACGCCGGCGACAATCTCGAGATGGTGTGCAACCGGATCGCCGGCGCCGTGCTCGTGCCGGCCACGGCACTTCTTGGGGAGGCCGGCGTCGGCGCAAACACCGGCCGCGCGGACTGGTCGGATGCCGACTTACGCCGCCTCGCCGGCGATTACGGCGTGAGCCGGGAGGTCGTGCTGCGGCGCCTTCTGATTCTCGGCCGGACCACGGAGCGCTTCTACCGGCGAAAGCGCCAGCAGTATCAGGAGGAATGGCAGGCCCAGGAAGAAAAGCAGACCGGCGGATACGCACCCCCACATGCGGTCGCCCTCAACCGAGTCGGGCGGCTTTTTGCCCGCACCGTCCTGGAGAGCTTCTACGACGGGCGCCTTTCCGCCTCTGATCTGCCCCGCTATCTCGGTTTGAAACTGGGCCACTTGCCGGAGTTTGAGGCAGCCGTCTACGGTCGCTGAGGCGGAAGGAGCAGCCGGGTAGATTGAAGTACAGCATCGACACCAGTTCGCTGATCTGGGCGTGGCGCTTCGCCTACCCACGGGCGAGGTTCCCCTCCGTCTGGGAGCGGCTCGAGGGTCTGATCCGGAACAGTGAGCTGCGCGCCACCCCAATGGTGCTGGCCGAACTCGAAAGGGGCGAGGACGAATTGTACGAATGGGCGGGACAGCAGGCCGGCTTCTTTATCGATCCGGACGAAGACGAGCAGCAGGCCATGCGCGCCATCGTCCGCGACTTTCCCGGCCTCATCAAGTACGGGGAAGATCGCGTCAATGCCGATCCCTTCGTCATCGCCCTGGCGATGCGGCACGGTCTGGCGGTGATCTCGCAGGAAAGACCTTCCGGCCCAGGCGGCAAGCCGATGATCCCGAACGTATGCGCGGCGCTCGGCGTGCGGTGCCTCAACATCCTCGGCCTGTTCGAAGACTGCGGCTGGACCTTCTGACACGGATGTCGAGCGCGCACCCATTTCCAGCCACAGCGCCGGAATCTAACCTTTGCGACTGAGCCTCCAGCGGCTGGCTTCGAACCAGTAGGTCGGGGGTTCTCCGCCGCGGCGGACCTCCGGGCGCGCCATTTTTTCATCGGGTTACGCGGACCTCCCGTTTTGTTACTGTGCCCAGTGTAGCGAGAAATGTAGCGGGTGCCCGTCGAAACCGGCCTTCCTGACGATTCCCCCAAGTGACAGGCGAGCGAGTGTAGCGGAGCGATAGACCGGCCCGCATTCGCGCAGAATCGCCCGCTGAGGCACCGGTAACCGACCCTATGTGGCGGCCCGCGGCCCGGCACTGCGAGGGGGGAGGCGGCCCGTCTTTCGACCTCGGGCCCTTGTGGTGCTATGCTGAGGGTCGGCCCGAGGGCTTCCTCCTTTACAGGGCGTCAGCTTGCGTAAAGTGCGGCTCGCGGGACGCGGCTTGTTTCTCGCAGAGGCAAAGTAAATGGCGCATGTAACTCGCACGCTGAACCCGCTGCCGTTTCAGGACCTAGAACCTCACCGCTTCGAAGACCTCGTGCGTCAACTCGCCTACGACTTTAGGACGTGGCGCTCGCTGGAGGCAACCGGACGCAGCGGGTGTGATGAGGGAATCGACATCCGGGGGCTGGAAAGGGTGGGCGCGGTCGAGCGAGAGGAGCAGCAGGACGAAGAGGAACCGACACAAAGCACAAGCGCTGAGTCAGAACAAGACAGGCTTTGGGTTGTCCAATGCAAGCGCGAAAAGGTCATTGGCCCGGCGAAGGTCCGCACCATCCTAGGCGACTTCTTCAAAGGCGGTAATGAAAAGCCGTACGGCTACATCCTGGCTGCCGCCTGTGACTTCTCGAAGAAGACGAGAGATGCTGCGGCGGACATTCTCCGAAAGAACGCTGTGCGCGAGTTCCACTTGTGGGGCAGGGGCGAGATTGAGGACGTGCTCATACAGCCCAAGAACGACCACTTGCTGTTTGCGTATTTCGGCATCTCGCTTCAGATTCGCCGGCGCTCGATGCAGACCGATCTCCGTTCGAAGCTAGCCCTCAAGCGGAAGCTTGTGAAAGCAGTCGGAGAGCTTCGGGAAATCGGGCACAAGGCAGTGCTAATCCGCGACCCGCGCGACGAAGACTACCCGTACATCAAGTCCAAAGACGAGTTCGTCGCGAACCCTGGTTGGCGCTATTGGGAGTTCCATGCGCACGAACCGCCAGACCATCTGGCGTTCGTCACGAGGAAGTTCTTCGCCTACGTCAACTGGCAGACGGAGGAGTGGGACTTTATCAGAGAAGCAAACGAGGCGATGCCCACATATCCCCACTTGTACTGCCTCGAACCCGGCGATTGGGACGCGTATGGGAAGTGCCAGATTGCGCGTGCCTACTGGGAGTTGCATGTGCCCGAGGAACGCCGGGCGTGGGCCATCGAAGTCGGTACCATCGAATACGAGCGCATCCTGTTGTGCGATGAACTGGGCGACCGCTACCACGAAGGGCCACACCTGCTCGTCGAGTTTGTGGACGGATGGCCGTTCAACCGACTTGAGCGATGGATTGAGTCGGCGGACGGGTACTCGAAGCGACTCCCCTCGCCTGACGAAAGCAAGCGCCTATCATTCTTTCCCAAACCGATTCCCGACGAACGCGAGCAGTGGCACGAAGACATGCGGAAGCGCGCCGAGGACGGTATGAGGGAAAAGCCTTAGAGGGTGAGTGAACGACGAAGGGCGCGCCCGCCCTACTCAGAATCATCTGTTTCTGGGCAAGCGACACAGGCGCGCGGCGGGTGCTGAGAATCAGGCACTTGGCGCGGCGGTTTGGACGGTTTTTTTGGGCAGGCTGTAGAACGCCCGCTGAGCGGTTCCCTTGCTGATGCGCGTCTCGCGGGAGATGAACGCCTAGGACCGTCCCTGCGCACGAAGCGCGGCCACTCTGGAACCGTTCACGTTGGCGCGCGGCCTTCCCAGACGCTTCCCCTTAGCCTTGGCCGAAGCAATGCCGGAGCGCACACGGTCACGGATTAGCTCCCGCTCAAATTCCGCGACGCTGGCGAAGATGGCGAACGCACGGGAGACCGGCCGCAATCGCACAGAATCGCCCGCTGAGGCTGCTGTCGGCCGTTGGCTGGTGGTGGCCCGGGCGTGCTATCATCGCGGCACCATGGGTAAGCGAATCCCCGCTGGAGCCAAGCGCCGTGAGTGCCCCGCCTGTCATCAAGCCTTTCGACCCATGACGGATGCTCTATGGCAGCACAACCGGAGGCTCCACGAAAAGCTTTCGATTCGCCACCAGCGGGCCGTCAACAAGGCTTAGAGGCTGGCCCTCGTACAGTCTGCGGCACGGTGGCAAGGCCATACGGCTGTCGGGCCGCCTCGTTGAAGCCCGAACGCCCGCCCGTTGTCCGCAGTCCGTTTGACTGCCGCGGGGGTGCGTGCCCGGCCCCCGGTGGCGGGGGCTTGGCTGTGCGCAGATTTTCAAAAAACATCTGGCCTAGTGGAGTAAACAAGTGTTACCTTCAAGGCGGCTAGCGTGGGGCGAGGGTGGTGACAGCGCTGCTTACTCGGCCCGGCCGGCCGAACGGAGCGCGGTTGTATGATGGCCCGGAAGACTCTTGCTCTCTGCCCTCGCCGCTTCCTCCCAAGCGGCTTTCTCGGTTCCGTTCTGAAAGTCTCCACTGCGTGCACCATTCTCGTTGGTGCTGCTGGCGCCCAGAGTCCACTTGGCGTCGCTGAGATCGCTAAGAAAACAGGCCGGGCAGTCGTTCTCATACAGGGAGTCGATAAGTCTGGTGCCAGCTTGCTCGGGAGTGGTTTTTTGGTCGCCCCTGATGGGAAGATCGTAACCAACCTGCACGTCATTCGCGATTTGGCTTCTGGTGGTGTGAAGCTCGAAACTGGCGAGGTATTTGACTCCTTTAGCGTCCTGGCATTTGACGAGCGGAAGGATTTGGCTGTTATCAAGGTTGCGGGTTTTGACCTTCCGGTGATCGAACTGGGCAACTCCAACAGTTTGACAGTAGGGGAGGTCGTTGTAGCGGTCGGCAGTCCGCGAGGTCTGGAAGGCACTGTGACGGCAGGCATCATAAGCGCAATTCGTGAAGACGCAACGAAGCAAGGTTTTCGACTAATCCAGACGGACGCTGCTATCAATCCGGGCAATAGTGGAGGTCCCCTTCTGAACAAGGACGCCCAGGTCATCGGCATCGTCGCGGCGAAATTTCGAGGCTCTGAAAACCTCAACTTCGCAGTTCCGATCAACTATGCTCGGGGTCTCCTGGGCAGCACCGAGCCCCCAATGACACTAGCGGAGATGAGCGCCAGGCTTGAGAAGAGCACCGATGTGTTTAGCGGCGGCACAGTAAAGCGGCCCGGTGTCCTCTTAGCGGGATACGGCAGCCCCGGTGAATCATTCCAGCTTGTTTTCCTAGAACTGATGAATTTTCTCGCAGCAAACGGTGTGATCGTGGCCAACCGACCAACCGAAATTAGGCCAGTTCGTGGAGACAGCGTCTCTTTGAGCTACCTCCTCGAACGTTTGCCGAAGCTAGCCGACAGTCTTCTCTACGTCACGGTTGAACACGGCTTCAGCAACGTCCATAGAGCAAGAGTCCAATGCTTCAACTCGAAGGGTCAGCAGGTCTGGGAAGAGAAATCGTCAAGTACATGGACCTGGGCCACTACCGAGCAGGGTGCAGCCAAAGCGGTTGCGGAACAGTTGAAGAGAAAGCTGAAAAACAGGATAGGCCAGCCCGAGTTGCCGCTACGGGGGAAAGAGAAGTAGAGACCACCGTAGGCCCAGCGATGGAAGCGGGGCCAACGGATCATCTGTGGGACATCGGGGAATTGCTCAACGCGGGTGCCTCAAGCCAATAGACTCCATTACCCCGTTCCCGCACCCCTCCATGCCGGTACATGCCGGTGTCTTGGTGGTTCGAGCGCTCCGCATCCGGTATACTTTTATTTGCGGTCACGGGCACCCTGAATGCGGCGGACGATCGATTCCATCCGGCTGCTGTTTCCCTACCTGAAGCGCTATCGCTGGCGATTCGTGCCGGGGTTCGTGTCCCTGGCGCTGAATAACAC
>Ga0315282_10016131_pt1:0-2500 | contig 10948 bp, 5 predicted proteins | sample YL17G07_20_MG_FD_203693 | JGI IMG/M metagenome (GOLD analysis project Ga0315282, IMG submission 203693) | Sediment microbial communities from Yellowstone Lake, YNP, Wyoming, USA - YL17G07_20 | ecosystem: Environmental > Aquatic > Freshwater > Lake > Sediment | place: USA: Wyoming...
TGGGTGGCTTTGTTCGCTACGCTCACTCCGCCACCCACCGGCCACCCCTTTCCTTCCTATGGTTCATAACTCAACCCAAAACCAAGATACAAGGGGCGACCGGCTGGTCGCCCGCGTGACCCTTTCATTGCATGGCCGATCGGCGGCCATGTCAGCCTGGTTTGTGGCCACGGGCTGTGAAGGAATCGAGGCAGAGCCTCGAATCAAATTGTCCGTTCCAGGGCGGAGCCCTGGAACGAGAGTAAAGGCATGACACGCATACGGCATTTCACGAAAGCACGGCTCGGCGAGACGGGGCGCGGCTTGACGCGGCTCCTGGCCGGTTTCCGGGACCTGCTCGTCCCGCCGGGCTGCCTGATCTGCCGGGCCGATACCGAATCGGCCGTCCCCGGTCCGGGGGCTGGGAACCCACGGCCGGCGGGCATTTGCGCGGCCTGCTGGGACGCTTTTTCCAGTTTGCCCGAGGCCCGCTGCGCCGTCTGCGGCCGGCCCTTCCAGACAGGCCTCGAGGGGCACTGGGTCTGCGCCAATTGTCTTATCTCCCCGCCCGCCTTTGACCAGGCCACGGCGGGCGGTCTCTTCAGCGGCAGCCTGCGCCTGGCCATCCACGCTTTCAAGTACGAGCGTGTCTTCGGCTTAGCCAAACCCCTGGCCGGTTTCATGGCCGAGCGGCTGGCCTTGCCATTCTATCCTCCCGAAGCGGACCTCATCCTGCCCGTGCCCCTGCACCGGCGCCGGCTCAGACAGCGCGGCTTCAACCAAGCCCTGCTGCTGGCACGAGCCCTGTACGCCCCCTGGCACGAGCGCCTCCACCCCGACCTGCTGCGCCGCATCCGCTGGACCGAACCCCAAATCAACCTCACCGGAGACGACCGGCGGCGGAACGTCCGGCGCGCCTTTGCCGTACCTCGCCCGGAGAAGGTGGAAGGCCGGCGGGTCCTGCTCGTGGACGACGTCTTCACCACCGGCGCCACGGTGAACGAGTGCGCCCGGGTGCTCAAACGGGCCGGGGCCGAGTCGGTCCTTGTCCTGACCCTGGCGCGGGTGCCGTAATTTCAAAAAGGCATCATGCAGGGCATCGTGCGGGCATCGTGCGGGCATCGTGCGGGCATCATGCGGGCATCGTGCGGGGCATTGTGCGGGCATCATGCGGGCATCGTGCGGGCATCATGAAGGCATTATGGGTCCCCCATAAATTCGCCACAAAAGCACCCTGAAGAGCAGCTTTCCGGTTGCCGGTTTCCGGGCCGGCGGGGTATACTCGATGGCAGACAGCCGCCAGCGGCGAAGTGGGGGATAGATGAACCGGATTCTGTTTCTGGGCGATGTGTTCGGCCGCACCGGGCGCCGGCTGGTGCGCGAGCTTTTGCCCGATATAACCAGTGCTTACGAGGTGGACCTGGTGGTGGCCAACGTGGAGAACGCGGCCGGAGGCATCGGCCTGACCATCAAGGCGGCGGACGAGCTGTTTGCCTCTGGTATCGATGTCATGACCTCGGGCAACCATATCTTCCGCCACGCGGAAATTGTTGAATACATGGAACAAAATGACCGTCTGCTCCGGCCGGCCAACTACCTGGAGCCGTGTCCTGGCAAGGGCGCGGTCCTGGTCACGACCCGAAGCGGGGCGCGGGTGGGGGTGGTGAACCTGCTGGGCCGGGTCTTCATGGAGCCGCTGGGATGTCCCTTCCGGACCGCGGACCGAGAGATTGCGGCCTTGGCCAAGCAGGGCGCCCAGGTCTTCCTGGTGGATATGCATGCCGAGGCGACTTCGGAGAAACAGGCCATGGCCTGGCATCTAACTGGCCGAGTTCAGGCCGTTATTGGCACCCACACCCATGTGCAGACGGCCGACGAAACCATCCTCGCCGGCGGGACGGCCTACATCACCGACGCGGGCATGACCGGTCCCCACGATTCGGTCATCGGCATGAGGAAGGAGACCGTTCTAGAGCGGTTCCTGACCGGCCGGCCGGTCCGTTTTGAGGCGGCGCGGAAGGGGTTGAGGCTGGAGGGGGTCCTGATCGGGCTGTCGGAGGATTTGGGACGCGCGGTGGAAATCGTTAGGATTCAAAGGAGTTTGCCTTCCTGATCCGGCCGGTTCGAGATAAATTTCGGGCGTTTGAAAAAAACGCTTGACAATGGGCCGCAGATGGATAGAGTTAGCTTTTCACGGCCGGGAACAAGGAACCGGCCGCGGCGGTCGGGCCGACGGGGGAAAGCAAAAAATCCCCTTGACAAACAGGCCGGTCTGCCTCATAGTAGTAGAGCACCTTGAGTGATCCTTGATTGATCTTTGAAAACTAAATAGCGGGCCGCGGGCTTCGCAATTCTAGTCTTTTTTAAGACATTGCTCAATTAGAGAGTTTGATCCTGGCTCAGAATGAACGCTGGCGGCGTGCCTAACACATGCAAGTCGTACGAGAAATCACGCCTTTTGGTGTGAGAGTAAAGTGGCGCACGGGTGAGTAACGCGTGGGTAACCTCCCCCCGAGTCTGG
>Ga0315282_10016131_pt1:5000-10948 | contig 10948 bp, 5 predicted proteins | sample YL17G07_20_MG_FD_203693 | JGI IMG/M metagenome (GOLD analysis project Ga0315282, IMG submission 203693) | Sediment microbial communities from Yellowstone Lake, YNP, Wyoming, USA - YL17G07_20 | ecosystem: Environmental > Aquatic > Freshwater > Lake > Sediment | place: USA: Wyoming...
AAGCCGTTAGGTGAAGCCGTAGCGAAAGCGAGTCCTAATAGGGCGTTTTAGTCGCGCGGAGTAGACCCGAAGCCAGGTGATCTATCCATGGCCAGGGTAAAATCTCGGTAATACGAGATGGAGGCCCGAACCGATTTAGGTTGAAAACTGATCGGATGAGCTGTGGATCGGAGTGAAAGGCTAATCAAACCTGGAAATATCTGGTACTCCTCGAAATATATTTAGGTATAGCCTCGCGAGTTTCGTGACGGAGGTAGAGCACTGAATGGGCTAGGGGTCCCACCAGATTACCAACCCCAATCAAACTCCGAATGCCGTTACGTGAGATCGCGGGAGTCAGACTACGGGAGATAAGTTTCGTGGTCGAGAGGGAAATAGCCCAGACCGCCAGCTAAGGTCCCCAAGTGTGCGCTAAGTGTGAAAGGATGTGGAATTGCCTTGACAACCAGGAGGTTGGCTTAGAAGCAGCCATCCTTTAAAGAAAGCGTAACAGCTCACTGGTCAAGTGAATCTGCGCCGAAAATATAACGGGGCTCAAGCGCGTCACCGAAGCTGCGGGGATGTCCGCCCTCGGGCGGAGGTCCGGTAGAGGAGCGTTCTGTACGAGATGCGAGCTGGACCGAAAGGACCGGTGATGGCGTACAGAAGTGATTATGTTGACACGAGTAGCGATAAAAAGGGTGAGAAACCCTTTCGCCGTAAGCCTAAGGTTTCCTGAGTAAAGCTAATCTGCTCAGGGTTAGTCGATCCCTAAGCCGAGGCCGAAAGGCGTAGGTGATGGAAAACGGGTTAATATTCCCGTACCACCGATTCGACGTTTGAGTGATGGGGGGACGTAGAAGGATAGGCCAGCCCGGTGTTGGACGTCCGGGTGCACTACCGTAGGCGGAGAGAGTAGGCAAATCCGCTCTCTTATCAACGCTGAGGGGAAGTGAGGAGAGGGCAACCTCGTGAACTGGCTGAGTCCATGCTACCAAGAAAAGCCTCTAGCGAGTCGAATAGGTGATCGTACCGCAAACCGACACAGGTAGGCAGGGAGAGCATCCTAAGGCGCTTGAGAGAACCCTGGTTAAGGAACTCGGCAAAATGACACCGTAACTTCGGGAGAAGGTGTGCCCTCATTAGGTGACGATTCTTGCATTCGAAGCCGAGGGGGGCTGCAGAGAAACGGGGGTAGCGACTGTTTACTAAAAACACAGGACTCTGCTAAGTCGCAAGACGACGTATAGGGTCTGACGCCTGCCCGGTGCTGGAAGGTTAAGGGGAATGGTCATCCGGTTTCGGCCGGAGAAGCTATGAACCGAAGCCCCAGTAAACGGCGGCCGTAACTATAACGGTCCTAAGGTAGCGAAATTCCTTGTCGGGTAAGTTCCGACCTGCACGAATGGCGTAACGACTTCCCCACTGTCTCAACCAGGGGCTCAGCGAAACTGAATTAGCGGTGAAGATGCCGTTTACCCGCGGCTAGACGGAAAGACCCCGTGCACCTTTACTACAGCTTGGCATTGAATTTTGGTCTAATATGTGTAGGATAGGTGGGAGACTGCGAAACGGCCACGCCAGTGGCCGTGGAGTCAACCTTGAAATACCACCCTTATTCGATTAGAATTCTAACCTGGGCCCGTAAGCCGGGTCGGGAACAGTGTCTGGCGGGTAGTTTGACTGGGGCGGTCGCCTCCCAAAGTGTAACGGAGGCGCGCGAAGGTTCCCTCAGGTTGATTGGAAACCAACCGAAGAGTGTAAAGGCATAAGGGAGCTTGACTGTGAGACCGACAGGTCGAGCAGGTACGAAAGTAGGCCTTAGTGATCCGGTGGTCCCGTATGGAAGGGCCATCGCTCAACGGATAAAAGGTACGCCGGGGATAACAGGCTTATCTCCCCCAAGAGTTCACATCGACGGGGAGGTTTGGCACCTCGATGTCGGCTCATCGCATCCTGGGGCTGAAGCAGGTCCCAAGGGTTTGGCTGTTCGCCAATTAAAGCGGTACGTGAGCTGGGTTTAGAACGTCGTGAGACAGTTCGGTCCCTATCTGTTGTGGGCGGAGGATACTTGAGAGGAGCTGTCCCTAGTACGAGAGGACCGGGATGGACGAACCTCTAGTGTTCCAGTTGTCGCGCCAGCGGCAATGGCTGGGTAGCTACGTTCGGATGGGATAACCGCTGAAAGCATCTAAGTGGGAAGCCCACCTCAAGATTAGGTATCCCGTGGCGTAAGCCACCTAAAGGCCCCTCGGAGACTACGAGGTTGATAGGCTGGATGTGTAAGTCGAGCAATCGATTTAGCTGACCAGTACTAATTGGCCGTGAGGCTTGACCATACTCTGCGCTTCAGCGGCAATCAGAAGGCACGCAAACCTATTTGTCAGATATCGTTGGCAAGTTTGGTTTTCCGGTGGTAATGGCGAGGGGGTCACACTCGTTCCCATCCCGAACACGGCTGTTAAGCCCCTCAGCGCCCATGGTACTGCACTGGTAACGGTGTGGGAGAGTAGGTCGCCGCCGGGAAACTAAAATTCAAAAGCCCTCCGAGGCAATACTCGGGGGGCTTTTTGTTTCATTGGAGGCGACTGGCCGCCCCCGTCACCCGCCCTTGACCTCCTGGGTGCAGTGCGGGCAGCGAGTCGCCTGGAGTGGGATGCTCGAGAGGCAGAAGGGGCACTCCCTGGTGGGGGCCGCCGCCGGTGCCGCCTCTTGGCGCCTTATCCGGTTGATCTGGCGCACCACCAGGAAGATGGCAAAGGCGACGATGAGGAAGTCGATGATGGAGTTGAAGAAGAGGCCGTAGTTGATGGTGGCCGCCCCGGCAGCCTTGGCCTCGGCCAACGTGGCGTAGGGTTTGCCGGAAAGGTTAAGGAACAGACTGGAAAAGTCTGCTTGCCCCAGCGCCAGCCCCACGGGCGGCATCAGGACATCGCTGACCAGAGAGGCGACCACCCTGCCGAAGGCCGCCCCGAGGATGATACCGACGGCCATATCGAGCATGTTGCCCTTTATGGCGAACTCCTTGAACTCCTTCAGCATCGGTCTTCCCCAATGTCCTGGAGTGCTTCTGGCCAGCCTCTTCCGTCCAGGGGCCTCTCAAGTCCCTGCGTCTACCTTAGCGCCTGTGCGCCCGGCCTGTCCAGCGGGGACAGCGGCCGCCGCGGTGCGCGGGGTGCACCCGACCGCCAGACTGAAGATTCAAAAGCCCTCCGAGGCGACCCGGGGGGCTTTTTTTAGTTGGGGTGAGGGGGGAAACGGCGGTCGCGCTAGGCCTCGCCTCAGGCGACCTTCTTGACGTGGTTGCGGTCGAAGTTGGCGCTCTTGAAGAACTCGCAGTTGATACAGCCCGCCACCTTCATGGCGAAGGTTCCCTGCACCTTGCCCCCGCACAGTGTCCCGGCCACGTGGGCGCAATGGGTGCCGTGGTTGGGCCAGGCGGGGCACACCCCCAGCTCATGTGCCTTGGCCCCACCCTTCTCGCGGCCGCACTTCTTGAATTCCCAGCAGTTCATCCTTCAGACCTCCCATGGGTGGCCAGCGGCCACCGGCAATGCCGGGCCCGCGAAAGCTTTGAGGTGCTTCGGCCTCGGCATGGGCCCGGAGTCCCGCTGTCGTTGCCAGCGGGTCGTGGCAGCAGGCTGCGGCGCGTCCGGTCGCGAGCCGCGACGGGCAATAACCGGCCCCGCAGAGCGCAACGCTGATTCAACGGCAGTGTGGGGCCGGGTGCCCCGCTGTCGTTGCCAGCGGGTCGTGGCAGCAGGCTGCGGTGCGTCCGGTGGCGGCTCGCCACCGCGGCAGATGGGCGTTCTCGGGCGGCCCCCCTAGTCCCTCTTGAGGTAGAACCGCTGTGGGTTGCTGCGGTCGTAGTGCTCGCTCTTGAAGAAGTCGCAGTGCTCGCAGTCGCGCAGCTTGTCGGCCAGCTGCATCTGCGCCCCGTCGCCGCAGAGGGTGCCCAGCAGGTGGGCGCACAGGTGGCCGTGGTTGGGCCAGGCGGGGCACACCCCCAGCTCCTGGGCTTTGGAGCCCCCCGCCTCACGGCCGCACTTCATAAACTCCCAGCAGTTCATCCTGAGGGCTCCCTAACTGTTCTTTCATCGGTTTCCGGCGCGGCTCTCTTAAGGGCGGCCCGCCGGCAGCTCCATCCCCGGCGCATCTCCCGCCCAGGGGGAAATACCCGCCAGGCTTGCCCGCACCCCGGTGGGGCCACCCCCGGGCCCAAGTTCCTGACATCTTTCTGACAATGCTTCCTGACAGCTTCCTGACAGCCTGGGCGGTTAGCCCCAAAAAAAGTGCGCCTGCCCCGTATTTTCCCCTTGAGGTCTTCACCCCAGCCTGCTAGTGTTTCTCAGGTCGGGCCGGTTGGTCGCCGTTGGTAGCCAGTTGGCCCCGCCTCCTGCAAAAGAGCCTCGAAGCCATCCCTCTCCAAGCGGACCCAAGCGTAAGTCCTTCAGCCTTTAGCCTTCAGGGTGGCGTGCGTCCGCGCGCGGCGAGGCAGTGGTGCGCCCCGGCGGCGGCAGGGCAGAGAGGATAACAGCCAGACCCCAGGCCAGCTAAGGGCAACCCCCCAGTCAACCCCCCCAGAAGACTCAGGGGCAAAGCGCCACCCCCCAGTTGGGCACGCGGCGTGCGACATCAGGGCTCGAATGCGCGGCGCGATGAGGCAACCCCCCACGGGCCTGAAGGGCAGGGTCCAGCAACGCTCCAGGACTGGCTATCCCCAACGGGCCAAGGGCAACCGAGCCACCAACACGCCATGCAACATGGATGATGGCCAACCCCCCACAGGGCCAAGGGAACTTCAGACCAGCAATCCGCAAGATTCGGCGCCCTCTTAAGCTCTGGGCAAAGGTAAACCCGACACGGCCGCGGATGGGCACGGCGGCGGCAAGCGCTTTGAGGAGAACGGCATTCGCCCCGAAGAGTTTCGCCGCAGCCGGCCCACCCGGGCCATCCCCGCACTCGGGCACACCCCTGGCCGGTCGGCAGCGCTGCTTTTAAACGCCCATCTGCCGCGCTCGCGCGAGATCCAACGGCCTGCGGTGCAGTGGCGGCGCGCCACCGGATGCGCCACAGCCTGCTGCCACGACCTGCTGCCAACGGCAGCGGGACTCCGGGCCCGCCCTGAGCATTCAGCAGCCACGAAGCTTCAAGGGCCCGGTTATCGCTCGTGGGGGCTCCCCACCTGTTAGATTGCAGGCAGGCTGTGGGGAGGGCCGTGAGGCCAGGCAGCCTCCGGGCGCCCGGCCCCGTGCGAGGCGCTACATCACATCGGCCAGCTCCTCGGGCGTGAAGACCTCTTTGGCCTGGTCAAAGGTCGGCTTGAGCTTGGCCAGGCTGTCCTCGACGATGCCGCGGCTCAGGCCCAGGGCGCTCCAGACCTCGACGTCGATCTCGGGCGGCGGCACGAGGCAGCTCTCGGGCGCCAACTGGTAGGCCAGGGTGTCGGCCACGTGGATGAGCACGGGGACCCGGCTCTTATCGGGGGCCAGCAGCGGCTTGTGGTGGTAGCTGACGGCCTGCACCAGCTCGGCCGGCAGACGCCACTGCTGGGCCAGCAGCCCTCCGGCCTCGGCGTGGTCGGTGCCCATGATGGCGCGCTCGGCCTCGATCAGACCGCAGTGCTCCTGGGCCGCCCGCTCGATGGCCTGGAGGAAGTCGCCGGAGGCCACCTTGAGCAGGAACACCTTGCCGATGTCGTGCAGGAGGCCGGCCACGAAGAGGTGCTCGCAGCGGGTGAGGCCCGTCAGGGCACCCAGCCACTGGGCCGCCACGGCGGTGCCCACGGCGTGCTCCCAGAGGAGCTCGGCCCGGAAGCCTTTCACCCGGCGGGGGAAGAGGTCGAGCACCGACACGGACAGGACCGCGTTCTTGACGATATTGACCCCCAGCAGCGTCATGGCGTGAGGCAGGCTGGCAATCTTGCCGCTGAAGCCGTAGAAGGGCGAGTTGACCAGCCGCAGGATCTT
>Ga0315282_10016132_pt1 | contig 10948 bp, 5 predicted proteins | sample YL17G07_20_MG_FD_203693 | JGI IMG/M metagenome (GOLD analysis project Ga0315282, IMG submission 203693) | Sediment microbial communities from Yellowstone Lake, YNP, Wyoming, USA - YL17G07_20 | ecosystem: Environmental > Aquatic > Freshwater > Lake > Sediment | place: USA: Wyoming | collected...
ACCTTTTGAAGAGCAACACCTTTACGGACATAAACTCTACGGTATCGACCTACACCCAGAAGATAGTGCTTGGCAACACATATGGAACATTCGGCGTACCATCCGGAGACACAGAACCATACCTGTACCTTAACGTACCAACGACAATCAGCCCCTACAACCTGACCGTAACTTTCATTGGCGGTCTGGACCCGACAGCAGTTGACTCCACATTATCCCTTAAGCTGTTCGGCAAGGAGTACACATTCGGCAACACCCATGACAACAACACGCTGGAACTTTACTCCTCGGCAGGCGCACAGGTTCTGGACTTCAGCGGATCCGGTGACGAGAAAACAGTAACCGTCGGCGACAAAACGTTCACCATAAAACTGAATGGTTGGAACGGTGAGACAGCAACGATTGCGTACTTCACGGTGAACGGTGAATCGAAAGCATGGACCGAGGGGAGCACGTACACAGTAAACGACGTGAAATTCTACGTGCAATCTGTAGACGTCATATACACCGGAGCACAGTCAGCATCTGGAATGGTGAAACTGTTCGTGGGAACCGACAAGCTTTTGCTTCAAGACCAGCAACAGGTACAGAAGAACGACGAGACCCAGAACACCTACGTGTACTTCAGCTCGACGACAGCAAACAAGATAAACTCGCTGACATTCGTGGTTAACCCGGAAGACGACGCGTACGTGAAGGACGGAGGCGCATTTGTGGACCCTGTGTTCGGCTCATTCAAAACATTGATTTCGGGCATGACACCTGGACTGACCGACGCTTCAAGGGACCTGATAAAGCTCGCGTCCGACTCGACGAACGTAAAGCTGTCGTTCAAGAACAAAGATGGCATGCAGTACACCAACGTACCCATAAGCTACTCGAACTCGTCAGGCACGTTCGCGAAGATAAACAACGCGAATTACTTCAGAACAAAGGAGTGCAACGGTACAGACACAAGCCTATACATAGGTAAGAGCGACTACTTCGTTCTCGCAAGCGGCGAGTACTCGTACGTCCTAAAATACAACAACTACAACTACGACACAGATGACTCAAAAATATACGTAACACTGACCGACCTAGCGACAAACTCGAACTACAAGGTGTACGCCAACACATCAGGCGAGACCGTAACCATCGGCTCGTTACAGTTCCCGATAAAGTGGATGAGCGACACGGCAAAGACGATATGCGTCGACTTTAACGGAGACACAAGCTATAACGGAGCCATCGTAAACGTAACAACCATCGGAAGGGCCCAGATAAGTCTAAGCAACGCATCCAAGACGGTAATAACCGAAGACGACCTGTACTCAATATCTGGCTCAAACGACCCTGACGGAACAACACTGAACGTAGCTGCGAGCTACAGTTCGACGACTGGTGTAAGGTTGACGGAATCACCTTCAGCTGACCAAGTTGGAACGGCAAACGAGTGGAAGGATCTTACGGCATACGGCAGCTACATCTACATAACAGGAGACACCAACGGCAGAAACAGCATATCTATGTACAACCCAGGCGAGAGACCAGCCTCAATAAACATCGCCATCGGCACGAACCCGGTAATATCAACAAGCACGGGCGCTGCTGGCGGAGCATACAAGGAAGCTGTACCGGTCACGAACCCGATAGCCAAGTTCCCAAGCGAGGTAACGCAGACCGCTTCGCTCGACAAGGACCTCATATTAGTTGGTGGTCCATGCGCGAACGCGATTGTGAAGACTTTGCTTAACACGGCTTGGAATTCAACGGACTCTTGCGCTGCCTGGCTAGCAGATGTTGACCTGAAAGACAACGGAAAAGGTCTCATCCAGGTAGTAGAGGGCGCATTCGGATCGGGCCACAAAGCGCTGATCGTCGCTGGTACAAGTGCTCAGGACACCAGAAACCTGATAGCCAACAAGGTTATCAAACCGACGGAGTTCAAGGCACTTGGAGCAGTCGCACAGTACAAGGGTGCTGCGTAAGATAAATAACTTTGGGGTTAAACTAACCCCCTCTTTTCTTTTTTATTTAACCTTTACAGACGTAGGTCTACAAGTCACAAAGGCCTAAGCGAAACATGCATCTATCTATAAGAGTCGTTAATTAACGCGCTTGTGTTTGTCGAATTTAAATTGAACGTTTCCAAAAGAACATAATTAAATTCCGCAATAGAATTGTTTTTTGTTGTCCAATTACCATGCGCCAAGTAAAGAACATTATCATAAATTGTTGTTGTTCCCATTCTCGCGTAATCCGTTGGGCTTCCCATCAGTGTTTGCTTATATGTAAATGTTCCGTTCGGGCTATCGCTTTCCCATAATCTTATTTGCGATTTTGCGGCTTCGGAATTGATAGTATAATATTTATTTCCTATTTGTTCGATATTCGGCAAAAAGCTTTCTTGGTTTACCGAGCCGATTAAGGCAACATTACTAGAATATGTACCCCCGTCATTCGAACTTATTACATGGAATTCGTAACCATTTTCGCCGGAAAAATACAAATAATATATTCCGCTAAAATTGTATAACCCTTGCGAATAAATGCCCAAGTCATCGGAATATATCGTATGCCTGTTTGTTATGGTGTTTTCCGTTGAATTGAAATCCATTTTTTCAATAATCCAATCCGAGCCGTTATAATCGGAAATGTGTAGCCAAGCCTTATCTTCTGCGACCTTAAATAATGATATATAACATTCGACGTTCGTTGAACGCCATGCCGTTAAATTTGAAAGGTTTGCCGAATAGGTAAAGCCGTCGTCGTTGGATTGCATTAAAAAACATGCTGTTTTATTTGTCGCCGAAACATTGCGGTAAGCAACGCCGAAATACCAACCTTGCTTCAATTTAATCGGCTTGTAACCGATGTCAGAAACGAAAGAGGTACCAGAGGGTTGGATTGAAACAGTTTTATCTATAACCGCCTGTGTCGTAGTGTTATAGCGGATTGTTGAAATGTTATACCATGCATCTATCAAGCCTTCTTGCACGATTATTCTGATCTCATCAGTTGAAGAACTCGTTTTATATAAAGTGTTGCCCCCGTAACAACCCAAGATCGTATCGAAATTCGTATCAATAGTTTTATTCAAATTTCCGCTTATCCCATTAGAATTATTTAAATATAAATCTACCTCTGATAGTCCAACTGCATCAGAAGGCGTATAATTGAATTGAATCGTATTGTTATAAAATCTGTATATCACGGCCGCGTTCTCGTCGCCCCACTGCTCGAATTTCTTTACAGGGATGAATTCGCTTTTTCCATCGAAATAGTAATCCACGTAATCTGGATTTCCCGGCTCGAACTTGTAGACTAGTATGAATTTAACGCCATTCTTTTCGATGATGCTGCCAATGTCTTCATATTTATCGGGAAATCTTATTGCCCTCCTCTCAGAGAAATAGTATACGTATGGATATGATTCCGTCATAACCGCATCCTTCTCGTCGGTGATGTTCTTGAGATATACGGATGCCTCGACAAGGCTCCTGCCTGAAAAGCGATCGTTCCAAGCAAAGACCAACCCTGTGAAAAGGCTTGCGGCGCATACAAGAACGGCGATTAAAGGCAGATATTTCGTAAACGACTTTTTGTTTTCTAATTTGAGTACCAGTCCGGCGAATATTGCGTATATTGGCATGTAGGAAAGCAGATACCGGGGTTCGCGGTGGAAAGCGAGGGAAAAGAACGCCAACGGCAGCAGAAAAAACACATAAAGCAAAAAATTGTAACCGGACTTCTCCTGCCTAGCCAGAACGTAAAGGCCGATAGCCACGAATATTATTTGCACGCCGAAGATGCCGAATATGTCTGCAAAATAAGAAGAAAAACCTGATGGCAACGACTCCGAATAAACGGCCAAATTCGTCAAATACGCGCCGAAAATGCTGCCGTAATAAGCGTAGCTCATCAGCAGCCACGGCGACAGCACGGCAAGAAAGCCGAGCAGCAAAGGTGCGGCTTCGCCGAAGACACGCTTACTCTTTTTCCTGTAAAAAATGTATACGAAGTAAAGCGCGTAGGAAAGGATGATTATTGTGCCGAGATATCTGGTCATGAGCGCGAGACCTGCAAAAACGCCTGATACAAGCGCATTGGTCGGCTTTTTCCTCCTCAGGAAAAACAGCAGCGACAAAGAGAGGAAAGACATGAACAAAGGCTCTGACAGGATTTTTGTGCTGAAGAAAACGAAGAGCTGGTTGGTTGAAAGAAAAAGCGAGGAGAGAAGGGCGATGTCCTTTCCGAAAAGCTCCTTTGACAGATAGTATGTCGTCACAACCGAAATCGCAGAAATAAGCACCACGAGTATTCTAGCCAAAAGTATGTTATCTGATATCAGGGAAATTAGCAGAGGGAAAACAGGAGGTCTGAAGGTTTCCAGCGCTGTTCCGCTGTCAAGCGAATACATGCCTTTCTGCACGTTTCTTCCGAGACCTAGGTAGACGGCTTCATCCCACCACATGCCTTCATTGAAGAAAGGCAAGGCGAATTTTGCCAAGATCGAGAATATTATCAAAGAAATAAGGATGTGTTTAAGGCGCTTTTCCATATTATTAGATTGCAGCCCGGTATTAATTACTGAAAGGCTCTGTAATTTTCGCTGGCAGAATCGAGGGTGGAAGGCTGTAAATTTTGTTCCCGTTCTTCTGTATCATGTACCAGTCCATGGGTCTCTTCAGGACTGATTTGAATATGGCCAAGGAAACCGAAAAAGAAACCAAGATGCCGACAGTAAATGAGGATATGAACAGCTTGGGGAACATGAGCAGGCGTCTGTTTTTCTTGAGAGCGACGAGGCTGGCCGCTATGAAGCCTGACGTGAGGAGGACGTTTCTGCTGACTGACCTCATGAATTCGAAGAGATCGACCGGGCCGGGGACGTTGGTTACGAAAGACATGGTTCCCGAAACCAGAAGCAATGTCAGTATCGGAGCCGTAAGATAGCCTAACAGAACGAAAGCGAGCATGAGCTTCTGTTTGATGTTAAAATTTCTGTTGAAAAGTATATGCTTCTTGTGGTCCATGAACGCGCGTATCGTACCATAAGCCCAGCGCATCTGCTGGCGCTTGAAGCCCTTGAACGTGAACGGGCTCTCTCCGGGTGTGACAAGGTCTGGAAGATAAACGTTCTTGTACCCCATCTCCATTATCCTTATCGAAAACTCCGTGTCTTCGGTCAAACTCCCGTTTTGCCAGCCTCCGAGCTTTATCAGCACATCCTTCCTCACCGCCTCGGCAGAGCCGCATATGAATGAAACGCCAAACCTGTTTATCAGGGGAAGCGTGAGATGGTGGTAGACTACCAGTATCGAGGAAGACAGGCGTGACACGAGATTCTGGTCGGCATTTATGAACTCCCATCGCGCCTGCACGCCTGCGACTTTTTTGTCTTCGACAAAGGGCTTGACTATCCTGTTCAGGAAATCTTTCGATGGGATGAAATCCGAGTCGAATATCGCTATTATCTCTCCCTTCGAGTTATGCAGCATGTTGTTGAGGTTGCCCGCCTTGAAGCCTGCGTTGGTCGGCCTTCTTATGATTTTTATCATGTCCTTGTGCTTCTCTGCGAACTCGTCTATCGTCCTAGCTACGCTCTCGTCATTGCTGTCATCGCCGATTATTATCTCGTACTTGTTTTTCGGGTAATCGAACTCCAGGCATTTTTCAGCGCAGCGGATGGCAACGGGTTCGTTGTAGGTCGGGATCTGGACCGTGACAAAGGGCAGTTTCTCTGCAGGGATTTTGACTGTTTCTTTGTAGCTTCTCGGTTTTGAGAATATGCCATTGATTGCAAGTATGTAAAAGAGCACCGAGAACAACGTCGCCACTATCAGGATGTTGTTGAACACCAGGTCGCTTGCCTGGTATAGCGGCGGCTTTATGAAGGTATCCAATATTCTAGTTGCTTCAACGTATATCTGGTAAAAAAATCCCAAGTCGAGCATCAACACACCTATTTAATAAAAGTTCCTTTCCCTCTTTTAAAGGCATAGGCTACTGCGCCAGATATTATCATGAGGTTCATCAGCAGCGTGTAGGGGAAAAAGAAGAACACGCCTATGGACTTCCTGATGTCTATCTTCTCCCTGAAGGCCCTGAAAGACAAGAGTATCATGAAAAGCGTTATGAAGCCTGACATGATGCCGAAAATCGAGACTATCGATATGCCCCATTGCGGCAACATGTAGATCGCGTAAAACGGCCCTATGAGGTTGAACCACCTGAAAAGGTAGAAGAACAGGTCGAAAAGAGTCGATGAATTGTATGGTATCCAGTAGAATATCTGGTAAGTTATTATCGGGATTGCAATGAAAGAGTAGACCAGCCAGAAAAGCTGGATGAAGAATATCAGCATTATCACTATGCCGTATTTCGGCCTCAGCATGTCAGAATTTTTCCTCAGGCTCTGCAGAATCCCGTTCCACCATCTCGCCCTCTGCCTGAAAAGCGGAAGTATTTCGTGCGGCACGATGGTCCTGCCCACCGCGCTCTTCATGCTCAGGGTCTTGTAACCTGCTCGTTTGACCTGCAGTATTATGTCAAAATCCTCGGCCTCCGTCCTCTTGTTGAAGCCGCCTATCGCAGCCAGAACCTCCTTTCTGAAGGCCGCGAAGGCGCCGCAGAAAAGGAATGAAGTCCCGAAAACCGTTGAAAAGCTGTCCATGATTAGCGAAAGGTAAGCGTATTCTATCGCCTGGAAGGCTGAAAGCATGTTGCGATTGCCGTTTTTAACATTTGCAACCCCGCTTACCGCCCCTATTTTGGGGTCGCTGAACGGGGAAACCATGTTCTTAAGCGCGTTGCCGTCTATAAGGACATCCGAGTCCAAGGTGATTACTATTTCGCCTGTCGCTTTCGAAGCGCCGTAATTAAGGGCCTCGACCTTGCCTCTGTGTTTTTGCTCGATTACCCTCACGCCGTTGAAACCTTTGGCGATTGCAATGCTCCTGTCCGAGGAGCCGTCGTCGACCACTATGACTTCCAATTTTTCCTTGGGGTAATCCGCATTATTCACTGCTTCAAGACAGGCGCCTATGTTTTTTTCCTCGTTGTAACACGGGATTACTATGCTCACCTTTGGTTCATTTCCCCTCGCCCATGTACGTTTTTTAAAAAATGCCGCAAGCGTTACCAAGAAGATGAAGGTCAGCACTATAAAAAGGGCCATGAATACAAGGCCTGAAAAAAGCATCACGGGGTCGTCCATATTAATATTTGGGAATTATGGCATTTAAGCAATAAAAACAGATTGGATTGCCTTTTGTTCTGCCTGAGCGCATTATCTGTTTATTTTATACCAGTATAATCTGAACAGATGCTTCAGGTAGCGAATTTCTTCGGCTAGGTTTAGCTTACTCTTGCCATGTTTTCTGTCGACGAAGGTGTAAGGCACTTCAGCAACCTTCGCCTCGCACTTTACGAGAATCTCAAGCCCTATCTTGTAGCCGGTGGGGTTCAGCTTCCTGCCTTCTATCGCTTCTTTCTTGAAGAAAAAGAAGCCTGACATGGGGTCCTTGACTTTCGTCAGCGGCCTTGCCAGCAAGCCTGCTCCCCTAGAAATTATTTTCCTTCTGGCATGCCAGCCGCTTATTTTTCCGCCACTGACGTATCTGCTGCCTACGCTTATGTCCGCCTCATCCGAAAGCAGCGGCCTGAGCACATCCGGAATGATTGCCGGCGGATGCGACATATCGGCGTCCATCACCCCGATTATCTCCCCTTCCGCGTTCCTAATGCCATCAAGCACTGCCGTCGAAAGGCCCATCTTGCCTGGTCTGCGGATCACTTTAACGCGATAATCTTTCTTCAGTTTTTCCGCGATTTCCCCTGTTCCATCCGGCGAATTGTCGTCGACTATCACGACTTCGCCTCTCACCCCGCTCTTTTCCAGCGCTTGGAAAATCCCGGGCACAAGCATTTCTATGTTCTCCTTTTCGTTGTAAGTCGGTATAATTATGGAAACCAGCGGGTTCATGCCCACGCGGAAGGTTTTGACTGACTCTTCGTAAACCCACGTAAATTTTAGGTTAATGAAATAGTTCCAGTAGAAAACAATGCCTATTGCAAGCAGGTTGGATATGAGATAATACAGGCTAAAAAGGACCGTGAAGGCATAGAGAAGCGCGACGTTCAGCAGCATGCCTCCGACGCAGATAACGTTGTATTTGCCGAGCCTTTTCCATACGCTTTCCTTTTTCTCCCGGTCGCGGAAGGTCCATTTCTCGTTTATGACGAAATTGGTTAACAATGCTAATTCGACGGCTATAACGCTTGAGACCAAAAAATATATTCCAAACACGTCAGTGAAAACGAAAAGCAGCACCTCGTTTATCAGAAGACCATTGAGCCCGACCAGCATGAATTTGCCTATCCTCATTCTCCCGCCTTCAGAATTTCGCTCAAAACGACAGTCGCATACGAGCCTTTGGGAATAGCAAAATGAAGAAGGCACTTGAGTTTACCTTCGTTCAGTTCATCCTTCTCGAATTCCCATCTCAGCTCGTCCGCTCTCACAAGCCTTTCGCGCTCGCTGCCCTCACATGAGAGCTCGGGCATTGATTTAATGCTGAAATCTTCGGCAACGATGTCTTCCCTTTCAAGGATTTTTTCCATTGCCTTGCTCGTTTTGTATTCTGATAAATTTGTATTGAAGCCTGTGAGAGGCAACTTTTCCTCGTCGCATGCTTTAGCCATCTCGTTCCACAGATATGACTGATACGCGTGCACCAGCATCATGCGAAACTTCTTCGGCAGCCTTCGCAGCGCGCCGGCGTAATCGTTTGGTTTCGAAGCCAGATGGTTCATCAGGATTATCTCGTTCCTCAGCATCCTCGGGCATTCTCTCAGGCCTTGTCTGACATCGCCGCTTTCCCTCAGGCGCTTCCTGAACTCGGTTATTGCGTCGCTCTCGCTACCTTCATGCGTCAAGTAAAGCCAGACAGCTTCCTTCAGGTTGTTCTTCAGGATTGCCTTGCCGACCAGATGCGTGTCGCCGCGCATGCCGAATCTCTGCTCGCCGAAATAGTTGACGAAGCCGTTTTTCCTTATCTTATCCACATTTTTCTCAATCACTCGTTTTTCCGCCGGGCCAATGTCCCTGACGGTTATATCGAATTCGTTCGCCTTCAGGTCGCCGAGATTTATCCTCTCGCGCTTTTCCTCGAAATTAGAAAGCTCGATGTCTTTAAGATGAATTTCTTTCAAGCGCTCGATGGGCACGTTCCACACGGAAATCTTCTGCGTCGTAATCGCCCGCTTGTCCTTTGTGCCGGCGTAGCCGAAGCGCTTAGGTGAAACGCCGAGCCTTGATGCAAGAATCTTGATGCAGCGGAAAAGGTCGTAATTGCGCTTCGTCAGGTCGCACCAGACATACGCTCCGTCTTCGCTTTTCCATCCTTCCTTCTGCGGCTGCTTCTCGAATATTTCGCGCACGACGAAGTCCTCGGGAATCTGCTTTATTCCAGGCATAAACATTTTTATCCTTCTTCATTTTATATAGTGTATGGACCTTGGGAAAGAGCTTAATTCATTGATGAGAAAGCACGGCGATGTTCGTAAGAACCATGCAATAGAGAAGGTAGTCCAAGACGTTGTCAAGCAGAAAGAAGCGGTTGTCTCGGCGAATGGCGCGCTCGCCAAATGGACGCCGCCCGAATCGACTGGTCGGAGCCCGAAGGACACATACATCGTCAGGAACGAGGAAACCCTCGAGACCGTCGACTGGGATTCGCCGAACAGCAACCCGATGGAGCCGAAGACATTCGAAATGTTGCTCGAGGACGCGCTGAAGACGCTTGCAAGCAAGAAGACGGTCTACGTCACGCACAGGGTACTCGGAGCGGATGTCTCGTATGCGCTGCCGACGACCATCGTCACCGACAGCGCGCTGACGACGCTTTTCATCTACCACATGTTCAGGCCCATACACGAGGACATGCACAAGAGCGTCTTCCACGGCAAAGACTTCATCCTGCTTGCGCTGCCGTACGACAAGCTCGACCCGAAGAGGTACGATGGCCGCCTGCGGGTAGTCCCTGAAAAAAAACAGACTTCTGACATGGCAATCGCTATCGACTTCGTAAACAGGATCGGCGTTGTTTTCGGCTCATCATACTGCGGCAGCGTGAAGAAACTCATGTTCACCGTCATGAATTATATGCTACCTGCGAGAGGCATCCTACCTTTGCACTGCTCGGCAAACGAGGGGAAGAAGGGCGATATGGCGCTGTTCCTCGGCCTTTCCGGAACGGGGAAGACGACGCTTTCCGCTGATCCTGACCGGGCGCTGCTCGGCGACGACGAGCACGGCTGGAACGAAAATGGCATAGCGAACTTCGAGAACGGCTGCTACGCGAAGCTCATAAACCTTAATCCTGCAAAAGAGCCCGAAATCCACAATGCGATAATGCACAAAGACAAATACACGAAGCACGGCGCAATCGTCGAGAACGCGATGATTTATCCGGACGGCAGGTTCGACTTCAGCGACAACCGCTTCACGGAAAATTCGAGAGGGTCATATCCGCTGCGCTACCTGAAGAACACAAAGAAATCCTCGACAGGCGGCCATCCTAAGACCATCGTATTCCTTACCGCCGATGCGAACGGCGTCCTGCCGCCGGTTTCGAAACTCAATGAAAAACAGGCGATGCTCTGGTTTCTGATGGGCTACACGAGTAAGCTTGCAGGAACGGAGACAGGAATCATAGAACCCAAGACTACATTTTCGAGATTCTTCGGTGAGCCGTTCATGTCGAGGAATCCGGATGTCTACGCTAAGATGCTCGGGCAGAAGATGCTGAAGCATAAGGCAAGCGTTTATCTGATAAACACAGGCTGGAGCGGAGGGCCTTACGGCGTGGGCAAGAGGATAGACATAACCATGACGAGGAAAATGGTCACAGCCGCGCTCAACGGCGATCTTGAAAAAGCCGAATATCAGGAAAACGAAACC
>Ga0315282_10016133_pt1 | contig 10946 bp, 5 predicted proteins | sample YL17G07_20_MG_FD_203693 | JGI IMG/M metagenome (GOLD analysis project Ga0315282, IMG submission 203693) | Sediment microbial communities from Yellowstone Lake, YNP, Wyoming, USA - YL17G07_20 | ecosystem: Environmental > Aquatic > Freshwater > Lake > Sediment | place: USA: Wyoming | collected...
AAGCCTCGATGGCACGTCAAATATCGTGCGAAAAATTCAAAAGAAATATCAAAACATTTTGCTTTTCGTAAGACCTAGAAAGTTGGGCCTTGGAACCGCAATAACAGATGGATTCAGAATATTTCTTTCCCTAAAAAAACCTCCAAAATACGTTGTTACAATGGACGCAGACTATTCTCATAATCCCAAGTATATTCCACAATTAGTATCGACGGTAAAGCAGGGCACTGACCTTGCTATTGGAAGCAGATATTGTAAGGGAGGAGAAACCAGAAACTGGAGCATTCTACGCCTATTTATTAGTAGAATAGCTAATTTCATCGCTTTCACCATAATAGGTGCAAAGATAAGCGATTACACCAGTGGGTTTAGATGTTATTCAACAAGCCTCATCAGAAACATTTTGAACGACTTGCACAGTCAAACCTACGAAATACAAATAGAGACAATAAGACAGACACACCTAAGAAAACTTAGAATAAAAGACATACCAGTGACTTTCACCAATAGAAAAAAAGGAAAATCTAAGCTAACCTTCAACGAAATACAGCAATTCCTTTCCTACATACTTCTAAAAAGCGCAATAACTCGACGGAGATAATTTTGCGTATAGCAGTATTCGCTGAGTATTTTCCGCCAAGAATGGGCAGCGACCGTAGAATATATGAATTAATGAAACGAATCGCAGAAAAGCATAAAATTAATTTTATATTGATTCCTTCTTTTTACGAACTACGAGGGATGCTGAGAACAGAAAACTGCAATACTAATGCGACTTGCACCTACACTTATGAAGGCATCGTCGCTTACCGCCTTGAAATTCCCAAAATGGTAAAAAAATTATGGAGAAAATCATTAAAGTTAGCTTACTTAATTAGCATGGTTTTGTTTATTCCAAAAGCTATCAAGAAATTGGTCGAGATTGATCCAGAAATTATTATCCTTAATTACCCGAGTGTCCACACGGGTATGCTTGGATTTTTTGCCGCCAAAATCTTACGAAAACCATGTGTAGTGGATTTTAACGATTTGATAGCCCAATATACAATACGCTTACTTAACATGAAGGAGACAAGTCTCCTAAGTAGGATAATAGTTCTTATCCAAGATTTCATTGTTAAGAACTCCAACCTAGTCATCGCCCCTACCAACTTCATCAGAAGGTATGCGTTGGCCCTTGGAATGAAGGATGAAAAAATATCCGTTATTCCTAATGGGGCTGACATGCGGGTTTTCAACGTCGAAATGAAATCTAATTATAGGTCAAAGTTGAATTTACACGATAAGAAGGTTTGCATCTACTTTGGTCGCCTTGACGGTTGGGCAGGGGTTCACATTCTTGCCGAGATATGCAATATTTTTGAACAAACAAGGCCAGATGTAAAGTTCTTAATGGTGGGCGGCGGAATCGAACAAGTAAAGTTTCCTGATAACGCAATTATGATTAATGAGATACCACACTATGAGGTCCCAAAAATCATCGCTGCAGCAGATGTTGTTCTCGTTCCATTTCCAGAAAATGAGGTTTCTCATGCGGCAAGTCCTTTAAAGCTTTTTGAGGGGATGGCTATGGGAAAAACTGTAGTTGCAAGTAGAGTGAGTGGAATTCAAGAAGTAGTCCAAAGTGGTTACAACGGTTTTCTTGTTGATCCTAATAATCCTAAAGATTGGTGTGAAGCAATCAAAGCAGTTTTAGATTGCAAATCGTTGCAAGTGGAATCGAGCAAAAATGCGGTAGAGAGTGTCAAAAAGTATGATTGGAATGTTTTGGCGGCCCTACTTGAATGCGTATTGTTAAAAGTTAATTGAAAGAAAAGATAGATAGTATAGAATGTGAACAGATAAGAAAAGAAGCATGTAACCTCTTGTTAACTTTAAATTACTGGAATAATAGGTTATCATAAACGGAAATGCCCATAGAAGATACCATGGATGAAATTGTGGAAGTAAAAACGGTAAAATCAGGAGGCAAATACCGCAAGTTTTCATTAAAGGCCATTTACGCCGAGAGGAAATGATGAAAATCAAAGCGCAAAACTCGATTAAAAGTATAATTGCGAGTAAATAGAAGAACATGGTTGAAGATTGGGTGAAACTGACCAACAGATTAAGTAGTGATGTGAGAACTCCGTAAGGTACGGAATAGCGAGTAATACCAATAATCATAGAAATGTAACCGTCCCAAGATAATAGAATAAACGGAAAAGAAACGGCAAACAAAACTGCAATAAGCATTGCTAAGAAAAACAAGGCAGATTTCTTATTATTAGAATAAAGCTGTCTTAACACGAAGGGAACGAGGATTACAGGAAAAATCTTGGAAAGAATCGATAAAGCCATTAAGACAGATGAAACTGCTACATTTTTATCTAGCAACGCAATCGAAGCAATTAGCAAAAGCACCGTAAGTGAATCGTTATGTCCCGATACAGAATATTCAACTAACGAGACGGGGAATAACAAAAGCAGCATAGAAATTCTGTTTGCATTTTCTGCGCCTTGAAGAAAGACCTTATACACGATGAAAACAATAAATATGTCACACAAAGAAAAAAGAGCCTTTAAAAATCTTAAATCTCCTATGAATACAAATGGAACGGCTACATATAATGACAGGGGTGGATAAGGAGCAGTAAAATCTCTGTAAGGAAACTGCCCACTCAATATTTTGCCGCCCAAGTAGCTATATTGAATTAGGTCGTTAGAGAAGGTTGTTGAAATCACTAAGCACGGTAAAAGTCTATATATTATTCCAATAACACCAACCAACCAAAATCTATTTGAATATTCTTCGATATTAAACAAAAAAACAGCATAAATAATGACGATCGACAAGTACAGAAATAAGGCGTCAATCTCCTTATCAGTACTGAAAACCAAAACAAAACATAAACTAGCAAGCAGAATGGGAAAAATTAAGGCAAATTGTTTCTTATTTTTTAAAGCCAGTTTTCCAACGCCTCCAAAATCGTGAAAAGTCGCATTCAATGAGTGATGATTGTTCCATTGAGACTTTCACCGCTTAAGTCAGGCATAATTGTCGAGTTTCTATCAACGAAATCATATTCAAGGAGCAAACCATCTCGTGTGATTTCTCCTAGAATGTTATGAGCTATGTCAAAAGAGGATAATGTCCGATTATAAAATCTGAACGATGCAAAAAAGCCATCGTAATAGGAGTTGTCATATGCTTTCCCTATTCGCAGCGGTTCTTCGCTGAAAAGTGGTTTCCATTCGCCAGTTTCGATTATACCATCAAGGTTTCCATTTCCATATGAGAGTATGTGTGTTCCATTAAAAGCAAACACGATATGCGTCCATTCATTTAATGATACTGCTATAGATTGGCTTCTTTTTTCGACACCATTCTTATCCCACATAGCCATAAACATATGAAAACTAGCAGGATCATCTGTCCACATAACCTCCCATCCCTCTTTTTGGTCGAATGTAAATAGACTCTTTCCCATCCACCTGGCCCATTTATTGAAACCCGTTGGTTTAGCCCAAAATTCGATAGTAAAGGTTGATGGGGAAAGTTTGCCATTATCAGCCACTTGAATATACGTTCCATTTTTAAACTTGATCAGTCCCGTGTTTGCAGCTACATATAGTGGCTTGAAATCTATAGGTCTCATATACACTGATAAACTGCCACTTGTGTAGATCTTGAGAAAACTTAAATCATGGCTATTTTTTGGTATCGGCAAATTTGTCCACCAAATGAAATAGATGTAATCGTATTTATGGGCTAGGCTTTCCTCTAAAGCTCCGCTAAATTCAGTGTAATAATAAGAAATCAAGGTGACGTTGCTTCTAGGCGTCAGGTTTAACAATACGAATCCTGAAAAAGGTGTTTCAAATAATATGACTGAACGTGCTTTGACATTGTCGTCAAGCCATCTTACACAGTTTTCCAAGTCTGAGATATACTCAAAAGAAATAGCTGTTTTCTGCATTGTTTCAGGCAGGTACAACTTCGATGGAAAATTATCATAAAAAATAAAAGGGTCAGATAGTGGACGTGTAACATACATAAAGGAAATCGAAAGAAAGCAAAACATCACTATTGATATGAAAGCTACCTTAATCAATTTTCTTACAGAATCTCTTAGTTTTAGTTTTGAGATTTTATTGCTTATCACCGTGATTCCTTTATGCACGTAAACGCTGAAGGGAAATATCAGAAGCCACATCCATCGATCCCAGTGAAAAAGCGAAATTCCCGTTGCTAATGGACTAAAAGTACACAAAAGTATTATTATGGCATAATATTGAAACAAAGGCGCGAGTTTTTCGTGCTTGTATCCAATCACTATCAGTGGTATTAGTGGAGTGTACGCTACAACGAAAGTCAAGGATATGCGTCCAAGAAGTTCGGAATAACTCATGAAGTTAAGATAATTCACAAAAAACTGTGTTCCAGCTTGCTCCATCATCAACTCTCTATATGATATCTGAAATGGATTTGCATTATTATAAACACACTTCGGTAAAACAATTGTTAAAACAATTATGAAAAAAGCTGGCGCCAAACTTATAATCAATTTTTTAACAGAAATACGAGAATCTTCTTTGAACAAGTTTTCTAACACTAGAAAGAAGGTAACGCTAAAAAGTATAAAAGTTGTCAATTGATGAGTCAAAGCAGTTAAAATGGAAAAGACAGCGAACCATACATAAGTTTTTTTATCTGTCTCCTTTGATCTGCTTATCTTGCTTAATTCGCTTAGCGCAAAAAACATGAAGGATAAGCCGAGAACGTTATGAAAAAGATCCCAAGATAGACGCAACGCAGGCACCTGCACCAATAAAATCAATGAAATTAGAAAACTTCTTTTATTTGACCATTTTAACGAAAGTAAAAAATTGTAAAAAGAAACTATTAAAAACCCATACAATTCTGGTCCAACAATCTTTAAAGCAAGATAAGGATTGCTTCTGGCAACTATATAATTGAATTTTAGAAAGAGCCAGCTGATCAGGTGTCCCCAATAAAACATGTTCAGTAAATCGAACCTGAACTTGGCTAGATAAGGAGCATAGAATGTAATTGTGTCGTTCCCTATTGGATATTTGCCCACCATAAATTCAGGAATTAGTCTTAGGATGTAGGCGCATAGAAAAAGGATAATAGCGTGAATAAATTGAGTGTGCTGAATAGTAAGCTTAAAAGTGCTGCTGAGCTTTTTAATTGAGAAGTTTGGAAGGTGAATGCCATCCTTAATCTCACACTTTCTAAAAATGTTACGACAGTTTGATGCCAAAAAACCGATCTGCTTTTCATTTGGAGTTTTATTCAAATTTCTTTCAAGGTTTTTCCTGAAATCTCTGCGCATCCGCACAAACTTTGCATAATTTCTGAAGAGAAATCTTGCAAACCGTAGTTTTTCGAATAGGACCATCATTGTTTTAGCGTTTTCAAGGTTTGGTTATAAAAAAACTATTTCGATTTGCGGATAGTAATTAACAAAGTGAACGAACACATTGCTCTAACGCAAGTAAAATAGACGCAAATACCTAACTCCTAAGCTTGGGAGCCTTGTACTTTTTGTTTATCCGGGCAAATTTGATCAACTATTTTTTATGGATTGTTTGTATACTGAAATGACTTGTTCAGTTATCTTTTTCCAATCAAAAGCGTTTGCTGTGTTCCTTGATTCCTGACCTATTAAGGAAGATGTTTGATTATTGTTTAAAATTTCGATGATTTTCTCTGAAAGTTCTTCTACATTGCCGGGGTTAATAAGAAAACCGTTCTTTCCATGCTTGATTAGTTCTTGTGCCACTCCTGTTTTTGTTGCAATAACAGGTTTTCCAGCGGCCATTGCTTCGAGAAGAAAGATGCTGAATCCCTCGTAGATTGAAGATACTATAGCGACATCTGTTGCCGCTAATGCTTCAAGTTTTTCCCTTCCATTGACTGGCCCATAGAAGATCACTTTGTCTTCCATATTCGTTTCTGCAACAAGCTTTCTAAGCTGTTGGCCATAATTAAACTCAGGTCCAGCGATTACGAGTTTTATTGGAGCTGTTTTCTCGCGAATCTTGGCTAGAGCCATTATTAGATGATGGAATCCTTTTATTTCTTCAAGCCTTCCTATGGAAAGCGCCATTTTTTCGTTTTCTTTAATGTTCACGCGTTTTTTGAAGTTTTTTCCATCTGGCATGTGTTTGAACTCTTCTAGGTTGATTCCGTTTGGAATTATGCTGATCTGTTCTTCTTGAATGCCTATTGCCTTGAATTCTTGTGCTACTGCATTGGAAACTGCGATTATTTTTTTGGCGGCTGTTAGAGTTTTTTTGCCGATTAGGTGGAAGTAAGTTTTGTGGGTTAGCTTGGCGAACCCTCTTGGGAACCCGTGTAACGTTAGAATCAATGGTTTTCTCTTGATTTTGCTCACTATTGCGGCTGCGTCTGAGGTGAAGAATTGGTAGCCGTGAGCGTGTATTACATCGGGGTTTTCTTTCAACAACATTGGAACAAGTTTTGGTGTCAGTGGATAGACAGTTTTTGGAACATGGAATGTGGGAATTCGATGAACTTTTATGTTTCCAAGCTGCGCTTCCACGTCTGTTTTTTGTAGAAAGAAGGGCTTTTGGATGTCGCATGTGAAAACTGTGACGTCTATACCTCTTCTAACAAGTTCTCTTGTAAGGTTATAAACGTGGTAGCCTCCTCCACCGATTAGGGGCGGCGGAAACTCGGGCGTGACTTGCAGCACTTTCATGTTTTTTGCCCAATTTTGGTTTCTTTTTTAATCTTTATAAGATTAAAAGCTGATAAAGAGCATCATGGCTGAAGCCTCTGTCATCGTCACCGTTAAGAACGAAGAGAAAACCATTATTCAGCTATTACGTTCTCTTCAGAATCAGTCTCTAAAACCTTGCGAGATTATTCTTGTGGATGGCGGATCCAAAGACAAAACCATCGAAAACATCAAATCTTTCGCAGGCTCTGATTCTTCCTTCAAAATTATTTCCGCTAACGGCGCAAATCGATCTAAAGGCAGAAATATAGGCATATCAGCGGCAAGTTCGGACATAATTGCGTGTACGGATGCCGGAGTTGTTTTAGATAGGCATTGGCTGGAAAGTCTTGTTAAGCCTTTAGTAAATGGTGATGCAGAGTTTGTTGCTGGCGTTTATGTTCAGAGCGGTGAAAGTTTGTTGCAGAAATGTATTGGAATTCTTCAATATCCAAATTTGGGGAAGCTGGATTCCACTTTTCTTCCTTCAAGCCGTTCTGTCGCCTTTAAAAAAAGTGTTTGGAAGGCCGTTGGAGGCTACCCTGAGCATTTGGAAAAGGCTGAGGACACATATTTTGATTTGATGGTTCGGGAGAGAGATTTTAAGGTTGTTTTAGCGAAGGATGCGGTTGTCTTTTGGCCTGCTAGAGATTCCTTAAGGAATCTTTTTCTGCAGTATTCTTCTTATGCAGAGTGGGATGTGCGAGGTGGATTATATTTGAAGTTGAAAATTTATAGGTTGATGGTTTTGGCTTACGTATTCTCTGCCTTTTCAATATTTTTAATTTTTAAATTTGGTTCTTGGGGGTTTATCTCGCCATTCCTAATAGTTTTAGCATATCTTGTACATGCGGGTTTGAAGGCTTTGAAGAGAACTGGGAAAATTTCAGCTTTTTTTCTTGCTATGACGATTAAAGTTACGGTTTTTTTGGCGGAAACTTTTGGGCTTATGAAAGGGATAATAAACAGGGTTCAAAAACGAAAATGAAACGGGTAGGATATGGATTTAACCAGAAAAATTTGGAAAAAAGAAAAAGGGGAATATTACGTTTTTATGGGTCGTGAATTCCGCCTTTTTTAACTTCTACACGTGTCTCGCTGATTGTTCCTAGGCATTCAAGTATGCTGAATGTTGGATGTTTTGCATCTGTATAGTCAATTTGGATTATTATTGATGTTACACATCTTGGGAAGCTTTGCAGTTCAAAGATTATTTCTTCGTGGAAGAACTGGGATGCGTAGAATGTGTCTCTTGGGCCAATTCCCCATATTAGGAGGCCAACTGTTCCATTAATGTCCTTGTATGTTGCAATAACAGCATATCCTGTGTCTACATCAGCCCCGTAACCTTTCTTTGTGCCGTTCCAGCATGTTAAAGCAACAATTTTGTCTTGCCAAGTCTCGTATGGCGTGTATGTTTCTCCATAAAGCGATGTGTTGCTTCCCCAGAAGGCATCAGTGAACTCGTTAAAGTAAAGCGTAAGCACGTTTGCTAATGGTCCACCTACACCAATCATGTTTGAGCTTGACACTGGCCATGTAGTGCACCAGTCGTCTTTGATTGCTGGTCTCTGTCCAGGCGTAGCCCCATCATCTTTGTAGTCTGATCTTGTGCCTGGGGCTGTTCCGAAGCAGTTCATTACATAGGGTATGCTTACGTATCCCCATTCATGGAGCATCACGTCCATTCCAGCGTTGCCTATTTCAACTTGTTTGTTCTTGAAAGCGGCTGTAACTAGTGTTGCGCCTAGAACATCTGATGTGTAGGCGTCTCTGCCAACTATTGTCCATTCATAGCGTCCAGGAATGCGTTCTTCATATAATATGCCACTTGCGTGCCATGGTTCAATGTCTATGGTGATGTATATTGTGTAGTTTCCCGTAACAGTGTTATAAATGGCTGTAAAGTTGTAAGTTATTATTGCATCAAGAAATTCTACATGAAGATCTAGCCCTGCAGGTCCGTCCACTGTCCATTCTATGTCAAAATCTGTGGGGTCAATTTCTGTGGTGTTTCCGCTTACAGTTATGTTCTGTGGTGGTAGATGTAAATCCCAAATTCCAAGCCAAGTGTAGTCTTCTTTAAAGACTTTGAAGTCATAGCCAAACCAGTTAAAGCTTCCTGTCATAGTAAATGTGTAGTTCCCCGTTATAGCAGTAATCTTGGTAAGCGTCACTGTTCCATTAACTTCTACTGTGTGCTCAGCACCTAAATAGTCAACCCATGAATCATCTGCACTCCAGTCCAAATCGACTACACCATTGGTTGGAGTTTCTTCGCTTTCAAAAGTCAAAGATATGGGGTTTTCAGTTGCATTATAGGCGTAATAAGTATCAGTTGAGTAAAGGATTTTGATTTCTGTTCCTGCTGCTGGCACTTTATTGTATGGAATATTTATGTAGCCTACGCCAGTGGTTTCGTTCACGACAAGTTCGTAGTGGTATGTAGAGTAAACTGAGCGGATTGGATACTTGAGAGCGTTGCCCCATAGAACTCTTTCGCTGAAAGTGCAGTATTTCTCCCAAACTGGCGCATATGTGACAGGTGAATTCTCAAGGTAAATTTTTAATGGTAATCCAAGGCTTGCATAATACACATCTTCGGTTGTTACTGTGTAGAATTGTACCCATCGTTCCGTATCCTTATGCACAGCTTGATATAAATCCCATGGCAAGAAAACTTCGTCAAGCTGATACAAAGCTTCAATATCAATCTTGTTTGTAACACCAGTCCAATAGGGCGCATGAGCATTTTTATCGTCTGCATCATGCCAGTTGCATATGCCTTTAACTTCAACAGCTCTGAATATTGGAATGTAAGCATGATCCAATAGAAAGTCCCACTCGCCAATTATCAGTGGAGACTGTTTCGGTTCAACACTCATGTCAGCTACCTTTGTTTCAATTAGAGGCTGCAAGAAATTCAATATACCATCAACTGTATAGTCAGATACGCATGGCCACATTGCTGTCCAAGCAACAAACTGTCTATCAGAAGAGATTACTTGAGCAATATCATACTTGTGATCCCATGTCTCAAGTCCATCATCGTCTAATTCCTCTTCCTCGGTTTTGAAGATGTATTTGTAATGGAACTCGATGTCAGCGCCATTTGCTGGGGCAGTAGTGAATGTTACAGTTCCTGCTGCCCAGTTAACAGTATATGGTGGTGGTGTTGTTGTTGGATTTTTGAATACATCGTTTATGTAAATCTTCATGAAACCTTCAGCGAGAGGCACCTTGCTAAGAGAGAATGCTTTTGTGCTACCGTCTCCAGTCTGGTGCTCTATAACATCTCTTGTTAGGTTCTTTGCATAATGCCAATCTGGACCATAGCAACAGAGCCCAGCTTGCTCATAGAAATGTGCAAAGCTGCTGTATCCTGGACTTGGTCCCAAGTCGTATTCTTCACGGTCGCTGAGTTGTATGTTAAGCTTGTCGTAAAGATGCATCTTCGGTATCTTAATCTTCACGTCTTTAAACAAAATCACTTCTTTCTTAACTTTGTTGAAAATCATGGTTATCTCTAAATCAACAACCGGCCATGTGGTGGTTCCTTCTTTGTCATAAATGTGAGTTACTGACTTTGCGACAAAACGTCTTGGACCATTATATAGAATTTGCAAATCATCTGTCACACAGTATCCATTAGTCTTTCTTCCACCATGAGGCTCACCATCAGGCGTTAGGGCATAAGTCCAATTACCACCCCACTCGTTACCATCAGCAAACATAGCGAAAGCAAATAGCTTCCTATCCTTGACAGAGGCAGTGGGATCAACGTATGAAATGGCCATGTACCAACCGTTAATCCAAGAACCCATAGGAACCGTATCAACTGGAGCGAAGGGATCACGACCACCATATTCCATACCAATCCAGTTAGCTTGAACGCTTGGGTCTGCACCAGCGGGAATGCCGAGTAATTCACCATATTTTGAAAAGCCATATTTTACGCTGTTCTTTTCAAATGGGTAAAGCAGGTAATAGTCACTGTCAAGAACACCGTTTATGGTTGTATACCAACTATTTGGGTCAACAGCATTTGTTATTAATATTGAACTGAAGAGTGTCAAAAGTATTAGTATAGACGTTGCTGTTGCAATAACTAGTTTTTTTCTTTCCATTTTTTCATTCCTCTTTTTAGGTTCATGTATGAAGACGTTGATAGGTTTATTAAAATTTTTCAGCGGTTCT
>Ga0315282_10016134_pt1 | contig 10946 bp, 12 predicted proteins | sample YL17G07_20_MG_FD_203693 | JGI IMG/M metagenome (GOLD analysis project Ga0315282, IMG submission 203693) | Sediment microbial communities from Yellowstone Lake, YNP, Wyoming, USA - YL17G07_20 | ecosystem: Environmental > Aquatic > Freshwater > Lake > Sediment | place: USA: Wyoming | collected...
TATGACCACAATACGCCGTTTCATTAGATTTTCTATTTCCGTCTGAAACTGATCACGATTGGAACACCGTCGAAGCCAAAATGCTTGCGGATTCTGTTCTCGAGGAATCGAGCGTAATCCGTCTTGATCAGGGTTGGTTGATTCGTGAAGAACGTAAACACAGGTGGGCTGGATTTCACTTGGGTGATGTAACGAATCTTTATCTCCTTTCCGGATCCCGAGCTTGGCGGCGATGCGTTGATTTCCTTGAGAAGGATATCGTTTAACGTATGGGTCTCAATCCGTTTCTCCCTCTGGTCGCGCACTCCTTTGCTGACTTCCAGAACTCGATTGATATTCTTTTTCGTTGTGGCAGAGATGAAAAGAACCGGAGCATAATCGAATATCCGGAGCCTTCTCCGGACCAACCGCAAGTACGGATCGGGTGTCGAAGACTCCTGCTTTATCAAATCCCATTTGTTAACCGCAATGACAATCCCCTTTTTTCGCCCTGCGACCTCGCTTATGATTCTCAAATCCTGTTTTTCAATGCCGAGAGATGCATCGATAAGAACAACGGCGACATCGCACCTGCTGATGCTGCGGAGAGTCCGGATTGTGCTGAAGAATTCGATGCTTTCCTTCATTGCAGCGTGTTTCCGGAGCCCGGCTGTATCGATAAGAAGGAATTCTTCTCCATTGCAGTGAAGGGTAGAGTCGATGGAGTCGCGAGTTGTTCCTGGAGTTTCGGTAACGATTACTCGCTCTCTCCCCAGTAGAGCGTTCACAAGAGAGGACTTCCCGACGTTTGGCCTTCCAACGATTGCCAGGTTCGTTCTCGCTTCAACCTTCTCAACAACCCCCTCGGTCTGAAAGTCTTTCACGAGAAGGTCCAGGAAGTCGCCGATGTTCCTGCCAGTGAGCGCCGAGATGGGTATTGGGGATCCTAGTCCCAACGAATACAATTCCGCAATCGCTGGTTCAGCTTTTTGGCTATCGACTTTATTCGCAGTGAGAAGAACCTTCTTCTCTGTTTTCCTGATCGAATCTGCAATGTCATAGTCGAGCGGAGTCGGCCCGGCAACTGCATCCACGATAAAAATCACCGCGTCAGCTTCCTCTATCGCCATCTTCGCTTGCTCGCGAACTGCTTGTTCGATCACGTCTGCGCTCCTCGGGATGAATCCGCCAGTGTCAATGATGGTGAAGCTTCTCCCAGCCCATTCTGCCTCTGCGTAGTGCCGATCTCGAGTTACACCAGCGATGTCGTGAACGATGGCTCGCTGAGAGCCGAGAATCCGGTTAAAGAGGGTCGACTTCCCGACGTTCGGCCTGCCTATGACTGCCACCACTTTTTGACTTACTGTCGACATAAGAGAGACTCCTTCACCTCAAGGCCTTAAATGTTCTTGACTTATGAAAAGATAGCGAGAATTGAAGTGAACTTCAACTGAATGGAATGACCATTTGGTGAGATTCTGTGAAGGACGGGAACAACGAAAAGCAAACCAGTCTCAGCGCTTCACATTCCGGAGGGCTGGTAGGTCAGTGATCTCCGACAGCATCTTGCTGAATACATCGAAGCCGAGAGACTTGGTTAAGTATGCAGCCGCTCCTGCGCGCGCTGCATAGACCTTGTCCTCATCCTTTTCTGAAGTGCTTACGACGACGACAGGGATATCTTTAAGCGCGTGGGCAGATTTCACTTGACGAAGGAGGTCTCGCCCATCGACGCGAGGCATGTTGAGATCAAGGAGGATGAGATCGGGCCGGAGGACCTTTTTGGGGAGCGTGGACAAGCTCGAATGACAGAGGAAGGACATTGCTTCTACTCCATCCCGAACGACCTGAACATGCGCGCGAACGTTCTTCCTGTTGAGGATTAACTGAATGAGACGAGCGTGATCCAGATTGTCTTCAATAAGGAGGATATTTAGCTTTTTCATACCTCGGGGGAAGAAAGAGAAGCGTTACCTGTTTACAACGAGGCAAGTGCGAGTTTTCTCGACACCATCGATTGAACGGAATTTTCGGAACACACTAGGTCCGATCTCTCGAATAAGTCATAGAAGAAATAGCTTCTTGCAGCACAGCTTGTCGGGGCGCCCGGATTCGAACCGGGGACCTCTTGGTCCCGAACCAAGCGCTCTAGCCAGACTGAGCCACGCCCCGTAGAATGCGGTTAATAGTGAATGGTAAATAGTTAAAATCTGAAGAATGATCTCTTGAATCAGCAGGCCGGTGGAAAACCATCACCATAATACAAAACTGAGCAGGGAAAATCAAGCCGGGATCGATCGGGTAACAAAAAAGGCTGGCTCCCCACCGATGCCAGCCCTAGAGTTGAAGGTTGGCCTACTTTATCACATCGCCCTCGATGATCAGAGTAAACGGGTTATAAATACCAAAAGTGATGACATTGATTAACCCGTCTACAAATGTCATCTCATAATGCATCTTGACATTGATGGCGTTGGTCCCGCCTCCAGCCTTAACTTCATCGGAGATGGCTTTCGCGACGTCTGGATCGCTCGGCGTCACGAGACCGTAAATGAAGTGATTGACCTTCATAGTCGTCGAAAAATGTTTGATCACTGAGCCGGGAGGCTGGTTGGAAAGCGATAGGGTCTGGTCAGCCGGTGTGCCGATCGCGTTCAGTGTGTAGCATCCGCCGACTGTGACAACGACGGCTAACAAAATTAGCGATAGAAAGATGGATCTCATAATGAGCTCCTTTTGGTTGGTGGGAGAGAAGTGGAGAGTAAGTGGATTAAGGGAAGCAATAGAGAATCAGGACAAGAAAGGCTTGAGTTGGAATATAGACGCCTCAAGTGTGAAAAGCAAGCGAAAAATGTTCCAACTATTCACAGCGCAAGCGGAAGAGATGCACCACTTTTTCAGCGATCGAAGCCAACTCTCTCTCATCATTTATTGGAAACCAGCGAATTCTCTTGTCCGCTCGGAACCACGTCAGCTGTCGCTTCGCCAAGCGCCGTGTATTTCGCTTGATCAACTCTACCATCGTATCGTGATCAATTTGGCCTTGGAGATGTGAGATCGCTTCCTGATACCCAACTGTTTGCAGAGAGTTTGTGGTTTCAGAGTAACCGAGGTCGAGCAATCTCCGCACCTCATGAAGGAAGCCGCTCTCCAGCATTGCATCAACTCTCCTGTTGATTCTCTCGTACAGTATCTTACGATCCCACTGAAGACCAATCATCAACGGGATGAAATCGATCTTGATCTTGTCCTCCTGTAGCTTCGAAATTGGCATCCCTGTGAGTTCAAATACTTCCAAGGCCCGAATGATCCGGCGCGTGTTGCTGGCGAGCATATTTGAAGCTGATGCTGGATCAACTCTCCGGAGCTCCGCGAGCAGTATGTCCGCTCCGTGCTCATGCAGTCGCCTGTAGAGACGCTGACGCACATCATTGTCCGCTGAAGGTCCTTCAAAGAACCCATCAATCAGAGACCTGACGTACAAGCCAGAACCTCCAACAACGATGGGGACTTTCTTCCTTCGAAAAAGACTGTCAATGATCTTTCTTCCCTTCCTGCCAAACTCCCCAGCATTGAAGGTCTCATTAGGGTCCAGCTCATCAACAAAATGGTGCTTCACCTGCCGACGCTGCTGCTTCGTCGGTTTTGCCGTTCCGATATCGAGGTATTTGTACACCTGGCGAGAATCGGCAGAAATTATCTCGCCGTGTAAAGTCTTGGCAATACGGAGTGCTAGGGTTGTCTTTCCGGAGGCAGTAGGACCGACAATGCAGAGCACGACTCTTTTCATTTACTTGGATGACGGCGAGCGTGTTGTGGGACGTAAAGAGTGATGATTGAAGGGGACGCAGTGTGTTCTAACTATCCCCATCCCTTTTTTCCAATGAGAGGAACAAATCGAAATCCAAAGACTTCTTTCACATCGTAGTCCTCACCATGGCGGACGACAATATTCATCTGCTGCATGTCAAGGTCGCCGATCGGGATGACAAGCCGCCCACCATCGGCGAGTTGTTTCTTGAGAGGCTCAGGGATCTCGGGAGCACCTGCGGTCACGACAATTCCATCAAATGGCGCAAACTCTACCCAACCCACAGTTCCATCACCAACCTTCGTTGCAACATCGTACTTGAGCTTGTCAAGGATTTTCCGAGCCCCATAAAGCAACTCCGCATGCCGCTCGATGCTGAATACTCGTGCACCCATCTCTGCGAGAATCGCAGCCTGATAACCGGAACCCGTCCCGACCTCGAGCACCTTATCTCCTCTTTTCACATCGAGATACTGTGTCATGAAGGCGACGGTGTACGGCTGGGAGATGGTCTGTGAACAACCGATGGGCAGCGCACAGTCGTCATATGCACGACTTCGGAGAGCGTCAGGAACAAAGAAATGGCGCTCCACTTTTCCAAACACTGCCAACACACGTGGGTCGACAATGCCCCGTTCCTTCAGGAGATCGACCATCTCTTTCTTCTGGCGGTCATACTGGGGCACGAACCGAAGCTCCCCTCTTGATGGCGTCTACGACTTGAGCGACGCGCTTCATTGCCTGTACTTCATGAACGCGAATGAGATTTGCACCGTTGAGGATGGAAACGGCAACTGCCGCAGCTGTCCCCTCAAATCGTGAATCCACGGGGAGGTCGAGTATAATTCCAATAAAAGATTTTCGTGAAGGGCCGATCATCATCGGGTAACCAAGCCCCGTCAGTTCCCTGAAACGACGGAAAATCTCAAGGTTGTGCTCGAGTCGCTTTCCAAAACCGATGCCTGGGTCCAGAATGATCTGCTCGACACCTTGAGCTTCCGCGACTCGCGCTTGTTGGAGGAGAAACTGTTTGATTTCATTGACGACGTCATCGTACACCGGATCAACCTGCATCGTCTTGGGGGTCCCCTTCATGTGCATGACAACGACTGTAGCGTCGTACTGAGCAGCGACAGCAGGCATCTCCGGGTCGGAAGTCAGACCGCTGACGTCGTTGACGATTGATGCTCCTGCCTCGAGGGCTTTCCGCGCAACACCAGACTTGCATGTGTCAATTGAGAGTGGAATGTTCACCTTAGCGGACAATGCTTCGATCACAGGAATTACTCTGCGCAGTTCTTCATCCACAGAGATTGAATCGGAGCCCGGGCGCGTTGATTCTCCACCTATATCGATGATGTCCGCACCTTCCTCTATCATTCTCAGAGCGTGCTCTATTGCCCTTGACTTGTCGAAGAACCGACCACCGTCTGAGAATGAATCGGGCGTGACATTGAGGATTCCGACGAGGTGCGTACGAGAGGAGAGATCGTATTCAACAGGGCCAAATCGATAGAGAAACTGATTGGGCATGAAAGAGTCCGGAGGATTTGAATAAGGCGGAACTCCCGAACGAATGTGGGGAAACGATTTTTGACAGTCAATCCAACTCTGCGAGAGCGGTAGATGCGTCAGGCTCTAGGAGCAACAGATCACGCCGGCGTCTCTTGAGGCTTCTGAGCGCTCTGGCGGAGGAGTTTCCGCTTCTCCTTGACCTTCCGCTCTCTCTTCAGGTGCTTTCTCCAGACAAGCCTTTTCTTTTTGTTCATAACAGCTTAACTACCTCTATTCTGGTTCACTACATGAATGATAGAATCCGCACTTCGGGCAGACCAGCTTACAGCGAAATGGTTCGAGACGGTGACCGCAATTGTCGCAGTACTCCCAATAATGGTCAGCAGGCTGTTCCATCTCGCGAATCTTCAGATTTCTCGACTGACCGTTCAGGTCTGGATGAAGTTCTTCAGATTTCAATTCAGTGCTCTGTCCATTCATAAGATAAAGGTTTCAACGTTCGTTGTCAACATACTTGAACATTCTTTGCAGTGAACGTCTCTGGCGCTTACGATCATAAGCCTTCCTCGACCTTTCAACCTTCGGAGGCTTCTTCGGAACCGGTGTCCTTCGCTTTGGTTTCTTCATTTCTATCGAGTAGTTGCTTTTCACTCCGAGTGAGCTGAACTAAGCTCGCACCATCGCCTCTCGACGATTGTCCAAACGGTATCGACGGAGATGACCTCGAGCGCCTCGATCTGCTGGTCACGCGTGTATACATCCAAGCGCATTGGTGATGCGATTGTACGGTGCAGCTTCCCAAGTGGCGCCCATTCCTCTGGATGCGTTGAGCCCAAAATCGCCACCGTCGGAGTCTCCACAGCCACTGCCACGTTCATTGGACCCGTACAGTTCGAAAGATACAGACCACACCGTTCGATCAGTGCAGCGAGGGCACCGATGGTCTTTGTCTCAGGGCTCACTATCACATTTGTTCCCAACTTGCCGGAGATTTTGTCAACCAGGACCTTTTCTCCTTCTCCCCAAGTGAGCAGAACTTTCACCTGGAGTTTCTCTACCAACCTTCGCGCGACCTCAAGGTATCGTTCCGGCATCCATGCTTTATTCGGTCCACTTGCCCCAGGATGAATCCCAATTGTAGTCTCTTTCTGGAGTCCATGTTGCTGAAAGAAATCCTCCGCCATCTTTCTCTCTTCCGGAGTCCGGTGAACAAAAGGTGTTTTATCCTCAGCAGCAATCCCAAGCGCTCTCACGATGTCGAGATTGCGGTCAATCTCATGATAGTCTTTTCCTGGATGCGGCACCGTGATGTTGTACAAGTTAGAGGAAGCACCTCGAGCGCAACTAACTCGGTACCGTGCGCCGCTCAGAAGTCCCAGTATGCCGCTTCGTTCAGAATTCCACCGCAGGTTCACCGCGAGATCGAATTTCTTCTCTCGTAGCTGACGGACAAGCTTCGCGTGCGCTAAGGCAGACTTCGATGTGGTCTCCTTGTCATCAAACAGAATAAGGCTGTCGATGAGCGAACCTGGCGGAGTAATCTGCCTTACAAGTTCATTCCCAAGAACACAGATGTGAGCGGCCGGAAAACCTTGTCGCAGGGCTTTCAATGCCGGAGTCGCCGCTACGATGTCGCCAACAGCGCCCCATTTGATCACGAGGATGTTCCGGATGTTTTCCGGCGTCATGTGCTTAGGATTTGGCGAACTTTCTCGACGACTTCGTCGACTGATATCGAGGAAAGGGTGTTGATGGTCGAGGAATCGTGATAAGCACGGTCGCTCTCAGGGTTCTCGACCTTATCAGTGAGGATGAAATGTCCTTCAGACTCGTCGTAAACCTTCCAAGTCTTTAGCTTCGCACTGTGCATGAGAGTCAGTGTAGAGGTGCCCACTGCTGCCGCAAGATGTCGCGGCCCTGAATCGTTTCCAATGTACAGCCGACATCGCCTCAGCAAGGCGGCCAAATAGGAAATGTGGGATGAGCAATCTGCAACAACAAACGTGCTCTTGGTCATTTGCCTGAACTTCTCGATGGTCTCCGTCTCGTTTGGCCCTTGGAGGGCAAGGACCTTGGTTCTCGGCAATTTCTCAAGGCATTCAGCCAACTGGAGGAAATTCTCAGCAGGCCATAACTTCACCGGATCTCGTGATCCAGGATGAATTCCAATAATGGTGTTAGAGAGATTGATCTGATGATCTGGAAAGAATGCCTCCGCCCACTCATCTGCTTCCGATGGATAATCGTATCTGAAACTCGTCTGCCGAGTATCTGCACCAACAGCTTCGATCATCTTCCCGTAGTATTCACGGAAGTCGAGTCCACCTTCCTCAACATCGACCCGAACGTTGAAAAGGTACCCAAATGGTTGCTTCTTCGGGCCGACACGCATGCGCGAACCACCAAGCCACGCCCACCACGCAAACCGATCTCCGGGCTGCAGACTGATCACAATATCGAATCTCCGTCTTCGAATTGCCCGCGCCCAGGAAAGTTCAACTGCCAGTCTGCTCCACCCTCTTGACTTGCGGACTGCAAGATAATCGAATGATAGGACTTCATCAACAGCCTGGTTGTAGAGAAAGATTTCCTCTAGACCCTTTCTCAATAAGACCGTGAGGTGACAAGCAGGGAATTTCCGACGAAGCGCCTCAATGGAAGGAGCAGCAACAATGAGATCGCCCATGAACTTGAGGGCAACGACGAGAATCTTTGGCTTCGCTTTGTGTAGTGACTGAGGCATGAAACTCCAAGTCGAAGCAATGATAGATATTTTCTGCCTAAACTTCAATCTTTGGAAAACAAAAAACCTCGCGCCCAGGGACGCGAGGTTTTGATTGCCCGACCTCTTCTTGGACAGCTCAGGCAACCACCCCTACTTGCCAATAACGTACTTTTTGTAACGATCGTTGATCCTTCCCCAATGCAGGTTGCCGATGAAATTGTCGATGTAGACAGCCCTCTTCGGTCCGTCCTTGTGGTAGTAGGCGTGCTCGAAAACGTCGAGTGAGATGAGCGGCACACCGCCCCAAATGGCCCCGTATTGATGTTCATCGACAAGGACGTTGAGCAGGCGACCTGAATAGAGCCGGTCGTAGACGAGCAAAGCCCATCCACTCAATTTCGCAGCAATGCCAGCGGCTTTGAAGTCGGCCTTCCAAGCGTCGATTGATCCAAACTCTTTCTCTATCGCCGACTTGATGTCAGCCCCCTTGCTTGGATCGCCGTCGCCTCCCAAAACCTGCCAGTAGACATCGTGAAGGTACGCACCGGAGTGATTCCATGTGAATCGGCGCTTCAACTCCCCGATTGGACTGTAGTTTCCATTCGCAGCGGCTCGATCTGCCGACTCCAAACCCTTCTCAATGTTGTTTAAAGCCGTCACGTAGCCTTTGTGGTGCGTGTTGTAGTGCCAGTCAGTCGTCTCCGGACTGACAACGTTTTTCAGAAGCCCCTTGGCTTCCTCATCCGAGTACGGCCGTGGATTGAATTTCCATTCATACGCCATAGGTTATTGCTCCTTTGTTTGATAGGTTGATTTGTTACCGGTGGATGGATGGTTTCCTGAAATTCCAGCCAAACTGAAAAGAAAGGTTGATTATGGAAATCGTCTTCCTTTCATGTAGGTATAACAAGAGAAGCTTCTTACTCGTTTCCAAATGGTCAGGAAAGTCCCAGCACTCTTGCCAGGTACCAGCTAAGGTCCTTTGACCTTTCCAACAAGTTTGTAAATCCACGCCACCACAAGCCAGCCGATCAAGGTGACCCCGAGAAGATACAGCCAGCTGTCAGCAGCGGGCGTAGCGGTGTGAGCGTTTATCATTGTCCAGACGAGTGGCACTGAAAGATACACGACGTGTTTTGACCGAGTCGCAGCAACGGCGAGGAGGGCCGGATCTGGTGCGGCTCCTTCTTTTACCGCGCTGATAATTTTTTTAGTGGTGGGTAGAATCCTCATCCATCCATTCATGATCATTATTGTCCCGAACAAGGCTCCCATGTGGATGACGTACGCACGGTAACCAAAACCACCGATCTCGATAAAACCACACGTGACCGCACCGATGAGGATGAAGCCTACAATTGCGAACAGCTTCTGATTGCTTCCAAGAGGGCTTCTGGCAAGTAGATCATACGCGTAAGCAAGCGCGAAAACGACCAAGAGAGTGATCACGCTCTTCCAGAACCCCCATTCCTGAACTCCACTCTCATCGGCCATCAGGCCACCAACATAGAAGATGAAAATGAGAAGGACAATGCCCGTGACCCAGGTGACGACCGCAGCCCAGCGGGCCCAGAACAGTCCCCGAGGAACGAACTCGGGTATCACCTTTTTCACCGTCTCTCGGTCCAATGCAGCGAACACGGGAAACTGAACGAAGTTGAAGAAGAAAGCGAATCCGATCCAAAGGATTCCTGCAACGACATGAAACCACCGAAATAGTACACTCAGAATATCCATTTTTCCTCTATCCAGATTTCTGTGGATTGTGAATAAACAAACTGCCGCTGCCTACATCAGTTGAAAGAAGAGGTGAGCCTCCTCCTTCAAGTTGAAGGTAAACTCAAAACGATTGTGGAACGCGCGGAGGAATGTGAAAGATTGATGAATCGGCGCTCAGATCGTCAAGTGATATTGCTTCAATCAGCTGTGTCGATAGCTCCATTCATCGATGAATCGCTCTGAAGGGATTTCCATAGTTGTTCAGACACCGAACGAGTTTCCACACCCGCATGTCTTCGTTGCCTGTGGGTTGTTGAAGACAAACCCTTTCCCGTTCAACCCGTCGCTGAAGTCGAGTTCAGTCCCGGATAGGAAGAAGAGGCTCTTCGGATCGATAACTATCCTGATCCCCTCAATCTCGAAATCCTTGTCTCCCCCCCGAGCGTTGTCATCAAACGCTAGAACGTACGTGAATCCTGAACATCCGCCGCCTTTTACTCCGACTCGAAGGCCGCATGAGGTGGGGATATTATTCTCGGCCTTGATTCGCCTCACTTCCTCAATCGCTCTTGGTGTGATACGTATCTCATCATCGGTTTTCGGCTTCACCGCGACTGTTGACTCTGCCATAATAAACCTCCAGATGTGAGTGGCTTAAATGTAGACTCTTTCCTCAACAGCTACGTATCAGCACCATTCTTCTGTGCCTTATACTCTATAACTCCATTCTCCATGGTGACCCAGGCAAGAGTCGCACACATTGAACGCACGGGATATTTGTGCACACCCTTAAACGCAGCCAACTCCCGAAAGTCCTCAGAATCAGGGAACTCCTTCTCACCATTGAGCATCTTGTTGAATTCTCTCACCAACTCTAATGCCTCACTCAGAGTTTTTCCGCGAAGCCTATCTGTCATCATCGATGCTGACGACTGGCTAAGAGCGCAGCCTCTTCCAACAAACTTAACTTCTTGGACAACCTCTCCGTCCAACTTCATGAAAACCTCTACATCGTCTCCACACGATTTATGAGTCCCCTTCGAATCAATGTCCGCGTGTTCAAGCTCGCCAAAGTTGTGGGGCTTTCTGTAATGTGCTAGAACGACTGGCGAGTACAGCTCATGCAGTGACACCCGCGAAGATCTCCTTTACTTTCTTGAGGCTCTCCACAAGCCTGTCCACATCGTTCTTCGTGTT
>Ga0315282_10016135_pt1 | contig 10946 bp, 11 predicted proteins | sample YL17G07_20_MG_FD_203693 | JGI IMG/M metagenome (GOLD analysis project Ga0315282, IMG submission 203693) | Sediment microbial communities from Yellowstone Lake, YNP, Wyoming, USA - YL17G07_20 | ecosystem: Environmental > Aquatic > Freshwater > Lake > Sediment | place: USA: Wyoming | collected...
TGCTGGGATGAAAGGCTGTGAAGAACCTCCTGTTAGCGCACTATGCCACGAACTCACGTTGTAGTACTAGGCCTGAAGGTCCCTAAGCCTGAAGGCCGGGATGGCGGCCCGCAGGGCCTAGCCACCGAAGGCCTAGCCAGCGGCCCTTCGGGCCTAGCCATCTCGCCGTCTCTGCGGCGCGGGCGAAGCCCGCTCCCACCGACCTACTTCCCCTTCGCCATCCCCTCCACAATCGTGATCACGTCCTCACTGTTGTACGTCGAGCCATCGGCGTTCGGCCTCTGCTGCAGCGTCACCGTTTTGCCGCCGGGCAGCGTGAACTCGTTTTTCCCGTTGACCAGGATCGCCGCGCACTTGTGCCCGTGCTTGAGCATCTCCGAATCGCAGTCCGAGTTCCCCATCGGCATCAGCGTCACGAAGATCGTCCCCGGATGCGCCTTGTCATACTCCCGCAGCAGCCCGATCGTCTTCTGGTGCCACTCCAGCGTCAGCGGCGCATAGAACTCGATTTTGGTCGGCGCCGACTTCTCACCGAAGGTCTCGACATTGTTCGAGGCCGCCGCGATCGCGCGCTGCGCTTCCTGCGGCCGGTCCACCTTCGGCTTCGGGCGCGTCAGGATGAACCCCTCCACCCCGAGCGCCCCGATCAGCACCATCACAATCACGATGAACGCCGCGTTCGACTTCCTCCGCCCGTTGCTTCGGTACTTCAGTGCCGAAGCCGCGTCTGTCCCGTCGCTCCCGCTTGGCGTTGCCTCCGTCATGCTTTCTTCCCCGGTATCGGCAGCAGCCCCGCGCCGGCCAGCGCCTTCTGCGCCTGGTCCGACGTCAGGAAGTCGACGAACATCCGCCCCCGCTCCCGCTGCTTCGTCGTCTTCAGCATCGCCACCTGAAGCCGCACTGGCGGGTAGGATTCGCGAGGGAACTTCGCCACCACCCGCAGGTCGGACTTCGAGGCCTTCTCCGGCGCCGTCTCGAGCGGGCACGTGAGATACGTCACCCCCGCATCCACTCGGCCCTCGCTCACCGCCTTCACCGCTTCCAGCGGGTACTCGCGCAGCACCAGCTTCCCCTGAACCCGATCCCACAGCTTCAGCGACCGCAGCGCCTGCTCGCCGTAATAACCGATCGAGTTGTACTTCGGGTCGCCCATGCTGATGTACTTGATCTCGGGCTTGGTGATGTCGCCAAGCTGGCTCAGGCCCTTCGTCTTGCTCGGGGCGAACAGCACGATGTCGAGCGAACCGAAGTCTGTGACGGTGCTGGCGTCTATGTACTTCTCATCCGCCAGCTGCTTCATCTCCAGCTCGCCGGGCGAGATGAACAGGTCCGGCTGTTCGCCCTTGCGCACCCTCCGCACCAAGATGTTCGCGTTGTCGAAGACCACCTCCAGCTTGATCTCCGGGTGCGCCCCGCGGAACATCGCCGTCGCCACATTGATGGGCCCCGTCATCCCGCAGGGCGCGAACACGATCACCTGGTTCGAGGGCGCGGCGCTTCTCGCCTGGCGGCCGCGGGCCACGATCAGCCCGCCCATCGCGACCACCGCGACCAGAAGCAATACGATGAGAATCTGTGACGCGCGGCTCATCTCGCGGCTCGCTCTGCTCCCTTCGGGCTGGCCTCTTGCTCGGGGCCCCAGGGGCCGGGCGTATTCGGCAGGTTGCGGTCATTCCGCATCCGGTTGTCGGCCATGAATTGGATCGTCTCAGGCGAACTCAGGAACGCGAGGAAATCCTCCGCCAACTTCCGCTTCTTCGTCGCCGTCACGATCCCGGCCACGTTGCGCGGGATGTAGAACGTATCGTGCGGGAAGCTGCACGCCATCGCGATCTTCTGCTTCTCTGCGGTCTCTGCGGTCTTCGGGTCGAGCGGGCAGCCCAGGAACTGCACGTTCGCCTCCGCCCGGCCGTCCAGGATCCACTTGAACGAGGACATGCAGCACCCTGTCACCTTCATCTTGGGCTTCAGCTTCTCCCACAGCCCCATGTTCTCCAGCGATTGCCGCGCCGCGTAGCACGCCGCGTTCAGGTCGGGGTCGGAGATCGAGATGGTCTTGACCTCCGGGTTCAGCAGGTCCTCGATCTTCTTCACCTTCCCGGGGTTGCTCTTCGGCACCAGGATCGCCAGATCGTAGCTCCCGAACGCCACCTCGGTGGATGCGTCAACCAGACCCTTCCGCCTCAGCACCTCGATCTCGTGTCCGCCTGGCGAGATGAAGATGTCGGGCTTATCCTTGTTCTCCTCTACCGCCTGCGCCATCGCCTCCGGCGTGTCCACCAGCAGCGGGAACTCGACATTCGGATGCTCAGCCTGGTACTTCTCGATCACCTTCGACACTGGCAGGAACAGGCCCTGCGGCACCGCCACATACAGCGTCTCCTTCGGCGCCTTCGGGCCCAGAGCCCCGGCCTGCGCGGGCATGCCGCTGTGCGATCGCCATGCCAGCACCGCGCCGATCGCCACCAACAGCGCCAACACCGCCACAACAGCAGCTCTCATCACTGCCCTCCAACTATGCCCGTCATTCACTTCCCTCCGTCACTCGTCCCCATTGTCATTGCGAGCCCGCCGTAGGCGGGCGTGGCAATCTCGTCCTTCATCCATTCCAGTCCGGCGCTCGGGTGTTTCGGGATCTCTGATCCCGAAACTGCGCGGCTTCCGTTGCTTCGGTACTTCAGTGCCGAAGCCGCTCCGCCCATCCTATCTGTCATTCCGAGCCACCTGTCCGACGTAGCCTTGGCGAAGTCGGAAGCGAGGAATCCCGCCGTTCTCCTCTGTGATCACTTCCCCCCCGCCTTCTCCGCCGCCTCATCCAGCGCTTTGATCAGCAACTGGTACGGCACCCCGCCGCGCACCCGGCCCAGCTCCTTCCCATCAGCCGACAGAAGGACCAGCGTCGGGTAACCGCTCACATCGAACTTCTCCTTCAGCTCCGGCCGCTTATCGCCATCAACCTTCACCGCCACGAACCGCCCCGCACTCGCGGCCACATCGGCCCGCGTATACACCTCCGCCTCCATCCGCTTGCAGATCGAGCACCAGTCCGCCATCACATCAACCATCAGCGGCTTCCCCTGCTCGCGCGCCATGGCGAGCGCCGTCTCATAGTCGTTCAGCCACTCGACCTTCCCCGTCGCCGCCTTCTGCCCGCACCCGAACACCACCATCGCGAGCGCCGCCACCGCCGCCCACTTCGCCGCCATCCTCACTCCCGACGTTGTCATGAGATCCACGCTCAAGCTTTCCAGAGCACCTGTATCAGCATAGAGCAGAAATGTGAAGCTTCTGTGTCGAACGCACGGCGTAACATCGCGATTGGAGGCCGTTCAGAGCAGCCTATACAGCAGAAGGGGCGGCCGTGCCACCCCTTCTGGTTCCATCCATGAGATAGCGTAGTCCGCGAGAAGACAGGCCTTATCGGCCTCTCCTCCCACCGCGCTCGCTGCCGGGGCCGCCCGACCGCGCGCCGCCACCGGCCCCGCTGATCTCGTGCTTCTCCACCACCGATGCCGCCGGCAGCTTCTGCGTCCACTTGATGGTTTCGGTCTTGCCGCTCCTACTCACCGCCAGCTCTATCGGCGTGCCCTTCTCCTGCAGGTCCTTGATCGCCGCGATGATGGCATCGCGAATCTGCTGCTTCTTCCCGTTGATCGCGGTGATCACGTCGCCTTCTTTCACCCCCATGATCCTCAGCGGCGACGGGTTCGGCGTTCCCTCGAACTTCTCCACCTTGAAGCCCTGTGGGGCCTGGCTCCGGCTGAACTGCAGCCCCAACGTCGTGTCCGCGCGGCCCCCTGCGGCCTCGCCACCACCGGCCCCGCCCATGCGCCCCCCTCGGCCTCCGCCTCCGCCACCGCGTCTCCCGGCCTGCATCTGTGCCATTCCCGCCGGACCCGGCGACCCCATACCGGATGCGGCAACCGGCTTCGGCGTCTCAGTTCGCCGAGCGTACACCAACGCAACCATCACGATCGCCACCAAGAGCACCAGCACTACCACGACAGGATGAACGCGCTTACCCATGCTCCCTCTCCTCGTGCTCGCACCGCCAAACGCCAACGATGACAGAGTGCGATTCTACTGAGCAGATTCCCTACCTCTCCGCTTCCATCCTTCCCGCCTTCGTCCCGCGCTGGCCCACTCTCACCAGCCTCTCGGCCGAAGCTCCCAGGTGGCGTGGAAACCGCGCCCTTGGGCGGCACACGACGCTCAACCTCGCGGCCGCCGCCTCCGGCAGGAAAGCTCACCCGCTCGACCGAACACGCCCCCTGGAATCAGCCATGCTCCAGCACCAGGACTGCCCTCGCTGCCACGCGCCCAATCTGAGCGGCGAACTCACGTGCTTCGCCTGCGGCGCCGCCCTTCGGCCCCGCCCCAAACGGTTCGGCGTCCGCCCCACACAAGCGCCCTGGATTCTCTGGTTCGGCCTCTTCCTGGGCCTCGCCATCGCGGGTGTGATCGGCTGGCAGGTCGCCATCTGGCTTGTCGGCTACCGCGCTCGTCTCCTGATGCCGCACTGGTACTTCCCCGCGATAGGCCTCGCGCTCCTCATCGCCGGCCAGGTTGGCCTCGCCGAAGCGCGCCGCATTGACCGCAGGTGGTGGCGCCTCAGGCGCGCCCCGCTCCTGCGCATGACCCAGGTGCACACCGGGGATACTGTCTGGCTTCGCGGCGCGATCTTCTGCGATTCGCCTCTCATCGCGCCCTACACTGCGGCCGAATGCGTCTACTACCGCTACATGCTCTACGAGCGTCAGGGCGACCGCGCCGGCTGGAGCATTACCGAGCGCGAGACCAAGTGCGTTGACTTCGTCCTCGCGCACCAGGAGAAGTCGTTCTATGTGCCCTCCGGAGGCGTGCTTTTCGACGCCCAGCTCTATCACGAAGGCTATGTGGACTCGCTCGGGAGCGTGCGAGTCAAGGTCTGGGCGCTGCCGCTGGGAGTGCCGGTGAGCGTCTGCGGCCAGATCGTCGGCGACTCGGAGAGACCGCGCATCGACCGCATCGGCGATGACCTGCCGGCCGTCGCAAGCTGGCGTGAACCGACCGACTATGTTGCCTTCACCGCCCGCCGCGCCAGGCTCGCCCAGGCCAGCGGCTGGCTCGCCACCATCGCCGGCATCCTCATCCTCATCGCCAGCGTCGCTAGAGTCTGAAGATGTTTGCGTCTAGCCTCGAACGCAAACATCACGTTCGGCGGCAGAAACCCCGTCTGGGGGCTTGTTCCGCCGTGTGCAGTCTCAACTCTGATCGCAATGATGTTTGGTCCCGTCGCCTCGCCGCTTCAGCCCCGGAACCGCAGCGGCTCAGTGGCACGGGCGTCCCGCCTGTGGGAGGCGGCACTTCCGCCCCCAGTTGTCATTGCGAGCCGGCGAAGGCCGGATACGGCCTTCGCCGCGCGTGGCAATCTCGCCGTCTGTGCAGGGCAAGCATCCTCGGAGCTCGCTCCGAGCGCAGCCGAAGGGCCCGCGGCCCCCGCCACTACCACCTCCCACGCGGCGACCTCCGCACCGCCCCAGTGGCGTAGGTTCGTCGTGAGCGCAGCGAGCGACAACCTGCGGAGGCCGGTCCTCCAGGCGAGGCGGAGAAACTCTCCCCTCTGTGGAACTCTCTGTTCTCTGTGGCTATCCCCTTGCATAGGAGGCCCTTATGCCTGACATGACCATCGAATACGCTGGCGGGCTCAAGCTCGTCGCCCACCGACGCGGCCACGCCGTCGTCACCGATCAGCCTGAGTCCGACGGCGGAGAGAACACCGCCATGACCCCGACCGAGCTCTTCATCGCCTCCCTCGCGACCTGCGCCGGCTTCTACGTCGTCACTTTCGCCGGGCGGCACGACGTTCCGATGGAGGGGATGACCATCGGGGTCAGCTACACCTACGCCGACCGGCCCCGTCGCATCGGCTCGGTAGACATCCGCGTGAAGCTCCCTCAGCCTGTTGACGATCATCTCCGCACGAGCATCCAGCGCGCCGCCGAGCAGTGCCTCGTCCACAATTCCCTCCGGCAGCCCCCAGAGGTCACCATCGTGGCGAGCTAGCTGGGTAGGGCAAGGAGGGCGTCTCCTGCCCTACCGCGCCCTACGCCTTCTCTCTGGCTTGCACCTCCGGGATGTGCTCCGCCACCAGCACCTGCATTTCCTGGTTTGAGATCGGCGTCGTCCTCCCGCCGTCGTACTCCTTGATGATGGCGGCGAGGATCTTCGCTACCCCCGGATGGGACTTCTCGATCCGCGTCTCCGGCGACAACTGGAAGTAGGCATTCACCCAGTGCGCGACACCTGCCGCTCCCGACGTGTCCGTGATGGCCACCGCCACCGGCCGGTTCAGCAGCGCGTCCGTATCGAAGATGTTGTAGATCTCCTCATCCTTCATCAGACCATCCGCGTGGATGCCGGCGCGCGTCACATTGAAATCGCGGCCCACGAACGGCTGGTGCGGCGGAATCCCGTGGCCGCACTCCCTCTCGAAGTACTCGGCCAGCTCCGTCACGACCTGGGTCTGCATCCCGTTGTCGGTCCCGCGCAGCCCCATGTACTCGAACACCAGCGCCTCGATCGGCGTATTGCCCGTCCGCTCGCCAATCCCGAGTACCGTCCCGTTCGCCCCCGCGCACCCATACAGCCAGGCCATCGCGGCGTTCACCAGCACCTTGTAGAAATCGTTGTGCCCGTGCCACTCCAGCCAATCGCTCGGCACCCCCGCGTGATGAACCAGCCCGTAGCAGATTCCCTGCACGCTGCGCGGCATGGAGGCGCCGGGGTAGGTCACCCCATAGCCCAGCGTGTCGCACGCCCGCACCTTCACCGGCATCTTCGCCTGCTCGGCCAGCCGCATCAGCTCTTGCACGAACGGCACCACGAACCCGTAGAAATCTGCCCGCGTGATATCCTCCAGGTGGCATCGCGGCGTCACCCCTGACTCCAGCGCCGCCCGGACGATGTCCAGGTACCCCTCCATCGCCTCCCGCCGCGTCTTCTTCAGCTTCAGAAAGATGTGATAGTCGGACACCGACGTCAGGATGCCCGTCTCGTGCAGCCCCATCTGCCGCACCAGCTTGAAGTCCTCCTTGTTCGCCCGGATCCATCCCGTGATCTCCGGGTAGCGGAAGCCCTTCTCCAGGCACGTGTCGACTGCTTTCTTGTGGTTGTTCGAGTAGAGGAAGAACTCGCACGACCGGATCACGCCGTTCGGCCCGCCCAGCCGGTGAAGCATGGTGTAGATGTCCACGATCTGCTGCACCGTGAACGGCGGCCGCGACTGCTGCCCGTCCCGGAACGTCGTGTCCGTGATCCAGATCTCATCCGGCGGATCCATCGGCACGTGCCGGTGGTTGAACGGCACCTTCGGCGGCTGATCGTACGAGAAGGTATCGCGGAACAGATTCGGCTGCGGGACATCCTGCAGCTCGTAGTGGTAGGTCTCCTGCTCGAGCGTGTTGCGGCGCTTATTGAAAGAGATCATGGTGGTCTCATCTCCTCACAAACGGTTAGGATAGGTGCCAAGAGCTTACCCGAAACGAGACAGACTTGTCCAGGACCGGCGCCCGCGGAGGGTGTGTGCTCGTTGTCATCCTGAGCAATGCGGCGGCTGCGAAGTGGCTAGAAATTCGGCCGAGGACCCCCTGATATGAGGGAGACAATAGCTGGTGGTAGCGGCCGGCGCGGGTTCTGCCACCGACCTGTCTGCGTGCCACGCACAGGCAGATGGGCGATGGATCGCACCCTCCCCAACCCGCGCCCCAAGAGGCCGCTGAGGGCCATGGTCAGCCCCTAAGCCCGGAGGGCCGGGGTGGCGGCTTGAAGGGCCTAGCCACGCGCTGGTGGCGGCCAGGAGCGCGGAGAAGACAGCAGCGGGGTCTGCGCCGCCTCCGCGGCGCTTGGTGTCAGCCAGCTTGCTCGCGATCAGCGTCAGGTCCCTAGGCCTGAAGGCCGGGATGGCGGTGGCTAGGTCTCCGCATAGGCGTAGACCTAGCCACAGATCGCCCTGCGGGCTGCGCTTGCCTGACATCTCCTGCTCCCAGCAATGCAAGGTCTGCCTCTCCTCTTCGCTATTAATCAATCGTTATCTTGCTAATGCACAGGACTTTTCGGCCGGGTTTCTAGCGTCTTACTGGTTCGCTCCGCACGCGCACTTCGTGACCACCCCGTTCACCAACGAGAACACCGGGCATGGCTATGGTCACGCGGCGCACCAGCCCGGACGAGGTAGTTGTGTGGGCATGCCCCAGGCGCGCCGCGACCCGCTCGGAGAGGCCCCCTATGGCGGCATCACTAATCTCAGCGAATCTGTCAGCACCAGTCATGCGGCCCGTAGCAGTTCCTCGGCAGCAAGATTCGCACGGCCTACTGACGTTTCTCAGTAGGCTGGCGACCAGACGGGCTGGAAGTCGTCTGTGGAGCCTGGTAGGCGTCTGGCCGCGGCGCCAGTGATGTCAGCTATGTAGATCTGTCGAGTTCCGTCGGTGTAGGAGACCGCGTGGAAAGCGATCTCGGTGCTATCGGGTGACCAAGTGGGATGGTCGGCCCAGGTGTCAGCGGGGGTCAGATCCCTTTCCGATGATCCATCCAGCGCCGATACGTAGACGCGCTCGTGGCCGTGAGGCCCGGTCACAAAGGCGATCTTCTTCCCATCCGGCGAGAACACGGGAGCGTGCTCGCCTCGCGTTGCCGTTGGGTGGAGTCTCCGCAGCTCGCTGCCATCCGCCTTGGCCAGCCAGATATGCAGGTTGTCCTCAGTTACGGGCTCCTGTCGCACGAGCAGCAGCGTCCGTCCGGGCTCCATTCTGCACTGATAGTAGGTAGATCGCGCGCGATGAGGCGCCATCCCGAGAGCTTCGTCGGGTCGGTTGTGACCCACACTCCCTGTTTGCGCGAAGCGACCGCAAGGTACCCCTGCGGTGACCAGGCAGCCGCCCAGAGCTGACCTCCTGCCTGCCCCCGAGGAACCTGCCACTGCGCCAACTGCTTTCCGGTCAGATCGTAGATCTGGAGGTCGGTCGCGGACAGCAGTGCGAGCTTATCTCCAGCCGGGCCCCAGACGACGTCCCGGGGGGGCCAGGGCCCCGCGGGCTGTGGCAGGATCACGCGCTCCGATCCTGCTCCGAGATCGGTGACCATCAGGCCCTTCTCACCGACCCATGCCAGCAGTGGCGCAGTGGGAGCCCACTTCCCAGGGGAGAAGCGATGGAGGTACTGATCGTCGCTGATCTGCTTCTCGTCGGAACCATCCGGTCTGACGACGAAGACGTCCGCTACCTTAGCGGGCGGCGTTCCAAAGCTGCCCCACACCCCAAGCTGAACCTTCTTGCCAGTGCATGTCGACAGGAATGCGATCCAACTCGATGCCATTGCCTTGCTTCTGCTGTCTGTTCCAGCAGTTAGCGCCGACCGAGGCGTTCCAGTCCATGCCGAGCCTCTGTCTGCGAATACTAAGACACTCACCGCTAAGATCGTGATCGCCCGTGTGCCGTATATACGAGGCCACCTCCTCGCTGTGAGTTTACATCAACCATAGAAACTAGGGACAGTCACCTAGCCAAGCAACAGGCCAGAACCTGTGCCCGGGCCTCAAGTGAGCGGTCATCAGAACGGTTGCGGTCTCGGCGGTGTTCTTCGCCCCTGACCAGAGACCCGTAGTGTCCAGGAACTCATCGGCGTGTCCCGGAAGGGATGAGTGTCGGCTCCCGGCAGGGTAACCGCGCCACGGTGGCGATCACCGGCAGCCCCACCCAGTCCAATCCTTGTCCGACACCCTTCTCCATCCTCGGCCTCATAGCACAGGGATTATGATTGAGGGCCGAGAATACCACGACTGGGGGTGCAGGAGCATCCTGGGGGGCGGATGAGTTTCTGGACAACACACCCCATAGAAGAAACGAATTCTGCGAGGAGAGGGGAAGGACCCTCTGTTGAGTCTCGCGATAGGAGTCCACTCTTGCCGAGAATGATGTTCAACCGCCGATGAACGCGCTCATCACGGGTGCACTCTTGCATGGGGCGGAAGCTGCAGGTGATGGGGATGCGCTGGAGAAGGCGCTGCAGTGAGATGCGGCCGACGGCCGAGGCCATGACGAGGCAGTCCGGCGATCAGCCGGCCAGTTTCCCGAGAACCACAAAGGCGTGGGAGGCCACAGCCATGGTATGGATCGACACTCACGTGCACATCAGCGCCGTCTCTCCTGACGGCTCGATCCGCGCGAACCTGGCGCAGGACGTGGCCGCGGTGCTGGACGGAGCAGGAGCCGAGCTGCGTTTCGTCGTCAACTGCTGCGAAGCCGCCAGCGCCCACGAGTTTCGGCGGATGATGGAGCGGCCGGAGGAAGTGCTCGAGGCGAGCCGGCACGTGCATGGCCTGACAGAGCACCTCTCGGGCCGCGTCTATGGGTCGTGCATGGTGAATCCCCATTTCCCTGACGCCTCGCTCGAGGCGATGGATGTTGCCTTCGGGCAGTGGGGGTTCGTGATGCTCGGCGAAATGGTCCAGTACCTGATGCACTACCGGATGGACAGCGACCCGGTGGAACGACTGGTGCGAAAGGCCGTGGAGTTCGGTGTCCCGGTCCAGGTGCACATCTCCACCTCCAACAGCGCCCAGGGAAACTTCACCTCCGGTACTGAGGAGCTCCACGACTTCCTGGCACTCGTGCAGCGGGTGCCGGAGGCGACGTACCTGTTAGCCCACTTCGTGGGATCCCCGCGTGCCAACCCGACGGTGGTGGAGGGTTATCTGGACATCATCGACCGCGAGCTAGGAGGATGGCCGGCGAACTTCTGGGCCGAGATCATCCACTTCCACTCGCCAGGAGTCCCGATCGCGCTCGCCCGCATACCCCACGATCGGCTCACGGCCGGCACAGACTGGGTCGGGCGGCCGGGCCCGCCCTTCCTGCCCTATGGCATCGTCTACGGCGTGCAGTCCCCGGAGCAGAACCCATATCCCC
>Ga0315282_10016136_pt1 | contig 10946 bp, 10 predicted proteins | sample YL17G07_20_MG_FD_203693 | JGI IMG/M metagenome (GOLD analysis project Ga0315282, IMG submission 203693) | Sediment microbial communities from Yellowstone Lake, YNP, Wyoming, USA - YL17G07_20 | ecosystem: Environmental > Aquatic > Freshwater > Lake > Sediment | place: USA: Wyoming | collected...
GACCAAGCCCCTCCCACCCCTCCTGTTTCCACCTGCCTCACCCGGCCGACGCGACGGCTGTTCCCAGCAGGCCGCGTCAAGTTGACATACTCGGCAACGTATGCACGTACAACCCCTACACGTGCGGGGTCATTTCAAACATGGGCTTCAGGCCCTCCGTGAGGCGACGGAAGGTGGCGTACGCCTCGTCATAGCGCCGCACGGCCTCAGGATTGGGCTCCTGCGTGGTGGCCTCCTGCATGGCGGCCGCCCAGTCGGCAGCCACCTCCAGAAGAGAGGCTTGGCCCCCGGTCTCTCCGCACGCTACGGCCCAACGAGCCTGCAGGGCCGCTCCATAGGCCGCAGCCTCGTCCACCGCGGAGCGCACCACGGGCACGCCGAAGGCATCGGCGCAGATCTGGCGCCAGAGAGGATTCTGGGCCCCGCCTCCGGCCAGGGATACCCTCTGCGGAACGACGCCGAGCCGGCGCAGGATGTCCAGGCCGTACCGCAGGCCGAGCGTCGCCCCCTCCATGGCCGCCCGCATCAGATGGCCGGGCGAGTCGGCCCCCTTGCGCAGCCCATAGAACACACCGGTCGCGCCCGGCATGTTTGGCGTCCGCTCGCCTTCCAAGTAGGGAAGGAACACAAGGCCGTCCGCGCCCGCCCGAACCCGGGCCGCATCCCGCGTCAGGTCAGCCATTCCCACATTGAACCACCCCCGGACCATCTCCGTCGCGCCGGTCACGTTCATCGTGCAGACCAGTGGCAGCCAGGCGCCGGTGGAGTCGCAGAAGGCGGCCAACTCGCCGCCAGGGTCCACGACCGGGGCCTCAGCGTAGGCGAAGATCGTTCCCGACGTCCCGAGGCTCACCGTGACGGCGCCAGGCCTAACGTTGCCGGTACCGATGGCGGCCATCATGTTGTCCCCACCCCCTGTCGAGACCGGGATCCCGGTCGGCAACCCCAATGCCCGGGCGGCCGCCAGCCGGAGCCTGCCCGCCACGCGATGGCTCTCCACCAAGGGCGGCAGGCAGGCCGCCAGGTCGCGGTCGGCGTCCAACACCACAAGCACGTCGCGCGACCACGTCCGTTGCCGCACGTCGAAGAAGGCGGTCCCCGAGGCGTCCCCGCACTCCATGAACCGTTCACCCGTCAGCCAGAGATTCAGGAAGTCGTGCGGCAGCAGGATCCATCGCATGTGCCCGTAGATCTCCGGCTCGTGCTCGCGCACCCAGAGGACCTTCCCCGCCGTATAGCCCGGGAGGATGGCGTTCCCGATGAGGCGAATAACGGCGCCCCGCCCACCTAACCGGTCCATCAGCCGATCGCATTGCGGCGCACAGGTGACGTCGTTCCAGAGCTTCGCCGGACGGAGGACGGCATCGCTTCCGTCCAACATCACCAAGCCGTGCTGCTGACCCGAGACCCCGATGCCCAGCACCTCCACCCTTGAGACGGCGCTCAGTGCCTCTCGCACCGCGCTGGTGAGTGCCTCGATCCACCAGCTCGGCTGCTGCTCCTTTTGCCCGGGGGCGTCGGCGATCAGAGCGTGGGGCGCCCGGCCGACGGAAAGCACCTGGCCTGCATCCGCCTCCACCAGGACGGCCTTGGTGCTCTGCGTCCCGCTGTCAATGCCGAAGAAGCCGGCTCGCATCTCAGCGCACCCCGAGCAGCAATTCCACCACCAACTGGTCCAGCCGCTCGTAGCGGGGGCGCCGCTTGGCGATGGCGGTCCGGTCCAGCGGCATCCCCTTCAGGCGCGCGGCCCCCTCGGGAGAGAAACGACGACCCAGCGCTTCCAGTTCTGCGTCGTCCCGCATGGCCTCGCGCAGGGCCGCCTGAATCTCGGGATCGGCCTGAAACGCCCGCACTTTCTCCCGCAGGATCAGGTAGGTCCGCATGCAGCCCCGGGCGAAGTCCCAAACGCCCTCTTCGTCCTCGCTCCGGTAGGGATGGGCGTCGAAGTGGCGTGGGCCGTCGTAGCCGCTCTCCTCCAGGAGCTTCACCAGGAAGAACATGGGCTTCAGGCTCACCGAGCCGAAGCGGAGGTCCTGGTCGTAGCGGCCGAACTGCTGGTCGTTGAGGTCGATATGGAAGAGCTTCCCGGCCTCCAACGCTTGGCCCACGGCATGGTGGAAGTTCAGGCCCGCCATGTGCTCGTGCGCAACCTCGGGGTTCACGCCCACCATCTCCGGATGGTCCAGGGTCTGAATGAACCCCAGGTAGGCCCCGGTGGAGGGAAAGTACAGGTCGGCGCGCGGTTCGTTGGGCTTGGCCTCCAGGGCGAAGCGCATGTCATACCGCTGGTGTCGGACGTACTCGCAGAGGAAGTTCATAGCCTCCCGGAAGCGGCCCACCGCCTCGCGCGGGTCCTTGGAGGCGTCGCATTCCGTCCCCTCGCGGCCGCCCCAGAAGACGTAGATCTTCGCCCCCAGCTCGGCCCCCAGGTCAATGGCCCGCATTGTCTTTTGCAGAGCGTAGGCCCGCACCTTGGCATCGTTGCTGGTGAAGGCGCCGTCCGCAAAGACTGGATCGGTGAACAGGTTGGTGGTCGCCATGGCCACCACCATGTCGTGGTCGCGGAGGGCCGCCTGGAACTCCCGCACGACACGATCCCGCTCCGCCGCCGTGGCATCGATCGGCACCAAGTCGTTGTCGTGAAGGCTCACCCCGTAGGCACCCAGCGACGCCAGCCGCCGCACGATCTCGACGGGCGTCGGGGGGACCCGGGTCACCGCGCCAAAGGGGTCCGCGCCCGGGTTCCCAACCGTCCAGAGCCCAAAGGTGAACTTGTCCGCCTTTACCGGCGTGTAGTCTCCCTGCGATGCCATGCCTGTACCTCCGTGCCCCCTCGTGTCTCTACTTGCCGAGCGATCCGGCTACTCGATCTCGACCTCCGCCGCCCGCGCCTTGACGAGTACGATCCGGCCGTCCTGGGCCCAGCCCGCCTCGGCCGCCTCCAGTGCTCCGGGCTCCAGATGGGGGAGCGGCCTTCCGTCCGCCTGCACCCGCGTCGGTGGGTCACAATAGTGCAGGCGCAGGATGTAGGTGCAGGGGGCATCGCTGGCCTCGAAGAGGACGCGGCGATCATGTCGCTGGCAGCGCAGGACGGTTCGGCGGCCGTCCGACCTCAGGGTGAACTCGGCCTGTGTGGTGACGAAGGCCTCCAGCGTCAAGGGGTCGGCCGGCCGCTCGCCGACGTGGCTGCGCTCGGGCCCAAGCGGGAGCAGGCTGTTTTCCCTGAGGTACAGCGGCATCTCGTCAAGGGGGACCTGCCGTCGCAGCGTCGTGGACCCCTCGTGCACTTGGCCGCTCCACCAGTCCATCCAGCGGCCGCGCGGCAGATACGTCGTGACCCAGCCGTCGGGGTGCACCACCGGCGAGACGAGCAGCTCCCGCCCCAGGCAGTACTGGAGGTCGAAGGCGTAGGCCGCGGGATCCTCGAAGAACTCCAGCACCATCGGCCGCATTAGGGGAATGCCGGTCTCCGCTGCGTCCCAGGCGTAGCTATACAGGTATGGAACCAGCCGGCTGCGGAGCTTGGCGTACTGCCGGAAGATCCGCAGGGCCTCCTCGCCGAACAGCCAGGGATCTCGCGCCGTCGCCCCGTGGTAGCGGCTGAGGGACGAGAAGAACCCGCACTGCGACCAGCGAACGAAGAGTTCCGGGGTCGGCGTCCCCCAGAAGCCGCCCATATCCTGACCCCAGTGGGCCAAGCCGCTCATGGATGCGGCGAGGCCGCCCCGCAACGAATTCGCGAAGTCCGCAAACGTGCACTCCGGGTCGCCGGACCAGTGGCCGGGATAGCGCTGGCTGCCCGGGGCGCCGCTGCGCGCCCAGATCACGGCGCGGCCAGCGTGCGCCTTGGTGGTCTCGAACACCTCGCGCTGGTAGAGGAGCGCGTACGGGTTGTGCATCTCGACGCCGGTCAAGCCGTTGTGGAAGCAGGCGTCTTCGGGGATCTCCTCGGCGAAGTCGGTCTTGAACGAGTCGGCCCCCTGCGCCAGCAAGGCCTCGTGCTTCCTCCGGAACCAGGCCACGGCCTCGGGGTTGGTGAGGTCCACGATGGAACACAGGCCCATACCCCGCTCCGACCGCTGGCTCCAGAGGAGTGCCTCGTAGGTGCTCCCGTCGGGACGCCGGAGGAAGTAGCCCTCGGCGGCCCCCTCCTGGTACATGGTGCTCTGCACAGCCACGTACGGGTTCTCCCAGAGACAGTTGTGGAACCCCTGCTCATGCAGCTCCTTCAGGAGGCGCGGCGGATCCGGGAACCGCGTCGTGTCCCACTCGAAGTCGCACCACATCAGTGGCTTCTGCCAGAAGCAGTCGAAGTGGTAGACGTCGCAGGGGATGCCCTCGGCGCGTAGGCGGCCCGTCTGTTCCTTGACTGAACTTTCGTTGGCCTGGATGAATGCCGAGGAGGCCCACAGACCAAACGCCCACTCGGGCGGGACCGCCGGCTTCCCCGTGAGGTTTGTGTAGGCCGCCACGATCTCCTTGGGCGTCCCGGCGATCAGGTAGTAGTCCAGCTCCCGTCCGGCCGCATGGATCGTGTAGCTCCGGTTCGAGAGGCTCCCCAGATGGAACGTGACTGCGGTCGGCACGTCCACGAAGAGGCCGTAACCGCGCGTGCCGACCAGGATGGGCATATTCTTGTACGCCAGCTCCGTGCGGGCGCCAAAGGGATTCCGCTGCCAGCAGCGAATGGTGCGGCCCACGAGGTCCAGGCGCGTGAACTTCTCGCCCCCACCGTAGAAGTGGTCCTCGGGGTCGAGCAGCAGCGTCTCCACCACGGCCGAGATCGTCCGAGCCGGATCGTGGGGGAGCCCCTCGGCCTCGAAGCCGGGCGCCGGGGCCAGCCGGTGCCCGCCGAAGTTGGCATCTCCAGGAATCTCCTGGGTCAGCACGTGTCCGCCGGGCGTCCGGAAGGTGAGGCCCCACGGCTCGAGATCGACCGCCGCCGCCAAGCGCTCCGTGGAGAGTGTCACGCACTTCTCGGCCTCTTGGACGGTGAAGGGCGGCGCGGCCGGGCGGTTCACTACGTAGCTGAAGGGCTTGGCCGGGGGAACCGCCCCCGGGGTGATGCGGAGCCGGAGGATGTGGGACGCGACCGCCGTCACCGTCACGTTGGCGGCCACCAGGCCCGCCGCGACGCACTGAAACCGGACACCATCCGCCGTGCGCCCCCACGACAGTGCCCGCCCGATGGCAATATTCCGTGATTCCATGACTCCTCCTCTACGATCGGCAATCTTCCGCGTGCCGCGGGGCGGCTTACCCCTTGACCGCCCCAAGCGTAAGGCCCCGCACGACGTAGCGCTGCAGGATCATGGTCATCACGATATTCGGCAGCATGACCATCACCGCGGCAGCACTCATCTCGCCGTAGAGCGGCCCCAGGTCCGTGGTGAGGCCGGCGATGACGACCGGCAGCGTCTTGGAGGCGGGGCCGCTCAGGATCAGGGCGAACAGAAACTCGTTCCACGAGACCAGGAAGGCAAAGATGGCGGCGACCGCCAAGCCGGGCGCCGCGATGGGAATCACCACGCGGAGGAGCGTCCCGAGCGGCGTGCAGCCATCCACCATGGCCGCCTCCTCCACCTCGATCGGCACCTCATCGAAGAAGCCGATGAGGAGCCAGATGGAGAAGGGCATGGCGAAGGAGACGTACGCGATCACAAGTCCGGTGTAGGTGTCCAACATCCCGATCTTCAACATCATCAAATAGTAGGGCACCACCAGCGTCATCCGAGGCACCATCCGCGTGACCAGCACGAGAAACCGGAGGGCTTCCGACCCTCGGAACATGACGCGCGAGAAGCCGTAGGCGACCAGGGTGCCCAGCACCAAGCTTCCCACCGTCGTCCCTAGCGCGATCAGTAGGCTGTTACCGAGGTACTGGAAGAAAGGGATATTGAAGAGGACGCGCTTGTAGTTCTCCAGGATCGGGCTGAACAGCCACTGCGGCGGTTTGGCATAGAGGCTCAGCTCTGTCTTGAAGGAGGCCGTCAGGATCCAGTAGATGGGGAACAGGGTCCAAGCCAGGACCGGGATCAGCGACAGGATCGTCAAGGCCCGCCGAATGCGCATCGCCTCACCTCGGCCTCAGGACGGCACGGATCAGGAGGAGGCACATGACAGCCACCAGCGCCAGCGTGACGATCCCCACGGCATTGGCGATTCCCATGTGCCCCAGGCCGAAGACCCGGTAGTTGAGGAGCTGGATGGTTTCGGTGGCCGTCCCCGGGCCGCCCCCGGTCAGGACGAAGATGATGTCGAACTCGCGGAAGGCATCCATCCCCCGGATCAAGACCGCGAGCAGCATGATGTAGGTCAGCAGGGGGACAGTAATGTAACGGAAGCTCTGGAACCAGGATGCGCCGTCCACCCTGGCCGCCTCGTACAGTTCGGCGGGCAGTGTCTCCAACCCGGCATGGATCACCAGGAACATGAAGGGGATGGTGCGCCAGGCGTCCACCAGGACGATGGCGATCATGGCCAGGGTCGGATCAGCGAGCCAGGCCGGATTCCCCAGACCCAAGAGCCCTAGATAATGGTTAAGCACCCCCATGTCCGGGTGAAGGATGAGCCGCCACATGGTGGCCCCCACCACGGGGACGACGAAGAGCGGCAGGAGCAGGATCGCTCGGATGGGCCGGAGAAAGCGAAACGGCTGGGCGAAGAGCAGCGCCAGGGCCAGGCCGGCGAGCAACTCCACCAGCACCGAGCCGAAGGTGAACGCGCAGGTGATGAGGACAGCGCGCCGGAAGGCTGGGTCCGCCGCCAGGGTGAGGTAGTTGCCGATGCCGAGAAAGCGAATGTCCTGGGGGCGGACCAGCCACCAGTTGAAGAGGCTCACTCCCAGGGAGTAGATGAGGGGGACCAGGTCAATTCCCAGCAGGAAGACGAGTCCCGGTATCAGATACCAGCGGCGCGTCTGGGCGGTTCCCATGGTCCCCCGGTCCGTCTACTTGCCCAGGATCTTGTTGATCCCTGCATCCATCTCCTTCAATGCGCCATCCAGGGTGAGCTCGCCAGCCGTGAGTCTGGATGTCGTGACCCGCATGTGCTCCTGGATGTCGGGATACTCCTTGAGGCGCGGCCGCCCCTTGGCGACCCGGAGGCTAGCCACCAAGGCATCCCCATACGGCAGCACCGCCTTGGTCGAGGGGTCCTGCAGGACGGACACGCGGGCGCTGTGAATCGCCGAGATCGCACTCGGGTACTTGGTTGAGGCCATACCGAACTCCTTGCTGCTCAACCACTTCGCGAACTCCCAGGCCGCCTCCTGGTTCTGGGTCCCCTTGGCAATGGCGATCGTCCAAACTCCGCGCATGGGCGCGTTCCGGGTCCCCTTCGGGGGCACAGCATACCCCAGCTTCCCTGCCACGCTGGACTTGCTCGAATCTTCCAGCGGCTTTGCACCCGACGCCCACTGGACGGCCATGGCCGCCTGCCCCAACTGGAGGGCCTTGTTCACGTCGGCAAAGGTGTAGTTCTTCACGTTGGGCGGAGCGACTTTCAGGAGCTCCATGAACATCTCCGCCCCCTTTTTGCCCGCCTCGTTGTTCACGCCGGCGCGTCCGCGGCTGTCCACCAGCTCCGCACCGTAGGACCAAAGGAGCAGGGTCATGTAGAGGGGCGCCTGCGGGTCGGTGCCCGCCGCGAAGGCAAAGCCGTACTGCTGCTTGGCCGGATCATGCAGGGCCTTGGCGGCCTTGAGCAGCTCATCCCAGGTTGTCGGCGGCTTCAAGCCCTTCTGTTCGAAGAGATCCTTGCGATAGATCAGGATCTGGACATTCGGGTCCACGGGGAGGGTGTACTGCTTCCCGCCATACGCCCCCGCCTCGACCGTCGTGGGGATGAAGTCCGGCATGTCGATGTTCTTCGCCCGCTCGTCCAGAGGCAGCAGGAATTCCGCCAGGGCCGGGACCCAGGGCTCGTCCATGAACAGGACATCATGGCGGGCTCCCGTGCTCAGGGACAGCAGTTGTTTCTTGTAGAGCTCTCCGAGCGGGGCAGAGTCCACCACCACCTTGATCCCGGTCTTTTTTTCGAACTCCGGCAGGTTGGCCCGCAGGACATCTTCCTTGAATCCGGCCAGCATGGACAGGTTGAGGGTCTTGCTCTGCGCCCAGACGGGCGGGCTTACCGCCAAGAGCAACAGCACCATCCCGGCGATGATCCCGCCGCGTGCGAGGCCCTTTCCGCGAGATCTGCGATGGACGAACGACGCCCCCTTCATGTCATGCTCCTTTCGTGAGAAGGTTGCACTACAGAGCACTTCTCCGAAGCACCAGGCTGCTCTCAGGGGAAACGACCGGCGCCCGCCGGGGTTGCCAGGCCGCCGGATCGCTAAGGATTCTCCGCAGGATCAAGCTCACCCCGCCCATCACGCAGGCGTCGAACTTGAAGGCCGACACAATGATCTGGACGTCCTTGCGCGGGGCAGCCAGTGCGCGGGCGTCCACCTCTTGCCGGGCGCGCGGCAACACGTAGGGTCCGGCAAGGCTCAGGACGCCACCCAAGACCACAAGGCTGGGATTGAAGGTGTTGATCATGTTGGCAATCCCGATGCCCAAGTAGCGCCCCACCCCGGTCAAGATCTCCAAAACGGCTGGGTCGCCTTTGCCGGCGGCCTCCAGCACCTGTTCCATCCGGAGCCCATCCACTTTGCCGCTCTTCAGCGGCAAAAGGATTGACGAACGCCCCCTGGCCACCGCTTGGCGCGCCTGTCGAACGATGGCCGTGGGTCCGACCAGCGTCTCCCAGCAGCCACGATTGCCGCAATTGCATTGCGGACCGTCGGGTACGATCGTCATGTGGCCGGCTTCCCCGGCGAACCCGCCCGCCCCTCCATACAGCTTGCCGCCGATCACCAGACCGCAGCCCAGGCCGACGCCCGCGCTCAGGTAGACGAACTCATCCACCCCTTTGGCAGCGCCCAGCATCTGCTCGCCGAGGGCCGCCGCGTTCGCCTCGTTCTCTACGATCACCGGCACTCCGAACCGTTGCGTCCATCTGTTCCGCAGTGGGACGTCCCTCCAGCGCAGGTTCGGCGCGAAGAGGAGCGCCCCCGTGAGATGGTCCACCAAACCGGGCACTCCCAGCCCGATCCCGAACAGGCGATGGCGCCTGGTTACCTTCGAGATCGCCTCCTGCACCAGACGCTCTGCCGATTGCAGGACCCGAGACTGGTTCCCAGAGCCAGTCTCCAGCTTCTTCTGCCAGACCACCTCGGCCTTCATGTCGGTGACCACTATCGAGATGAAGCCGACGCCGATCTCGGCGCCGATGAGGCGACCTCCTTCCGGGTCGATATCGATGAGGGCGCCCGGCCGGCCGGGCCGCGGCTCGGATCGGCCGCTCTCCCTGACGAAGCCCCAGGCCTGCAACTGCGTCAGCAGGCTCCCGACGGTGCTTTTGTTCAGGCCGCTGGTCTTAACGATTTCCGCGCGCGAAATCGGCCGGCCCGCCTCCCACAGGTAGTTCAAGACAATGGCCAGATTGCGCTCGCGCACCCAGTTCTGATCACCCGTGCGGTACCGCGTCTTCACCGATCCTGGCCACCTTTCATCCGCGAATCCCCGGGGCGTGGAGCCTATTGACTTCTCCACCATGCCGTGAACCGGACCCAGCTTCGACGCTTGATTAGCCCGTCCGGCCCGCGAATTAGTTTGGTGGCACGACAAACTAAATCTAGTATCAGTCGAACCCATCGGGATGTCAAGGACTTTTTCGGAATCGCGCCCTGCGTGGCGAGAGCGGAGGAGTGGTGGGACTGACCGGAAGGTTCTTGGCAACCCCAAGAAGCCATACCGCGCATGGGTTAGCTGATGTGTCCGAAAGGGGGATCCCGGTGGACCGTCGCGCCCCCTCAGGGCGTCATGCCAGAACTACTTACTGTAGAGGCGCCCAAGGTGTTCACGTGGGACAACGCCACGCTCATGGGGCCGACGCCGTCGGGGACGGGCGTGAGGGCCGAGGCAATCCGCAGTTACCTATCTCACCTGAAGATGTGACGTCCAATCGAGGGTTTGCAGCGGTAGCGTCGGCTTCATGGCCTCGAAATCTTCATCGCAATGGATGAGGGCGACCTGATGTTTGATTGCCGCCGTGGCGATGAAGCAATCAGCGGCGGTCGGGGAGACACCGCGCCTCCGCAACCGCGCGGCATGATCCACGGCCGCTTCCCACCACGCGGCTTCGAAGGGTAGGCGGGTGACGGGAGCAAACCACTGAAGCAAGGCCTCTTTGCGCTCGGAGGCGCGCAGGCCCGTCATGAGTTCCAGCAGAATCCAGTCGGTAATAGCCGTTTCCCCGCTCACAATCAACGGCCTGAGGAGTGAGCGAATGGAGGGATCACCGGCCGGTCGGAGAGCATGGATCCAAACCGAGGTGTCAACGAGATACATGAAGGGTCCGCTTCCGGCGCTGCCGTCGAAGCTGTTCGCTTGTCAACTCGAGCGGGATCGTGCCCAGCGCGTCGGCCAGCGTCTGTAGCTGCTGCTGTCGGACGATCGCCTTCAGGCTGGCGTCCACTGTTCCCCTGATAGTCGCGGTCCCAAGGGCTCTCTGGGCTTCCTTCAAGAGTGTGGCGTCTATCTCAATTGTCGTCTTCATGGTATCCTCTCTACCCAAGATTCTCCGCTACATCCAGTTCATTACTTACATACTTTACCGCCGAAGTTCTATGGATGTCAAGTCCCATTGCATACGCCGAACACAGGGGTATGAAACCACATCGTTCCGTCTCCGGCTGGCGGCTAATCCTCTCGCATCTTGCCATTTCGCTCGGCGCGAGCTCGTGCCAAGAACGGGAGATCCTCGGTTGCGTAGAATTGGCACCGCACACCAATTCGGGGCCAAGTGCTCGACTCCGCGGGGGCACGACGGCAACTCTTGGGTTTCGAGGCGGAGGGTGGCCTTAGCCAGAGGTCGCGGATCTCTCAAACGCACAGAGG
>Ga0315282_10016137_pt1 | contig 10946 bp, 4 predicted proteins | sample YL17G07_20_MG_FD_203693 | JGI IMG/M metagenome (GOLD analysis project Ga0315282, IMG submission 203693) | Sediment microbial communities from Yellowstone Lake, YNP, Wyoming, USA - YL17G07_20 | ecosystem: Environmental > Aquatic > Freshwater > Lake > Sediment | place: USA: Wyoming | collected...
GAGCGGCCACGGCCCCCTGCCTGCGAGCGAAAGAGCCTTTGCGAAACTCCGGCCGCAAGAGCGCCGCGGCGCCGAGGGCCACGAGCGCCAGCGTCGCAGGTTCGGGCACCACGCCCACCGTGCCGGAGGTGTACAAGGCCGAGGTGTCCCACGCCAGGCCGCCGCCCAGGGCGGGTAGGTTGACGTCGTTGAACGTCCCCCCCAGCGAGCCCCAATCGAGCAGGTCGAACGTGTCTCCGTAGACGGGGGCGAAGCCGCCCAGCAGGGCCACGTCCAGGGCCCCGCCCAGGCCCAGAAGGCCGGCGACGCCAAGCGTGTCGTACAAGCCGCCGGGGGTGCGGCCGCCGAGTTCCATCCGGAGCGTTCCGCCGGCCAGGACAAGGTCTCCGCCGAAATCGACGCCGGCGGGGCTGTCGCCCGGGCTATAGCCGGCCAGGAACACGACCGTGCCGACGCCGGGGAAGTTGCCCGTGCCGTGGACGAAATCATAGAAGGTGCTCGTGCATCCGGCCTGGGTGGTCCAGGGCCCGTCGTTATCGACAGGTCCGAAGACTTCCATATTGCCACCGCCCACGCCGACCGTGCGGCCGGGGGCGTTCGTCAGGCCCCCGGTGCGGATCGTGCCGCGCCCGGTGAGGGTCCCGTTGTTCACGAGCGGCAGGTTGTTGTTGTCGAGCGTGCCGCCCGTGATCGCGATGGTGCCCGCGTTGGCGGCAAGGCCCTGCGTGAAGAACACGGTGGCGTCCTGAGGAATTTCGATGCGTCCGGCGGCGAGGTTCGTGGCGCCCGCGCCGCCGACGGCCAGTTGTCCGCCCTCGGCCCGGACGACGCCGCTGTTGGCCACGGCGGCGTTGGCGCGGCCCTTGCCGCGGATCGTGCCGGTGTTGGTTACCGCGGCGGAGGCCAGCGTGGCGGCATCGCCCTTCAGGAGGATCGTGCCGGAATTGGCGAAGGCCGTGCCGACCGAAAGGGTGGCGGCGTTCTCGACCCAGAGGTCGCCGCCCAGGTTCCCGCCCGCGAGCGAAGAAAGCGCCAGCGGCGTGGGGCCCGAAGCGTGTATGAGTCCGCCGTCGTTCGTGACGGCCGCGGTGATGCCGCCCGCCCCCTCGATGACGCCGCCGGGGCCGTTCGTCAGCGCGGCGGCGCCGATCGCACCGCGGTTAAGAGTGATCGTGCCGATGTTCTCGGCCGCGCCGGTCACGGCGAGATACTGCGTGCTGCCGACGGTAAGCGATCCAGCGTTGGCCAGCGTGCCCCCGACCGACAGCAGGCCCGAGAGCGTCAGGCTTCCGTTGTTCGTAAGGCTCGTGGCCAGCGTGCCTTTGCCTGTCATGACGCCGCCGTAGCCGTTGGTCACGCCGCCCGTGCCGCCGATGATGCCGCCGTCAAGCGTCAGCGTGCCGGCATTCAACAGGCCGAAGCCGTTGAAGGTGAAGGTGCGGCCCACGGGCACGGTCAGGGCGGTATAGTTCTCCATTCCGTCGCCGGCGGTGAAGTCGGCGGCGAAGTTGGCCGTGCCCATGTTGATGAGCCGGCCGGTAAACGTGCCGCCGGTGTAGTTGAACGTGCCGCGGTTCTCCAGGCTGCCTTCGACCGTGCCGCCCAGTTGGTTGAAGGTGGCGGCCGAGAACGTGCCGCCGGTCTGGCGGAAGGTGCCCCCGGCCGAGAGGTCCACGGTGGCGGCGGTCAGCCGCCCGCCTTCCAGCGCCACCAGGCCGCTCTGGCCCGACGGGCTGATGGCCAGCGTGCCGGTGACCGTGTGAGTTCCCCCCGTCTGCGTGAACGTGCCGGCAGCGCCGAATGCCACGGTTTCGTTGACGGCGGCCAGGACGCCCGTGTCGGCGAGGGTGTAAGTGCCGCTGTACAAGTGGCCGACCCAGAGGTTTGCGACGGTGTTCGTCCCGCCTGTCTGGCTGAACGTGCCCGTGCCGCCGCTGCCGAGCGTCTCGGTATCGGCCGCAAGCCGGCCGCCCGTCAGGTTGTACGTGCCGGAACCGGGATTCTCATTGGCATCTCCGAGGCGCAACTCGGTGGTCACCGTGTGGACGCCGCCCGACTGGTTGAACACGCCGTCGCCCTCGGTGCCGATGTTCACCACGTTGGCGGTCAGGGAACCGTCCGACAGGTTATATTCGCCGTCGCCGGACATGCCCACGTAATGTCGGCGACCGTGGCTGTGCCGCCCGTCTGGTTGAACGTTCCGGTTCCTCCCCATCCGACGGCCAGGCCGTTGAGGGTCAGGCCTGCATTGTCGCCAAGGTTGTAGGTGCCGGCGCCGTTCCAAGACCCCACGGCAAGCACTCCCAGCATGGCGCTGGCCGTGCCGGAATGCGTGGCCGTGGCGCCGTTGCTGACGCCCAGTTGATTCTGGGCGAGGCCGGTGATGTTGCCGCCGCCGAGCAGGATGTCGCCGCTCATGAGGTCGGCCATGTTGAAGTTGAAGCCCATCTCAAGCGTCCCGTTGTCAAGGTGAAGGAGGGGCGTATCCACCGTGCCGCCGAACCACTCGAATCGTCCGGTCGTCGAGAGGCCGTTGCCCACCTGAATTTCGGGGACGGCGAGCGTCCCGCCCGCCATTCTGTAGATGCCCTGGCTGCCTCCGCCGTAGCCGACGTGGAGTTTGGTCTGCAAGTCGGCCGTGCCGCCGGTCTGGTTGAACCCGCCGCCGTAGGCGTAGCCGACGTAGACGTTGGGCGCGTACAAGTGGCCGGTTCCGCCGAGGTTGTACGTGCCGCCCTCGCCGCCGGGAACCGCGCTGATATAGATGTCGCCCAGGAAACTGACCGTGCCGCCGGTCTGGTTGAAGGTTCCCGCGCCGCCGTTGCCGACCCTGATGGCGGCGGCGTCGAGGATGCCCGTGCCGCTCAGGTCGTACGTACCGCTGCCCGAGCCGTTGCCGATGTTGAGGGCGGTCGATACGCTATGCCTGCCGGCGGAGTGTACGATGTGGCCCGCGCCGGCCGTGCCCACGGTGACGGTGGAGGTATCGAGGTTTCCGCCGCCGAGGTTCAGGGTGCCGACGCCTTCGGCCTCGATACCGAGGGTCAGGAGGCCGGTCACCCTGTGGGTGCCGGTGTTCTGGGTCACGGTGCCGACGGCGCCGCGTCCGATCCTCTCGGTGCCGATGGTCGCATCGCCGCTCAATACAAGGTTCCCGTTGCGGTTGGCGTCGTCGCCCACGAGAAGAGTCGTGAGGGTGATGGCCGAGCCGTAGGTATTGAGCGTGCCGCCCGCCATGATAAGGGTGCTGTTGCCCCCGCTGGCGATGCCGCCGGTTGAGTCGAGCGTTCCACCGCCGAGCCAGTAAGTCCCTTCCGAGCCGGGCGCGGCGGCGATGTGGAGCATGCCGGTCGTAACCGCGCCGGCGTTCTGGTTGAGGCTGCCCGTGCCGCCGCCTCCGACGAAGATGGAGGCGGCCTGAAGAGCCACAGCCTCTGTGCCCATGTAGTAATGGCCCCAACTCGTGGCGGCGTTACCGACGGCAAACGTGCCAGCCACCAGGTTCGCTCCGCCGTTCTGAAAGGCCCAATTGAAACTGTTGGCCGCATAGCCGATGTACTCGGCGTTGGCATGGAATACGCCCTGGTTCATTTGCCACTGGCCTTGGCCGCCCACGTCGTAACCCATGTAGAACGTGTCGCAGGCGTAAACGCCGGGGGTGCTTATCGTGGGCATGGCGCCGGAGAGGTTGATCTTGACGACATCGGAGGCGCCGGGCATGCCCCAGGGGGTCCAGTAGGCGTCGGTCGTCCAGTCGGCCGGGCCGGCGAAGTTCCATTCCTTGTCCACGGCGGCGGCAGATGCGGCCGAGAGGACGACGACAAGCACGGCGATCAGGCGGGTCATGGGGCTCTCCTTCTCCCGCCGGCCCCATGAAAAAGGGACCGGTCCGCACAGGCGGACTCAGCCCCGGACGTTCCACACAACCCCCACAGCAACGCCGACTACGGCGATAGTATAACACACAAACGCCCTCCGGTCAAACGGCGTCCGGTAACGGGGTGCATGACCGTAGCTGCGCGCCCCTGTCAATGAAGGCCGAAACCGAGGTCGGATTCACGCTTGCCTGGGGCGAGTTCTCGTTTTTGCCCGGAAAACCGCGGTCTCGTCTTGCAATTACGGTCATGCACCCCCGGTAACGGCACTGAAGTATTTCCGCCTGAGGCGGCAAAGCCACGGGGAGAATACCGAACAAGGAATGGCCAGCAGCCCTATGGCCTGGAGGCTCAGCCCTTCTTGCCCTTGGCCGCGTTGGGCTGCCGGGTGGTCAGCGTCTTGGCGTCCTTGTAGTAACCCACCGGGCGGCAATTCTTGCCCGGTACGCCGCGCTCGCCGAGGTCCTCGCGGCACTTGCTGATGTAACCCGTCAACTTCTTGACCGTGTCGGGGTTTTGCGCGGCGAGGTCGGTGGTTTCGCCGACGTCCGCCTCCAGGTCGTACAGTTTGGGTGACTGGAGTTTATCGACCTTCTTGCCCTCCTGCTCGATCAGGACCAACTTCCACTTGCCGCTGCGGACGGCCTGGAGCGAATCGGTGCGGTAGTAGAAGAACGTCTCGCGCCCCTTGGCGCCGGCCTGGCCCGAAAGCAGCGGCCAGATGTCGATGCCGTCGATGATCCGGTCCTTGGGCGCCTCGCCGCCCGCCAGCCTCGCGAAGGTCGGCAGGATGTCCATGGTGGAGGCGATCTCTCGGCAGACCGCTGCGGCGGGGATGCGGCCCGGCCATCGGGCCACGGCGCAGACGCGGATGCCGCCTTCGTACGTCGAGCCCTTGCTGCCGCGCAACGGCTTGTTATCGCCCCCTCCGCCCGCGCCGCCCGGGCCTCCGTTGTCGGAGACGTACATGACCAGCGTCTTCTCGTCCAGGCCAAGTTGCTTGAGCGTGTCGAGGATCTGGCCGGTGCTCCAGTCGATCTCCTCGCAGGAGTCGCCGTAGGCGCCGCGCGTCGTGTGGCCGCGGAACTTCTCGGAGGCCGCCGCCGGCCCATGCGGCATGGTGTGCGGCAGATAGAGGAAGAAGGGCTTGTCCTTGTTGGCCTTGAGGAAGTTGACGGCCTCTTCGGTGTAGCGCTGCGTCAGCAGGGCCAACTTGGGGTTCTCCTCGATCACTTTGTCGCCCTGCATCAGCGGCAGCGGCGGCAGGCCGTAGGCGTTGGCCATGTCGTTGGAGAACGGGATGCCGAAGTAGGAATCGAAGCCCCGCTTGGTCGGCAAGAACGGCGGCTGGTCGCCCAGGTGCCACTTGCCGATGCACGCGGTGGCATAGCCCTGGCCCTTGAGCAACTGGGCGAGGGTGATCTCGCTGGGGCCCAGGCCCTCGGGCTGGCCCGGGAACAGCACGTCCTTGCCGCCCGCAAAGTCTATGCCCACGCGCCGCGGGTAGCAGCCGGTCATCAGCGACGCGCGCGAGGGCGAGCAGACCGGGGCCGCGTAGAAGTCCGTCAGTTTCATGCCTTCCGCCGCCATCCGGTCCACGTTGGGCGTCTTGATGGTGGTGGAGCCGAAACAGCCGAGGTCGGCGTAGCCCTGGTCGTCGGAGAGGATGAAGACGAAGTTCGGCTTGCCGCCCGCCGGCGCCGCCGCCACGGCCCTGCACAGCGAGGCGGACATCGCCCCAATCGCCGCCGTCCCGCCGAGCAGCCGCAGAAAACGCCGCCTGCTGAGCGCACGGTCCGTCATTCGCTCCGTTTCACGATCTCGACGGTTGATTGCAGCCACGCGCTGACCTCCTTCGCTCTCAGGAACTCGATTCTTTCTTCGCAAGACTTCATAGGTAACAGATTGCGCGGCACAACGCAACGGGTTCCGCGAGGCCGCAACATTTAGCCGGCGAGTTTACTCGCCGCGCGCCGCTCGTACAACAACGCGCGGCCGGCAAGCCGGCCGGCTAAATGGGCGACCGACCCGCTAGTAGGCGCACGCAACCGACCCCTTACCGGTACCCGGTCTATTCCATTGCCTTTTCTTCCCCGCTCGCTAAATTACCGTGCGGGCGGTGGTAGGGCGAAACCGGACGGCATGGGGATTTGCGGGAGGCGGTAATGCGCATCACAACGGTAGCGGTTCTGGCGATTCTCGGCCTGATGATCCTGGGGACCTCGGACGCCGCGGCGCAGGTCGCGCCGCCGCAGGGGTTCACGGCACTCTTCAACGGCAAGGACCTCACGGGGTGGCACGGCATGGGGAACTCCGATCCCCGGAAGATCTGGGCCTTGACCGATGAGGAGCGGGTCAAGGCGTTCGCCGACAGCATGGCCGACGTCAACAAGAACTGGCGCATCGACAGCGGCGAGTTGGTCAACGGCGGCGCGGGGCTGTACCTGACGACCGACAAGGACTACGCCGACGTCGAACTCCTCGTCGAGTACAAGACCGTCGCGAAGGCCGACAGCGGGGTGTACCTGCGCGGCACGCCGCAAGTGCAGATATGGGACTACACCGAGGCGGGCGGCAAGTGGAAGATCGGGGCCGACAAGGGCTCGGGCGGCCTCTGGAACAGCAGCGCCGGCGCCCCCGGCAAGGACCCGCTCGTCCTGGCCGACAAGCCGTTCGGCGAGTGGAACGCCCTGCGCATTATCCAGACGGGCGCCCGGACGACCGTCTACCTGAACGGCAAACTCGTGGTCGATCACGCGATCATGGAGAACTACTGGGACCGCAAGGCGCCGCTCTTTGCGAAGGGGCCGATCCAACTTCAGACGCACGGCGGCGAGATCCGCTGGCGCAACATCTTCATCCGCGAGATCCCCGCCGACGAGGCCAACGCCATCCTCGCCAAGAAGGGCGACGAGGGCTTTACCACGGTCTTCAACGGCAAGGATTTCGACGGCTGGGCCGGCCCGGTCGATAATTACCAGGTCAAGGACGGCACGATCATGTGCAAGCCCGGCAAGGGCGGCACGATTTACACGAAGCAGGAGTACGGCGACTTCGTCGCGCGGCTGGAGATCCTGCTGCCGCCCGGCGGCAACAACGGCCTCGCCATCCGGTACCCCGGCACGGGCGACACGGCGTACGTGGGCATGACCGAGTTGCAGGTGCTCGACAACGAGGCGCCGCAGTACGCGAAACTCGACCCGCGGCAGTTCCACGGCTCGGCCTACGGCATGGTGGCGGCGCCGCGCGGGTACCTGAGGCCCACCGGGCAGTGGAATTTCGAGGAGGTCACGGTCAAGGGCTCGACGATTAAGGTGGAACTCAACGGCACCGTCATCCTCAATTGCGACCTCTCGAAGGTGACCGAGTATCTGGCCAACCACGCGCATCCCGGCAAGGACCGCACGAAAGGGTACTTCGGCTTCGCGGGGCACAGCGACCCGGTGCAGTTCCGCAACGTTCGCATCAAGGCGCTGGACGAGGCCGCGAAGTAGCAGTCCGTCACAATCGAACCAGCGGGTGCCACGGCTGCGCCTTGTGCAGCCGTGGTCGTGGACAGGGAAACACGGCTGCAAACAGCGCAGCCGTGGCACCCGCATGATCAATGTTGACGGACGGGTGGTACACAACGCAACTTCGCGCGGTGGGTCAGGAGACCCACCGCGCGAAAGTTCGAGACCGTTTCACCGCGCGAAGGCTCAAGACCGTTTCCGCGAAAGGAACGCCGTGGCCAAGGAAGCCTTGGACGAGCAAGCCCTCCGCCGCCGGGCCGACGCCGCCGGCCAGGGGCACGTGTTCCGGTTCTGGAAGGACCTGTCGGAGGACGGCCGGCAGCGGTTGCTGGAGCAGGTGGCCGAGATCGACTTCGAGGAACTCTCGCACCTCATCCATGAGCACATCACGAACCGGCGGCCGCCGGAGTTGCCGCCCCACCTGGAGCCGGCCCCGTTCATCCCCCTGCCCTCTGAGCCCCAGGAGCGCATGCGCCGGCCGCGCATGCACCGCCTGGGCGGACAACTGCTGGCCGCCGGCCGGGTGGCGGCGCTGACGGTCGCGGGCGGCCAGGGGACGCGCCTGGGCTTCGACGGCCCGAAGGGGGCCTTCGCGATCGGCCCGGTGTCGCAGCGGCCGCTGTTCCAGATCTTCGCCGAGGCGATCCATGCCGCACGCCACACTTTCGATGCGCCCCTCCCGTGGTACATCATGACCAGCCGCGCCAACGACCGGGCGACCCGCGACTTCTTCGAGACATACAATTATTTCGACCTGCCCAGGCAGGACGTCAAGTTCTTCACCCAGGGGACGATGCCGGCGGTGGACTTCCAGGGCAAACTCATCCTGGAGGAGCGCGGCCAACTCTCGTGGAGCCCCGACGGCCACGGCGGGTCGGTCCGGGCGCTCGCGCGGAGCGGCATGCTGGCCGACATGCGCCAACGCGGCATAGACATCATCAGTTATTTCCAGGTCGATAATCCGCTCGTGCCGCCCATCGACCCGGCCTTCATCGGCTACCACGCCGAGGCCCGCAGCGACATGTCGAGCAAGATGGCCCGCAAGCGCACGGCGGACGAAAAGGTGGGCAACTTCTGCGTCTCGGGCGGGCGCCTGTACGTCATCGAGTACAGCGACCTGCCGAAGGAACTGGAGCAGCAGCGCCTGGGCGACGGCAGCCTGCGGTTCGCCGCCGGCAGCATCGCCATCCACATCCTGGACCGGCGGTTCGTCGAACGCCTGAACTCCGGCACGCGATTCGCCCTGCCCTTCCACCGGGCGGAAAAGAAGATCCCGTTCGTCGACGAGCAGGGCCTGCCGCACAGCCCGCAAAAGCCCAACGGCATCAAGTTCGAGACGTTCGTCTTCGACGCGCTGCCGATGGCCGAGCGGCCGGTGGTGCTGGAGATCGACCGGGCGCTGGAGTTCAGCCCCGTCAAGAACGCCGACGGCGAAGACAGCCCGGCCACCGCGCGGCGGGACATGGTGCGGGTGGCGGCGCGGTCGCTCGAGGAAGCCGGCGCCCTGGTGCCGCGCGGCCCGGACGGAGAACCGAAGTTCAAGGTCGAGATCAGCCCGCTGGCGGCCGGCGACGTGGGGGAACTGAAGGACCTCGTGGCGCGGCTGGGGCTGAAGGAAGTGACGGGCGACCTGTACCTCGGGCCGGAGATGGCGTGATCGGCTGGTTACGTAGATCGCCGGGTGGCATGGTCACGCTGTTGCGTGACCATGTGCCCCGAACGGCGCCGGGTGCCACGGCTGCGCTGTTCGCAGCCGTGCTGTGCGGCCAGCGGCGGCACGGTTGCTGAACGGCGCAACCGTGGCACCCGGCGCGAACGTTGCTCGGCGCGTCAGGATATCATGGTCACGCAACAGCGTGACCATGCCACCCGGCAAAGGGCTTGTTGTACCCCAAGAACTCGTTACACTCATACACGAACACTTCCCCAAGGTCGACCATGAGTCAGTGCGAGAATCCCTGTTACCGGCTTGCGGCATTTCGGAAAGGAAACCGGGTCATGCGCGTCTTGTGCGTCGTGGCAGCGTGCGTTCTCGCCCTGGGCATCGCTTCGGCGGCAAGGGCTCAGCCCTACGGCTCGCCCGACCTCGGCGAACCGGGCGATGCGATGATCCAGGAGTACCTGGGCCGCGAGACCCAGAGAATCCATGACGCGTTCCCGCAGGACCTCAAGTCGCTCGGAGACTGGCAGAAGGCGCGGTCCGAGTACCGCAAGGAGTACCTGTACATGCTTGGCCTCTGGCCGCCGCAGGCCGAGACGCCGCTCAGCGCCACGGTCACAGGAACGTTCAGCGGCGAAGGGTTTGTGGTCGACCTGCTCCACTACCAGAGCCGGCCCAGGCTGTACGTCACGGCCAACCTCTACCGGCCGGCCGGCGCGAAAGAGGGGGAGCGGCTTCCGGCCGTGCTTTACGTGTGCGGACACTCTTCTCAGGGCCGGAACGGCAACAAGACGGCCTACCAGTCGCACGGCATCTGGTTTGCCCGCCACGGATACGTCTGCCTCGTTCTCGACACGCTGCAACTGGGCGAGATCGCGGGCATCCACCACGGCACGTATCGCGAGAACCGCTGGTGGTGGCACTCGCGGGGTTACACGCCCGCCGGCGTCGAGTGCCTCAACGGCATGCGGGGCATCGATTACCTCGTGAGCCGGCCGGACGTTGACCCCGAGCGGATCGCCGTGACCGGGATCAGCGGGGGCGGCGCCGCCACATTCTGGATCGCCGCGGCCGATGAACGCGTGAAGGCGGCCGTTCCGGTCAGCGGAATGGCCGATCTTCCGGCCTACGTGCCCAACCGGGTGATCAACGGGCACTGCGATTGCATGTTCATGTACAATACGTTCCAGTGGCCCTGGACCCGCATTGCGTCGCTGGTGGCGCCCCGGCCGCTGCTCTTCACGAACAGCGACAAGGACGCCATCTTCCCGATGGATGCCAACGAACGCATCATCAACTCATTGAAGCGGGTCTACAGCCTGTACGGGGCGAGCGACATGGCCGACGCCGTCGTCAGCATCGGCGGCCACGCGTACCGCGAGGACATCCGCCGCGCCGCCTACCGCTTCCTCAACACGCACCTGAAGAACGACCCGCGCCCCGTCACGGACAGCGAGGTGGACCTCGTGACCGGATCGGGCGACAAGAAGCAATTCCCCATCCCGCCGGAACGCCTTCGCGTCTTTCCCGCGGATACCGACATTCCGGGCGACCCACTGAACCGGACGATCGATGAGCACTTCGTTCCTATGGCGCAGGTCGAACCGCCGCAGAAAGGCGACTTCGAGTTGTGGAAGCGGTCCCTCCAGGCCGAACTCCGCCGCGTCACGTTCCGCTATTTCCCCGAGAGAATCCCGCCGGCCCGAGTGCTTGAGCAGGTCGATGCCGGGAATGCCCGCCTGGAAACCGAGCCCGGCATTGAAGTGCGCCTCCGGCGCCTGACGGCGCCCCAGGACGCCAAGGACGCCAAGCGCATCCTGCTGATCGTCCAGGGCCCCGATTCGCCGGACGCCGTCCCCGATTGGGCGCAACCACTCCGAGAGGACGGCGATCACGTGT
>Ga0315282_10016138_pt1 | contig 10945 bp, 7 predicted proteins | sample YL17G07_20_MG_FD_203693 | JGI IMG/M metagenome (GOLD analysis project Ga0315282, IMG submission 203693) | Sediment microbial communities from Yellowstone Lake, YNP, Wyoming, USA - YL17G07_20 | ecosystem: Environmental > Aquatic > Freshwater > Lake > Sediment | place: USA: Wyoming | collected...
TGTTCTGGTGTGATGTTCACGATCGATACAGAATCCGGCTTTCCGGAGGTGGTGTACATCACAGGTGCCTATGGATTAGGGGAGAATATCGTTCAGGGAGTCATCAATCCCGACGAATTTTATGTATTTAAGCCCTGTATCAAAGGAAATTATAAACCGATCATTCAAAAAACCCTCGGGAGCAAAGAGATCAAAATGATCTACACGCTGGAAGGAGAGGGTTCAACCAAGAATGTCCCTGTCTCCGCACAGGAAAGGGCAGATTTCATCCTCAGCGACGAAGAGATTATTCAACTTGCGCAATGGGGGATAAAGATCGAAGATCACTATTCGAAAAAAGCAGGGGTCTACAGGCCCATGGATATTGAGTGGGCAAAGGACGGTATTACCCAAGAACTCTTTATCCTTCAAGCCAGACCAGAGACGGTAAAATCCCAGCGAGCCATGAATGTTTTGGAGACCTATTCTTTAAAAGAGAAGGGAAGGATTTTGGTACAGGGGAAGAGTGTCGGTGAAAAGATCGGCGCTGGCCCCATCAATGTCATCACCAGTGCGAGAGAGATAGAGAAGTTTAAGAAGGGTGAAATATTGGTTACCCAGATGACAGACCCGGACTGGGAACCTATCATGAAAATCGCCTCAGGTATTGTGACGGACCGCGGAGGAAGGACTTGTCATGCGGCCATCATCAGCCGGGAGCTGGGCGTTCCCTGTGTGGTAGGGACAGGGAGTGGAAGTGAAATTCTCAAGGATTACCGAAGTGCCACCGTTTGTTGTGCGGAAGGGGAGACAGGTTTGGTTTTCGAAGGGATCCTCGATTATGAGGTGAGGCACTTCGATATGGCACATCTGGAAAAGCCTCAAACAAAAATCATGATGAATATAGGAAATCCTGATAATGCCTTCCACCTTTCCTTTATTCCCAGCGATGGGGTGGGTCTAGCCAGGCTGGAATTTATTATCAATAATTTTATACGAATCCACCCCATGGCACTTGTCCGATTTGATTCATTGAATGATAGTCATGCTAAAAAGGAGATTGAACAGTTGACCATCGGGTATGAAGATAAGGAAGCCTTCTTCGTCGATAGGCTGGCTCAAGGGGTGGCCAAGATTGCTGCTGCCTTTTATCCTAAAGATGTCATCGTCAGAATGAGCGATTTTAAAAGCAATGAATATGCCAATCTTATTGGAGGAAGTGAATTTGAACCTATCGAAGATAACCCCATGATTGGGTTTCGAGGAGCCTCCCGGTATTATGATGAGGCTTACCAGGAAGGGTTTGCTCTTGAATGCAAGGCCATGAAAAAGGTTCGGAATGAAATGGGTCTGATCAATGTAAAATTGATGATTCCCTTCTGCCGAACGGTTGAAGAGGGAAGACTGGTGGTGGCCGAGATGAGAAACCACGGCCTCATCCAGGGGCAATACGGTCTCGAAATCTATATGATGTGTGAGATTCCAAGCAATGTGATCATGGCAGATGAATTTTCTGAGGTTTTTGATGGTTTTTCCATTGGATCAAATGATCTGACCCAGTTGGTGTTGGGGCTGGATCGTGATTCAGAGAAAGTTTCTCATATCTTCGATGAGCGGGATCCGGCTGTGAAAAGGATGGTTCAATCGATCATTGAAAAGGCCAAGAAGAATGGAAGAAAAATTGGCATCTGCGGCCAAGCCCCCAGCGACTATCCAGAATTCGCCGAGTTTCTGGTCCGTTGTGGCATTGATAGCATTTCCCTCAATCCGGATACAGTCATCAAGACTACCGATAGGATCTTGCAAGTGGAGAAGGAACTGGGGATTCCCCGGAGGAAAGATTCTGAAAAGAAGGCCTTAGCGGCCAGTTAAGTTTTGAATCCTAAATTTCAAATGACAAAGTTCGGATGCCAAATCAAATCCAAAGTCTCAATGTCAAAGAGTTCGGTTTCGGGCTTTGACATTCCTTTGACATTTGCCTGCCTGCCGGTAGGCAGGGATTTTGACATTTGAACTTAAGATTCCAGCAAGTGAAGATCCTTCTCCACATCTGTTGCGCCAACTGTGCCATTTATCCTCTTGAACGAATGAAAGAAAAAGGGGATGAGGCTGTTGGCTATTTTTTTAATCCCAACATTCATCCATACCAGGAATACCAAAAAAGACTCGACGCTCTGAAACAATACTCAGAGAGGGTTGGGTTGAAGGTAATCTATCGAGATGAATATCTCCTTGAGGAATTTTTAAGAAATGTATCCCATCGAGTGAAGGAAAGGTGTCAATATTGTTACTCCGTTCGGCTCGAAGCCACGGCCCAGGAGGCGAAAAAAGAAGGTTTCGATGGATTTTCAACCACTCTTCTACAAAGTACCCATCAAAATCATGCTCTCATCAAAGAAACCGGGGAGCGTGTCGCCCAGGAGATCGGAATTCCATTCTATTATGAAGATTTTCGACAGGGATGGAGAAAAGGAGTGGAAGTTTCCAAAGCCATGGGATTGTATCGTCAGCAATACTGCGGGTGCATCTACTCTGAAAAAGAACGATTCATGAAAAAAAGTTGAAAGTTGTCAATAGTCAGTTGTCCGTTGTTAAAGAATAAAACTTTCTTTAGATTCACTGCAACAATCGATGGACTACGGACGACAGACAGGAGTATAGACGTTGGGTTTTGGTGCTTTAGGAAAGATGCTCATCCTTCTGGGTGTCTTTATTATTCTCGTCGGTCTCCTTCTATTGGTCGGGGAAAAGATACCGTGGGTGGGTAGACTTCCCGGAGATATCATCATTAGAAAAAAGAATTTCACTTTTTACTTTCCTCTAGCTACCTCCATCCTCATCAGTATCATCCTGACATTATTGTTCACACTATTTCGGAAATAATTCAGGGATTGGGGATTTGGTTTTAGGGATTGGCCAATCCCCAACTCCTAATCTCTACTCCCAAACTAGGTGGCAACCTCCTTCAAGACTTCAAATAGCATCTTCATTCCGAATTTCAAGTTTTCGATGGCGATTCGTTCATCATTTCCATGTACCCTATATATTTCTTTTTCTTGCAAACGAAAAGGGCAGAAATCGTAGGTTGTCATCCCTCTCTCTCTAAGGAAACGACTGTCCGTAGCCCCGGGGAGGAGAAAAGGAACGACTGGACAATCCGGATCATTTTCTTTGGCGAATTTTTGGATGGCCTGAAAAAGATCCGTGTTAAAGGGAGAAGGTGGAACAGGGTTCCCTTCCATACTTCCCTCGACTTCAATTTCTTCTCCCAATCTTCTCTTGATCTCTTTCAAAAAATTCTTTTTGGACGAACCCGGGATGAGGCGGCAGTCGAGTGTAGCATTTGATTCTGAGGGGATGACATTTGACTTACTTCCCCCCTGAAGCATGGTCAGGGAAATGGTATCCCTCACCATGGCGTTATAGATTGGATTCGATGTCAACCTGGCTGAAAACGAAGGATCGCTGAGGCCTTTCTCAATGTCCTCAAAAAATTTTCTTTCATCAGGGGGCTGCTTCGGAGCCATTCTGAAGAAATATTCTTTCACCATGGGAAGGATATTGTAAGGAGTTTCCCATTGGGTCATTGCCTCCAGGGCATGGATAAGTTTCACATTGGGATTGTCAGGATGAGGCATCGAACCATGACCCGAGGTTCCCCTGGCCTTCAACCGGAGTTGGAAGACAACTTTCTGTCCGTTAGAGATTTCATATCGATCCGGGTCACCGGTTTCATTGAGGATGACATACCCCCCCTCATTGAGGGCGTATTCCGAATTCCTTAAAGAAGAAACATTTTCCATGGCCCACTGGACTCCCCACTTTCCACCCGTCTCCTCATCAGCCGTAGCAAAAAAGAGGATATCTTTTTCTAAAGGAACCTTTTCCCGTTTCAGGATTAATAGGGCCATCATCTCTATGATCCCCATGGATTTATCATCGATCGCTCCGCGACCATAGAGATATCCATCTTGGATGATCCCTGCAAAAGGATCGAATGACCACCGCTCTCTTTCAACCGGGACCACATCCATATGGTTTAGAAGAAGGATGGGTCTCTTTTTTCCATTCCCTTTCAGAGTGGCAAGGAGATTTCCTCGGCCTGGAGAAGGTTCAAAAATCTGGCATGGAATAGATTCCGCATCGAAAATTTTTTTAAAAAACCTCGCTCCTTCCATTTCATTTCCGGGTGGGTTCACCGTATCAATCCGAAGATATTTTTGAAGGTGGTGAATGGCTTCCTTTAAAAGTTGATCCCAATCCATGGTGAACTCCCATCAATGTGTGATGGTGACTCGTGTTGGTGATTCGTAATTAAGTTTAGATTAGAAGTTTCACTAACACTATTCACCACTCTCTAACACCTTTTATTATTCTTCTCCAAACAAAGGCACAAATTTAAACTGGTTCACATCCACAAGGCCTTTATCCGTAATCTTAAGCTCCGGAATGACGGGCAGCGACAGAAAAGAGAGTGTCATAAAGGGATCTGGAAGTTTGCATCCGAGGGTTCTTACAGCACGGTGGAGAACTTCTAACTGGAGGTTAACCTGGGTCACTGAGGTGTCCGACATCAGCCCTGCAATGGGCAAGGGAAGGGAGGCCAACACCTTTCCCTTTGAGACTGCTACCAACCCCCCTCCCATCGCTTGAATGGCTTCTACGGTCTTCACAATATCCTGATCATTGGTTCCCACAATAACGAGGTTATGTGAATCGTGAGCGACGGACGAACCAATAGCCCCCTTCTTTAAGCCAAACCCTTGGACAAAACCAATTCCAATATTCCCTGTCGCTTTATGCCTTTCAACCACTACAATTTTAAGGATATCCTCTTTGATATTGGGATAGGCTACTCCGTCTTTCAAAAGGATTTTCTTCACACTTTTTTTTGTGACAATTTGATCCGGTATCAATTGGATGACTTTAGCGAGGGGTTGGTCACTTCGAAGAAGAAAGGTATCTTTTTTAAGGGGCTTGATTCGAACGGAGCCCTTGGCCTTGGGGTTCTTCCTTATTCGGTTCACAGACGAAAGTATTTTACCATCCTCTGCAACTAATACTCCATCTTTAAAAACCTTCTTTATTTGAAATCGTCCCAGGTGATCAAAAGTGACTATATCAGCCCGATAACCTGGAGCAATGGCTCCGAGGTCGTCAAGCCTGAAATATTCAGCAGCATTCAGTGTCGCCATCTGAATTGCCAGGATAGGGTCTATGCCCCATCGAATCGCTTGCCTAACCATTGAATTGATATGGCCCTCTTCAATAAGTTCTTTTGGGTGACGGTCATCGGTGACAAATAGAAACCGTCTCGAATTCTTAGGTTGGACAAGAGGGATCAGGCTTCTGAGATTTCTTGCAGTCGTTCCCTCTCTGATCATAATCCACATACCATTTTCCAATTTTTCTTTTGCCTCTTTGAGAGTCGTACATTCGTGGTCAGACCGAATTCCTGCTGTGAGGTAAGCATAAAGCCCTTTTCCGGAAAGCATGGGGGCGTGGCCATCGATTCGCTTTCCCCTTGCCATTTCAATTTTCTTGAGAACTTCTGGATTCCTGAAGATAACACCAGGGAAGTTCATCATCTCTGCCAATCCAATGGCCCAGGGTTCTTTAAGCAGAGGGTTTAAGTGGGTTGCTTTGAGGTTAGCTCCAGATGTCTCCATGTGAGTGGCTGGAACACAGGAAGGGAGCATAATGAAAACATTTAAAGGAAGGCCTCTCGCCGATTCCGCCATGAAATGGATACCCTCTTGACCGAGGACATTGGCAATTTCATGGGGATCGATGACAACCGTGGTGGTTCCGTTAGGAAGAACGGCTCGAGCGAATTCAGGGATGGTCACCATGCTCGATTCAATGTGGACATGGCCATCAATTAAACCCGGGCAAAGGAAATCACCTTTCACATCAATGGCCTTTCTAGCTTGATAATCTCCGAAACCTACAATCACCCCTCCAAAGATGGCGACATCCTTTTTTTCAATCTGGCCTGAGAAGACATCCACAACCCTTCCGTTTTTGATCAGGAGATCAGCCATTCCTTCGCCTGAGGCGACCCGGATTTTTTCTTTTAACGAAGCCATCTTTCCTATTTCCTCCTCACAAACTTCATATCAAATATTTTCTTTACATTCAAGGACATTCAGTGTGTTCTTATCATTCTTATTAGACACTCTTCCCTCTCCCTTGACGGGAGAGGTCGGTACGACTCGCAACCGAGGTTGGGATGAGGGTGACATACCACCATTCGTCCCCCTCTCCTCAATTTCCTCCCCTGCCTAACCGGCAGGCAGGGGAGGGGAGCTTTTAGGTTGACAGGGAGGTTTTCTCTAAGCTATTTATGTTTTAAACATTTGGGGGAGAATGAGTCGGTAACTAAAGAGATGAAAACGCAAAATCGGCTTCTTTCAAAGGAAAAGGATTCCTATGTCATCTCAGTGATCGGAGAGGATCAAGTCGGTATTGTCTCGGAAGTGGCACAACTGCTCTTTAAGCAAGGATTGAACATCGTCGATATTGAGCAGACGGTTATTCACTCCCAATTCACCATGGTCCTCCTCATCCAGCCTCTCCAGCCCCATTTCCAACCGAATCAACTGCGAACAAATCTCAATCGGTTGGCAAAGAAACGGGGGATGAATATTACGATGACCCCTCTTCATGAATTTAAGGGTTTAAGATTGGCTGAAACCAAGAGGCCCTATGTCCTCACTCTCATTGGAGCAGACCGGGCAGGAGTCGTGGCAGCTTTCTCTTCCGCTCTGGCCAAACACCATTGCAATATTGAGCGAATTAAGATGATTGCCAGAGGAGAGTTCTTCGCCATGGAAATGTGGATTGATCTTAGGGAGGCAAATTTTTCTATTTTAAGCCGGGATCTCACTGCTGTTGCTAAAAAGGTCAGAATGGATATCATTGCCCAGCCTGAGCATGTGTTTAAGAAGAGGAAGAAGGTCATCGTCTTTGATATGGATTCAACCATTGTGGACGTAGAAATCATTGATGAAATGGCGAAACTCGCGGGAGTGGGGAAGAAAGTGGCGGCCATCACTGAAAGAGGGATGAGAGGGGAAATCATGTTTTCGGAATCTCTCCGGAAAAGGGTGTCGTTTCTCAAGGGGCTGAGGCTTAAGAGTCTGGAATCCATTGCCAGAACATTTAAGCTCACCCAGGGGAGTGAAGAATTAATTTTAGCCCTGAAGGAAATGGGATTTAAGGTGGCCCTCATCAGCGGTGGGTTTAGTTATTTTACAGATGTTTTGAAAAAAAGATTGGGATTCGATTATGCCTTTGGAAATGAATTGGAGATTAAAGAGGGAAGGCTTACCGGAAGAGTTAAAGGGAGAATCATCGACGCCAAAAGGAAAGCTGAAGTCTTGGATGAGATTTGCGGTAAGGAAGGGATCACCCGGGATGAAGTCGTCGCGGTTGGGGACGGATCAAATGATCGGATTATGGTGGCAAACGCAGGGTTGGGGATCGCTTTCAATGCGAAAGAGATTTTGAAGAAAGTGGCAGATGGTGCTATTACGAAAAACCATATAAAAGGCGTCCTTTACTGCCTCGGTATTTCGGATCTCGATCTGAAAAAATAACTGCAAATGTCAAAGCCAAAAGTTCAAATTCTAAATTTCAAATGATAACTATATGGCATTTAAGCATTTGGCATTCAATTGACATTTGGATTTTGATATTTGGCATTTAAATCCATGCGTAAACTTCACCATATCAGGGCCATCATCTTCGATTTTGACGGGACCCTCGCCGTGCTGAACATCGATTTTTCTATCATGCGGGACCGGATATTCGATTTGATGAAGCGTTATGGTGTTCAAGAAGATACGATTCAGGAGAAATATCTGCTTGAGATCATTGATGAGGTCTATCAGACCTTGTGGGAAAAGAATCCCCCCGGTGCAGAGGCATTTTATCAGGAGTCTCATCGTATTCTTCATGAAGTTGAAATGAGGGCAGCGGAGGAAGGGAGGTTGATTCCAGGAACAGAGGCAACATTAAAAAGTTTAAGGGATAAGGGAATTAAAATCGGGATCATTACACGGAACTGTGAGGATGCTGTCCGAAAGGTTTTCCCTGGCATTGATGATTTTTGTGATGTGTTCGTCTCGAGAAATTCGGTAAAGAAGGTCAAACCCCACCCGGACCATCTAACCTATGTGATGGAGTCGTTGAAAATTTCAGGCAAAGAATCAATGATGGTTGGAGATCATATCATTGACGTTCAGGCAGGGAAGAGGGTGGGCATGGAGACAATTGGTGTATTGACGGGAAGGACAAAGAAAGAAGAATTTGAGAGGGCAGAAGCGGATTATATATTAAAGGATGTTTCGGAGATTTATAAGATTGTTGAGGGAGATTAATGTCAAATGAAATCCAAAATCCAAATGACTAAAAAACTTTTGACATTTGATCATTTGTCATTGATTTGACATTTAGATTTGGAAATTTGTAATTAAGGAAGGTGTTTCAATATTGGAGAATATATCGTTAAGGAGGATTGAGCCGTGAAGAAGAAGGTGATTCAGACGGAAAAGGCACCTAAGGCGATCGGTCCATACTCTCAGGCCATTCAGGTAGGGAATTTTTTATTTCTCTCGGGACAGATACCCCTGGATCCAAAAACCGGGGAGTTGGTTAAAGGAGATATTCGTAAACAGACTCAACAGGTTTTGGAAAATATAAAAGGGATATTGGAATCTCAAGGTTTAGGGATGGAAAACGTAGTCAAGGTGACTATTTTTTTGAAAGATATTGCGAATTTCAATCAGGTGAATGAGGTTTATGCTACTTACTTTCCATCTTCTCCACCTGCGAGGTCAACGGTGGAGGTGGCTAAACTTCCAAGAGATGCCGATATAGAGATCGAGGCCCTTGCTATCATTTAATTTTCACTGCCTTCCCACATCACCGTCTTCTTTTCCCCATCCGGGGGATTAATTTGAACTTCGAAAGTGATTGATTCAGGTTTTGTCTCGGGAAGTGAAAAGCCGAAAATCAACACTCGACCTGTGGAACGTGGAAGAGGAAAATTAAGTGTTACCTCTTCCGGATTTAGAGCAAATTCGGTTACAGGGGTTCCCTCTGAGAATTTTGCTTCTTTTGGAGTGACTACCACCTTAATGGAATTTGGTGGCGCAGCAGATGTGCGGCTACGGTTGATAACTTCAATATGAATTTCTAACATTTTAAGCTGAGAAGGAGGGGATTCAATCTCTCTCGTCTGGAAACGTATCTCTCCTAATCTGATCTCAGGCCCTCTTTCTACTTTGGGTTTGGGTTGGGGGGAAACCTCTCCCATTCCCAGAAAGAGTAAAAAAATCGAAGCAAAAGCATAACTAATAATTCTTTTTGACATCTTATCCATTATTTCCCACTCATTGTGCGACGACCGCTTTTCCTGATAAGTCCCAGGAAACCTAATCCTTCGTCACCGCAACTGTCAAACTTTCTGATATTGTTCCCATTATCAAAAATATGCGACTCTAATTTTGGACGGATTATATACAATTCCCATTTTTTTTACAAGATTTTATATCTTTCCGTAAGCATCTTTTTCCCCGTGATGGAAAAAGCTAAGAAAATCCAAAAAGCTTAGTGCTATCAATTTGATCAGTATTACCAAATCAGAGATATTCCATTTTGGGGTCAATTTTATTAACTCTTTCCCCTTGAGAAGCTAATGGATCGAGAATAAAAGCTATTTCATCTTTCTTGACAACTAAATTTATTTTTCCATCACGGAATTAGAGATGCTTCCTACCTCTCCTTTCCCCTATCCATTTTTTGTAATCAATCCAGACATAATGTCAAAGAATGAGAAAAAATCGGTATTATTCCGTTAAAATGGAGAAAAGTGGAGTGAGAAGGAAATTATTACAAGTCAATAAATTCCTTATGGTTAGAAACCATTTATATGGTTGTATTCTTAATGGTTCTAAATTGGTATGTTTTTTGCTCAATTTATCACCCTATGGATAGATAAGCGAAATAAATTTCATTTTTCAGCGGGGTCGAATGTAAGCGATGTTAAAAAGGATGGAAGACCAGGACAGAAAAAAAGTTGTTTTAACACTCAGATGGACGGCCATCATTGTAACCTCTTACCTCATCCTGTTTGGTCGAGGCAGGGTAACGGACCTCCATCTCAGTCACATCCTTATTGCTGTCTATATCTTATCAAATATTTTGCTCGCCTTCGTTCCAAAGACATGGTTTTCAAATACAAAGTTATTCTATCCATTGGTTCTCTTTGACACTGGAATTGTTTCATTCGGGATGTATCTCTCCGAAAAGATGACGACCGATTTTTATCTGGTTTTTTTCTTAATCATCATCTTTGCTTCAATCAGCCGCAATTTTAAATTATTGATGGTCATTGGAGGGATCACGGCACTTCTCTATGGGATCCTCCTTTATTCATGGGGACTTTTGATTACGGAAGATAGTAGCAGCTACACCCTTCGTATTCCTTTCATATTCATCATGACGGCATTCTATGGATACATCGTTCAAACCTTAACCAAAGAGAAACGCCAGGAGCTCACCATTTCCGAAGACAAATATCGTGGCCTCTTTGAGAATGCCAATGATGGCATCATCCTCTTGAGAAATCCTCAGTTGATCATTGTTGATGTCAACAGAGAAGTAGAAAAGGCGATGGGTTACACAAAAGGGGAACTCCTTCAAAAGGAGGTCTTCGATTTATTCGTACCTGAGGAGATGGAGGAAGCGAGGGACTACTTTAAGGAAGTTACTGAGAAAGGGGAAGGAAGGGCTGACTGTCTGTCCTTAATGAAGAAGGACGGGTCATTATTGGAAGTGGATTTATCTACCAAAAGAATTGATTTAGGGGATGAATCTTTTTATCAGATCATCTTTCGGGACCTGACAGAGCAGAGGAAGCTTGAAAAGAAGATCAGACAAAGTAAAAGAAATCTCGAGG
>Ga0315282_10016139_pt1 | contig 10945 bp, 17 predicted proteins | sample YL17G07_20_MG_FD_203693 | JGI IMG/M metagenome (GOLD analysis project Ga0315282, IMG submission 203693) | Sediment microbial communities from Yellowstone Lake, YNP, Wyoming, USA - YL17G07_20 | ecosystem: Environmental > Aquatic > Freshwater > Lake > Sediment | place: USA: Wyoming | collected...
GGGTATAACTATTTAAAACTTTTTCTCGAAGAAAATGAGCCCTATTTGGCTCAGAGGTTGCTTTTTCGAGAAAAGTTATTCCCTAAAAATTGCGGAGTTAAGGTTTTATACATTTCATTTTATCACGTCATATCATCCAAGACTTATCTGAATTTAGCGACTTCCGGGGAGGGGGGTCGCCGAAAGTAATTCATAAATAGCCGAGAAACCGCTCAAATTGCCGTAGAAATGTGTTTTACCCCCAGTTGTGATTGGGCAGCGCCGAAACTATTCGGTAATTCATCCTCTCCCTTTCGGAAGGGAACTTCTCGGTGGTAGGTTAAAAAGCAGTAATTTTCTTTTGGAAGAGAGCCCGCTGGAGTAAACTGCTACTTTTGATCCATTTAATCATTGGGGCGGTCAATAAAAAGGCCGCGTACTTTAAAGCATTTTGCAAGTTATCGAATTTACGGGGCTCGGTTCTCAGCATGTTTCGGACAGATTCTCTAGTAAGCCAAACGCCCAAAGGCATGATGTAATCAGGATATATTTCTCGCGTTATGAGCGCTGAAGCTTGTTTTCCCTCAGCATGCAACTTTTCAGCGACAGCAAGCCTACATGCAAAATAGCACCCACCAATATCGGGGTAAGTTTTCCGTCCGCTGTAGGGTTCCCAGTCCCCCATCATTGCTATATCGCGCTCACCAGGGTTCCAAGCTGTGCCTGGGAACCAACATTCAATCCAATCGAAGCTCCAATGCTCAGGCATGAGTACGGCAACGAACTTGTTTCCAAGGTGTTCATAACTATACACGCGATATTCATCGATCGTGTCGTGTTCTTTTATTCGGTCGATGAGTTCCTGAGACAAAATGGAGTCCACGGCCGTTATGCTCCACCGGGTCGGAACAAGCTTTCTCCGTTTGGTGGCGCCGAACATCCCCAAGCTGAAGGCTCGCTGAATCCTTGTTACCAAAACGTCATCATCGTATAGTCCAACTACTGCATCGATGGATTTCAAGTCGCGGTCATAAAATGCGTCTTCTATGCGGTGGTCGACGCTCACTTCAGATGCTGTGAAACTCCTGAGAGGTGCGGATGGGCCAAAGGGTTGAGTTTCCCCGCTCAGGGTTATCACTTTATTTGGCACTCGCGTTAGCACGATTTCGGCGTCGACGGGTCGTTTCCCCATCGCCAGTTCTTGAAGCGAGTCGAGCAGTCTCCCGCCAGTTCTAGCATCCGACACGCTTGCTCGTGCCTTTCCTCGGATAAGGGCAAACCTGTAGTCGATGATATCCTGGATGTCTTTTCCAGCCCACAATTCAGGTGTGTCGAGGATTTCTGTATCCCCGCGGAAGGGCGGCACCATGGGCCCGATGTACACCTTTGGGTAACCTATGCGGCCCACAAACACCCCGGGGGGAGTGGAACCCTGGACTTGAGGTGAGGTTATGCGCAGGCTGGAGCGGGCAAGTGATTGTGCTTTGGCGATAATCGGGCAATGAAGCTTGCCGCACAGCATCCGCCCGCCCTTGCAGAGTAGACAAATGGAGCTAGAGGGAACTCTGGTTACTTTGATTTCCCTAAATGCTGTAAGTTCGCTCGCTTGTTCAGGCGAAATCACATCGCTGAGCCACCTAGCCTGGGAGAACAACATACTCTCTAAATCTCATTACAAACTTGGCGTGCGGTAAAACTTTAACTCTTCCCTAAAATGCAAATGGAAATCGCACAAGGGGCACCATTACTTTTTAGTGCTAGCGACGGTATTTTTCAGTTTGGGGAACAACTTTGTGCGCGCATGAGACGTACGACTTTGAAGAAGCAAGTGTCAGATCATTCCTAAAAAGGTGCAGGGCAAAACGGGCCGCGGTTCAGCTCCCAGCTGGCCTAAGACAATACTTGCCTGAGATCAAGCAGACCTTTGACAGCGCGGGAGTTGAGGCACTTGTGCTGGCGGACAGCTGTTATGGGGCATGCGATCCGGCTGATGTCCAGGCCAAACTCCTCGGGTGCGGTGTGCTCGTACACTACGGACACTCGGACATGAGGATACCCACCTGCCTGCCGACCCTTTATGTCGAAGCACGTATGTTTGTCGACCCGATGGAAACTGTTGAGCAGGCGCTGCCCCAGATAAAATTCAAGCGCGTGGGGTTGCTTACCAACGTTCAGCACATTAAATATCTGAAAAAAGTCGCTAATCTCCTTCGTTCGCATGAGTTCAAACCTTTTATCGGCAGGCCCGGGCCGCGGGTAAAATATCCTGGACAACTCCTAGGTTGCGATTTCAGTTGCGCTCGGTCGGTCGTCTCACATGTGGACGGTTTTCTTTATCTCGGTACGGGCGACTTTCACCCCATCGGCGCTGCGCTTGCGACCGGAAAGCAGGTTTTAACGGTGAATCCTATTTCTGAGCATTCTAAGTTGATTTCTCCGGACATCGATGACTTTCTTCGCGGCAGAAAGGCGATAATAGCCAGAGCAGCGGCTGGTGAACGGTTCGGCATAATAGTAAGCACCAAGCCCGGACAAGCCCGCTTCAATCTCGCGGCGGCGTTGGTTGAGAGTTTTAAACATGCTGGTCGCGATGCTTGCTTACTCGCGGTCGATGAAGTAAGACCGGAAGAGCTGAATGATTTTAGATTTGATGCGTTTGTTTGTGCCGCCTGTCCACGCATACCAATCGATGATATGGAGCGATTTGAGCGTCCAGTTCTTACCCCTTTTGAAGCCCGCGTCATGCTGGGGGAGGCAAAGTTCGAGCCCTACAAAATGGATGAAGTCAGTGGGGAAGATTTAAGTTCAAGTTAGATTAGTTAGGATGGGATTCATATGGTAGAAGTAAAAACCGGCGATTTCGTCGTTCCAGGGGATTTTCTTGCGACCACGGAAGAATTCGTCCCTAGTGATGGGACCTATGAAGAAAGTGGCAAGATTTATTCTTCCAGTATCGGCGTTGTACTTGCCGATGTCCGGACGAAGCACGTCTCGGTATTTTCCCGTATCCTCGGGCCGCCCGTTCTAAAGCACGGAGATGTTGTGATATGTCGGATTGAGGAAGTCAGGGATCAGTCCACAAATGTTTTTATCGGGGCCATACGCGGCAGGGAAGGGCGGGAGCTTCCCCTCCCAAACTCAGGAACGATCCACATCTCGCATACACACACCGGTTATGTAAAAGATCTCAGCACGCAGTTCAGGCCCGGCGACATTGTCCGGGCTAAGGTCCTGAACGCGCGCAGGGAGCCTGTTCAGCTTACCACCGCGGGCGAAGATCTTGGGGTGATAGTTGCAAGATGTTCTCGGTGCAGAGGATTTCTTGAGCTCGAGGGCACAAAGTTGCGTTGCCCCAACTGTGAGAACATCGAGTTCAGGAAGCTGGCCAACGACTACCGGAAAGGGATACTTTAATGGCCAAGATAAAGCGGGTGTTCAACTTGCGGGTGCGGGACACAGCCCGGATGCTGGACTTGATGAAAAAGCTTGGCACGTTTGACATGGAGCTGGAGGCTGAATCCAGACCGGGATCGGTCAGAATAGTCGCCCACGGTACGGGTGAGGATATCAGAAGGCTGGAACTAAAAATAAGAGAAATCGTTACGCTAAAATAGCAATAAAAAAGAGGGGGAAGTTAAGGGAGATGAACCCATGGAACTGGAACTCGTGAAAAAGGAAAATGGAACTCTCCTGGTGAAAATAGTGGGAGAAAACCATACCCTTTGCAACCTCCTGCGCGAGGAGCTGAACAAGGACGAAAATGTGGTGTCCGCTGCTTACACAATAGAACATCCTTTGACCGAGTCTCCAAAATTTTATGTGGAAATAAAAAGGGGCAAGTCTCCCGAGCGCGCCTTGTCGGACGCAGCTGGCCGAATAGTAGAGCAGCTTGAGGATCTGCGCAAGCAACTCCAGAAAGTGCTTAAGAAACAGTAGCGAAAGTTTTTTGGTGCTCTAGTTGCGGGAAGTCAGGTTCTGGCAGATAAAGCCAGAGATAAGGATTTTAGGGGTGGACGATGGGCCGTTTGAGCCCAAGTCGAAGGGCGAGGTTCCACTTGTCGGCGCCGTCTTCAGGGGAGGGCGATGGCTCGAAGGGGTTCTAAGCACTCAAATCAAGCAGGATGGGACAGATGTGACCGAGCGCTTGATTGATATGGTGAACAGAAGCCGTCACCGAGGACAGCTCAGGGTCCTTATGGCGGACGGTGCGACATTCGCGGGGTTCAACGTGCTCGACGCCAAAGAGGTCTTCAGAAAAACGGGCCTGCCAGTGATAGTGATTTCGCGCGAACTCCCAAACATGACGAACATTCGCAAAGCGCTCAAGCACCTGCCGGGATGGCGCGAGAGGTGGAAGACACTTAGGGGGCTCGGCAAAATTTATCCGGTGAGGACCAAAAGTCGTGGGAAGCCTATTTACATGCAACTCGTAGGGATCAAACGCGCGGACGCCGAGAGCGTGGTCAGGATGAGTTCGACTCGCAGCCTCGTCCCTGAGCCTTTGAGAGTCGCGCACTTGATCGCCACCGCAATCGTGCGAGGAGAGAGTTATGGCAAGGCCTAAACGCAGATCAAAAATCTGGCGTTGGGCATCGAAGACAAAAAAGCCTATGCTCAGATTTTTAGGGCATACAATAGTGAGGGATATACTCGTGTTCCTCCTGCTCTTAGGCATTTTCTACTTTACATTTATAGGTAGTCTAACGCTGATTTTTCGGACAGATTCCTTTTGGATGGTCGTGACCTCCGGAAGCATGAAACATGATGGGGGGGGATGGCGTGATTACTATACTGCTCGAGGGGAGAACTCATACAGATTTCCCATTCAGGGAGGATTCGAACGCGGAGACCTGCTCATCATCCAAGGGGTAAACTCAGTCTCCGAGATATCGGTCGGCGATGTTTTGATAATTGATAGGGGCCCAAATGTTACACCGCTTACGCACCGCGTTGTTGAAATATGGGGGGAAAATGGGGAAGTGAGGTTAAAGACGAAGGGTGATGCCAATTTACAGTCATATGACTATTTTTATGAAGTAAATGGAAGAGTTTCGGGAGACTATCCGATTAGCCCAAACCAGATACTTGCTAAGGTGGTTTTCGTGATACCAAAATTAGGTTATATTCCGCTCTGGTTCCAGGGGAAGTGATATGATCAGACGAAACCCTATGTTGGCAACTGATGTGATTATCCGGTACAAAGGAGGGGTGGTATTAGTCAGGCGCAAAAATGGGCCCTACCGGGGGAAGTGGGCGCTGCCAGGTGGTTTCGTGCGCTACGGTGAAAGAGTTGAGCTTGCAGCGGTGCGTGAGGCCAGAGAGGAAACAGGCCTAAAGATTAAATTACGAGATTTACTCGGCGTTTATTCTGACCCAAGCGCGACCCCCGAGGACATGTCGTTAGCGTATGTTTTTTGGCGCAGCGGGTCTGTGGAAAAATGAAAGCCGCAAGCGACGCTGACAAAGTCAAAATTTTCAAAAGAATTCCTGGGGGGGAACTGGCGTTTGATCATGCAGATATTTTAAAGGATGCGGGTTTGAAGTGAGCACATGCAATTCTGCCCAAAATGTGGTAAGCTGATGCTGCCCAAGAAGACCGAGGATGGCGTGGTAATCGTGTGCAATTCATGTGGTTATACTGAAAAAGGAGAAAAACTGGAGGATTACAGGGTTGTCAAGAAGGCCGGGCATGAAGAGAACATAACTGTTGTGGATGAAAAAACAGAACCGACCCTCCCGACCACGCGGGCTCGCTGTCCGAGCTGCGGTCACGATGTCGCGTACTGGTGGTTGCGGCAAACGCGGGCTGGTGACGAACCATCGACACGCTTTTACCGTTGCGTGAAGTGTGGGAAGGTATGGAGGGAATACACCTAGGTGGTTTCGCGGTGGAGGAAATCCGAACTCGAATAGGATCGGCTCGCCCCAGAAAGATTTCTGAAATAAAAATTGGCGACGAGCGCGTGAGGGTGGTGGGTTTAGTGGTGGATAAAAAGGAGACGGAGTTCACGCTGGACGACGGTTCCGGGCACCTGACAGTTATTTTCGACGATCCAGCTGTAGTGGAAGGCATCGAGGTAGGCTCGAAAGTTAGGATATTTGGGATGCCGTTAAGTGTCTCAGGAACGAACGAGCTACACGCCGAGATTGTACAAAAGGTTGATGGGCTGGACTTTGGACTATATAGGGAAGTCAGAAACGAGGTTGAAAAATTAGAGCGCGAGCTCGCTGGAGGGTAGGTTATGGTCAGCGTCAGGATGGCGGAGTCTAAAGTCTTGAAGACATGCATTGGGATGATGGTCAACCTCATCGAAGAGGCGGCTTTCAAATTCACTCCTGAGGGAATCAAGATGAAAGCGATGGATCCTTCACATATCGCGCTCGTGGACTTCGAGCTGCCCGTGGCTGCTTTCGTGGAGTACAACATCGAGCAGCCAACAGTTTTGGGGATCAACCTTCTCGAGATGAACAAGATAATGTCAAGGGGCAAGGCCGAGGACGAGCTTATTCTCGAATTTGATGAGAAACAAAATCGGATGAGTCTCACGTTCAAGGGTGTTTCAACGCGGCGGCTGAGCCTCCCGCTCATCGATGTTCGCGAGGCTGAATTGCCTGAGCCGAAGCTCCAGTTCACTGCGACAGCGGAAGTCTTAGCCGGCGTGATCCAAGACGGTCTAAAAGATGCTGAAATAGTTGGTGACAACGTGAGGTTTGAAATAAGCGATAACGAGTTGGTCATCTCAGCTGAAAGCGACAGGGGCACCACTGAGCTCAAACTCGGCAAAGGCGACAAGGGACTAGTGAAGCTCAACGTAAAGCAGCCGGCCCGGGCGATGTTCAATATAAAGTACCTTGGCGACATTACGAAGGCTGCAAGCTCGACCGACGTTATAACGATCAACCTCGGCATGGACCTCCCAATCCAGCTAGACTTCTCGGTCGCCGAAGGCAAGGGAAAGCTGCGATTTCTGCTGGCCCCGAGAATCGAAGCAGAGTAACTCTTTGACCACAGAGAAAACAAATAAATGCGAAGCAACTAAACTTACTTCACAAACTGGTTAGTGGTGGCTGGGCTTGTTTGCTTCGGAATATTTGGCGGTGTTGGACCCATTCGCGGAAGAGGCGAAAAAAATCGTTGAAGCATCACCTCCCGTCGATGCCATGCCGCAAGAGATCATCGAGCGGGCGACAAATCGGGTGAAATGGTCGAACAAGGAGATGGTGGTTGAGCCAAATGCCGAGAGCATTCGAGCCGAAATACTTTCGTTTTATCTAATGTGCCAGGGAGTGGCGTCTGTTTCATACCCGTATTCGCGCGAGGTCCGTATGATAAGCGATTCCACTCGAAACACGATAAGGTACCGGATGTACGATCTTTTCAAGCGGGGGCAAGAAGAACTCTGCATGAAAGCGGTCCGGCGTTCCATAAAGCTTGTGGAGCTGGATGGCGAAAACGAAGCGACGCTCGGCGAGGTTGAAATCCCGCGTGGGGACTTCTGTAAGCTGCGCGATCAAGAGCTGGAGAAGGATGGGATAGACGTCGTGGATGACCGCGTCCTCCACCAGTACCTGCCGAGGTATGCAGTCCGATGGGTGGATCTGGCCCCATTACTAAGGCATAGGCGGGTAGAACTCACGAAGTTATATTTAGTGAAAGGGTGGGCCGTGCTCACGCTACAGGACCTCTGGAACTTTTACGCAAATATCGTCAGCGTGAGGACTGAAGAATACATCCAATCGGTCAATGAACGTATATCAGAATCTGGAGTACCATCAAACGTGCTCGCGAGAGTCGGCGAACGGATTTCGGCACTTTTGCCCAAGGAACCTGAGTTCATGGAAAGATTTGCGCGATTGCCTTCCAGAAGGCTCCGTCCAGAGTTTTTCCCGCCGTGCGTGAACAGAGCGCTAGGTGGAACTAGTGCAGGACTGAGGAACTACGCGATAACGATGATGCTGACCCCATTTTTGTCCTACGCGAGGATAGCGCCATCTGGAAGGGTCGCCACGCGGATGGCGGACTTCGTAAATGATGTCTCCGTGGTCCGTGATGAGATCGCCCCTCTGATCTTTGAAGCGGCCGAGCATTGCAACCCGCCGCTCTTTAAGGACCAACCCCAAGAGAAAGCCAGCATTTTTTATCACATGGGGTTTGGCATGACTACCGAACCTAGGCTTGGGGACTCCGGGAAATCGAAGTGGTATAGGATGCCGAACTGCACGAAAATTCAGATGTCCGCCGCGCCGCTTTGCAACCCTGACGAATTTTGCCGCAAGATAAAAAATCCACTCACGTATTATTTCAGAAAAATGTCGGAACATGTGAAAGCGGGCGCAGGTGAGTAGAATGGAAATGCGCAAAGCGACACCCGAGGAACGAAAACTGTTTTACAAGGAAGAATGGAACAAACGCGAAATTCCCGACTTCATACTCCATACCCTGTCCCTGAGGGAATTTGGTTTTGACTTGGATGGGACTGGCCCTAGCCACCGGTACAACCAATTCATAACGGTTGAGCAGCTGGGGGATTTCTTGCGGGACCGCGCGCCTTATTCAGCTTTTGCGAGCGTCGCCCTGTATGAACGACCATCGGCGCGGGAGGGGTGGCTGAAATCTGAACTCGCCCTAGACATAGACGCCAAGGACCTACCATTCAAAACATGCGGATGCTCAGAGGGAAACGTTTGCGAGCGGTGTATCGACGAGGCTCGCAGGATAGCTATGGAGTTCGCCGAAACCCTGGCTGGAGACCTAGACCTGCGGAATATCCACTTCGTGTATTCCGGTCGAGGTTTTCACATCCGAGTAACTGACGAGGCTGTGATGGGGCTCGAACAAAACGAGCGGGGGCAAATCGTCGAGTATCTAACTGGGGGCTTGATACCAACGGATATCACGATGGCGCTGGGATATTCGAAAGTCTTCCGCGAGCGCGTTGCGAGAACCTTCAGCGCACTAGACGAAGAAAAACTTCTAAAGGTAAGAGGAATGCGAAAACCACTCGTTCAAAGATTGATGATGGAGAAAGAACGCGCACTCGGGGCAATACGTAAGGGAATACTTGATGAACTTTATAGTTTTAAGGGAATGGGAGAAAAAACTTTTCGGCAGCTCTTAGAGTTTCTGGCCAGAACAAATTTGGGATTTACGGACGGAAAAGTCACGATCGACACTAAACGCATCCTTCGTCTGCCTTCTAGTTTACACTCTGGTGTCTGTATGAAATGTACGTTAGTGCGGGATATTAAAAAATTTAGATTGGACGACGCAATCCCCAAATTTGTGAGGGAGGCCGAAGGGAAATGACAGATTTTTCGCTTGATGAATTAGTAAAAAAACATAAAGATGAAAAAACCTCGCGAGATTTAGTTGAACTTCCTGAGGACTTTTATCAAAGCATTGCCAAATATATTTCACAATTAACTTTTGAACTGAAGCATGGCGATGCACTCAGACAAGAGCTACTTCAAGAAGAGCTTCGAAATGTCGTGCAGATGGTTCAAGAGATTCACCTTGCTCGTGTGTTCAAAGCCATAGACAAAATAACTCGGGGGGATCTACCGGCCCAGTTGATTGAACGCGAGCGTTACGCGTTCAGCGAGATAAGGCAGAGTTTGGAAAAACTCCATGCAGATCTCGTTTACCCTGCAATAGCCGGGAAAGTGGCGGTGCCTGCACCTCTTGACTTAACAAACGTCCTACTGATGATGCTGACCGATTTCCCCGAAAAGATAATTGGCGTCGACATGCGGAATTACGGCCCATTCGCCAAGGGAGAGATCGCAAGCCTTCCAGCGCAGAACGCCGAGATAATGACTAGACACGGCATCGCGAGAAAGATGGCGGTCAAACTATAGTGGCGATATCTTTTTGAGATAGAGCACGGAAGTTTGCGGGGGAACTCTATGCTGATACCTAAGAAAATTCGAACTTATTGCCCCTCTTGCAGGAAGCACACGGAGCACAGCGTTTCCCAGCTGAAGAAGCGCCCCCCGCGTAAGCTCAGCTGGGGTCAGCGCCAGTTCGCTCGCGTCACATCTGGCTATGGCAGCCAGCCGAGATCCGAACAAAAAACGTTTTCGAAGACAACGAAAAAAGTGGTCCTCATGCTAAAATGTGGTAAGTGCGGAAAGTCTCATCCTCATCGTGGCTTCAGGAGCAAAGGCGTGAAGTTTGGGGAGTGATGAGATGCACGGAAAGAAGCCCTCCGAATTCTTGAGGGTTAAGTGCACCGATTGTGGCAACGAGCAGCTGGTATACAGTCACGCGAGTACGGTCGTAAAGTGCCAGGTATGTAGCAAGACACTTGCCGTGCCGCGTGGGGGGAAGGCTGAGGTAAAAGCGACTGTTCTCGGTACGGTAAAATAGGGGGAGTTAATTTGGTCAGACGCCAATCTGAATGGCCGTCGGTTGATGAAATTGTAATGTGTACAGCGAAGAAAGTTTTTCCGCAAGGCGCTTTTGCAACGCTCGATGAGTACAAGGACAAGGAAGGAATGATCCATATATCTGAGGTTGCGTCAGGTTGGATCAAAAATATCCGAAACTATGTCCGAGAAAACCAAAAAGTGGTTTGCAGGGTCTTACATGTAGACCCCGAACGGAAACATGTAGATCTCTCAATCAGAAGGATAAAGGACAGCGAACGCAGGTGGAAAGCTCAGCGGATCAAACTGGAGCAGAGAGCTGAGAAACTGCTGGAAATTGCAGCGAACAAACTTGGAAAAAACCTTGACCAAGCATACGAAGAAGTTGGGTTCGCCTTACAGGATAAATTTGGGGATATTTACTCAGCTTTTGAATCCGCAGCCAAAAGCAAAGAAAGTATAGCGGATGTCGTGGATGAACGCTGGGCGGAGGTGCTCAGCGAAGTTGCTGCATCAACCGTTCAACCGCCATCCTACAAAGTGACAGGATACTTGCGCCTGAGCTGCACCCTCCCAAATGGTGTTGAAATTATAAAAT
>Ga0315282_10016140_pt1 | contig 10945 bp, 10 predicted proteins | sample YL17G07_20_MG_FD_203693 | JGI IMG/M metagenome (GOLD analysis project Ga0315282, IMG submission 203693) | Sediment microbial communities from Yellowstone Lake, YNP, Wyoming, USA - YL17G07_20 | ecosystem: Environmental > Aquatic > Freshwater > Lake > Sediment | place: USA: Wyoming | collected...
TTTCTCATGGACTGAGGTTGGTTGAGGAGGGGGCAGATATTATAGATATTGGAGGGGAGTCGACCAAACCAGGCTCGAAACCTTTCGAATTAGAAGAGGAACTTCGCCGGGTCATTCCTGTCATCAAATCAATTTCCGCCGAAGTGGATGTGCCCATTTCGATAGATACCTATAAATCGACTGTGGCGCAGAAAGCGATTGAGGCAGGAGCTGAAATAATAAATGATATCAGTGGGTTGAATTTTGATCCCAGCCTGGCGAAAGTAGCTTCAAAAGAGGATACTCCCCTTGTCCTCATGCATATCCGTGGAACGCCCGAAACAATGCAAAAGAATGTCCATTACGATTCCCTTTTTTCTGAAATACTCCAGTACTTAAAGGATTCCATTCAGAGGGCAGAATCTGCCGGGTTGGACCCCCGGCAGATCATCGTCGACCCTGGAATCGGCTTCGGGAAAACCGTCGAGGATAATCTTTTGATCATTAAGAATCTGCATGAGTTTCGAATACTTGGAAAGCCAATCCTACTTGGAACATCGCGCAAGAGTTTCATCGGGAAAATTCTGAATGCGGAGGTCGGAGAGCGATTGGAAGGGACGCTATCAAGTATTACTGTCGGCGTTCTCAACGGAGCCAATATCATCCGTTGTCACGATGCGCTCCAGGCAAAAAGGGCCATTGCTGTGGCTGACGCCATTCGTCTGGCGGGGAGTTAAAATTCGGAGTTAAGAGAAGAAAGGCCGCTGAACTTGATTTTTCCCTTAGAATTATGATAACGATGACTAACCTAATCCTTCCCAATCCCTCTTTAGAGAAGCCTGCCTGCCCCGCCCTCAGTCGGGACCGGGACCGGTAGGCAGGGGGGAGAAGGGAGATTTTCACAGGTGGGGGGTGAAACAGAATGACACGCAGACTATTTGGAACGGATGGAATCAGAGGGGTGGCCAACGCAGACCCCATGACTGGAGAAATGGCCATGCAGTTGGGGAGGGCCATTGCCCATATCTTTAAGGACGTAAAGGGAAGACATCGGATTGTGGTGGGAAAAGATACCCGGCTTTCGGGATATATGCTGGAAACCGCGTTAGCCTCCGGCGTCTGTTCCATGGGAGCGGATGTCATGTTGGTGGGCCCTTTACCCACTCCCGGCATCGCTTTCATCACCACCAGCATGAGGGCCAATGCGGGTGTCGTGATTTCGGCTTCTCACAACCCTTACTATGATAATGGGATCAAAATATTTTCTCAGGATGGCTTTAAACTTCCGGACGAAATCGAACACCGGATCGAAGAATTGATCCTTTCGAATCATCTCCATTCCCTCCGTCCCACAGCGAAAGCAGTTGGAAAGGCCCATCGCATCGACGATGCCGTCGGGAGGTACGTGGTCTTTCTCAAAAATACTTTTCCCAACCACTTAATGCTGGATGGGCTTCGGATCGCCCTGGATTGTGCCAATGGGGCCGCCTATCGAGTAGCTCCAACAGTGTTCGAGGAATTGGGAGCTGAAGTGATCACGATCGGGGCGGAACCCGATGGGGAAAATATTAATGAAAAGTGCGGCTCCCTTCACCCAGAAGTCGTCAGTCGCCTTGTTCTCGAGAAAGGCGCGGATATCGGAATAGCCCTGGATGGGGATGGGGACCGGATTATTTTTGTCGATCGGAAAGGGAAACAGGTAGATGGAGATTATATTCTGGCAATCTGCGCCCTTCAACTGTTATCAGAAAACAGGCTGAAAAAGGGGACACTGGTCACCACGGTGATGAGCAATATGGGCCTCGACAAGGCGGTACAGAATGCAGGGGGAAAAGTCGTCAGAACTCAGGTAGGGGATCGTTATGTGGTCGAGGAAATGGTCCGAGGAGATTTCAACCTCGGGGGAGAGCAATCGGGCCATACGATCTTCTTAGACTACAATACGACTTGCGATGGTGTCCTCACGGCCCTACAAGTCCTCGCGATTATGAAACAGAAAGAGCGCCCCTTAGACGAACTGGCCAAAGTGATGGAGCCTCTTCCTCAGGTTCTCTATAATGTGAAAGTCAAGGAGAAGAGAAACCTCTCTGATTTCGAGGAAATCGAAAGAAAGATCAGAGAGATTGAGAAGATGTTGGGCCAATCCGGAAGAATTTTGATTCGTTACTCTGGAACAGAACCTCTTCTTCGGATTATGGTCGAGGGAGAAGATGAAACAAAGCTTCGTGGGTTTGCCGAAGACCTTGTGCAGCTGGTCAAGAAATACATCGGGCCAGATAATCGTTAAACGGGAAGCTCCTCGCCCACAGGGCGGAGCTTCCCGGATGGGAAATTTTCATTTATAGTGTGCCCCTTGACCCCGTCTGCAAGACGGGGCTCGCGGGGCACGTACCGGTCATCATCTATCATACATTGTTTAGTCGGAGACTTCTTATGCCGAGATTGGGTGTCAACATTGATCATGTCGCCACCGTCAGACAAGCCCGGGGAGTCATGTATCCGGATCCTGTCTCCGCAGCAGGAATCGTGGAATTAGCCGGAGCAGACGGAATTGTATGCCATTTGCGGGAGGACCGACGCCACATCAAAGATCGAGACCTACGAATACTCAGAGAGATGATTCAGACCCGATTGAATCTTGAAATGGCGGCTACCGAAGAGATGATCCGCATTGCCCTGGCTACCAAACCAAACATCGCCACCCTCGTTCCAGAAAAAAGGGAGGAATTGACGACAGAAGGTGGCCTCGATGTCGTCAAGTTCCTCCCTTCTCTTAAAAAAGCTATTCAACGGCTCCATAAAGGAGGTATCCAGGTCAGCCTCTTTGTCGATCCCAAAAAGGATCAAATCGAAGCCTCAGAAGATGTGGGGGCTGATGTCATCGAAATTCATACCGGTCGCTACTGTGATGCAGAGACTCCATCTCAGGAAGATGAAGAGTTGAAAAAGATTCTTGACGCAGTCGCCGAGGCCTCTCACCGCGATCTCCGGATTGCAGCAGGACACGGTTTGAATTATGTCAATGTCCGAAGGATTGCAGAAATCAAGGAAGTCGAAGAACTCAATATTGGCCACAGCATTATTGCCAGGGCGGTTCTGGTAGGTCTGGATCGAGCTGTCCGGGAGATGATTGCTCTGATTCGATAGACAATGAAAGGGGCCAAGGAGTCGAGGGTTCCAGGAGTCAAGCGAAAAGTTCCGGGACAACCCCTCGAACCCTTGAATCCTTGAACCCTTCTATTTGAAGATGATTATCGGAACGGGTATTGATATTGTGAACATTGATCGGATCGAGCGTCTGATGGCCCGCTGGGGAGATCTTTTTCTGGGTCGGGTCTTTACAAAGAAAGAGATCGCCCGGTGTCAACGCCGGGCCCGCCCGCCTGAATGTTTTGCCATTCGATTTGCGGCAAAAGAGGCGTTCCTCAAAGCCATCGGATGGGGACTTCGAAATGGCATCCAATGGACGGATATCGAAGTGGAGAACGATCCCATGGGAAAACCCATGTTCTCCTTCCATCGAAAGGCAAAGGAGGTTTACAAAACCCTCCGAATTGAAAAGGCTCTTCTCACCCTTTCCCACGACCGACCCTATGCCGTGGCCCATGTGCTATTAGAGGAACGAAATGATGAAAGTAGCGACCGCTGAAGAGATGCAAGAATTGGATCGGAAGTCCATTGAGGCCTATCGAATTCCCGGGATCGTCCTCATGGAAAATGCAGGAAGGGGAGCGGCAGAAGTGATCTCCGATACTTTCCCCGATATTCGCAACAAGAAGATAGCGATCATTGCAGGGAAAGGAAACAACGGAGGAGATGGGTTTGTGATCGCTCGATATCTTCTGAATCAAGGGACTTCCGTGAGAGTCTACCTCCTTACCGACCCGAAGGGTCTCCGAGGCGATGCGGAAACTAATTTTAACATCTTCCATCGCATGAAGGGGGAAGTCATATCTGTTCCCTCTTCTAAAGATTACATCAAAGTGAAAAGGGACATAGAAAAGTTTGATATCTTGATGGATGGGATTTTTGGTACAGGGCTCGATGCGGAGGTCAGAGGTTATTACAGAGAAGTGATCGATCATCTGAATACGATCCAAAGGCCGATGGTGGCCATTGATATCCCCTCCGGGCTAGACGCCGACACAGGCAAACCTCTTGGCACGGCGATCCGGGCCTCTCTCACCATCACTTTTGGTTTGCCCAAAATAGGCCATCTCATACCGCCAGGAATCGACTATGTGGGAAAGGTGAAGGTCATCGATATCGGTATCCCCAGGAGATTGGTCGAGGAGGAAAGAATTCCGACCTACCTCTTGGAGAAAGAAGATATCCAAAGATGGTTGTCTATCCCCCGGAATCCAAATACCCACAAGGGAGACTACGGACACTTGTTGGTGATTGCGGGATCGGTTGGCAAGACAGGAGCCGCAGCCATGGCCTGTCAGGCTGCTCTCAGAATGGGGGCAGGCCTGGTCACCCTTGCCGTACCCAAAAGCCTCAATGCCATCATGGAGATGAAATTGACAGAGGTCATGACAGAGCCTCTTCCGGAAACCGCCAAACAAACTCTTAGCCTCCGTGCCTTCGGCACCCTCGTCCGTCTTTGCGAAAACAAAAAGGCGGTGATCATCGGTCCTGGCCTGGGAACGTTTAAAGAGACCCAGTCGCTCGTCCTCAAACTGATCAGGACATTGGATCTCCCGATCATCTTGGATGCCGATGGGCTGACCGCTTTGGCAACACAGCCTAAAACCCTTCCCATTAAGAATGGCTCGTTCATACTCACCCCCCATCCAGGAGAGATGGCAAGACTGATTCGATCCCAGATTAAAGAAGTCCTGGAAGATCCGGTTGGGCTTAGCAGAAATTTCTCACAGTCCCAGCATGTTTATCTCGTCCTCAAAGGGCATCCCACCCTGATCACCACCCCCAAAGGAGAGGTCTTTATCAACCCAACGGGTAATCCAGGAATGGCCTCGGGAGGGACGGGGGATGTGCTCGCAGGAATGATCGGTGGATTGGTCTGCCAGGGATTTGACATTCTCCCCTCTCTTCAAATGGCCGTCTATGTCCATGGAATGGCCGGTGATGAGGTGGCTCAGGAGATAGGTGAGAAATCCTTAATTGCAACGGACATCATTGAAAAAATTCCCAACCTTCTTAACAGAGGGATCTGATACTTCGACGGCGCCAAACCCTGTCCTCTCATCGGGGGCCCAAATGCGCTGCTTCCTTCGGCAAACCTCTCGGCCCTGAGCTCGAGGCCGAAGGGCTCAGGGCCCTGAGTCTATCCAAGGGCCGGATCGACCCCAGCCTGCGGGCGGGCTGAGCGATTCGACTGAGCCCGTCGAAAGCCTCCGGGTCGAGCGACTCGTCGAAGGGTTGATTTTTTCCTCCTTCTTCTTTTAAGATAGATTACATTGAGTGTTATGAGTCATTGATGCGCCGGTCTCCCTTCTTCCCCGCGGCAGGAGAGGGAGGGCTGAAGTGGAAGGATAAGCAGAAGCGGGAGTGCATTCGCCTTGTTACGGAAGGTTCAATCGAAGAGAACCCTGGATCAATTCGAAGATCGAGAGAAACGGTGGAATGTTTTTAGCAAGGATCAGCGGAACGAAAGGAGAGACAGGATGTATTTCGAGATGAAGGTGAAGTTCTTGACGTTCGATTCCACGTCAAACGGATTTGTCGTTCTCCTGATGGATTTATCGAATAAGACAGGGCTTCCTATTTGGATTGGTCCTTTCGAGGCCAATGCCATTGCGATGAAGCTGAAAAAGATGGGTTCCCATCGGCCATCGACCCATGATTTGATCAATAGCATTTTAAAGACCCTTCAATCCCAGGTGGTGAAAATCGTGGTCAATGACCTGAAGGAAAATACCTACTACGCCTTGATCTACCTCAACCGAGGAGGGGAGGAGATCATTATCGACTCCCGTCCCAGCGATGCCATGGCCATCGCTCTGGCTGTGGACGCCCCAATCTTTGTGTCCGAACAAGTCATCGAAAAAGCCCGAACGATCGATATGGAAAAAGAAGGAGATCAGCTCAAGGAATGGCTGGAAAGCCTCAATCCCGACGACTTTAAATTTAAGGCCTAATACGTGGCATATTGCAAATCGTAGGGGACGCATATATGCGTCCCCTACAAAATCTAAAATTTGAAATAGAAAGTGGTTATTCAGACCAAGAGCGCATCCGAGACAATTCAAATTGGAAGAAGCATCGGAGGCCGTCTTCTGCCGGGAGACGTCGTGGCCCTGGTGGGTGAATTAGGGGCGGGAAAAACCCAATTTATCAAAGGACTCGCCGCAGGAGCGGGAATTGGGAATCCGACTTATATCTCAAGCCCTTCTTTTACCTTGATTAACGAATACCCGGGCAAGGTGACCTTTTACCATATCGACCTTTTTCGCCTGGGCAAAGAGGAGGAAGCTGAAGAATTGGGCCTGGAGGATTATTTCCAGGGCAAGGGGATCACGGCAATCGAATGGGCGGATAAAATTCCCTCTCTCCTGCCGAAGGAGCTTCTGCTAATCCGTATTGCCTATACAGGAAGGAATACACGGTCTTTGGAAATCTCGGGGAAAGGAGATCGGTACCATAAGCTAGTGGAAGAACTTTCTAAGTGAGACCCCCCCTCACCCTTCCCCTCTCCCCTTAGGGGAGAGGGGAAGGGTGAGGGGTAATCAATCTGCAATCTTAAATGGGGGTTAATAGATGGCACGGGTGGTTCAAAAATATGGCGGCACCTCTGTCGGGGATGTTGAGCGAATCAGAAATGTCGCCAGGAGAGTCGTCAACACCAGAAACCAGGGTCATGAGGTGGTGGTCGTCGTCTCTGCGATGGCTGGAGAAACAGATAAACTCATCCGTTTGGCTCAACAGGTCACACCCACCCCTGACGAAAGGGAAATGGACGTGCTCATCTCAACAGGAGAACAGGTCTCCATCGCTTTGCTTGCCATCGCTCTAAAGGACATGGGAACGGGGGCAAAATCCTATTTGGGATTCCAGATTAAGATCGCCACGGACAGCGCTTTTGGCAAAGCTCGTATTACGGGGATTGAATCGGAGAAGATGCTAAACGATTTAAAGAACGGGCGCGTCGTGGTGGTAGCAGGGTTCCAGGGGGTGGATGAATCAGACAATATCACGACCCTTGGTCGGGGAGGATCTGACACCACGGCCGTCGCAATCGCAGCCGCCCTGAAAGCAGATGTCTGTGAAATCTATACCGATGTCGACGGGGTCTATACGACCGATCCCAATGTCTGCTCCAAGGCAAGGAAGTTATCCAAGATTTCCTACGACGAGATGCTGGAGATGGCTAGCCTCGGGGCGAAGGTGTTGCAGATCCGTTCTGTAGAGTTTGCCAAAAAATACGATGTCCCGATTCATGTCAGATCATCTTTTAACGATAATCCTGGTACAATCGTCTGCAAGGAGGACAAAGAGATGGAAAGGGTTGTGGTTTCCGGCGTGACTTACAATAAAAATGAAGCAAGGATAGAAATCATGCGTGTTCCCGACGTCCCCGGGATGGCTGCAAAACTCTTTAAGCCCATTGCCGACGCGAATATCGTCGTAGACATGATCATTCAAACCTCCAGCACCGAGAAAGGCTGCGCCGATATAGCGTTCACCGTCCCCAAATCCGATTTTGCGAAGACCCTCCAGATCATCAAAAACACTGTTAAGGAGTTGGGTGGGAAAGAGGTCAAATCCAATGAAGATATTGCAAAGGTATCCATTGTGGGGGTAGGAATGAGGAGCCATTCCAATGTGGCCACCCAAATGTTCTCTGCCCTGGCCAAGGAGGGAATTAATATTCAAATGATTTCCACTTCGGAGATAAAAATCTCCTGCATCATTGATTCCAAGTATACAGAATTGGCAGTCCGGGCCCTCCACGATGCTTTTGAACTGGATAAATCTGTCATTACAGAGGAACCATGAACTTAGAATGATGAACAAGGGTATTGGTTCGTGGTTTAAAGCCCATCGTACATCGTCTATCCTACATCGTTTATCGTACATTGTTCGTCGTTGAATTAAGGAGATTTTATTTTGATTTATTCCGATTCTATAAAACTCTACGACACCACACTTCGCGATGGGTCCCAGGCAGAAGACATTTCTTTTTCTGTTGAAGACAAAGTTCGAATCGCACAGAAGCTGGACGAATTGGGCATCCACTACATCGAAGGGGGATGGCCTGGTTCCAATCCAAAGGACCTCCAGTTTTTTCAAGAGATCAAATCGGTTTCCCTCTCTCGGGCGAAGATTGCCGCCTTCGGAAGCACCTGCCGAGCAGGAACCCTTCCGAAAAATGATACGAACATCCGGGCTCTGATCGATGCCGGCACGAAGGTGGTGACCATCGTGGGGAAGTCCTGGGATATTCATCCCCTTGAGGCGCTCCATATTACTCTCGACCAGAATCTCGAGATGATCTATAGCTCAATTCAGTTCCTCAAGGATCGGGTCGAGGAAGTTATTTTTGATGCTGAGCATTTCTTCGACGGGTTTAAAAACAATCCCCGGTACGGCCTCTCCACGCTGAAGGCAGCCCAGGAAGCCAAGGCTGATTGGATCGTCTTATGCGATACGAATGGGGGGATGTTCCCCACCGAGATCCAATCCATCATCGAAGAGGTAAAAAAGAAAATCGCTGTTCCCCTGGGCATTCATGTCCATAATGATACCGAGATGGCGGTAGCCAACACGATCCTGGCGGTCAACGAAGGTGTCAGGATGGTCCATGGCACGATTAACGGTTACGGGGAACGATGCGGGAATGCCAACCTCTGTTCCGTCATCCCCAATCTCAAGTTGAAAATGGGAATGGATTGTATCACAGATGACCAGTTGAAAAAGATCACCGAGGTCTCTCGCTTCGTCTCAGAGCTGGCCAACCTGCCTCATAACAAATATCTTCCTTATGTAGGTGAGAGCGCCTTTGCCCACAAGGGGGGGGTGCATGTTAGCGCGATCCGCAAGAGTGATGCCACTTACGAACACATCCCCCCTGAGCGGGTCGGAAATCATCAGAGGGTTCTTATCTCCGACCTCTCCGGCGAATCGAATATTCTTTACAAAGCGGCTGAGTTGAAGATTGATTTGGAGAGCAAAGATCCAAAAGTAAGAAAGATCCTCGACGACTTGAAACACCTGGAAAATGAAGGGTTCCAGTTTGAAGGAGCCGAAGGCTCTTTTGAGATTCTTGTCAAAAAGGCTCTCGGGCAGCATAGAAAGTTTTTTCAACTGATGGGATTCCGTGTCATTGTGGAAAAGAAGACCGAGGAAGAAGCCCCCCTTTCAGAAGCAACCATCATGGTTCGTGTAGAGGATCAAGTGGAGCATACGGCAGCCGTTGGAAATGGTCCGGTAAACGCTTTGGATAATGCTTTACGAAAGGCACTGGAAAAATTCTATCCTGAATTGAAAGAAGTCAAACTGCTCGACTACAAAGTCAGGATCCTTTCTACCAAGGATGGAACCGGAGCCCGAACGAGGGTTTTGATCGAATCGTGGGATGGGCGATCGAAGTGGGGGACAGTTGGAGTTTCCGAAAACATCATTCAGGCAAGCTGGCAAGCCCTTGTCGATTCCATCGACTACAAGCTCCTGCAAGAAGAAAAATAGGGACACATCCCATTTTGATGTGAGAATTTTATCAGAATCTGAGTGATATTGAAATTAGGTTTGGTTCAATCATACACTAAATGCTCAAAAGAGACCTTGATGATGGAGAAATCTCAAAGACAAAAGAAATCTTGAGAAAAAAATGGGATGTGTCCCCATTTTTTTCTCTCCACCAACAGTGGGTCCTTTATGTCATCACCCTTCTCCTCCTCGGTAGTCTCTGCTTCAGTTTTTTTTATCACCCCCCCTCCCCTTCCTCACAAGAATTGGTAAAAGAGGTCGTCATTGAAGTCTCAGGAGAGGTTCAAAGTCCTGGGGTCTATCTTTTTCAATATTCACCCACTTTAAGAGAGGCCGTTGAACGGGCAGGAGGTCTGAAGGAAACCGTCCAATTCGATGGCACCTCATCTTCCGAGACATTGGAAACAGGAACTCTCCTCACCGTTGCACGAGAACCCTGTCAAATCCCTTCTTTTCCTCCCCCATCGAAGGGCGAATACGGGGAGACTAAGCGAGAAGAGATAAAGATAAGAATCAGCAGGATGGCTGCCGATAAATGTCTCGTCTTTGCCATCCCGCTCGACCTCAATCAAGTATCGATGGAGGACCTTTGTTTGATTTCAGGGATCGGCGAATCCTTGGCCCGGGAGATGATAACCTATCGGAAAAGGAGGAGAGGTTTTCGATCTGTTGAGGATTTAAAAAACGTGAGGGGTATCGGGAAAAAGAAATACCAGAATCTTAAAGGTTTTTTTACTACCAGATAACTTTTTCAAATCCTTCTTTAAAAAGATTTAGAAACCGCTCACCTGGTAAAGTCGATGGGCTGGGAGCAAGCATCCCCGCCCGCGTTGTAATCGTATACCATACGGGCACCGTAGTCTGCACCTGTAGTCATAGTTCCCAATAGCACCAGGAGAAGCAGAAGAAATAGCGACCTGGCCGTTTTAGGGAATGGCCGTGCGATCAAAGCCCATAGGGTCAAGGCAACGCTCAATCCTAACGTGATAAGCATGAATTTCTCGTGCGTATCTAAGAGATGCTCCCGCACCGACCGCGAAACCATCACTCCTTCCTCCCCGTAGAGACCGGTTCCCACTGCAGCCCCCACAGCAAGGGTGCCGAGGATGAGTAACAGGAATGCTGTCGTTGCAAAAGTTTCGTTTCGCAAAACCCAGGACAGAAAGTAAAAGAGTGCAGCACCCACTAAAAATGCGATTGGGAAATGAACCACCAATGGATGGATGTTTTGAAGGTGCTGCACCCCCGGGAGAAGGTTTTCTAACATAGGCTTCACTTGATGGAATCAACAGTC
>Ga0315282_10016141_pt1 | contig 10944 bp, 12 predicted proteins | sample YL17G07_20_MG_FD_203693 | JGI IMG/M metagenome (GOLD analysis project Ga0315282, IMG submission 203693) | Sediment microbial communities from Yellowstone Lake, YNP, Wyoming, USA - YL17G07_20 | ecosystem: Environmental > Aquatic > Freshwater > Lake > Sediment | place: USA: Wyoming | collected...
AGGACAACGCTCTTCAAGGCAAACATTTTTCCTTCGATTTCAAACTCGAACACTGGCATTATGACGTTTTTAAAGCCAGCGATCATCTCCCCAAGGTCACTTTTCTCGCCAACCTCAAGGGAGATATCGACCAGCTCTCCGTGAGTCTGGAGTCCGCCGTGGCGCCGATCGTGTTCACCCGCAAGCCGTCTGAGGCCATGAAGGATCCGAAATTCCTCGCCCAGTTTCAGGGAACGTACCAGATCATGGGAATGACGCTGACCGTTTCCCTTAAGGGCAGCACTCTATTTGCCGATATAACGGGCCAGCCAACTGCCGAACTTGTCCCCTATAAAGGGACAGAGTTCATGTTTAAGGGGAGAGAGGGCTCAAGCGTAAAGTTTATCCTCGAGAAAGACGCCGTGACCGAGATCGTCGTGATCACGCAGGCCGGAACTGTGAGAGGCAAAAAAATCAAGTAAGCCGACGCGTTCTTGTGCCGAGGCAGCCGGCGGACTCAGTATCGTTCAAAAAGCCGGGGATAGAATTTTCGAGAATTCCGGGGACTTCACACTTGATTTTTTTGAGATGAGCGGCGATTCCCCAAATTTTTTCAGCGAGGTATGCGGATGGCCGTAAGAATCCTGAACGGCGATGAGGCCATGGCCTTCGGGGCGCAGGCCGCCGGAGTCAGCCTCGTAACAAGCTATCCTGGATCACCAAGCTCGGGAACCGTTGAAACGATCATCGGCCTGGCGGAAAAGCACGAAATTTACGTGGAATGGTCGAGCAACGAGAAAGTCGCTCTGGAAATGGGCATTGGGGCATCGATCGCAGGGCGCAGAGCCTTAGTGTGCACAAAGAGCGTCGGCTTAAACGCGATGGTCGATCCGCTCATGGCCCTCAATCTGACTCCTGTGCGCGGCGGATTAGTGCTCCTTCTCGGCGACGACCCCGGAGGATACGGATCTCAAAATGATCAGGATTCCCGTCCCCTGGCAACTTTGCTCGAAATGCCGATGATGGAGCCGGCGAGTCCGGCCGAGGGTTATGCGATGATGCGGGAGGCCTTTGATATTTCGGAGAGATTCGGGACGGCGGTGATCATCCGGGAAACTCGATCCTTTACGCAGCAAATAGAGGAATTCCCTATTTCTGACGTGAGCTATAGCGCCGCAAATCTCGGCTTCACCAGGGAACCTTGGAGGTTCGTCCCCGTCCCTTTAAATGCCGTCGAGAAACACAGGGATTTGCATGAGAGAATTGAAGCCCTGAGCGCGTGGGCCGATGGGGCAGAATTTAACCGGGTCTCAGGCGCCGGTTCAAAGGGCATCATCAGTGCCGGATTTGCGCATAAGAAACTCCTCGACGTTATCGGAGGTGAAAATGCGGCGGAAATTCGCCTGCTCAAACTGGGAGTTCTTTATCCGTTGCCGAGAAAAACCGTTGCCGAATTCCTCCGGGCTTGCCGTGAAATCCTGGTTATTGAGGAGACTGAGCCTTACCTGGAAAACCAGATCAAGGCGATTGCTCATGATCATGGATTCCCGACCAAGATCTATGGAAAACAGGGCGGCCTTCTGAGTCGCGAAGGGGAACTGTTTCGCTGGCAGGTTCAGGTCGCGCTGTCCCAATTCATACCGGGGTTTGTTCCCCAGAGGGAATACCGGAAAGAAAACGAAAGAGAAGAGAAACCCAAAAAAGAAAATTACTGCGCCAACTGCCGCTATGCTGAAATCCTCGACAAGCTTAAAGAGGCGGCAGAGAAATTAGGGCAAAAGCCGATCCTCATCGGAGATCCCGGTTGTTTGGTTACGGTGGCAGACCGCCTGGATGCCAAGTACGCTCTCGGCTCCGCGGTCGGAATTGCTGACGGGATGAGCAAGGCGGGGATAGAAGAACGCCCCATAGCCATATTCGGCGACTCATCGTTTTTCCATTCCTCTCTGCCGGCCATTTGTAATGCTGTCCACAATCAAAGCAAGATCTTGATGATCGTCCTCGACAACAAGGCCACAGCGACCTCGGGATTCCAGCCTCATCCCGGGGTGCCGAGAAACGCGTTGGGGAAAGAGGCTCCGGCCCTGGACATCGAGAGAATCGCCGGAGCCTGCGGAGTCCGGCACATTCTCACATCCGCGTTGGACGACGCTGGTTCGCCCCTCGACAAGACATTCCGGGATGCCCTGAGCCTTCAGGAGCTGGCTCTGGTTATTGTCCGATGCTGATGAGGTAAGGAGAAAGGCATGCGGCAAAAATTGAGGAACGCAATCCTTCTCATCTCCCTTCTAGCTTTTCCCTTGACACTCGATTTCTCTTCCCCTTATTTGAGCCTTCAACAAATATTGCCCAATGAGTATTGATGTCCATGCCAACGTTCTTCGCGGCGAGATGGAGGATTCGGACTTTATCCTCTGCGGCCAGTGCGTGGACAACTGCGAGCGGCGGGTGATTGCCTATTCATTCATGAAGAAAAAATAGCCCGGCTTGGGGAAGCCTTTTTTTGCCCTAGAGATCTCACTTGCTCGGGTGATTTTCCAGAAACTGCCTTTTCCTTAAGCTCAGGGCCAGTTCATGCCCATGGGCTTTTATGCTAGAATCAGGACATGAAAATCGTTCGGGAATTAATGACTCTTGAAGAACTTAAGATAATGGCGGAGCATGGGTTCGGCACCATGGTGAAGGCAGTGGTGGATGTCGAAAAAGGTATCATGGCGGTCGACGCTGAGCTCCATGCCGACGAAGAAGCGTCTCTCTTGGAAAATGGTTCCAACCAGGAAAATCTCTGGGGCATCAACATCTATCCTGAATTGCCGGAAGACGAATGGATCGAATTCGATTCCATGATCAACCTCAGGCCGAGCCGGGGGAATCGGACCCGAGGAGTGGACGACCCGGAAATTCGACAAAAAATCGTTGCCATCGTCAACAGGCTGGTGAAAAAATGAAATTGATTCATCACAAGGATCTGACTCTAGAGCGCTGGCAAAAATTTTCGTTTTGCGAGCAGCTGGCCAATATCGGGAGCGAAGTCTTCAGGGCGATAAGTTGGCGGCAAAAGAAACCGGTGTACAGTCAGCTGGCCTTCGAAAGAGCTCTGGAGCTTTTGGATTTAACGCTTGAAGCCTCGGTCAAGTCGAGGCCGAAGCTTAAAGAACTGGCCCGCCTCAGGGAAGTATTGGTTGATTATTTTTTTTCAGACAATGTCTATCGTTCCAGCGATCAAAACTGGAAGAACTATTTTGGCGCCTTCAACTATGCGTCAAATAACCGCTCGCGGAGCAGCGCCGAACAGTGAACGAGATTATTTTTGAGCCAGCTTTTTTTTGGTATACTCGATCAGCCCGCCGGCCTCGAGGATGCCGATGACCGACTCGGGAAGCGGCGGGAATTTGAAAGTCCCCTTGTTCGTGATGATCTTGCCCTCCGCAAAATCAATCTCCATCTCGTCTCCCGTTTCGACTTTGTCCACGGCTTCCGGACACTGAAGGACGGGCAGCCCCAGGTTGATGGCATTCCGAAAATAGATCCGGGCGAAGGACCTGGCCACTACGGCCTGGACTCCGGCGTATTTGAGGCAGGCCGCCGCCTGCTCCCTTGAGCTTCCGCAGCCGAAGTTTTTCCCGGCGACGATGACATCTCCCGGCTTCACTTTCTGGGCAAACTGGGGGTCGAGATCTTCGAGGGCGTGCTTGGCCATCTCCGCCGGCGGCATGAGCGTGTAGGTATATTTTCCCGGAAAAATGACGTCGGTGTTGACGTCATCCCCATACTTCCAGATTCTTCCTTTATTCATAGGTATTTCCTTGGGTCGGTGATTTTCCCTTCCAGAGATGAGGCGGCTACGGTGGCCGGCGAGGCCAGGTAAATTTCTGAATCGCGGCTCCCCATCCTCCCCTTGAAATTGCGGTTGGACGTGCTGAGGGCCACCTCTCCGGGCGCCATAATCCCCTCGTGGGCGCCCAGGCACGGCCCGCAGCCGGGGTTGAGGATCACGCAGCCCGATTCGGCGATGACCGCGAGAATTCCCTTCTTCAGAGCTTCCCGGTAAACTTCCCAGGAGGCCGGAAGGACGAGGACTCTGACTCCAGGATGGACCTTTCTTCCTTTCAGAATCCTGGCGGCGACGGCCAGGTCCTCGACCCGGCCGTTGGTGCACGTTCCGATGACGCCCTGGTTGAATTTCTTGCCTTCAACCTCAGTCACGGGCTTGACGTTATCTACGGTGTGAGGGCAGGCCAGTTGTGGCACGAGGTCGGAGATATCGTATTTCAAAATAGATCTATATTGGGCATCCGGATCGGACTTGATGACTTCGTATTCGTCCTTGGCCCTCCCTTTGAGCCACTCGAGCGTCACCTCGTCCGGCTCAAAATAGCCGTTCTTGGCGCCCATCTCGGCCGACATATTGGCCAGGACGAAACGGGAACCGAGGCTGAACTTTTTCCCCGCTTTGCCGGCGAATTCTACGGCCTTGTAATCGGCCATGTCCGCTCCGCCGTCGCCGATGATCTTCAGAATGACATCCTTGGCGTAGACTCCCCGCGGCAATTTCCCCTCGATCTCGATCCGGATTGTCTCCGGAACCCTGAGCCAGATCTCATCCGTCGCCCAGACCGAGGCCGCCTCCGTCCGACCGATGCCCGCGGCAAAAGCTCCGAAGGCTCCGTAGCTCGGCGTGTGGGAGTCGCTCCCGACGATCAATTTCCCGGGAAGAGCGAACCCGTTCTCGGTAAAAACCTGGTGGCAAATTCCCTGGTTGATATCGTAAAAATTCGGGATCTTCTGCTCGGCCACGAATTCCCGGATGATCTTGTGATTCTGGGCGTATTTTTCTTCTGAAGCCGGGACGATATGGTCGAGGACGATGACGATCTTTTCCGGCGCCCTGACATTCTTGATTCCAAGTTTCTTGAACTCCTGGATGATGGCCGAAGCGTTATCGTGGGAAAGGATATAATCCGGGGAAACGGTGACCACTTCCCCGGCCTGAACCTCTTTTCCGGCCTTGCGGCCGAGCGCTTTCTCAGAAAATGTTTTCCCCAAATTCTCCTCCTTCCCTCGCTCAATCCTTCAAGACATCGAAGTTTACGAAATCGGCATGGTTGACGATGATGGCCTCGATCGTCCGGCGAGTCCCGTCCCCCTCCTTGGAATGGGCGGCGATGATGTGGATGATCTCCTGAGGCAGCCCGAACTGATAAGCAAAGGCGGCTCCCGAGATTGGGTGGCGGAGGAGCTTTCCTTCGCGGCTCTGGACGAATTTTCCGCCTTCTTTTCTGTATTCGAACAGCTTGCCGACGTCGTGGAGAAGGGCGCCCGAAAGGAGATAGTCCTGGTTGATGGGCACTTTCCCCTCGTAGGATTCAAGGATGACTTCGCCGATCCGGAGCGAAACGAGAGTCACCGCTCGGGTATGTTCGACGATGTTGACCGGAGTCTTCTGGATCAGGAGGGTGAAGGGCATCTCCGTCAGGTCGTCGATCGTCCAGCCGCTCTTTTTTATCGCCTCGTCCCAAACCTTGACCGTCTTTTCCTGGAGCTCAGGATTCTTGATCTTCAGGAATTCGGGCATCAATTTCAGAAGCTCTTTTCTCACTTAAACCTCCCTCTCCCCCGGCCCGTCATATTCAAAGTCGGCCGGGTGGATTTTACGCATCGGCTTCATCCTGGTCTGCTCTTCATGGATGTGAGCGACCAGCCCGGGCACGCGGGCGATGATGAAAAATGCGTTCCCGATCTCGGGTGGAATCCCCAGGTCGCAGAGGAGGGCGGCGATGGCGCCGTCGACATTGATTGGGAGGGCCTTGCCCAGTTGTTCTTTAAGAGCCTCTTCGACTTGGCGGGCGATCCGGACATGCAATCCGGCCAGGCCGAGGTCTTCGGCCAGGCCGAAGAGCTTCTTTGTCCTGGGGTCCTGGGTGTGCATCCGGTGGCCGAACCCGGAAGCCCTTTTGCCGCTTTCTTTGAGCTCTTGGAGAACTTCACGGGCTGCCTCTTTTTCGGAAATTCCCTTGTCGCCCATTTTTTTGGCGATCTTCAGGAACTGGCGCATCCCTTCCTCGATCGCGCCTCCGTGAAGCCTGGAGATGGCCAGCACTCCGGCCGCGATGGCCGAATTGAGCTCAGCCCCGGTCGAAGCAACAGTTCTCGCCGCAAGAGCCGAAGGGGGGCTCGCGCCGTGATCCACCGAAGAGACGAAGATAGCATCGACGAGCCTTCCGACCTCGGGCGACGGAAACTCCCCTTTGAGCACAAGATAGATGGCCTGGGCAAAAGAGATTTTGCCCATAAGCTTGTCGATCGGATAGCCGCGCAGGCTGATCTTGTTCGGCTCGACCTTGGTTATCCCTGTCTTCCAGTGCAGGTCTTCCATGATAATGACTCCTTAGCCTTTATTATTTTTTATGATTTCGAGGGCCTTTTTGGGGATGTCGGCAATCGCGTCGACGACGTGGACGCCCGCCTCACGGAGCCTCTTGACTTTGGTTTCGTGGGACCCGCGCGTCCCTTCGACGATTGCTCCGGCATGGGAAAACCGGGTGCCTGACTTGGCCGCTTTGCCTCCAATGTAGGCGATCAGGGGCTTGGTGAATTTTCTCTGCTCGATCAAGTCGGCGACCCGTTCCTCTTGGGTGGAGCCAATCTCGCCGAACATGACGGCCAGTTCGGTCTCGGGGTCTTGCTCAAAAAGCTCGATGATTTCGGGGTGGGAGAGACCGATGACGGCGTCGCCGCCGACATGGACAATCGTCGTCTGCCCGAGTCCGGCTTCGGTCAGGTAATAGGAAATAGCCGAGGTCATCCCGCCGCTCCGAGAAGTGACGCCGATCTTCCCGGGCCGGAACCATTCGCGGGCCCGCTCGGCCCGGCCGCCGATCATGCCCAGGACCGCTTTTCCCGGGCTGACAAGTCCGAGGGTGTTCGGCCCGACAAAATTCGCTCCCTTTTCCCTAGCAAAGCGGGTGATCTCCAGGACATCGTAGATCGGGACGCGGTCCGGAACGATGACCAGCAGCTTGACGCCGGCGTCGATCGCCTCGAGGGCGGCATTCTTGACCAGGGTTGCCGGAATGAAGATGACACTGATATCAACCGGCCCGAGCGTCTCCCAGACCTCTTCGACCGAGTCAAAAACCGGGATCCCGTAAACCTCCTGGCCGGCGCGGCCGGGGGTGACCCCGGCAACGACATTAGTCCCATAATCCTTCATCAGCTGGGCGCGGACCATCCCCTCGCGTCCGGTGATCCCCTGGATAACGACTCTTGATTTCTCGTCGACTAAGATGGCCATTCTTTGCTCTCTTTCTTTATAAATAATCCTTGGGCCGGTTCAGTCCGCCCCGCCCTTCTTGACCAACTTGTCCCGGTACTCTTTCAGACCCGGAATCGGAAGATCGATCAGGATCGCTTCCTGTTCGTGGAACGTGCAAAAGATCTCGCAGGCCAGGCATTCCGTGCACTTGCCTTTTTTGGCCTCTTCCCTGGTGATCGCCAGGACCGGAAGCTTGTTCTCGAGTTTCAGAACCTTATAGGCGCACGAGGGGACGCATCCCTTGGTCTTGCAGCGGAGACATTTGCTGTGGTCGAAATAGAGCTTGCCGGTGATCGAATCAAAAGCGTAGGCGCCTGAGGGAGAGATCGGCTCTTCGATCGGACTGACCTCATGGGCGATCCCGTGGTTTTCGCCGACCAGCTCTTCCAGCCGCCGGGCGCAGAACTCGGGCGAATCGTCTCGGCCGTAACCTTCCACTTTCCCTGGGATATCTTTGAGATAAGTCCCAAGGATTTCGATCGCCTTCTCCTCATAATTGCCCCCCAGTCTGATGACCGCCGGGACCCTCAATCTTTCCTCCTGAAAAGCCTTGACCATCCCGCGAGCCGAATGGAACTGCTCCTGGCTGGCGACCCCGGAACCGGAGGCGAAATAGCCGATGATATTGGGCTGGGAGAGAATGACCTTGGCCGCGCGATAGACCTTGCTCGCCGGCGGGTTGCCGCTGGTATCGCAATAATTCGCCAGCTTGAAGCCTTTGTTCAGGACGGCGTCCATGGACATCATCGATCCGCCGCCGCCGGCACCGTGAAAGCCGATGACCCTCTCCCCCTTTGCGATCTGGTCCTGCATCTGGAAGAAGTAGAAAGTCCCGCGGTAATCCTTCTCTTCGACCTTGTAGGCGATCTTCTCAAGCTCGGAGGGCGGCCGGTTGAACTCCCGGGCCACCTCGATTCCCAACTCGGGATGGCGGAAGACCGCATAATCATCCACCGTCAGGTGACAGTCGGCTGCGTAGACTTCGCCTTCCTCGGTCAGGACGAGGGGGTTGACTTCCGCCGAGCGGGCGTCATTCGCCCGGGCGACTTTATAAAGCTTGGTCAGGACGTCGGTCATTTTCTGAGCCAGTTCTCCAGATATCCCGGCTCTGCGGACGAGATTTCGCGCCTGGAAATCGCGAAGGCCCGTCAGGATGTCGACGCAAACCTTGGAGATCTTCTCCGGATGCTGCCGGGCAATCTCTTCAACGCCGGTTCCGCCGATCGAACTGAAGATGAGAAGGGGGCATTTTTGGGCATCGTCGATGACCAGGCCGGCAAAATACTCTGACTTGATCTTGAGCCTCTCTTCGACCAGGACCAGGTCGATGAGGAAATTCTTGGCTTTCATGCCCAGGAGCTGGCGGGCCTTGTCTTCGGCCTCCTGCGGGGTCGAGGCGAACTGGATCCCGCCCAGCCCGGCCCGTCCTGTCACCCAAGCCTGGATCTTGAGGACCACCGGCTTGCCGATTTTTTCGGCCACAGCCCGCGCCTCGGCGGGTGAAAAAGCGACGGCTCCCTCAGGTGTCCGAATTCCTCCGTCGCGGAGAAGTTTTTTGCTCTGGTATTCGTAAAGTCTGGCCACGCTGCCCTCTCTTTCGTCCCTCATATTATTGGAATATGAGGGTCCAAAGTCAACTTGGCAGACTCTTTACAAAATCTTGACAAATCCTTGACAACTTTAAACCTTAAAAGAACTAAATTTAAATCGATGAACAAGCCACAGGAGGTTCAGGATGAGAAAAACAATCCATAGGTCAGAAAGGCGGGTCGCCTGGGTTTTGGTTTTAGCACTCCTTTTTATGGGTGGATTCTCACTCGCCAAGGAGCGAAAACACGGAGCCCGGCTCTTAATTCAGAAAAAAGACGGGAATCAGGTCGAGGGCGAGCTCATCGCCATAAAACGGAATTCTTTGCTGATAATGGCGGGGACGGACGTTTCACTAGATATACAGGAGATTCAGAAGATTAGGATTGTCAATAAGTCAAAACTCGGGCAAGGATTGCTCTATGGGCTCCTGATCGGAGCAGGAGGTGGCGCCTTGGGCGGACTGGCGAGCGGAGATGACGAAGGGGAATTCTTGAGCTTCACTGCTGGACAAAAGGCAGCCATTCTGGGGATTTTTTTCGGCGTCATTGGAACGGTGGTCGGCGGGACCGTGGGTGCGCTTGCGGGAGTCGATGAGACCATCGAGCTCAAAGGAACGCTAGATCCGCAGGCAAAAGCCGAAATCCTGAAAAAACTAAGACGCCTCGCCAGGATCTCGGAAAAGGGTCTATAAAAAAAGGGAGACGGAAACCTCTCCGTCTCCCTTGAATTGAGCCTGACTTGCCTTTTGTGACTCCGTTCACTCGAGCCAGACTTTGACCAGCTCGTCTTCCTCGTAAACCTCGATGAGGGCCATCGGGCCGACTTTCTTCAGCTCCGTCAACAGCTCTTCGAAATTGATGTTGCAGTGTTCGTCGTGGATCCGAAGATTCTTGTTGTCGGCACATTTGACGAAAGCCTCGACGAGCACGAGGGGCAGCGTGATTTTGACTCTGTCTTTGTTGGTCTTGGTGTCCGTGACCAGCACCTTGAACCACTTCACTTCCTTGCCAGGCTCGTAGTTGGGGTTCTCCTTGACGGCTTTCTTGATCGCCTGGAGATCATCGTCCCGGGTCCCGGCGAGGCCGAAGTTTGTCAACAGAAAGGCCAGGCTGACGATTGCCAAGACGATCAGTGCGGATTTTCTCATCTTTCTCCTCCTGAGATTTATTCAATCCAGATTTTTATGGTTTTGCCTTCGCTCGAAATGGTGATGATATTTCCTTTCGTCCTTGTGAGATCCCTCCTCAGTTTGGTTAAATCATAGCCCTTCTTGATCAAGGCTTCTCTGTTCTCCTCAACGATAGAGCTCAGCGCCAAGTCGGCCAGGGCCCAGGGGAGGTTGATCGAGACCTCTTCTCTCTTGGTTTGCTCATCATAGACCCTGATCTTCAGCACCAAGGCCTCGCTCTCAAGGCCCGCCCCCTCCACGTCCCTCAACGCGTCCGGGGCAACCCGGAGCAGGGCGATCCTGGCCCTGTCCTTGAGTTCCTGATCCTTTTCATCTTCAATGATTTGCTTGAGGACGGAGACGCTTTTTGAGGCCAGGGCCTTATCCTCCACGAAACTCAGTTTGTAAGCGGCATAATATTTAACGACTCGGTTTGAGCTATCAAGCCGTTTGACGATTTCATTGGCGTAAGTGCGTTCTCCCCGGCTGCACAGTTCAAAGGCAAGGTTGATTATCGAGGTCTCGGCTTCTTCGATCAGACTTCGGTTTCGGTCTCTGAGCTCGAGGAAACTCTGGAGGGCCTTCAGGGCTTCTTTCTCCTTGCCCTTTTGTTCGCCAAGGCACTTGGCCCGGTAGAAAACCGCCTGCGAGTAGAGGGGGCTCTGGGGATAGGCTTTGATGAATTCCTCAAGTTTTGCCTGCGCCTCTTCCCATTTTTCATCGAAAATGAGGAGTTTCGTCTCCTGAAAAGACTTGTCCTCGGCTTGAGTCTGGGCATAGCCCCCGACAAACAGAGCTGCCCAGAATATGACGGCAGCCAGGCTCATGATTTTTTTCATCTTAAACCTCACTTTTTTGGAGCTCCTTCTTGACCAGGTTGATCTTGAGCAGG
>Ga0315282_10016142_pt1 | contig 10944 bp, 6 predicted proteins | sample YL17G07_20_MG_FD_203693 | JGI IMG/M metagenome (GOLD analysis project Ga0315282, IMG submission 203693) | Sediment microbial communities from Yellowstone Lake, YNP, Wyoming, USA - YL17G07_20 | ecosystem: Environmental > Aquatic > Freshwater > Lake > Sediment | place: USA: Wyoming | collected...
GGGCACGGCGGCGCCCGCACAGGGTTCTACTTCCAGACGCCATACTTCCCTGGCGGCGGCAGCCAGGACAAGTGCAAGACCGTGGCGACCTGCTGGGATGTCATCGCCTCCCGGCATCGTCCGGCCGGTCGGGGAAGGGCAGGCGCGCCGGCGTCACCGACACGCCCGTGGTCAGGTGTATGCCGGATGTGCTGCCCGAGGGGTCGGGGAAGACCAGTTCGACAACGATGGCGCTCCAGCCCTTCGCGGGCTCGGGGATCTCGCCCACATAGACGCCCGGCTTCACGGCGTCGAGTTCGCGGGACTTCCACGTCGGGCCTATGGTGCGCAGCATGAAATCGCGGCCGGCGGCGTTGGTGGCGCTCCAGGCGAGAACGCGCGTGGGCGCGTCCTTGGTCTCGACGCGCAGTCGGCCCGGAGCCTCCTCGCGCCAGGTGAAGGCCGGCAGTGATCTGCCGGCGAGCACGGCGATGAAGAAGGACCGCAGCGATTCCGCGGCGGAGCGGTCGAGCCCGTGATCGGTGTTGGGGATGTAGCGCAGCTGCTTGGGGCCTGCCAGATCGTTCCAGTAGAAACGCCATGAATCCGGAAGGAAGAACTGGTCACCGGTGGAGTTGATGAGCAGCTTGGGCATGGTCAGGCGGTCGCGATAGGCGTACGGGTCCAGGATGGCGAGAGACGCCTTCATGGCCGGTTGGTCCATGCGCTGGACGATGTTGTTCTCGACGTAGGGCTTGACCGCGTCGGCATAGCGCCCGTAGGCGGCATGGTGGTGGCGGAAGGAAGGATCCAGGTTCAGCAGATCGATAACCATTGGGGCCACCGCCACGACCCGCTTGTCGGCAGCGGCGGCCAGCCAGGTCGTCCAGCCGCGTTTTGACGCTCCCGAGACAACGAAATGGCGGAGGGTAGCAGGATGATCGCCGCTCGCGCAGAAGGCGATCACCGCATCCATGGCCCGCACGGCGCTCTTGGCCATGGGGAGATGAACGAGCCATTCGGGATCGCCCGTGGCCAGATGGCGGTCCCAGCAGAAGGCAAGGATGTCGTCCTCGTGCCGGCTCCGCCTTTGGGGATCGCTCTTGAAGACCAGCGGCTGGTTGGGCACGTTGCGGACTCTGGCCACCACGGCCTTGGCGCTGACGGCGGTCTTGGCCAGCTCGCCGTCAGGCTTGGCGGGGGGCGGTGTGGATTCATCCCCGCCGCTTACCACCAGCAGTCCGGTGTCGTGTTCGACCTGGTTGGGGACGTACACCTCCAGCCAGTGGCGCCACACCACCCTGTCCACATCGGTGCTGCTGCGCCAGGATTGCGAGGTGAGTTGCAGCACGGCATAAACACCTTCGGGATGGCGTTCGGTGCTGACGGCGCGCCAAGTGTAGCTGGCATCCGGCTTGGCGATGTAGTCGTCGAGCTGGGCCGCGTCCGCCACGCCCAATGCGGCCAGGAGGACAAGGAGCGCGACGCTGCGGATGGCGGGATGCTCCTGCACGGGATGGGCCTCAGAATGCGGATCGCCGCCCCTTCCCGAGTGAACTCGTCGCTGACCGTTAGGCATTGCGGAACTCCCCACGCGCGACTTTAGCGCGCTGGCTGATCACGCATCGCGTGGAGCCCTTCCATGTCGGCACGGGGGCGCTCTTTGAGCAGTGCGTGGATCGGGGCGAAAGCTCGCAGGATCTTCTGGTAGTCCGCGTCGTTGGTCGTGGAGAATATGGGCTTGCCGCACTTCCCGGTGCCGCCAGCTTCCTTGGCCAACGGCGCCAACAGGAAGTTGTTCTTCTCCGGGTTCATCACCCGAGTGTAGAACTTGCGCGGGATGCCCGCCTTGTGGCATTCGGCACAACGGCGCGAGCCGACGTCGCGGAGCGTCGCGTCCAGCTCCAGCGGCATCATGCGCCGGCTGCCGAGCTGGGCCTTATGGTCGGAGGACGACGTGCCATAGTAGGGGATGTTCAGGTCCATCCAGAGATACACGCGCCGACGATCCTCGTCGGGCACGGCGACCTGCGCCTTGCCGTCCTTGTCCGGGTGCCCGCTGCGCAGGATCTCGGCCAGCTTGCTCGCCGGACTGCCCCAGCGCCGCGGCGCAATCTCCAGGACGTTGGTCTCCGCTCCGTTGATCGTCCAGATCCACTCGACGTACGGACTCATCCCGCGGACCTTGTCATACGCGGCGCCGGAAGGGCTGCCGTGGTCAATCCAGTGCTTCTCGCCCTGCGTGCCGGTGCGGCAGAGAACATCGTAGGAGACGTTGAAGAAGTCGGTCATGTCGCCGGTCAGGTCCACGTTGCCCTGCTGTTCGCGCTCGTTGTGGCACGCGATGCAGTGCCGATCAAAGACGCCCTGCACGACCTCCGGATAGCTGAACCCCTTGACGCCCCACGCCGGCTTGCGCAGTTCCTGCGGCGTGACGCCGATGGCGCGAGCCTTGTCGGCCTGCGGCGTCACTAAGTTGCGGTCCGCATGACAGCCGACACACCCTTGAGTCTCGCCGGGCATCAGATGCGTGAAGGTGCGCATGCGCTGCACGGCCCGGCCCTCGCCGTCGAGCGCCAGAAAGTAGATCGGCACTTCGGACGGCACGCGGAACACCGCGCTGCCGTCCTCGGCCACGTCGGCACAGCCCCATACCTTCTTCGGGGCGTAGGTCGCGCCGCATGAGACCAACGGGAACTGGAACCCGAACACCGCGATGTTCCGCATGCCGGGGCCGTCGGGACACTTGTTGTTCTGCGGCGTGTGTGTGCTCTTTTCCATCTCCTGCACCACAACGATCTGCTTGATCTCGCCCCGTTTGACGTGCGGCCCCAGCCCGTTGCAGACGTCCTGCACAAAGACGGTCGCCCAATCGCCTGACACGCTGCCGTCCTCGGGCAATTCTGTGTTGCGGAGGGCGGTGCCGCGGATCACCGGCTGCGTGCGGATCGGCTGCGGACAGTAGAACCCCATGCCGTCCTTGGAAGCCAGCAGCGACGCGGCGTTGGCGTCGAAGTCGCGGACCTGGACCACGCCGCCCTTGGACACGAGGAAACAGTGTTCGTCGAGCGCCAGCGGCTTCTCATAGGCCCCGCGGATGCCGCAGTCGAGCATGCCGTTGCCGTAAGGCCCGCCGCCCACTCGGTGCGCGTAGATGTCTATCTCGGGCGTAAGGTTGCGGACCGCTTCGCGCGAGTTCGCTCCCTTGCTCGGGTCAATCTCCACGATCCCGCCGCGGCACGAGCCGTTGTGGTTGGTGGCGACGGCGATTACGCGGTTGGTGTTGGGGATCCTCCGGGCGTCCATGAACGTGCCCGGCGAGATCACCCGGTTCCCGTAGAAGCCGGCCAGCCCGGTGCCGTCCGCGTTTATCGTCCACAGGCTCTGGATCGGGCATGCCGGGCGGTCCACGTATTCCCAGCGGGTGTAGATGATCCTGCCGTCGTTGAGCACCGACGGCGTGAAGTCCATCAGGTAGTTCGCCGACAGCCGCTTCTGCTTCGAGCCATCGCGCTCCATCCGATAGAGGACGGGGGACGTGACCACGTAACAATAGGCATAGGCCGGCTTGCGGTCGGAGATGAAGGCGATGCCGCCATCGGGCAGCCAGCACGGGTCGAGGTTGTTGTGCGTGCCGTGCGTAAGCTGCACGAGGCCCGTCCCGTCAATCCCAATGCGGAAGATCTGGTAGTTGCTCGCCTCCTCGGGGTACCGCGAGATGTCCTCGATGTGCGCCACGGGATTCGACGCGACGTGGCCGCCCCGGCGCAGGGCGAAGACGATCTCGCGGCCGTCGTACGACAGGTCGGCGGTGGTGATCATCCCCTGGCCGGTGTCGAAGATGCACTTCAGTTCGCCTCCGCCCGCATCCGGCGTGAAGAGATGGAGCCCGCCGCCAGGCCGATAGCCCTCGACGTGGTAGACATAGACGTGCGAGATGTCCAACGGCTTGCGCTTGACCAGCAGGATCTGGCGGAAGCCGAAACGCCCGTCAATTAGGTCCTGGCGCAGGGCCAGCGACTTGGGCGTCCTCTCTTCCGGTGGCATGCGCATCGCGGCCAACTGCGCTTCCGTCGGCGGCAACGAATAGACGGCGATCTCCGCCGCGCCGGGGTTCGGCGAATCGGGATGCGACGAAAGGAACTCGATGCGGATTCTCGTCACCTGCTGCTTCGGGAGCGCGATCCTCTGCGGACCGCGCCGATGCTCCAGCGTCCCGCGAGCCGCGGGCTTCTCGTCGCCGTTCAGGTAGACCGCATAATCCTTGAAGCATTCCAGCAAGGGGCTGGTCACGCGCGCGCAGTAGATGATCTCGGCGGGCTCGACCGGCTGGTCCCAGCGCAACTCGAACCAGCCATTCTGGGTGCCGTGGACCGCCCATTCGCCGCCCTTCTGCTGGGCGTCTGACGGCACGACTCCCGTGACGGCCAGCTTCGGGCCATAGGCGTCGTTGAACTGGCTGCTGGCCGAGACCCGGGCGTTGAGCGCCAGGTTCTGCGGCAGCTCGCCGCCGGGCGTCTGGCCGGCAGCCGCCTGCGCGACGGACAACAGCAGCAACATGGTTGTCAGGGGAACCGGCAGTGACAGGGACGGCGTCCTGACGTTACGCATGATAATCTCCTCTACAGCCGCCATCTTCGATTCCTGTAGACTAGCACGCTACTGTCCAGCTCACAATCATGCATCCGCAAGGGCTCGGCCAGCCTGGCGGCAAGCGGACCGGCGGGCTTCGGTACGATACGGCGACCAAGGCCGCGATCATCCAGGCTGCCGTGGCTGCGCGGAAGGCGGGGAAGACCTGGCCTCAAGCCCTTGAGGCCGCCAAGGCCGCCGGGTTCCGAGCCAAGGTGCCCAGACTGATCCGGTTCGTCCAGAGCGCGTCGCAGGCCGCGAGGAAGCCGGTCCGGAAGGCCGCCGCCAAAACTCGCCCAGCGAAGGCTGCTGCCCCTGCGGCACCGGCCAGCGACCTGAAGGTGCTTGAGGCGACCCTGAGCGGCATCGTCACGCAGCGCGTGCGCGCCGTGCTCGACGACGCCATCGCGGTGCTCCAGCGCGCCAGGGACCGGGCATAAGGCTCGGCAGGCCCGGCTATCGGCGGGGTTTCGGGTTGCCGGCCAGCGCAGGTCCGCCAGTCCCAAATCCTGGGAGCCGTCCCGACAGCCAGCCGTCGTCGCTCACGACCAGGGCCACCGTGGCCTCTTTGCCAGCATGCCCGCAAACCAGCGTACAATCTCATACGCGGGCCTTTACGGTTGTGCCGGCGGCAAGTGCGGCCCCACCCACACGCCGCCGCCGAAGGTCGTCAGGTACAACTTCGTGTGGTCATCCGGATGCACGTTGATGCTCTGGACGTTCTTGAAGGGGAAGGCCGCGTAGTGGTTCCAGGTCGCGCCGGCGTCGCGGCTGAACCAGAGGCCGTGCGCGTTGCTGCCAACGTATACCAGGTTCCGGTCATCTGGGTGGATGGTCACGGACATGACATGCTCGAAACCCGATCCGCCGGTCTTGGCGAAGTCCGCGTCCTTCAGGATATGCTTCCAGGTCTTGCCGCCGTCGGTCGTCTTATAAACGCCGCCCTGCGCCTTGCCCGGGGCGGTAGCGGCGGTGAGATAAATCGTGTTCTCGTCGTCGGGGGAGATCGCGAAGTTCGTGGGCCAGACGAGGGCGAGCGTGGAGGTAATGTCGGTCCAGGTCTCGGCCTTGTCGGCGGATTTCCAGATCCCGCCCGGAACCTTGAAATCGCGCTGCCCTTCGCGACAGCCGGTGATGAGGCAGTAGAGGTTGCCGCTCTTGGGATGGCGGCGGACGCGGTAGACGTGCATGTTGCCCTGGTTCCCCAGGCCGTTCGACTTCTTGACCCAGTTGGCGCCGCCGTCCGTGGACCTAAACACGCCCTCCTCGAACAGCGTGGCGTACAGCGTCCGCCCTTCCTTGGGGCTGGTCGGGTCGAGGCAGACGCTCGTCGCGGGCTTCTTCGGCAGGCCGCCGGCGAGCGGCTTCCAGGTAACGGCGTGGTCGTCCGTGACGCAGACCCCGCCGACGTTGTGCGGGCTCGGCTTCTTCGGGTCGCTCGCGCCGACGTTCGTCCAGTGCGGGATGTCGTGCCGGTTGCTGCAGGCGGCGTACATGCGGCCTTTGATCTCGGAGTCGAAGATGACGTCGTAGAACGTGTTGGTCCACGGGCTGCCTTTCCCGCCCCAGCTCCAGGTCTTGCCGTTGTCCACCGTGCGGCCGAAGCCGATGTCGGTGTATGCGATGTACTCGCGGCTCTTCTCGAAGGGATCGAAGGCGTATCCCCAGCAGCTCGTGACTTCCAGGCCCGTGCAGCGGTACCGGATGGCGGGGTCGCCAGGCTGGGGCCTGAGGATCTCGTTCATCTGCTGCGTCCAGGTCTTGCCGCCGTCGCGCGTGAAATAGAGGTCTCCCTGAGTGGCGATCATGGCGAAGTTCGCGTCGCTCCGGCTGGACGAGAAGCCGTTCTGGGTGACGTAGTAGCTCCAGGAGAGCTGCGTCTGCACCCACGACAGCTCCACGTTCTTGTCGGCCCCGCCCATCCGGAAGCAGACGTTCCACGTGTCGCCGCCGTCCGCGGTGGACCAGACGTTCTTGCACCAGCCCCCGCCGCTCTGCGCGGCGTACGCGATCCTCGTCTGGTTCGAGGCCATCTGGAGGATGTTCTGGTCCTCGTACTTGTTGATCATGGTCTGCCACGTCTTGCCGTCGTCCTTGGATCGCAGGACGCCCACCTTCCAGGCGCTGGCGAACAGGACGCTGCCGTCCGCGTCCTTCCCGCCCGTGAAGCCGAAGACCTTGTTCGTGGCCGCCGGCTCGATCTTGCTGCCGGTCCACGTCTTCCCCCCGTCCGTGCTGGATTGCAGCGTGTTGGCGCCGCTGACGGTGAAGAGCTTGTCTCCGAGCGCGACGACGTCCCGGGACCCTTCGGCGAGGACCTGCGTCCAGGCCTTGCCTCCGTCCTCGCTGCGCCAGAGGCCCTTGTCCGTCCCGACGAACACGGCTTCCGGCGTCCCCGCGAAGGCGGCGAGATACAGGATCGCCTGCTTTTCCCACGGGAACGTCTCCGCCGTGGCCCTCCAAGTCTTCCCTTTGTCCGCGCTGACGCGCAAGGCGGCACCCTGGTTCCAATAGACCTTGTCCGGCAGGTAGGCCGGGAAGGCGGACGAGACGTTGTCGGACATCTCCCGGTAGTGGATCAGCGCCCAGGTCTTGCCGCCGTCTGTGGAGCGGTACGAGCCGCTCATGTCGCAGGCGAGGAGCATCAGGTTGGGGTCGTACGGCGAGACCGAGGGCACGAACATCCCGCCCGCGCCGCCGAGGCCGCGGACCTCGAAAACGTCGCCGGCCGCTGCCGGTGCGCCTGCTATCGCCAGTGAGAGCAACGCCAGCAGCGCCAAGAGCGCAGAGCCTTGAAACCCGAGTTGTCGTCCAGAACCATGCATCGCACGCCCCACGCAAGAGCGCCAGCGCCGAATGCTGAGCATCGGAGCGTGCGCGTCGCGATCATGCGTCGGAACCCGCGTCTCCCTCAGCGTCCGCTGTGACTCCGCGTCGCATGAGTTCTGTGTGCGGATCATCGGCCACCTCCGTCTGCAATATGAACGTTCGGGAATCCCCGCCGCAATATATGTCGTTTCCGCGCCGTGTCATGGGGAATGACGGTCAGAAGTTGAACAGCCGCCTCGGTCATGCACGTGCGCAGTGGCCGGGCCTGCCCGGCGACGGCAGTGGAGTGAGCCTTGCGCGGCGTTCGAGCTCGGCGAGCGACCTGCGCAGCGGCTCGCAGCCGGGCTGCGCCGGGATGTGCATGACGGTCACGTCGGCGCCAAGCCGGGCGGTAATCTCGATCCTGTTCCTGGCCAGTTCCACGCCGGCCAGCCGCTCGTGCTCGCGCGGGGAGGCCCAGTTCCTCTTCGGCCCGACGGACCCATGCAGATCGAGCACCCGCAGCACGTAGCCTGCAAGCCATTCCCGAATCTGCTCCATCTCCTGCGCGGAATACAGGAAGTCCGTGTTCCACTGGTGGCACCAGTGGACGTGCGTGAAGCCCGTCCATCGTCGCTCACGCCGCGAACAACCTTGTCGGTTCCGTTGCCCTCAGGCCAGGAATGCTCCCGCCCTCGCACCTGACGCCCCAGCTCGACAGCCTGTTCATCGTGATAGATCTGCTGGTCCTCTGGGGGTGCATTGCCTGGCGGCGCAAGAACGTTCCGGCAGCAGACCCCAAGCCTTGTGCTCATTCCACGGCTACGTGAAGCCTGGACACGCGGCAGCGAATCACCGGCTTGTGTTCGCCGCCGCGCTTCGCGCCCTCGCCGTCCCCACGCGCACCGACGGTCTCCGGCTCCCGCGAACCGCCGTTGTCGCCTCCCGGCCCGCCGCCATCATCGCCGCCAAGCCCTGCCGGGCCTTGTTATAGACGCCACGCTCCGCTTCACCAATGGGGCTACACGCTCAACCCACGTGGGTGCCGGAGTCTTCGGTGGCAGATCGCAGGTGCTTTGGTTAGACTCTCAATCTGTACCCAACATGTGCGTCAGGCCGTGCGCACGATCGCGGTTTGTTCGTCGGCGCCGGCGGATGGGTCAACGAAATGAGAGGAGAACCGATGAATCAGCGTGGATACCTGTGGACCGCCGGAACGTGCGCGAGCCTGCTGTGTGTCGCGGGCCTGATGCTGTTCGCCGGGTGTGGCGAGGGCGCGAAACCCGAAACCGCCAAAACCACCGGCGGCGGGCAGACCGAGGTCATCAAGGACATCGGCGACGGATCGAAGCCGCTGCAGAAGGTCACGAACCCCGGCAACAAGGCTTTCTACAGGGCCGACGGGGCCTTTGACGCCGACGTGGCGAAGAAGGCATACTACGACATGATGGCCGCCTACAATGCTCCGATTCCGGCGATCCTGAAGGGCAAGGATTTCTGGGTCAGCGATTTCGTCGATCGCAACTTCGAGAAGGTGGGTATGGCGGGCATCTTCTGGAAGAATGAGAACGGCACCTACGGCAAGGACGACGGCTACGCAGGCGACTTCAAGGGCAAGCTGTACGGGTATCTCGGTCACGAGATCTACCTGCTGCCCGGACAGATGATTCCCGAGCATCGTCATATCGGCGGCAACGATGGCCACGGGCCCAAGATGGAGTCGTGGCACATCCGCTACGGGACCGTGGAATTCTTCGGCGAGTACAAGGGAGACAACGGCGAGACGCCGATCGCCGATATGCCCGCCGCGGAGCAGCCGTGCGGTTTCGGCGAACCGTGGTTCAAGTCGAAGTTCGTGGTGAAGCGGTCGGCCGGCCAGATCTACCCGCTCAAGAACCCCGAGTCATGGCACTTCCAGCGCGCGGGTCCGAACGGCGCGATCGTCAGCGAATACGCGACGTATCACAATCAGGTGGAGTTCAGCAAGCCCGGCATGAAGTTCGCCAACTCCGAAGCGAAAAAGTAGCACGACGCGCAAGACGCGAGTGCCGCGTGAGTATCAGGGGCAGAAACCCATGAACCGGTTTCTGCCCCACTCATTTCGCTGTGTCCTCCAGAACCCGAAGGCGACCGCGGGCTGCGGAGGTGGCGGACGGCATAGCCGTAGAGGAACGGACAATGGCGCCCCGGCGTGACCAGACCGCGGCCAACGCAACCGGGGCGCTTCCCCTTGGCGGAACATTAGATTGTCGGAGGGCGGGATCACCAAGGCCGATCTGCCGGCCCGGGTGACGAAGTGGATCGTCATGTCCAGGCCGGTGACCGGCGGGTTGATGATGGTGCCGCCGGAACGCCCCGGCGGCGGTCAGCTTGATGATGGATGTTCTCTGGCGTCACCGAGGCGGCCGCGCATAGGTGGCGCTCGACGTCGGACCAACGGCGGGGCTGGCGGGATCGGCGATATCATGGGCACACAGGCCGGCTTACCGCCCGTTGGCGATCCAGGCGGGAACAGCCACGGAACGTGGCAAACTTGGGCGTCCACCCTCCCGCTTGTCCGCGTGGGGTTGCCCGGTCCCAACGTTTTCCGGGGAAAAGCTTGATTCTTACCCGCGCGCAGTATACCTCAGAAGCTGAGAGGCCTAATGTTCAGCCCACTCCAGGCCGTTGTCGTTGCTCTTGCCGCTTTCGCGCCTTCCGCCGCCGCTCAGGACTGGCATACGCCCTATGCCGGAGGCGGCGGCATCTGGCGCAAGCGTATTGCCGTTGACATCACCAATCTGTCAACACACGAGATCGCGGGCAGGCCGCTCGCTATCACCGTCGGGACCAAACCGGGGGAGATAGCCCTCGCCGGAGCGAATGCGAAGGACATCCGCGTGTGCAGCGCCACCGGCGTTGAATATCTCTTCGCCGTCATTGGCCCGGACAAACAGCCGCTGCATGAAGGCGTGGTACGCGACGGCGCGAAGCTCTATGTCCCCGCCGAGTTGAAGCCGGGCGCGTCCGCGCGTTACTACGTCTACTTCGACAATCCCTCCGCATGGACGGTGCCCGACTATCTTGCGGAGACAGTGGAAGAATGGAGCAATGATTTTGAAGGCCCCACGCAGTGGAAGACGGACGGCGCGACGATCACCAATGAGGACGCGCACTCGGGGAAGAAGAGCGCGAAGCTCACCGCCACGGGCGGTTACACTCAGGGGCCGGAATCCACCTTCCTGACGATCTCAAAGCAGAAGGTCTATACGCTGTCGTTCTGGTACAAGACGAGAATCACCGCGGGTATCTGGTGGGCGCTCATCATGCATTTTGATGCGAGCGGCTTGCCTACGGTGCAGGACGGGCTCGGTCACAGAGCGCCACTGTCGGTGAAGACAGACAGTGGCGGGTGGCAGCACTTCGAGACGACGTTCGGCCTCAAAGGATCCGGCGCGCAAGTCATCCTGCCGGAGAACACCGCGAAGGTGAAGATTCGCTTCAACTATTGGAGTCCGGACGGCGTCAACAACGGCGATGCGTACG
>Ga0315282_10016143_pt1 | contig 10943 bp, 14 predicted proteins | sample YL17G07_20_MG_FD_203693 | JGI IMG/M metagenome (GOLD analysis project Ga0315282, IMG submission 203693) | Sediment microbial communities from Yellowstone Lake, YNP, Wyoming, USA - YL17G07_20 | ecosystem: Environmental > Aquatic > Freshwater > Lake > Sediment | place: USA: Wyoming | collected...
GGTAAACGGGCATTTACAACCCAACTATAAATTGTGGCTTCTAATATTTATCACTTTCGCTAATAAAAATATCATCACTAATGATAACATTTATATAGAGGGATTGGCAACGATAAACTCGGAGGGATGTAAAATGGCGGAGGAAAAAAAGGAGAAAAAGCCCGAGGAGAAGCCGGAGCCAGTGCTCGAGTGGGGACTTGACCTAGGTAGATTGTTCACGGGGATCGGCGAGTTCATCGGCCAGGTTACCAAGCTGGCCGAGGAGGCAAAGGAGCTAGAGAAGGCGGGTGTTTCAGTCGAGCGAAGGAAGCTGCCCCATGGGATGTATGGGGTGAGCGTCAGGATCGGCCCAAAGGGTCCGGTGCTCAGCAGGTTCGGCACGATCAAACCAACGCTCGAGCCTGGCGTCGCAGAAGTTAGGGAGCCGCTCGTCGACATCTTCGAGAACGAGAAGGAGATAACGGTGATCGCGGAACTTCCCGGAGTCGAAGAGAGAGACATCAAGACCGAGGTACAGGAGCAAACCCTGAAGATTTCAGCCGAGAGCAGGGACCGAAAGTACTCGAAGGAAGTCGAACTTCCCGCGGCTGTGACTGGCAAACTTGAATCGACCTGCAAGAACGGCGTGCTCGAGGTAAAGCTCAAGAAGAAGGCCGGGACGGAAAGCTGAAATTTGATGGTCAGATGAGAAAACTCATATACATACCGATTGTTCACACCCCGGAGGACATGGGCTCGGTGCGCGAGAGCTTGGAGCGGGTGAGTGCCGCAAAGCTTGGGAAACAGAGATGGATCGAGAATGTGCAGAGGGTTGAGAGATTTTGGAACGAGGTCGAGCACGAGCTGGACGCCTTGTGCTTGGACTATTCACGCGTCAGGATATACCAGGACGGGTTGCCGTGCAGCGGGGAGCTTGGGATGAAAATCGTCAACTCGGTCGCGGATGCGGGGAGCAAGAACTTCCAACTCCTCCGAAAATTGATCAGCAGGGGAGCGACCCCCGAGGCCACCGAGGATTCAGACTTGTTGAAAAGGGAACACGAGCACATCAAAGCAATTGTTGAGGCTAGGACGGGCGAGGAGAGGGCTGAGGCCGAGCACAGGTACAATCAGGTTAAGGATAAACTTCTCGAGGCGCGTGATGCGTTTATATCGAGGAGAATCGGCAACACCCTAAAGGACGGCGAGACTGGGCTCCTGTTCATCGGGGCGGACCACGATGTCAGGTTGAGGTTGCCCCCCGACATCTTAGTAAAATCGTTGCCCTGAATGAGGGCAGCGGTAAAACGCTCAGGAAAACATCGGTTTCATTTTACTCTGTTTCTTTCCAGACTTCGGGTGAACTCCTTGATAGCTTTGGCCAGCCCCAACCCCTTTTCGGTTAGAGTGAAGACCTTATTCCCCTTTTCATTCTTCATCTTTTGAACCCACCCCAAATCGCATAACTGATTCAGTCTCCTGCTGACTACGCCGCCCCCGACTCTAAAGCCCATCCGGATGCTCGCGTAATGGATGTCGGTAAATTTCCCTTTACCCAGTTGGCTCAGGATTAAGATTATCGGCACCGTGCCGGACCTTTCAAGCTCCTTCAGCGTGTTCAAGGTTTCCACGTTCAATTCAATCCCCTATGAAACCACAGCACACATTATGGTCCTCTCCAAATTTACGTTAAGATTTATGTATTGCCAGAAATAGTAGATCTTATCCCCCACTACCTAGAGTTGGGGGTTTTGCTTCCTATAAGCAGAGGAGGTGCGGAGAACCCAAGTAAGTGGTTCATCTTCGCTTAGAGAAACGTTGCCGTGGCTGCTAGAAGTATCGCTGAAGGAGCCAGAGGCTGCAGCTGAAGCGGGAACTGAACCCATCGCCAATACACTCGTGAAGAAGACCACCACTAACCCAAACGCGATATATTGCCCACACGCCGACGCCAAAAAACACTTTTTCATAGTAATAGAGGGTATTTTTATCCTATTTAAACAAATCGGTCATTGTACGTATTTAGCTCTTTGTCCACTCTCAGGTCAAGCATTCGGCTAGCGCCTGAGACGGGTCGAGCCCTCGCTGTTTCCATGTTGCCAGCATCGTCATGATCGTCTCGTAAATCGTGGTGCCTTTTTCGTTCCTGAAAGTTCCGATGATCTTCCTCTGAACAACGTGTTCTCTCAGGGCCCGCTCGGCCCGGTTGTTCGTCGGCTCAACCTCCGGGTGAAGGACGAAAGTGAACCAGTAGTTGGCGCCGTTGCGTATTTTCTTCACGAACTTTTTGACCTCCTCGTTCCCGTATGATTTCTTCATCCAGTGATTCAATCGCCTCTTCGCGTTTCTCGCCAACTTCGCCCTCTCCTTCGGCGGAGGATCGTCTTCAAGCACGACCTTGGGCTGGTCGTAGAGCTCGCACAGAGCCTTCTGGAGAGGTTTCGTCTCATCGATGTGTTCGGCGAGATAATCTGCCTCCCTCCGCAGGTGTGCCCAGCACCGCTGGATTTTTCGTGTGAAAGTGATGTACGATTTCCAACCATCAGACGTTACGAAGCCCGCGAAATCTTTCCCCAGCACTTCCTTCAGAACCTTCATGCCCCTACTCTTTCTGACGGCAGCTAGCGTCTCGCTCTCGGTCGTGAAGGCCCAGAGCCAGTACTTTCCCCCGTCGACTTTCTCCCCCGTTTCGTCGACGCAAATGGCCGGTGCTCCGCGAATTCTCCGAAGAATCTCATCGTGCTCGGGTTTCAACCACTCGCTCACCCGGCGGGTGATATCGAATATAGTGGCAGTGGTGATCGACAGCCCGTACTGCCATTTCAGCATTTCCCGAATTTTGTGGTGGGGCAGTCGCCCCTCGTACTTCCACAGCGACACTTGGACCATCAAGTTTTTACCCAATCTCCCCTCGGGAGGACAGTCGGGGTGTCTTGATATCACGTGCGTGCCACAGCGCGGGCAATTGCCCTCGAATTCCAGGAACTCCTTCACGACGACGGGCTGGGGTTCAGGGATATCTTCGACGATACGACGGTTTACACATGCCGGTTCACCGAGATCTGCTCCACAGCGTGGGCATTGGCCCCACTCTGGCTCCACCACGATGTCTGGCTTTGGAACTGGTCTCGTCGTACCGGGATGTCCTTTCGGTGCACCGGGAAATCGCTTTTCGCGTGGGCTACCGCCGTTATTCCGCGTTGGATATCTCCGTTGAGAAGGCGGTGTGTGTGCGTTCTCGTAGAGCGCCAACCGGCGCTTCAGCTCAGCGTTTTCTTTTCTAAGCTCGTTGACGAGTTCCTCGAGCTTATTTACGCGCTTTTCGAGTTTTTCGCAGTCTGGGCAAGTCATTCCCTGCACACCACTACGTAGACGGTCTTCCCGAGGTACTCCTTTGGACAGTCTATCTTAGCGCCGGTGCCAAACTTTGTCACCCTCTTTTGGAAGAACCCACTAATCCCCGTAACGCGCAACTCGGATGCTGCTTTCAAGGATGCCTTCTTCATCGATATATATCTGATATATATTGACTATTTAAAGCTAACGGTCGAAAAAGCTAAATACGTACCGGTCATTTTATACAAAATTATACATAAATCATCGCTTGTACGATGTTCGATTTTCATTTTATCACCAGTACTTGTGAAAGTTTTATCGGCACCGTACCGGACCTTTCAAGCTCCTTCAGCGTGTTCAAGGTTTCCACGTTCAATTCAATCCCCTATGAAATCACAGCACACATTATGGTCCTTTCTCAATTTACAAAACGATTTTCGTTTCGGATTTCAAAAAAGAAAAGGGTTTTAATATCAGACCCTATCTTATTTTGGGGTTCGTTTCCACTGCATCAAGTGGAATCTTGACCCAGATTTTGGAGGCTGGACGAGTGTTGAAGGTGAGAGGAGGCTCGCCCGTGGCGGGCAAACTCAGTTCTATACAGTGGCCCCGTTACACCAACAGAGAACCAGCAAAACTTCGTTTGTTGGGGGGGGCGATGGTAGCTGTTAATCAACGTGCATCCTTTCCCATCGGCAAGAACGTTGCCCTCTTCGACCACTTGATAGATGGTTTACTCTTTTTGTATGAGCGTGGCACGGAAGTTCACGGAACATTTTTTTCTTTTATAGAAAGCGGTCTGAAAAACGGTGAACTCTGCCTTTTCGCGTATGACAACACAGAGGGTGGGCCGCACCCTGAGGACATGTTTGGAAGATACATCGAAACTAAAAAGCTACATCTGCTCCCGATGGGCGGGGGGGACATCTTGGACGAAGTCAGGGACCTCAACCACACGTTCGCGAGGTTGTGCAAGCGCGTTGAGTCAGGAAATGATGGAGCCCTGAGAGTGGCCGTGGATTTTGGCGCTCTGCCAAGCCGTCGTAGCATCGGCGACATCCTCGGTTGCGTGAAGAGGATATTAGAAAAAAGGGATGAGAAAATCCATGTGCGTTGGACCAGGACGAGATATAGAACGAAAAAATTGGAGGTCCCGTTCCCTATCCGAGCGATAACTGCGTTCAATGCCGACTCCTTGCTAGCCGACGCATTAAACGAGCTGCTCAACCTCCACCACAGTACCGTAATCTCCGCCCGCAACCAGTACAAGATGTCGTTGCTCAACTACCGCCCGCCGGAGTTGCCCGACCTACCCCAGGTCGAAGCCATCCCCAAACAGGTTCTGGAGTCTTTCGTCAAAAAGCACCTTGAAACGGTCGTTTTGGCCCTCCTGTCGAGAAGTCCGATGTGCGGCTACGATCTGATCCGGACGATCTATCAGAGGTACCACACCTTCCTCAGCCAGGGCACCGTTTACCCGCTTTTGTACGATCTGGAAAGGCGTGAGCTCCTCGGCATAGTGAAATCCGGGAGCCCACGCTCGAAGGTCTATGCGCTAACTGATTGCGGGAAAAAAGAAGCAAAGGCCAAGATAAACTATTTCATCTCGGCCCAAAGATATCTGCTCGAATCGATCCGAAAAGCTTGATTTTCTTTGAGTATTTTTTGAATCCCTTTTCAGAGCCATTCACCCATCGAGTTTGCCTTACTTTCGAATTTCAAAACAGTCTCTGATGTGAGTTTCGAGAAAAAATCCCTTTAAAGGCGTCGGCAGAGGTTCTCGTGTAAAAACTGAGGAGGTGAACCGGATGGTAGGACAAACCCCAAGTATCTCCAGTTTGGCCGAAGTGCTTGACCGAATTCTGGACAAGGGAATCGTGATCGACGTTTGGGCACGCGTATCGCTCGTCGGGATCGAGATCTTGACGGTCGAGGCCCGAGTGGTCGTGGCGTCGGTTGACACGTTCCTGCACTACGCTGAAGAGATAACGAAGATCGAAGCTGCAGCGATTGGAGCACCGGCTGCACCATAAGTCTGTTGAGAAGGGGCCTAACACAGGCCCCTTCAAATATTTCCATTCGGCTTAGTTGAAGGAGGTATGAAAATGGCAAAAGAAGAGATGGAAGAAGAGGCCGTGCCGAAGAAAAAGAAGTTACCCGTCGGAAAGACGGGTGTCACGGCGAAGATCGCAGCTATGGAGGAGAAGTCGCGAGAGGTTGACGCTGGGGCCCGAAAGATCCAAGGGAAGGCCAAGAAGTTCGCCGGTGAAATGAAGGACGCCGCGAAGAAGATGGAGGCGGGCGTCGCAGATCTTCAGTCAGCGATCCAGGCTCAAACGAAGGAAAATGAGAATGCGGTGGCCAAGATGGGAGGAAGCGTCAGAAAGTTTCAGGGCGACATGAAAGCGAAGGCTAGGGAGATAGACTCGGGAGCCAAAGCGATACAAGGCGAGATGAGAAAGCTGCGGGGCGAGGTCAAGAGTTACGTACGCGATTTCTACTTTGGGTAAACCCTAGTGGGAATCGCCCCTTTTTTATTTTGATTGGGAGTAGAGCTTATGCCGTCGATCGAAGAACTCAGGGCAGGCATCCAAAAAAAGCGGGTGGAGCGGGAGGAAGCAGTTCAGAGGATACTAGCAGATATCCAGAAAAAGAGGAAAGCCATAGAAGAGTATGGAAGAAAATACCGCAAGCACCTTACCAAGAAATAGGCTCTTGAATATTTCGTTTTATGTATCGAATTTCGAAACGAAAAACTATAAATGCAACAGGTTTAGGGGCTACTCGGAGGTAGCTAAATGCCAGGAAAACCATGGGTGAGAAATCACCCCACAAAAACTAGAGGAAAACGCGTTCACGAAACCGCTGAAGAGAGGAAGGAAAGGATGGCAGAAGAGCGCGGAGAGGAAGATACGGGGCTCGCTGAATTTATGACGCGAACGATCGGAAGGGTAGAGCAGGAAAGACCCCCCGAGCTAACCATTGAAACCATCGAGGAGAGGTACATAGTTCCAAAAGTTGATCATTACGTGGAAACTGATGAGGTAAAGAAGGTCAAGGAGAAGGTGAAGCTCTGGCTCAACGCTGGATATCCAGTTCACATCATCGGGCCCACGGGCTGCGGGAAGTCGACTCTGGCGAGGCGCGTGGCGGAGGAACTCGGAAAGCCCACGGTGTGGGTGAACGGCGACGAGACCATGACGACAGCCGATTTAGTCGGGGGATACTCCAAGGTCGAGACAGAGAGCTTGAGGGATCGATTCATCCACACGGTTCTCAAGGCAAGGGATGTGATGCGGGCGGGCTGGACGGACAACCCGCTGACGATCGCGTGCAAGTACGGCACCATCTTCGTCTACAACGATTTCTCTAGAGCCAAGCCCGATGCGAACAACGTCCTGCTTGCGGTTTTCCAGGAGGGGATACTGGAGCTCCCCACGCGATTCGGCGAGGAGCGCTACATCAACGTGAACCCCGAGTTCAGGGCGATCCTGACGAGCAACTCCGTAGATTACGCGGGCGTTCACCGACCACAGGATGCTCTGCTGGACCGAATGGTCGGCATCTACATGGACTTCTACGACTTCGACACCGAGGTGGTAATCGTTCGAGAACATTCGGGGGTGTCGGAGGAGGACGCGGATAGGATAGTGGGCACGATCCGAAAGCTCAGGGAGAAGTTGCCGGATGCGGAGAAACCTGGTACACGGGCGTGCATAATGGTCGCTCAGGGATTGGTGACGAGCTGTGGGCGTCTAGACGATCTGCTCGAGGGGTTCTGCGTCGACATCCTAGCGACGAAGGTCAAGGGACCAGTCGATTTGGCTAAGAAACAGCAGCTCGTCAAAGAGGCGGTAAGTATGCTCGGCGTGGGGGGTAGCTGATGGAGCGGGTCAGCGCAAAGATCGAGGACGCGAAGGTCTGCAAGATAAGCGAGATGTGGCGGAAGAAGCCCCCGGGCGTGGCGTTCGCGGATACAGAGGCAGTAATAGTGACAGCAAAGACCTCCGATGGCAAGACGATAAGGGAGACATTCTACCTGCGCCTGAAGGCTGACGGGACCTTGAGCACGGCCGCCGTGAGCAAGATCAGCCGGGGGAAGCAGCAGCGGTTCGCAAAGTTCCTCGAGCGCTACATAACCAAGGAGGTAAAGGGATACAACGTGAAGGAGAGGGTCGGTGAGTGGAAGGGCAAGAGCGTCGAAGTGGTGCCCTACAAGGGGACCGGCTTCATCCACGTGCCGTGAGGTGAAAAAAATGGCTAAAGGGATTTTGGACATCAACAAGCGATGCATTGCCGCGGCCGAGAGCGCCTTGAATAGAAAAGCGGAGTCAGTCGTGAGCATGTCGAAAGAAGCGAAGGGATGGAAGGCGGTCGTCGAGGTGCTTGAAAGGAAAGCGGTGCCCGACACGCAAGACCTGCTGGGGAGATACGAGCTGACGCTCAACGAGGACGGCGAACTTCTGGGGTACAAGCAGGTGCTCGTGAGGCGAAGGCAGGATCGGCTCGGGGTAGAGTTCTGGGAAGCGAAGGAGTAGGCAGCCCCACTCCGAATAGCCTTCTCGCGCCAAGCATCGCCTAAATAGTGCGCTAAATAAATATCCTGTGGTAACATGCCGGAGACTCTACTCGTAGCCGAGGCGAAGCACCGCGATGCGGGTCGGGGGATAGCGCGGGTCGACTCGGAAGTTATGAAAAAGTTAGGCTTGGTCAGCGGGGACATCGCCGAGATAAAGGGGAAGACCCCAGCTTACGCGATCGTCTGGCCGGGCTACCCCGAGGACTCTGGCAGGGGAATAATTCGGATCGACGGCAACATCAGGAGCAACGCCAGCATCGGGATCGGCGAGCGGGTCGAGGTCAAAAAGGCCGCAGCTGAGAAGGCGAGGAGAATAAGCGTTTCCCCGACGGAGCCGATAAGGATTGTGCGGGGCGATGAATACATCCGCAGGGTGCTGGAGGGGCAGCCGGTCATCAAGGACCAGCAAATTCGGGTCGATATTCTCGGCAGGGCGCTCACGTTTATCGTCACTTCGACACAGCCGACGGGGGTCGTGATCGTTGCACCCGAGACAGAGGTCGCGCTCGCCGAGAAGCCGATCGAGGCCCTCCGAACCTACGTCACATACGAGGACATCGGAGGGCTGAAGCGCGAGGTCGGGCTAATCCGCGAGATGGTCGAACTACCGCTTAAGCATCCCGAGCTCTTCCAGAGGCTCGGCGTTGAGCCCCCAAAAGGGGTGCTGCTCCACGGCCCCCCTGGAACCGGAAAGACGCTTATCGCGAAGGCTGTGGCGAACGAGACCGACGCGAACTTCGTCTTCATCTCGGGCCCCGAGGTGATCGGCAAGTACTACGGGGAGTCGGAGGCCCGCCTCCGGGAGATATTCGAACAGGCAGAAGCGAACCCCCCTGCAATCGTGCTCATCGACGAAATCGATGCGATTGCCCCGAAGCGGTCGGAGATGACGGGGGAGCGGATGGTCGAGCGCCGGGTGGTCGCGCAGCTGCTGGCGCTCATGGACGGCCTCAAGACACGGGGGAAGGTCATGGTACTCGGGGCCACAAATCAGCCCAATTTGTTGGACGAAGCGCTGCGTCGGGGGGGAAGGTTCGACCGTGAAATAGAGATAGGCATCCCCAATCGAGATGGGCGCCACGAAATTTTGCAGATCCACACACGCGGAATGCCGCTCGCAGAGGATGTCGACCTCAACTACCTTGCAGACATAACTCACGGCTTCGTGGGAGCTGACCTAGCCGGGCTCTGCAAGGAGGCGGCGATGAGTGCCCTGCGCAAGATCCTGCCAAAAATTGAAATCGAGGAGGAGATTCCGGCTGAGATACTCGAAGCGCTTGAGGTCACGATGGACGATTTTTCAAACGCGTTCAAGACTGTTGTTCCCAGCGCGATGAGGGAGGTGTTCATCGAGGCCCCCAACGTGCACTGGGACGACATTGGCGGCCTAGAGCAGGCGAAGCAGGAGCTAATCGAGGCGGTGGAATGGCCGCTCAAGTACCCGGAAGCTTTCGAGCACTTCAAGACCAAGCCCCCCAAAGGAATTTTACTGTTCGGACCTCCCGGGACTGGAAAGACCATGCTGGCGAAGGCGGTTGCGACGGAGAGCGAGGCGAACTTTATCTCGATCAAGGGGCCCGAGCTGCTGAGCAAGTTCGTTGGTGAATCTGAAAAAGGAGTGAGGGAGATGTTCAGGAAGGCGAGGCAAGCAAGCCCCTGTATTATCTTTTTCGACGAGGTGGACGCGATGTGCCCGACGCGAACCGTTAGCTTCGACTCGCACGTCTCCGAGCGCGTGGTGAGCCAGATGCTGACCGAGCTCGACGGGCTGAAGGAGCTGAAGGATGTCCTTGTGATTTGCGCGAGCAACCGGCCCGACATGATCGACCGGGCACTGCTGAGGCCGGGGCGAACCGACAGGCTGATTTATGCCCCACCTCCCGACGCAAAGGAGCGCGAGGAGATCTTCAAGGTCCACCTCAAGGAGAAACCCATCGCAAAAGACGTTTCCCTGAGCGCGCTCGCCAAGCAGACCGAGGGCTACGTGGGCGCGGACATAGCGGCGATTTGCAGGGAGGCCATGATGCTCTCGCTCCGGGAGGTCATCAAGCCCGGGATGAGCAGGGAGGCGATGCGGAAGGCGCTCAAGGACAGGCAGGTCGAGCGCGAGCACTTCGAAGAGGCGATAAAGAAGGTCCGGCCGACGATGACGCCCGAAACGACGAGGCAGTGCGAGGACATCATGCGGGAGTTCATGCAGTATGTCGAGGTTCGAAAGGAAAGGGAAAAACCCTACGGATAAGATGACAGGATGGGGGTGAGCTTTTGGCAGTGAGACCGCTGGCTAGCGTGAAGGTTTTGGGCAAGAAAAGGACCGGGGGGCCTTTCAAGATAATCGGCAACAGGGGAAACTATTACTATACCTCGGCAAAGACCGCCGAAAAACTCTTGGAAGTCAACGAAGCTTACAGGGCGCTGCGCAAGGGGAAGGGAAAGGTGAAGCCGCTCAGCAAGCCAAAGATCGTGGGCAGGGGCGGAGCCCTCGGATTCAAGCCGTTCCTCATGGGGGGAGAGCGCTACCTCTGCATCCTGGCGGAGGACCTCGAGCGGCTCTGGGCGGTCAACGAGGCGTACCGGGAGCTTTTGAAAAAAAAGCGGGCGAAGGCAAAAGCGAAAAAGTAAGGCGCGCGCCGCGGCCCTATGCGCTGGCTCGATTTTTTCCTCATCATCTCACATTCCTATGACGGCCGGGGTCCAGCGCACCGTTCCAAAAACTGCGATGTTCCGGCCGTTCCAGTCCCTCCAATTTTCCGCGTTTTTCAGGGTCACGTAAACGTTCGTGTTGTGGTCGAGCAGGAGGAAGTCGTTTCCCGAGACGCTCAGGCGCCCGCAGACTGTCACACAATCCCTTGTAAGCGCTTGTCACACGAAAGTGTCCTTGATCGCCGTTTTTTGTATCAAGCTCCGCAGCTCACCGCTACGTACCCAGATGGGCTCGTACCCGTTGTCGGTGTTTTTCGAGAGGTTCAAACGGTGTCATACAAAATAGGCATATATGCATGACAAGTCCCTGCCCTAGCTCGCCGCTCGGGTTGGAGCCACCCCCGAC
>Ga0315282_10016144_pt1 | contig 10943 bp, 14 predicted proteins | sample YL17G07_20_MG_FD_203693 | JGI IMG/M metagenome (GOLD analysis project Ga0315282, IMG submission 203693) | Sediment microbial communities from Yellowstone Lake, YNP, Wyoming, USA - YL17G07_20 | ecosystem: Environmental > Aquatic > Freshwater > Lake > Sediment | place: USA: Wyoming | collected...
GCTCTGCCGAAATCTTCATTGCAACCATGAAGAATTTTCCGTAAAAACACGATTATATAATTTATATATGCATTAATAACAATGAAGATAGAGAGGGAAACCGTTATTGCCCTTTGACGATCCCCTGACTGACGCAATAATCATAGTAGGGGTAATCATCGTCTGTCTGATCATTGTTTACGCCATGAGAAAACTCTGGAAAAAAGAAAGAAAAGTCCTGGAAGAAGAGAAAGCTGAGACGGAATTCAAGGGTTCGCCGTTCAAAATTGCCAAGAGCGTTCTTAAAGAGGAAGCCGCACGCGCCAGAGAAGAGCTTAGAATATTGGACTTGGAAAGAGAGATTCTGAGTGACGCAATTCGTCGGCTCTACGAGGCGCATGCGGAAGGGAAAATAACTGAAGAAGAACGTGAAAGACTAGGGGAAACTTATAAGTCCCGCATGATGACGGTGAAGGACGCCATTTCAAAAGACGAATCAGTAGTCGCCTTGCATGAGCTCGAGGCCATGCAGGAAGACCTAGTCAAGCTTTTCAGCGAACGTCTCGATGAGTTGAACTCCAAGATCAGCGAACTGCGTTCAAAGGTGGAAGTGCAGCCAATAAAAGAGATAGCCGTACCGCTCACGAAAGAAGAGCCAACTCCAAGCACTGAGGAAAAAGCAAGGAGAAAAAAGAAGCAGCCTCCTGCAAAGCAGAGCCCGAAAACCGAGGCTGAGAAGAGAATAGAAGAGATCAGGTCCGAAGTGGAAAAGGTTCTAGACAGACTGGGGCAGATGGAACTTGAAACCTAAACAAGATTGGATTGAGACGGCCAAGAAGAACGCTGCCAAAGAGGCAGTTAGAAACGTTAAAGACGGGACTGTCGTCGGCTTAGGAAGCGGAAGCACGGCTGCCTTTGCCATCGAGGAATTGGGAAACAGAATCAAACGCGAAGGATTGCACGTCTTAGGCGTTCCAACATCCTATCAGGCTTTCATGCTTGCCGTCAAGCACAAGATCCATATAACAACCCTTGAAGAGCATACGACACTGGATCTGATGGTAGACGGAGCAGACCAGATAGACGAAAAACTGAACTTGATAAAGGGCATGGGCGGAGCTCTTGCACGCGAAAAGATTGTAGCCTCTGCCTCAAAAAAGCTCATCATAGTAGCTGATGAAAGCAAGAAAGTCAAGGTTCTAGGAGAAAACAACCAGCCAGTTCCGATCGAAGTGTTGCCTTTTGCAGCATCGTATGTGATGCGCAAGGTAGGAGATGCCGGCGGAAAACCAGTTTTGAGAGAAGGCGCAAGAAAGGTCGGGCCTGTAATAACTGACAATGGCAACTTCATCATAGACGCGGGTTTCGGGCCTATCCCTAAGCCAGAGAGGTTGGAGCGAGAGTTGAAGGCTATTTCTGGGGTAGTTGAGACAGGGCTTTTCGTCAAGATGGTTCATTCTGTGTATCTTGGAAAGCGCCAAGGCGTGGGGAAACTATATAGGCGAATCAAATAATAAATTTCTAGAAGCTTTTTCCAATCCAATTCTGCTTGTGTTCCAAATTATCTACGGTTCAGGGAGAAAGGGAGAATTATCCAAAAGACCAGTTTTGATAATGACATTGGCAATGCCATCAGTGTGCACAGGAACACATGAAAGACCTGGCAAGACATCATGTACCCAAATAACCTTAAATCAAGCAGCGTCAATCAAAATACCCATAAGCGACAAGGCCGGGGTAGCCTAGCCTGGCTAGGGCGCCAGACTCATAATCTGGAGAACACGAATGGGGCATAAGCGCCTAACTGTCCAGAGGTCGCGGGCTCGAATCCCGCCCCCGGCACCAAGAACTTTCTCTTTTCGGAAAGAGAACGTTCATTAAGAGAAAACGGGTTGTTTGGGGCTTGGTTTGGGCTTTGTTGTTGGTTTAGAGCTTGCAATAGGCTGATTAGGGCTTGGAGTAGGTTGGGGTTTTGTGTGGGGGTTGGTGTTTGGTCTCCAGATTTGGGACGGTCCCAGGACGGTCCTGTGTATGATGGTTCTCCAGACTGGGACGGTCCTAATAGGAGTGTGGTTAGGTAGTCGTTTAAGCGCATGTTGGCGTTTTCTGCTTTGGAGCGTAGTAGATCTGCGACTTCGGTTTTTAGGCATAAGCCTGTCATTCCTTGTTTGGGCAAGTTTTCACCTCCTTACGGTTTTAAGTTTGGTGAATGGGGCTTTTAAGATGCCGTAAAGAATAGTTTGTAAGGGCAGATGGTTCGGTTTCTTCCCATATTTGTCTTTGAAATCATTTTAGTTGTTGAAGTTTGTCAGTTAGTGTTTGTCTGGTTTCTGGTTTCTTTTGCCACTGTTCAGAATATTCCCTCCATTGTTCAGTGGAGATTTTGCCTTTTGTTTTTAATTCGTTTAGCAGGTCAACGAATTTGGCGAATTGTTGCCGTTGTTCCATTAATGCTTTTTCTTGCAGTTTTTTACGTTGGGATGCTGTGATTATTTTTGGCGGCGTATAGTTTTCATATAGGAATCTGCAGAAGTAGGTTATTTCCCATGGTTTAGTTACTGAAGAGCTTTCTTTTGCTTTTAGGAGTTCTTCTGTTAGGGTTTCGTATTTTTCGCCGAGGCTCAGGGCGTCATAGTGTATGGGAATCCATGGTGCTTCTTGGATTTTATTTAGGAAGTGTTCGAGGTGGCTTGTGCTGAAAATTGGAATTACTGAGCCTGTTTCGTAGTTGAAGCAGAAGATGATTTTTTTGGCGATGTGGCTGTCTCCGCCTAAGCCTTTAATCTCGTTCCATGGAGCGTCCACTTTTTTAGCAAGAGATTTGTCTTTGTCTACCACGACGTAAAGTAGTTCCTTGAAGATTTCAAGGTGGCTTCTGATTCGGCGGTAGACGTTTGAATAGAGAGTCAGGTGTCCAAGGGGTTTAAGATAATACTCTATGTAGTGAAAGAATTCTCCGATTTCTCCTTTATCTGTTCTAAAAATGTCGTCTGGGCTTAGAGTTTCTATCGAATCAGGGTTTTCAGTAAAAGGGTATTTCTCTCTAAAGAGCTTCAGCTTCTCAAGGGCTTCTTCTACCAACCGCTTAATTGTTCCGTTGCTGTCGAAAATTCTGGCTTCTTGTGTGACTACATCTCTCATTTGGTTACTCCTCGTGAATTATGTTTTGTGTTGTCTTAGTAACCATGTGAAATAGTGCTTCTACTGTAGTATGAAAAGTATATATAACGTTAAAGTGAAAATCGGTTTCGTTGTGGGGATGAGAGAGCGCGTTCACCGTCGATAACTTGAGCAAACATTGCGTATGAATCTATGTATATTCATTGGTTACATGGGGACGAGTCACTTATGGACATCTTTGTCTTGGCAGACCTCTTATTTTTAGGCTTGGATTTTTCGCGCGTGCAAGATGCCATAAAAAATTTCTTATAGGGGGCTGGAGAGGTTTTGTTTTGGAGGTATAGGTTTCTGAGGGTGATTAGTTTGGCTGTGTGGAAGTATCCTGCTTCGCGGAGTTCTTTGTGGGTTGCTGTTATGCCCTTATAGTCTGTGCCCATAGTTTTGGCTTGTTCTTCTTGATAGAGTTGCTGGGCTTTCTCCCAGATCAAGGGTCTTACTCGTGGCCAGAATTTACCGTGGTTTCTGGTTTGGGATTTGGACAATTTCCTCAGCCCTCATTGTTTCTATTTTGTTTTCGATTTTTTTGTTTGGGATGGGAATGTCTATTATGTAGTCAGCGATTTTACGAGCTTCGTCAGGGTCTTTAGCGTCGACTACAAGAATTATTTCCACTAAATACTTGGGCATGTCTTTCACTCTGCCTCACTTAAGACTTGAGGCTAAATTCTAAAAATGGGTTAGAATCGTTTCAATGTGAAAAGCAGGCCAGAAAATGGAGAGTTTCACAAGAAGCCTCGGATATAACAATTCCTTCATGTGAACATTCAGAATTCTAATCATTGCTCTTTCATGTTTCAGCCTGAATTTTTTGCCTTTTGTCCGTAAGTTCTCCCCCTCTTGTTTTCCAACAAAAGAGCTTATCATTGGTAAGCGTTATATCATCCGAATACCTAATTTGCTCTTAGCGTTGCCCTCAGGCGGTTCGTGCTGTTGAAATTTAAGGAAGTTACAATAACCGAGCTGAATGGAACCATTAAAGGGGACGATTTAATTCTGGAGGCCAAATTCAGGCTTTCTCCTTCAAAACGCCTCTTCTCCAGAATAAAAGGAGATTTCTATTTTGATGGGGAACACATGAAATCTTTCTATCTGGGAATACCTTACTACCTCACGCGTCAGGAAGAATTTCCATTACGATCCGTCTTCAACTTCGAAGAGATCAAAGCTGGTGTACATACCATCAAGTTAGAGATGTCAGGGCTTTGGCCTTCTGCAGGAGCTTCGGATGCTAAAGAAACTACCATTGAATACAAGCCATTGGTGAAAGCTGTAAGAATTCGGTCAGTGCCGGAAATCAAACTAATAGAAGGTTCAGGCATAGCTGTTCTTACGGATGAAGCGAGAAAAGTTTATCATGATATGAAAGAGAGATGGAAAAGAGAGATGATGGCTCGAAGAGAACGATGATAACGACAGAAAGTTGAGGGCTCGACGATTTGATATTTTTTAGTTAAAAAGAGGCAGGGTGATCATATGCTATGAACAGGTTCTTTAATTCTTAAGAGAAGAATTACTCTGCAGGAAGAAGCCAATTTTAAGCTTAGAGGGTATTTTTAGGCGAAAATCTTATTTTTTCCTGAAAACAAACATAGAAAACATGAAAAGCAATTCCTATCATAAAACTGACTACATCAATATTCCAGTAGAACTCATTATTCCCAGCAAGTACAATCCAAGGAAGGAAATTGACTCAAAATACATAAAAGAACTTGCCAAAAGCTTAAAAAGAGATGGCCAATGGGACCCCGTAATTGTAAGAAAGAGCAAAAATGGAATGTACGAACTCATCGCTGGCGAATGTAGACTAAGAGCTGCTAAATTAGCTGGTCTTAAATTCTTAAGAGCAAGAATTTTGGAAACAAGTGATGAAGAAGCTTTGCTTTTAGCATTGAAAACAAACATTCTTCGACAAGATTTGAACCCGGTTGAAGAGGCAAACGCGTTGAGGGAGCTTATCAAGATAAAGAAGGACTTAAAAAAGGTCATTAAGGAGCTTAATAAAAGCAGAACGTGGATTTCGAACAGACTTAAGCTGGCAGAAAATGCAACGGAAGGTCTTAGAAACGCCGTTCTGAAGGAAGAACTGCCCTTAGTCTCTGCAGTTAAAATAGCAGAATTATCGGAGGGACTTCAAGGACCAGTCGCCAGCAAAGCAATTAGGGAGAGGCTTAATATTAAGGAAGTCGAGAAACTCGTTGAATTATTTAAAAAGACCAGCAACCGTTCTGAAGTCGAATTTTTGCTTCAGACCCCAGTAAAGGACTATATGCGCTCAGCTCCATACCATGGCAAAAGAATGTCAATATTCAAACGTGAGGAAAGAAGACCGACCATAATGAAATGTGAATGTGGAACCCTATACATTGTAGATTGGGTCGGTGGTAAAATAATAGGTGAAAAAGTGATGAATCATGAGTATAACCACAACTTTGAAAACAATTCAAAAATATTCAAATAACGGCATGGATATTGTAGTGAATTTTAGTGGCGGAAGATACTCTCTTGTTCTATTGCATCTTGTTCTAAGAGCTCTTGGCAAAGCCAAAGTAGTTTATGTTGACACTACCATAAGCCTACCAGAATGCAACGAATTTGTTACGGAAATCTGCGATTGTTGGGGCGTTGATCTTATAGTTCTAAAAAGAAAGGACGTAGATTTTTGGGATTTGGTTAAACGAAGAGGCTTTCCTCACCATAGATTTAGATGGTGTATGAAAGAGTTTAAATCCGTCCCTCTTAGACTATTCAGTGAGTCTTTCGATGGAAAACTTCTTCATATAGTCGGAACGAGTAAACATGAAAGCTCATTTAGAAAAAAAGTTTATGACATTAGAGGCATGTATCATTACAATTACTCGATAAAAGCATTCTGTCTGCATCCTTTACTTGATTGGACCGAGGAGATGGTGTACAAGTATCTTGAAGACCATCATATTCCTTTAAATCCTTGTTATGAAAAATATTATGGCAGTGGAAACTGTTATTATTGCCCGTTCATAAGCAGTCTGCTATATTATTCTAAGCTTGCGAGTTTACAGCCCAAATTGTTTGCGAAAATTGTAGAAGCCGAGAAAGCAATGAGAAAAGGTGGAGGCGCCATATACTTGGGCAAAGGAAAAGTGTTGCATCTGGGCAAACTTGCTTCTTTCCGCGCTCCCAAAAATGTGGAACTCCCTCAATGTGAAAAAAAGGCACTAACCAAGGTTCTATACACTTGTCAAAAAAGATGCCTTATGTAGTTGTCTTCAGTTAAATGTCAACATTAATGCATCATTGTCTTTTGTTGACCTATCCAATGGAAGCTATAAACCACGTATGGTATCCAAGAAGCGGAACCACTCTGTATCATTAACATCTTTGTCTTTTCCATAATAACATTTGTAAAGAAAAAAAACATCCGAAAATCCCATATCCAAAAAAGATTGACGTGCTCTTTTGCAGAAATATTTATCTTTAGACCAACAACATTCAGCGAAAAGAAGAACTTTTGGCGTAAACTTCAGCAGTTCAACCAGATGACTTTTATGGTGTTTAGTCGGACGAAGATACTCACAGCATTCTATGCTCAAGGCTACCTGATCTTTTGGCACAAGAGTAAATCGCATAACTTCTGTCTTCCATTCATGATAGGGGCTTCCTTCATAAATGATTATATCTGCTTCAGGTGAAAGCATACCATCCTCAGTCATTATTTGTCCCCAGCAAACTGCATATTTGCGAGGCAAATCTTGTCGAATTTCTTCTATAAGAGCCGATGAAAAAATTAGCCCTCTTGCAAACAGAAAAAGGGGTTCTTGTTTCTCGAATTTGGAAGTTAAGGGAAAAAGGTCAAGGCGTTCAACCAATGAGTTCAATCGAGCTCTTCGAAGTGTTTTTAGAGCCAAGGGCATCACTGCTGATTCTTCAACAAGTATTTAAAAGCAGATTTCGGAGTTCTCTCTCTGCCAAATCCTTCAATTGAACGTTTGCTTCTTTGGCACTTTTTAGCAACGACTTAAACCCTTCTTCAGAAAGTTTGATAATGAGGTCGTTGCCTCGCATCCCTGCTGACATAATCCATTCTTTGTTCCACTTCTTGCCAAGCATTGTGGTGGCGAGACTATCAGGGGTTTGCCCCAGTTTTTCAGCTTGTTTTATCAAAGTCTCTAAAGTCAAGTTACTTAACTCCATGATAACGATGTGATGAGTTACAACTCTCGATTTTGATTCTAACACTCTTTGAATGGCTTGTTCAATTGTTATCTCTGGATTCTGTAGCTTATATTCCACAATTGCCCTCACATCTGAGGCTGATAAATTCTTCTCAACTGTGAATTTCGCAAGGTTTATCTTATCAACATCATGACCCAAACGCGATATACGATACGCGATATCAACACTTGTGATCAAATCATCTTTGAGCATCTGTCTAATTTCGTTTGGAAGATCCAGAAGCGTCCCAAACTCTCTGAGCATTTCAGCACTTATGTGAGCCCTTTCATCATTAATTTGTATTCTCTTAGCCAGCTCATTCCACGAATTATAACGTTCTTTTAAACGTATGCAGTACTCGGCGATAGTAAGCAGATTTTCCGTCCTTTTCTTCTTTCCAAGATTAGTGAGTAATATAGCGAAAGCCTTGTTCTCATCAAACTCGTTCATGCGATGCCGCTCACTCTGCCGACACGAAACCCCTCATTGAAAGCCAATCAATTACCGCGGTTTTGGCTACGTCTTCGCGTTCTAATCCCAAATCTTTTGCAGCACTGTCCAATGCTTTTGCGTATTTTGGCGTTAAGTGAATTATTATTTTCTCTTCGACATGTGGTTTTCTGGCTTCCTCTACTAATTTCTCCGCAGGGGTCTCAGGTTTTTCTACGGCGATGTCGACAAGTCGTCTTTTCTCAGGAGCTGTCATTTTGGTTATTTCCTTTGCGACCTCGACGATCTTCTTTTCATTTGTGCCCCCAACAGCAAGTGCTCTTCTCGCGTCTGAAGGCTTGATTTTTTTCTCTTTGATCATCTCTTTGATAGGTTCAGGTGCCAGACTAAGCGGAAGCCAGTTGCGTACAGTGACCTCAGTCACACCTAACTCTTCGGCGATGGTTTTTGGCGATCCATACTTCATATATAATGCCTCGATTGCATCCATCAAATCAGCTGAAGGCAATTCTTTTCTGTGTATTCCTTCACTTAATGATAAGATTCTGCTTTTTGTATTATCCATGGCTCCAGTAACAATGGCAGGTATTTTTTCCCATCCCAGCTTTTTGCAAGCCAAGTACCGACGCTGACCTACAATCAACTCATATTTGTCATCGGTTTGAAACACTACCACTGGATGAATGAGACCTACGCGTTTGATGTTGGCCATCAGTTTATCAAGGTCCGTTTCTACTTGTCGCGTTCTTACGTTTGCTTTGCTGACATAAATCTTGTTTATTGGTATCTCTTCAAATCTCATTTCTATCACAATTTTACAAATTTGTTCTCGAATACTTATAAAACTTGTCAAGTTTTGCAATGATTGAATTAAGCTCGCGCGCGGACAATTTAGAGCAAATCTATTCTCTCATCCAGGATGGTAACCAACGGTATTTCAACTTAGATTCACGATAGAACATCTGCTCAAATGATGTTGATAAACTCATATTTTTGCTCGCCAGAAACAATCTAACATCTGCCCTTGTCAATCTCCTCAAATTTCTATTTTGAGCCCATTCTGTCAGATCTTTAGTAAGTAAGTCAAGATACTTAATGAACGCCATTGCTTCAGCCTCTTTCATTTTGGAAGTGATCTCTCGATCTCCAAATCTTGCAGAAAGGATCATGTCATATTTCCTAATCCAAAATTTCGTGATAAGCTCGTTAAAAGTTCGTGCGTTAAGCAGAATCCCTTCTGATTTTTCTTTTACGTATGTTGCTATCTCCTCTGCTAATGCTTCTGGCGTTTTTTCGCTTTTGAATCTGTTTAATTCGTCTTCGTACATTTGAACCCATTTCCCTTTGACTTTGTGGTAGAACATCGCCTCCGACGATTTATCCATAATTAAGCCAACTTTGCTTAAAAATAGTTTCACATTAGCTCTTGTCAACTTGGTCAAATTATTTTTCAACCCCCAAGACGTCAACCTTTGGGTTAAGGACTCGAAATAACGCTCTCTTTTACTCTGAAGTATTTCAAGACCTAACTCTTCAATTTCACTTTTCTTTGATTTGATAAATGGGTCTTTTCTCATCATGTATGTTGATGGATAATTATCTGCCCAAAACTTCAATAACAATCTGCGCAGTCTTTTGGCATCAAATAAAGACTCAAGAGAGGTTTTTTCGATATAATCTGCAATTTCTGACGCAAGTTGCGAATCTGATGACCCAGATGGCCAAATGACTTTGATTCTTTTATTACCCCATACATTCAGCGTGAGTTCGTTCTCGTATTTGATTACGTAACTACCATTGATCCGCACTATATCTCCAACTTTCACAAGATTAATCTGGTCTTTCCATAGATTTAATGAGATTCGCCCGCTATCATCTTCTAACACGGCTATGGCTAAAAACACCATGCCAAATTTCGTACTTACTTCTCCTATAGTTCTGATTTCGATCACTTGCCCTTGAACTGTTATTCCGCGCATTCCGTCCTTGATGTCAGCAATTTTGAAGGGATATTTCTTGTTGCAAACATCTGTTTCTATCCCCGTCTCTTTCTGACTTTTCTGTTCTTCAACAGGCATTTCCTTTTTATGTGACCCATGTGGGAACTCTGCAATTTGCTGCTCGTCTTCAAACGCTCTCTTTTCAATCTGAAGTGTTTTATTTTGGGCATTTTGAACTTCCCTCTGAAGGTCGCAAATTTCAACTGCGACCCTTGAAAGCTTGACGGCAACGTTTGAAGCTAACCAGGAACCGCTTAGCCAAAGAAAAATGAGTATAGCCATTGGAATAATAAACAATGCAATTGCAGTTGTTAAAAATCTGTTCATAGACTCAAATGCACTTTCTCCAAAATGGTGAGGAATGAGAAAAACAGAAAACAACAAAACAAACCAATATACACCTATTATCCAAAGAACCGCCCCCCACATGCCAATGACGGATATAGCCTTTCCAAAGCGATTCAAAAACAGAAAAAGTGAACTTTTTCTCTTCAACTTAACGATTTTTGAGAGCACAACATTTCTATCATTTGCAAGTTGACTGCTTTTCTTTACATAAGAGTTATTGGACAAAGCAGACCAACCATATTACTACTTGTTCCAACCACTGCTTTCAATCCATGTCTTATCCTCTTTTCCTTTGTCTTTTTTCGTGTTCTTCTTTTTCCTGAAGCCATGCGTCGTATTTTTCCAATACTTCATCGATCTGTTTGTGTACGAGATCAGATGCACTGTGGTAGGGCGTGTTCATCTCTTTAACTGCAGCCTCGAGCCTTTCATACTTTTCTCTTGGAATTTCCAAGTATTCAAAATCTTCTCTCAGAAACTTCAGGCGCCATCTTGCTGCGTCGCGTATAAACTCTTCCCTCGTTGTGAAACCCAAATGCTTGTTTTTCTCCATAAAACTTTCAATGTCTTCAAGGAGTTCAGGTGGCAGTATTACAGATCGGCTTAGCATGGCTTCTATTGCGTCTTGGTATGTTTGCATCTTGCTTGTCTGCGCCATCAACTCTCCAAGCAACGATGTAAGCTTCTGGTGGACATCATCTGATATTTTGAGTGTTTTCATAGTGTTTCCATCCTGATTCTTCCTGTTTGACATACTTTCTGAGAATCTGTTGAAGTCAACCTTTTGTGCCTAAG
>Ga0315282_10016145_pt1 | contig 10943 bp, 6 predicted proteins | sample YL17G07_20_MG_FD_203693 | JGI IMG/M metagenome (GOLD analysis project Ga0315282, IMG submission 203693) | Sediment microbial communities from Yellowstone Lake, YNP, Wyoming, USA - YL17G07_20 | ecosystem: Environmental > Aquatic > Freshwater > Lake > Sediment | place: USA: Wyoming | collected...
TGTCGCTCGACGGGACGCTCTATTGCTACGCCAACCCTCTCGAGTCACCGGGGAAAACCGATCCCAACTGGCACAGCAAGGACGGCACGACTCGCAACCCCTGGTACGACGTTCTCTGCTGCCCGCCCAACATCGAGCGGACGCTCGGCGCGCTGCCGGGTTACATGTACAGCACCAGCAAGGACGGGCTCTACGTGCACCTCTACGACAACTCGCTGCTCGATTGGCACCTCGAAGACGGTTCGGGGCTGAAAGTCGAGCAGAAAACCAACTACCCTTGGGACGGTAACGTCGACCTCATCGTTTCGCCCGCGAAGAAAAAGGAATTCACTCTCTACGTCCGCATTCCCGGCTGGGCGACGAGCGCCAAAGCTAAGGTGGATGGGAAAGAAGTCAAAGAGGGCGTGAAGCCCGGCGCATACCTGGCAATACGCAGGAAATGGGAGACGGGCGACCGCGTGCAGCTGACCTTCGACATGACACCGCAGCTTGTTGCCGCGCATCCGAAAGTCTATGAAGACGCCGGGAAGGTCGTAGTCCAACGAGGGCCGCTCGTCTACTGCCTGGAGCAACTTGACCAAGCGGGAGGCTCCGCAGTCACCGATGTCGCGATTCCTGCCGGGAAGAAAGGTGCGCCAAGCTTCCGCACCGAGCATCGCCCCGATTTGCTGGGAGGCATCACAGTCGTCGAGTGTCAAGGCGTTGCCTACGATGAGGCAGGATCGGTTGGCATGCTCTACCGGCTTGCGGGCCCCGTGGCGCATCGTGTGGGCCCCTACGTCGAATTGACATTCATTCCCTACTACGCCTGGGCCAACCGCGAACCGAGCCCGATGCGGGTTTGGGTGCCTTACGTTCCGGCCGGAGCGAAGTAGGCTTCAAGACAAGGCTGAAGTGTGAAGGGTAATGGGTGACCTCGGGGCCGATGCCATCCCCGGGAATCAACGTGACTGTCGCCGTCATAAGTTTTGCCTTTAGTGGAGATGCCTGCGATGAGTCTCTATTCTAACTTTATAGGCGGGATGGGCACGTGGAAAGCGACCGAGTGCAGTTGGCCAGCCTTCGGCTCCTCGAGCGCTCGCGTGCCGCACTAGGCGGGGCGCATTCTCCTGTCACTTTACCCTGACACTTGGCACCTACGACCTGGCACCTGCTCCTACGGCGGGAAGTTCATGCGGCGGAGGAGGTCCTGGAAGCGCGAGTCGGAGCGCAGGGGGTCGAGCCCGGGGTCTATCTTGAGGAAAGTCATCCCTCTGTCGCGCACCAGATAAGCTTTTTCCAACCATTCGAAGGCCTGATCCTTTTCACCCAGACCAGCGTAAACTAGGGCCACCATACAGGTCCCGCGAAAGTCTATTTTTGCTCGCTCTTTCAGTTTTCGAATAGCTTCTCTGGCCTCGCGCACCCGACCCGCCCGCGCGTAGGCGTTTCCGCCCTGGCCAAATTTTACTGGATTGTCTGGCATCTGTAGGAACTCCGCTATGGCTTCCTGGTACATGCCCTTTTCCCGGAACGCTACCGCGAAATAGAAAGAAACGTTTTGGGTGGGATCAAGTTCAAGCGTTTTTCGATACTGTTCCAGCGCCTGGTCATACTGGCGGCTTTCCCAGTAGATCCACCCGAGGTCGACGTACCTTTCCGGTGAGACGGGATCTAGCTCAACGCCACGTCTGGCTTCCCGGATGGCTTCCTGATGCCTGCCCATCCTGACTAGAAACTGGCCGTACGATGAGCGAATCGGGGCAACGCTGGGGCTCAGTTCAAGGGCGCGCTTGTACTCCCGCTCCGCAGCCGTCCAGTCCCAATCGAAACTGAGGAGGGTAAAGCCCAGGGCCGCATGGGCTTCCCCGAGGGTCTCGTCAAGTTCCAGTGCCTTCTCGGCGGCGGCCCTCGCCTTTGAGAAAGCTTCCGACGCCGGAAGAACTTCAAAGCGGCCGAGATAGCTATACACGGCAGCCAAGCCAGCGTAAGGGGGCGCGTAGGTCGGATCCGCGTTAATCGCCGCCTTGAAGTAATCGGAGGCCTTTTCGGGGTCACGTCGGTTGTTGTAGTACTGGCCCTTCAGGTAGAGCTCATGGGCCTGGGGGTTCACTTGGCGAGCGCGCGCCAGGCGCGCTTGCTCCTGCGGGCTCACCTTGATTTTTATCTCGTCGGTAATAGCTCGCGCCACCTCGCTCTGCAAGGCCAGGATGTCGCGCGGGTCGCGCTCGTAGCTGTCTGCCCACAGGTGCTTTTCCGGGTTCGCTTGGATTAGTTGGGCGGTGATCCGTACGCGGTTGCCGGAGCGCAGGACCGCACCCTCCACAACGGCGTCCACATTCAGTTCCCGCGCGATTTCCGGCAACGGCTTCTTGGTTCCCTTGTAGCGCATTACCGAAGTCCGCGAGATCACGCGCAGGGCGCTGATCTTGCCCAGGTTGGTGATCAACTCTTCGGTCATGCCGTCGGCGAAGTATTCCTGGTTAGGGTCGTGAGAGAGGTTTTCGAGCGGCAGGACCGCGATCGAGTCGATGTGCGGAGGTGCCGCCCAGCGGGGGAATAGCCGGTCGCGCAGGCCCGCGACGTTCAGGCCCGCCAAAACGGCGACCACCGCGACCAGCGCCAGGCCGCCCAATGCCAGCACCCACCGTTTTTGTAGGGGCGCTGCTTGCTGCGCCCCGGAGGGCGGGGCAAGCCCCACCCCTACGTTCTGTGGCGGCGGCGTCCCTGCCGCCTTCTGTAGGGGCAGGTCTGCGACCTGCCCTTGGGCGGGTCTAGTGTTGTGCGTCTAACGCTTCTTTACAATGGTTGATCTTCTTCATGATCTTGGAAGCGGTTGCGGTCCAGATGAACGGACGAGGATTACGGTTATTCTCTCGAAGGTATTGGGAGATGGCGCGGTTGAGTTGGGTGACGCTGTGGAACGTTCCGCGTCGGATGCGCTTCCTGGTGATTTCGGCAAACCATCGCTCCACCAGGTTCAGCCACGAGGCCCCGGTGGGGGTGAAGTGCAAGTGGTAGCGGGGATGGGCGGCGAACCACGCTTGCACCTTGGGGTGGGTGTGCGTGCCATAGTTGTCGAGGACCATATGGATGTCCGGCCGACGCGGCGTGGTCCGCTCGATCCGTTCCAGAAACGCCAGAAATTCCGGGTGCCGCTGCCGGGGCAGACAGCTACCGATAACGGTCCCCTCCAGCACGTTGAGCGCGGCAAACAAGGTCGTGGTGCCGTGTCGGATGTAGTCGTGGGTTTGCCGGGCGGGAATCCCCGGTCGCAAGGGCAGCACGGGCTGGGTTCGATCTAGGGCTTGGATCTGGCCCTTTTCATCCACGCACAGCACCAAGGCCTTGTCGGGTGGGTTCAGATACAACCCGACCACGTCCCGCAGTTTGTGCACGAAATCGGGATCCCGGCTCAGCTTGAAGGTCTGGGTCCGATGCGGCTGCAAGCCGTGGGCTCGCCAGATGCGCCGCACCGTGGCTTCGCTCACGCCTTGCGCGCGTGCCAGGGTGCGGCTGCTCCAGTGCGTGGCATCGCGCGGCGTGGTGTGCAGCGTGGCGTTCACGATGGCCTCCACGTGCCGGGCCCCGATGCGCTTGCGACGCCCGGGCCGAGGAGCGTCTCGCAGCAGCCCGGCGATGCCGACCTGTGCGTAGCGCTGACGCCACAACAAAACCGTGGGGCGGGTGACGCCCAACTGTCTGGCCAAGTGATTATTGGAAATCCCTTCGGCGGCTCCCAGAATGATCCGAGCACGAAGGGCCACCTTCTGTGCCGTGTTGCGGCCGCGCACGAGGCCTTCGAGGAGATCTCGATCCCCCGAGGCCAGCAGGACAGGTCGGGCAGAAGTCCACATCGTGACGCGAGCATAACAGAATCTGTCCGCATTGTATAGTTATTTGTGACGCACAACACTAGGCCCATTTTGCGGAATGTATGGGAGAGTTTGCGCCACTGTGAATCAAGCAGAGTTCCTCGAATTTCGCTTGAACACGAAACCCCATACGGCTATAAGTGTACCCGGAGGTCTGATTTGCGCCAGCGACGAAACTCCGAACCCCGAGCCGGAGGAGGCAAAAGCAGACGAGCAGTCATCACCCTCAAGCCGCACGTAGCCCTGTTGCTCGAGACCTCGACGGAATACGGGCGAGGGCTTATGCGAGGTATCGTCCGTTACTCTCGATTGCACGGGCCGTGGTCGCTGTACGTTGCTCCCGGGCATCTCGCACAGGCTTTACCTAAGGCAAAATCCTGGAGCGGAACGGGCATCATCGCCCGCATTCGTTCGCCCGAGATGGCAAACCTGATTCGGGCTACGAAACTTCCTTTCGTCGCCTCTTCACTGGACGAGTCTCGCCCCCCTGGACGGGGTGACAAGTTCGGTGAGATTCGCACCAACTCGGCAGCGATTGCGCGCGTGGCGGCGGCACACCTTGTAGAGCGCAAGGTGCGTCATTACGCCTTCTGTGGCTTCGTAGGGCTCGGATGGTCCATGCGCCGCGAAGAGGCCTTCACTCGATATATCCAGGACCTGGGTTTCCCTTGCCAGACGCACCGTATCGACTTATCGAACTGGATGCAGCAGCGCAACTGGATCGAAACCTGGGAAGACGAGCAACCCATTCTCATGCAATGGCTCAAGTCGCTGCCTAAGTCCGTTGGTCTGATGGCCTGCAACGATATTTGTGGACGCGAGGTGCTCCAGGCGTGCGCCGCTGCGGGACTGCACGTGCCCGATGACGTTGTGGTGTTAGGCGTGGACAACGACGAGATGATGTGTGAGCTGTCCAATCCTCCACTCTCCAGCATAGCCTTGGATTTGGATAGGTCCGGTTACGAAGCCGCCAGACTCCTCGATAACTTGATGTCCGGCCAGCCGGCTGGGGAACACGTCGTGCAGGTTGAGCCGCACTATGTCGTCACGCGGCAATCAAGTGACGTAGTTGTGCAGGACGACCCCTGCGTCGCCACCGCCATACGCTTCATCAAGAATCACGCTGGCCAAGCCATCGGGGTCCCGAATGTTGTCGAGCAAGCCGCCGTGTCCCGGCGAACCCTCGAGAGGCGGTTCTTCCACGCCCTGGGGCGGTAGATCAGTTCGGCGATTACGCAGTGCCGGGTGGAACGGGCCAAACGGCTGCTCCTGGAGACCGACCTGCCTTCGCATGGCGTGGCGGTAGGAGCCGGGTTCGGGAGCGTCAAGACTTTTAACCGCGTCTTTCGCCACGCGGCAGGTCTCTCGCCCGGGCGCTTTCGGGAGCAGTCGAAGGCCTAGCGTTATGCCCCTCGCAGCGGGGGCGCTTCATACCATCGGCTTGTGATGCGGTGTGGAAGGCCTGGCTATGGTGAGAGCGATTTCTACCAAGCGGTCTTCGCGGAGGCGGGGAGGAATTCATAACCGATCCATGCAAGTAAAGGACGGGAGAAGAAATGAAAAACATAGGAATAATAATGTTCTTATTTGCAGGTCTTTGTTACGCGCAAGATTCGAGCGATTTTCAGCCCGCTGCCACTAATGTTTGGGGCGCGGACTATCCCCGCGTTGACAGTGCCGGCAGGGTCCGGTTTCGCGTAAAGGCCCCTGATGCGACCAAGGTCCAGTTGAATCTCTGGAGCGGGCCGAAGCCGGACATGGTGAAGCAGCCGGATGGTTTTTGGACGGTTACGACGCCGCCTCTTGCCCCCGGTTTTCATTACTACACGTTGTTTATCGATGGGGCGGAGGTCACCGACGTCAACAGTCATGCATTCTTCGGGGGAGGCAAGGATGCAAGTGGCGTCGAGGTTCCGGAACCGGGGGCCACATACTATTCAGCTCAAGACGTGCCCCATGGGCAGACCCGCGAGATCTGGTATCACTCGAAGGTGACGGGCACCTGGCGGCACGCATTGGTCTATACGCCGCCAAACTACGATGTGCAAACCCAAACGCGCTACCCGGTGCTGTACCTTCAGCACGGCGGCGGCGAGGATGAAACTGGATGGACAAAGCAGGGCCGTACGAACTTCATCCTCGATAACCTGATCTCTGCCGGCAGCTGCCAGCCAATGATCATCGTCATGGCCTACGGGTACGCCAGGCGCGCCGGTCAACCCGCTCCCGACCTTACAGGAAAGCCTTTCGGTTCGCCGGAAATGATGCGGGCGATGCAGGAAATGGCCGCAGCCTTTGAAGATGACTTAACCAAGGTCCTCATCCCGTTTGTGGACAGCACATTCCGAACCATCCCGGATCGCGATCACCGTGCCATGGCGGGCCTGTCGATGGGAGGAGCACAGACATTTCAAGTGACCATGAATCATTTGGATCTCTTTTCCTACATTGGCGGCTTTAGCGGTGCCCCAGCTGACTTCGTCTTCGGCGGCCAGAAGCTGGATCCGAAGACTTCTTTTAATGGAGCTTTGGTTGATCCAGTCGCGTTCGGCAAAAAAGTGCATGTCCTCTGGCTCGGCGTGGGGACGACGGAGCCGGAGCGATTACTTAATGGCATCCGGGCTTTTCATGAGGCACTGAATGGAGCCGGGATCCAACACGTGTATTACGAGTCGCCCGGCACTTCACACGAGTGGCAGACTTGGCGTCGTTCTCTGAAAGACTTCGCACCAAGGTTGTTTCAATAAGCCGGTCATTAAAGAGATAGGGGTGGATGATGATATCGAAATTGTCTCTTATCGTGATGCTGGCGCTGACTGCCGCTTTCGAACCGCGCCTTGCGGCGCAAGTGCAGACCGAAGTGCCTCCGGTGGTTCCCGGTGCGAAACCTGTTCGCGTGGAGCATATCAAGATCCACGGTACAGCGCTGGAAGGTAATCTGGAGGGGAATGACCTCAACCGCGAAGTGTTCGTATTCTTGCCGTCCAGTTATGCCACCCAAAAGTCGCGTCGCTACCCAGTCGTCTATGCCTTGCACGGCTACTCCATCGGAGCCGAGCAATGGACCCACGAGATCCACGTACCGCAGACTATCGAAGGGGCATTTGCCCAAGGCGCTCAAGAAATGATCGTCGTGCTGCCGGATTCGAAGACGCTGCATAACGGCTCAATGTATTCGAGTTCGGTCACCACTGGGGATTTCGAGCAGTTTATTGCGCACGACGTCGTCACCTACATCGACGCGCATTTCCGGACGATTCCCAAGCGACTGAGCCGTGGCTTGGTGGGTCACTCGATGGGAGGGTACGGTGCAACGCGGATTGGCATGAAGCATTCCGACTTGTTCGGCAGCCTTTACGTCATGAGTCCCTGTTGCTTGTCTCCCCGGCCAGCCATATCGGTGGACTCGGAACTCGCAAAGACTCTGGAGGCAGTGAAGACCCCTGAGGATTCAGCACATCTGCAATTCTTCGCTCGCGCAACTCTTGCCACTGCGGCGGCATGGTCACCCAACCCGAAGAATCCCCCGCTTTACCTCGACCTTCCGACGAAGGATGGTGCAGTTCAACCCGAAGTTCTCGCGAAATGGTCGGCCAATGCGCCTTTGGCGTTCATCGACCAATATATCGGCAATTTGCGCCAGTATCGCGCCATCGCCATCGATGTGGGTGACCATGACGGCTTACGCATGGACGCCGGCAAACTGCGCGATGCCCTCGATAACTATGGCGTCGCCAATAGCTATGAGGTCTATCCTGGTACACATACGAGTGCCGTCGGCCTCCGGTTTCAGAACTTCGTCATGCCGTTCTTCAGCCGGAATCTGTGCGCGACAGAAAAGTGCAAGTGAGCATCACATATTTGTGAATGCCCGGGCACCGGCTATTCCGGCAATGCGATCTGGCCTGCAACACGGAAGTGCCCGGTAACGCCCGGCGCTCCCGTGTCAGGCTGGCCGCCGCCGACGCTGATCGTATAATCACCGCCGGCGATGATTGGGCGGCCGTCATCCGTCACCATGCTCAAGTCGCGGTTCTGCAGCTCGAAATGCAACTTCTGGCTTGCCCCAGGTTCGAGGTGAACGCGATCGAACCCGCGCAGAGCTATCAGCGGCGCCCCTTTCACAGGCGGGAATTTGAGGTAGAGCTGAACCACTTCGTTTCCCGCCACTTTTCCGGTGTTGGTCACCGTCACATCCACTCCAACGGGATCGCTCGCCTTGACTGACTGCGGAAGGCCCAGATTGCTGTAACTGAAGGTGGTGTAACTCAGGCCATAGCCGAAAGGATAGAGCGGCTTTCCCTGGAAGTAGCGGTAGGTGCGTCCTTCCATCGAGTAGTCCTCAAAATGAGGCAGCTGGCCGATGTCCTTATAGAAGGTGACCGGAAGACGACCCGCCGAATTGTTTTTGCCGCTCAGCGTTTCCGCGATGGCCGCGCCGCCCTCCTCGCCGGAATACCACGCTTCGAGAATCGAATTGGCGTGTTCACTGGCCCAGTTGACGGCCAGCGCGCTGCCATTCATCAGCACAACAACCAGCGGCTTGCCGGTCGCAGCCACAGCTTCGATGAGCGCTTCTTCCGGTTCGGGGAGATCGAGGGTCGTGCGATCTCCACCGATGAAGCCGGGTTCGCTCACCGGCATCTCCTCGCCTTCAAGTTGGCTGGTGAGCCCGACGACGGCAATCACCACATCGGCATTCTTTGCCGCCGTAATGGCTTCGGGTGAAGGGGTATTGTCCACCTTCGCCCAGATGAGCTGCGCGCGAGGGTGGCCTCCGCCCGCATTTCCGTAATTGACAGTCAGCGCGACCTTCTGCCCCTTCTTCAGATGCACCCGCCCCACTTTTGACTCGACTCCGCGGGTTCTAAACTCCTGAGCGATCGTTTTACCGTCAACCGTCACTTTGGCAAAGCCGTCAGCGCGCATGCCGATGAGGTAGTCGCCGGAATCCGGCGGCGTCAGGAATCCCGTCCATTGCACGCCAAGGGATTTACCTTCCGCGACTTCCGCCGGCAGATTACTTTCGCTAAGGTCGATATTCGGCTCAATTCGGTTCGTGAGCGGTGCCGGCTTCGCTCCGGGAGCTAGTTCGGCCCCGTGCCAACTGGTGTATTGCGCCATAAGGCCGGGTTTGCCATCGTCGGTGGTCAAAAGATTGCTCGGCACAGGATTTCCCTCGTTGCGGAGGAACTGGGTTCCCGGAACAAACGTGATCTTCGCGTTCTGGAATTCGCCTTTGAGGCCCTCCAGCACGGAGACCCTGTGCGTCGGGATTCCAGTGTAATTCCCGAGCAGAACCCTTGTCTGATCAGCCAACGGGCCGACCACGGCGAACTTCGTGATTCCTGATTTGAGTGGCAGAGTGCCATCATTCTTCAGCAACACCATGGATTCATTTGCGAGCTTTCGGGCCATGGCGCGATGGGCCGGACTGTCCAACTGGCTTTCGTCGATCTTGGAGTAAGGAACCATTTCCGGCGGATCAAACATGCCCAGCCGGACCCGCGCGGTAAAGAGGCGGACAAGCGCCGTGTCGATTGCGCTCTCACTCAGATAGCCCTGCTGCACGGCATCGATGGACGGCCTGTAATCATGGTCGTCGTTGACCTTGGCGAAGAAGTCGATGCATTCATTATCCATGCCGCGTACCAGCGAGATTGCCGACGCCTGCGGCTGCGTGGACCGGTAGCGGTGGCCGCTGAAGATGTCGCGGACGGCACCGCAATCCGAGACCACATAGCCCTGGAACTGCCAATCGCCGCGAAGTTTGCGCTCCAGCAGGAACTTGCTGGCGCATCCGGGCTCACCGTTGATGGCGTTGTACGAACACATCACGGATCCCGCACGGCCTTCCACGACAGTGGCGCGAAACGCCGGCAAGTACGTGTCTTCCATGTCGTGCTTGCTGACGTCAACGTCGGCGAAGTGGCGGGTAGGCTCGGGTCCGCTGTGCACGGCGTAGTGCTTGGGCGTGGAGATTGTGCGGTAGTAGCGGGGGTCGTCTCCCTGCATCCCGGTCACAAATGCGACTCCCATGCGCGACGTCAAGAATGGATCCTCGCCGTAGGTTTCCTGCCCGCGTCCCCAGCGGGGATCTCGAAAAATATTGATGTTAGGTGACCAGAAATCCAATCCCTCCATAATATCGCTGTGGCCGGCGCGCACTGCCTGCGCGTGCTTGATCCGCGCCTCGATGCTTATCGCCACAGCCATTTCATGGATGGCCGGGACGTCAAACGTCGCCGCCAGGCCAATCGGCTCCGGGAACTCGGTCGTTCCGTCCACCGCGACGCCGTGCAGAGCTTCGCTCCACCAATCGTATGCCGGGACATTCAGCCGCGGAATGGCCCGCGCCTGGTTCACCAGTTGCGTGGCCTTTTCTTCGAGCGTCATGCGGTGCACTAGGTCTGTGGCCCGCTGCTCAGCTGTCAGGTTTGTGTCCAGATAGGCCGGTTTCGCAGTTTCTTGTGCTACGGCGCCACAGACCATCCCCGCCAACGCTACGACCAGCGCAAATATTGGCGTTACCGTTCTTGCCATAATGAGACCCCCATCGGAGAAAGAGTCTCCGGTTTTCAGGCAAAAGTTAGTCCTTCAGACTGTTATTGTCAATCTGAAGGCACGCTTGCTCACAGCTCTGGAGTGTCCCATAATGCGGCACGACCTGGGGAGTAAGCTGGGAGCGAGACCTGTTGAATACCCTGCGGGACTATCCCATCTAACGCAGGGAGAAACTAGACAAATCACCAGGTAGCGTTTTCTATGTTTTCTCTGCAGCTTATGGGTCAAGAGGTTGCCGCCCTCAAGTCCACCACGACTCAAGAGTATCGTGCGGTTGGCTAGTCCCTGCACTGCTGCGAGCATTGCCCGAGGAGTCGCTTTGGAGGAGGACATCCCGGGCCATAAGGTGCAATCGGTCGCCCATTCCCGAATGCGGGCGATGACCGCCTGAATTTGCGATTGGGAATGATAAACAGGCTTCTCTGACAATGGGCATTTCGTGCCCGCACCAGGCCCGGGAGTGCACACGAGGGCGGAACGCTTGCAGGGAAAGAAGGAAAGGATTTATCATTTAGTGGCAAGTAG
>Ga0315282_10016146_pt1 | contig 10942 bp, 14 predicted proteins | sample YL17G07_20_MG_FD_203693 | JGI IMG/M metagenome (GOLD analysis project Ga0315282, IMG submission 203693) | Sediment microbial communities from Yellowstone Lake, YNP, Wyoming, USA - YL17G07_20 | ecosystem: Environmental > Aquatic > Freshwater > Lake > Sediment | place: USA: Wyoming | collected...
TCCGCATCCAGCAACTCGATGTAACTCGTATAGCCGTTGTCAAAGCGCAAGCGGGCAATTCGGGTGTAATTGCGGAGAGTCTCAGCCGGAGGGCGCCGGTAGCTTGGACCCACTGGACATCCGAACGATTCAAGAGTTATTAGAAATAGTTACTCTCGCCTGCCTGTGGCAGGAAAGCTAAGCGCTTAGCGTTCTTTATTTCTTACGGATACATCCTCCTCCCCATGGCTCTTTCCAATTGTGCCTTGGCGACGTTGAAATCGCTCAAAGCACCATAGTAGTTGACCCTCGCCTGGGCGAGCAACGTCACGGCATTGACGACATCCGTTTGTGTTGCCACCTGGTACTTATACCTTTCCTCGTTCATTCTTAAATTCTCCTCAGCCTGTTCAATGGACTTTTCAGCAGTGTTGATATTCTTTTCCGCCACCTGCATGTTGAGATAGTCATTCTTCACCTCCAGTGTAATGGAATCGATGGTCTGATTCTTCGTATCTTCGGCCTGGGTGACCTTAACCTTGTTCTCTCCGACCTTGAACGCCGTATTTCCCCAATTCCAAAGCGTGAATGTGGCTAAGGCCTCAACCATCCACCTTTCACTTTGTATACTACCATCCGTCGTCCACCAGTCAGACGACCGACTATAGTTACCCGTAAGACTGATCGTCGGGAAGAATCCGCTCCTCGCAATCTTGACATTCTCCTTGGCCTGGTCGATATTCAATTGAGCGGTTTTCACCTCCGGCCTCACGCGCAGCGCCTCTTCAAGAGATTGCTCGAACGACAGCGGAAAGGCTTTGTGTAAAAGAATGTCCACCACCTCGAAGGGTGTATTGACCTCTCTTCTGAGCAGTATATTGAATGAGGCCTTGGCCGTGGCCAGATCATTCGCCGCCTTGACCAGTGACTGCCTGGCATTCGCCAGATTCACCTCGGCCAGAAGGACATCATTTTTTGGAACAATTCCGACATCAAAGAAGGCTTGTGTCACCTCGAGTTGAGCCTCAAAATTTTTGACTTGCTGCTCAGCCACCGCCAAGAACTTCTCAGCCCTTAAGATCGTAAAGTACCCCACCCGCACATTAAGAACCAAATCCTGTTTGGCCGCCTCCAGACTCTCCTTTGAGAGATCCACGCCTAACTTCGCTGAACGATAAGTGGCCAGGTTAAACCCTCCGGTAAAAAGGGGTTGATTGACTGTGGTATTAAAATTGTAGACGTTACTGTTTGCAGTTTGGGTGATCCCTGCAAGATTTCCTCCCAAGTTGCCGATAAAGGCCGGAAAACTCCATTTGGTATAACTGTATTGGCCTGTCCAAAGGGGAAGGAAATTGGTGATCGCCTCCTTACGTCTGAATTCAGAACCTTCAATTCCCACCACGGCAGAATGCACGGTCAGACTCCTTTCCACGGCGATCTTGATGCTTTCCTCCAGGGTGAGAGGTGTCTGAGTTTCTTGCGCCCAGGCAACACCCGTAAAAACAACTGTCCATAAAATCAACCCGATGACATATTTCATTCTCATTGATCTATCTCCTCCCTTCCATTTGCTGCACGCCGCCTAAAAAAATTTCTAAAACCGTATCCACCTTTGAAATGAGCGGATAAGGCTCGCGACTGATCATCCACTCAAAGACAAAAGAATTGACAATCCCCACCAAGGCATGAGCCAAATCCAAGGGGTTCATCGATCTGAACTCTTCTCTTTCGATCCCCTGTCTCATGACCTCAGCAAGAACGTTAATATACGTGACCATCTTCTCGTGGAGGCCCTTCCCTAACTCGTCTTTGACCGTCCACTCAAAACGATTCCTTTCCGAAATATAAATCCTGAAAAAATCCCGGTTCCGCTCGAAGAATTCGAACTGGAGCGCTAACGCCTTCTTGATCCTCTCGACGGCCGAGGTCCTCTGCGAGAGTTCGTCTTTGACCAAACGGTTGATCTCTTCCACCTTCTCATCGATGAGGGTGAAATAAAGCTCTTCCTTCGATCTGAAATATTTATACAGGGTCCCTGTCCCGAATTCTGCTTCTCGTGCAATGTCACTCATGGTGGTGAGAAAAAATCCTTTTGCGGCAAAAACCTTCTCCGCTGCCGAAAGAATCTCTTCACGATGTACCAGATATTCCCTTTCTTTTCTGCCTACTCTTTCGGTCTCCATGATATTTGCATCCTTAGACGAGCATTGGAAACAATTATTCACTTTCTGAATGGTAATTCATCTTATTGTAAAAAAAAAGAACTGTCAAATTAAATTTTTGGATCGATGGAAGATATCCTGTGACTCAGGATTTGGATGAAATGGAGACGATCTTTCCGCTCACCGCCAGAGTATGGACCATGACCCCTTTTAAGGATTCAAGGATGCCCAGATAAACGGGTGAATGTTTGGGTTCGCAGATTCCCTGAATCAGTCTCTCTTCATGTTCTTCGGAATAGGTATTCACAATTTCAAAAACGGACTTCCCTTCTTCTCCAATTCGTTGGCCGAGGAGTTTGTTCTCGGTTGTAATCAGGTTCGGAAGGTATTCTAAGAGTCTCATGGCCTCTTGGAAGATGTCGTTCACCTCTTTGACCGCTCCATCACTAAAGAGGATATGGTTTTCAGACTTGGCTCTTAACCGATCCAAGATTCCTTCGATATTGTAAGCCATGCGGTCGAAACTGGAGGCGATGGAGAGATAGGGTTTTGCCCACCCCCTCCCTTTCTCAGTCGACGGACTCTTTGAAATGATAAAGCTGGTCAGCTCTGAGGAATGTTGGAGAATCGTATCCTTGACCTCCTCCGCCTCTTTGAAAGATTTCCCCGTTGGCTCCCGAAATGCCACGGAGGCCAGATTGAGCATTTTCATCAGATTTTGACAGACCCGAACCATCTTCTTCTTTATTTCTTTGTCCATCTCCCTCCTCCGCTGGCGGAATCACCACAGCAACCTATGTTGATCATTCGGGATTCTTGCTCCCAAATTTGCTCACAGAATAGGTAATGCAACAAGAGACGTAGGGGAGCCCCTCTGCGGGCTCCCAAATCAGGCGGCCACACCTGCCTACCGATAGGCCGGGAGGGTCGCCCCCACATACGTTTCCTTTCTTCTTATCAAAGTATCCATCAAAAAAGTTTTAGTTGTTCCTTCGACTCCTCCCCTCCCTGCCGCTCAGGGAAGAGATCAATTTTGCCGTAGACACCGTCGTGGCCTGGAATAATCGAAACCTTTCCCTGCCTCATTCGGACAATCCCATCCAGGATATTTGGCGGAACAAATGAGGCCAATTCATCGGGAGTTCCATCGAGAAGAATTCTAAATTCCGATCCCCCTGTCTCGATCAGCCTTTCATACTCAGCCTCCACTGCCTTGCTCCCGACCCGAACACCCAGTGCCCCGGCAACGATTTCCTCCAATGGGATGAGGTGAATGGAGGGAATGGCATTCTTCGGAATAAACCCCTCCGGACGGTCCGCAAGCTCCTCCACTCGATGCATCACCCCGATCGTCAACTTTTTATGACAGCTTGGGCAGAGGTACTGGTTCGCCTTGGTCTGGGAGGGAGAGAAGATCACCCCGCATTGACGATGACCATCATAATGATATTTCCCTTCCTCCGGAAAGAATTCGATCGTGAAGAGAAGCTTCCTCCGGTCTTTCTTTCGAATTGTCTCGGTGATCTCCCGATAGTCCAGCGCACAGTCGAAGGCATTCGCCTCCCTGCCCAACCGGCTCGGGGAGTGGGAGTCCGAATTGGAGATGAGGGTAATGGCATCGAGAGCCGATAACCTCCAATTCATTTCTGGATCGGAGGAAAGACCTGTTTCAATGGCACGGATATGAGGAGACAGTTCTCCAAAACATTCCTCGATGGAGTCGAATCCTGAATTGGCCCCGAAGATCGAAAACCACGGCGTCCAGGCGTGGGCAGGGATGATCAGGCAATCTCCGGAAATATCTAAAATCATCTTCGCCAATTCTTTCGCTGCAAAACTAAAGATGGGTCTCCCATCTGAGGAGAGTTTCCCGAGGTTACCCAACTTAGAACGAATGGCCTCCACCACCTCAAAACCGGGCGCAAAAATGAGGGTGTGGATCCGCCGTACCTTTCCATTCTGTGTATAAATATTGCTTACCTCGGTCGTCAAAATATAGTGGATGCCCTGGTCCCCCTTCTTCAACTTGAACAGGCCGTTCCCTAAAGGCTCTAATTTTGACCGCAACTCTGCAAAATAGGTGGGATGGGTAAAGTCTCCTGTCCCGAGCAGGGCAATGCCCTTTTTCTTTGCCCATCGAGCAAGGGTCTCCACCTCCATGTCCTTGCTGGTGGCCCGACTGAATTTAGAATGAATATGAAAATCAGCAATAAACCGCATCTATGAAACCCACAAAGTTCAAATGTCAAAGCCCGCACGAAGTGATGAACCGAAGGTGAATCAAGGTCAAATCAAATCCAATGCTCAAGCGAGATGCCGAAATCCTTAGATCCTGAATTAAATTCAGGACCTGGTTCGACATGACAAGGGTGTCATTCTGAACTCGTTTCAGAATCCAACTTTGAACTTTGACGTTCATTTGGCATTTGAACTTTGAAATTTGCCATTGAAATGACCCAGCCGCCGGATGGCTTCCATCTTTTCCCGGTCTCCCACCTTGGCTTTATCAATCGCACCTCTTAGCACTTCGATCGTCTTATCATAGACTTCTCGATCGACGGGATAGGGATGGCCGTCCTTCCCGCCGTGAGCAAAACTGAATCGAGTCGGGTCTTTGAAACTGGGTCTAACCCCGTAGATCAGCTCTGAGATCAGGCTCAGCGCCCGAAGGCTTTTAGGGCCAACCCCTTTCATTCCAAGAAGCTGCTCAAAATTGTTTGGCGACCGGTCATAGATCTGGATAAAAATCTTCCCCAATCGCTCCAGACGGCTCTCCTCCATGGGAATGGGATGCTCTCTGGGAAGGTAAAGTTCTATGGCTCTCTTCCCCTCGGCAATCAAGAATTCGGGTTTCTCCCGGGAAAGCTCTGTAATGGATTGCCTCACCCTTCCACTCTCATGCGCCACCAGATTTAAACCCTCTTTTCTTTGGTCACAACAGACCGCCCAGTGCGGTTCACAGACGAAGTCTTTTACCCCCTGACTGAACCAATGATATCTTCGGGCATATCGGTTTTCTTCATTCATGCCCTGCTGGATCACTGCCCACTGTCCTGATTGAGTGAAGAAAAAAGTGTGATGGTAGATTTGGTACCCGTCCTGAATGGCTGCACTGTCAACCTTGGCAGACATCCGGCTTGCATAAATAAGAGGGGTTCCGTCGATCGCTCTCTGGGAGCAAATCTCTTCGATTTCGACGGGAGTTCTTCTGGAGACTCTTCCTTTCCCTCCTGCAATGAAAAACCCCAATTCCCTTTCCATCCCTTTAATACCTTCTTTCAGCGCGCCACAGACGGTCGTCGTCACGCCGCTCGAGTGCCAATCAAACCCTAATACACAGCCAAGGGCCTGGAACCAGAAAGGGTCGGAAAGTCGGGAAAGCATTTCTTCCGTTCCATAAGCACCGATGATGTAAAGGGTGATCTCCCTCGCAAGACTCCTCATCCTCTGAAAAAGCCACGAGGGAGCCTTCCCGTAGTGGAGCGGAAGATGAGCCACTCCGGTCTTCATCCCATACAATCCTTTCTGAAGAAAACCACCCTCTCACCCCGTTAAAAAGCTATGCCATATTTGTCAGTGATGACCTAATGAGCTCTTTATCGGAACGTCAGGGTTAAAGCTCTCCCTTTTCTAACGGGGCTCACTCCACGACTTTATAAACGACGTCGTGTTCTCTCGCTCGGCCGTTTACTTTAATCCCGAGATCCGCACCCGGCCCTGCCTCCTGAACATTTTTGTTCTCAATCTGCATGGAATCGATGGTTTGAGTGACATCGGTGGTATGGCCGACAATGTGAATGGTATCGCCGACCTTTAACGATCCCTCGGTTAACCGTATCGCTGCAACATTAATCTTTCCAAAAAATTTTATAATTTCCCCCACTTTCTTCTCTTCCATCTTCGTCCTCCTTTCTCAAGATTGTAACGCTTTAGCTCTCTGTAAAATCACCTCAACGGGCCCCCAGTCAGGGATGCTGAAAGAGGTTTGGGGCGGAAACCTTTCCTTTGATCATTCGGATAGCCTTAAGAATATTGTTGGGCCTATTCGACTCGTTCCATTTCAATGCTACAAAATACAAAATCCCGCCTTCTAAACCTTGGGAAGCATTTCTGGCTGGGGGCCCATTCTGCTCCATTCGAAAGAGCCAACGCGTTACTAAGATTTAAGTTTAACGCCTATTCTCTCCAACCCCTCTATAACCTCTTTCATTTCAACCCCTCTCAGACATCCGGAATCCTTACATAGGAGGAAACGCTCTTGAGGACAGGGGGAGCAATGGACTGTACTGGAAACTACAAATGTCTTTTCCCCTCTTGGCGACCAGACCCTTTGATCCGTGGGCCCGAAGATGGCCACTGTAGGAAGTCCTAAAGCAGCGGCCAGATGAGAAATACCGGAATCGTTTCCGGTAAAGAAGCGGCATCCTTCCATCACGGATGCCAGTTGCAGAAGGGTTAGCCCCTTCGCCAGAAAGGGTGCGGCGGGTCCCATTCCCTCAAAGGCCTTCTGGACTTCCGGTCCATCAGCTGGGCCAAGAACGACAAGGATTTTTGAGCCGAGATAATCCTCAAGCGTATGAGCGAGGTCTAAAAATTGATCAAGGGGCCAAGCCTTCTTCTTGCTCCCACTACCGGGATGGAGGACGACCACCTTTGATCGCTCTTTTGGGGTCACCCCCTTGCTTTTCCAGAAACCTGCTGCCCATTCTCGATCTGCTTTTTTCAAATAGAGCCTGGGGTTCGACCCGGATGCCGGAAATCCGTGTTGGGCAAATTGCTTGAGAAGGTAATCGGTTAAATGAACCTTCTCATCCCAGGGCGGAAACGAACGGATGTGAAGAACTCGACCCTCACAAACCCTTCTCAGATTCCCGATGACTGTTCCCTCCCCATCTTTTCCAAACACAACGATGAGATCGAATTTCTTGAAGAATTGGGAGAGAGTGGAATCCAGAGACCCCTCTCGAACAAAAAAAGAGGCCATCCCCTTTTGATCGACGGAGAGGACCTCGTCGGCGTAGAATCGCTTTTCCACCAGCTCCAAAATTCTCGGATATCCCATCATGACCGATTTGGCCCGGGGAAAGGCCTTACGAATGGTTTCAAGAGCAGGCAAAGCGAGAATAAAATCGCCCAGGGCGCCCTGATGAATCGTTAGGACGGATTGGGCCCCGGACGCTTCGGGGGGGCTGGGAGGGATCATGGCTCATCTTCCTCTCGGTCGGCCGATTCTTTCCAACCGCTTTCGAATGTGCTCATCGTCAGGTGTGGTTCGGAGGATTTTCCCATACTCCCTTCTTGCTTCTTTCCATCTCTTCTGATCCTCGTACAGAACACCCAAGTTGATCCTTGCAAACAGGTAGTTAGGATTGATGCGGAGGGCCTTCTTCAGCTCCAAGACGGCTTCCTCATATCGTTTCCGGTCACTGTAGAGAAGGGCCAGATTATAATGGAGATCTGCGTACCGAGGGTTCATCTGAACTGCTTTTTTCATATAACGAAGGGCCTCTTGAGTTCGGGACATTAAGCCATAGATATAACTGAGGTTGGCATATCCCATGCCATAAAGAGGATCAATCTTCAATGCCTTCTGAAATTCTTGAATCGCCTTGGAGTAGGCTCCCTGATAGTAATAGACGGTTCCAAGGTTGGCACGAAAAATAAATTCATCTGGATTCAGCCTTGCGGCCTTCTTAAGCTCTCTGACCGCTTGTGCAAATTTCCCTTTTTTAGCAAAATTGAGACCGATGAAGTTGTGGAATTGAGCGTAGGGGTCCAAACGAATTTTTTTCAAGGCTTTCTCTGTCTCCTGATCGAGGTGAATGGCCCCCCTCTGCCACACCCCTTTCTCCTTATAATAGTCCTGGTACCGGGAATGGTACTGAATCGCCTTACAAATCCGTGCAGTCGCTTCCTTCTGCCTTGCGGTTTGGAGATACAAAATGCCCAAGAGATGATGAACGAAAGCATCTCTCGGATGTCTCTTGCTCTCAGCGAGTAAAATCCTTTCAGCTTCTTTCCATCGCTTCATCTCCATGTAGAGAAGCCCCAAATTGAGGATGGCCCCTCGATATTTTGGGTTAAGGCGGAGTGCCTCCAAAAAATGGAACTCCGCTTTTTCCCATTCTCCTTTGACCATCAGGAAGAGGGCGAACTGATTTCGGAGATCTGCGTAGTGGGGATGGAGCTGAACCTCTTTTTCCATCTCCCTCTGGATGCGCCTATAAATTAGGTTCTGTCTTGTTCTCATCTTCTCCTTCCTTTTTCCTCACGGGCAATGGTACCCAATTCCCCCTTTCCTTCCTCCAGTTGAAAAATTGAAAATTAACATCGATCACGCCGGGAATGCTCTTAACCCTCTTTTCTAAGGAATAAAGAGTATGGATCGTAATTTCTTCTGTCTTCCCTTCGTCCCCGTCGACGGGAGGATTGGAAATTTGGAAAATGCCTCTGATGTAGACCACTCCCTTTACCGTCCCGAAATCTATTTTAGAACAATCAATGTCGGTACGGATCAACATTCTCCGGACATTTGACTGAATCACAAAATCTTCTTTTAACATCGCATTCTAATACCAAGGCCTCACATATTTTTACACTGAACCAATTGCCCCTCACCCTTCCCTCTTCCCGGTGGGGAGAGGAAGGGTGAGGGGACCTCTCATTTAAGAGGATTCAGGTTCTTTCTCCAACGCCCTCTTGATCGCATCTAATAGCTCCTCAGGGTCATAAGGTTTCTTAATATAAAAACGAGCTCCAAGTGTCATAGCCCTCTCCTCTGCGTTCCTTTCCGGGCTCCCTGTCAGGAAGATGACGGGAATGGAAAGAGTATTCACGGAGTGCTTCAATTTCTCGGCAACGCTGAACCCGTTCCCGGCCGGCATTCGGATGTCGAGGAGGATGAGATCCGGTTTTTCTTTGTGGGCCACAAAGATAGCCTGGGCCCCATCAAAGGCGGTGACGACCTCGTAGCCTGCTCCCTGAAGCCGGATCATCAATGCCTTGACAATATCCCGCTCGTCGTCCACAATGAGAATCTTTTTTTTCTGCCCCATATCCGCCTCACTCTAACCGCTCAATTTTTGTTCCCCCCTCTTCCATTTTCTTCCAATAAGGTGAATCTCCTTGAAGCCAGGCCAACATCCCGTCCCTTGTCTGATGAAATGTCTCGACCTCCCCCTTTTCGACGGGAAGGCCCGCAGGAAAGGTCTCCTTCAACGGGTTCCGGTATCGGCCGTCTTTGGCCAGCCGATAGTCCAGATGAGGTCCTGTGGAGAGACCGGTGGATCCCACATATCCGACAACCTGTTTCTGCTTGACCCTCACCCCTTTTTTGATCCCGGGGCCGAAACCGGAAAGATGACCATAACAGGTCGTATAACCATTCATGTGGCGGAGAATCACCTGGTTCCCGAATCCATCGCTCCACCCACAAGAGGTAACGGTTCCATCTGCGACGGCCCAAATCGGGGTGCCGGGTGGAGCCGCATAATCCACGCCCAGATGAGGCCGCGTTCCTCCCAGGATGGGGTGCTTTCTGGCCCAACTGAATTTAGAGCTGATCCGGTTAAACCTTAATGGAGCCTTTAAGAATGCCTTCTTCAGGGAAACTCCATTCTCATTATAATAGCCATCTTTATAACGGATCCCCCTGATGATTTTTTCTCCCCTCTGATATTCCACCCCACGGATGGTTCCGTATCCGACGAATTGATCTCCTTTATAGATCTTCTCCACCACCACCTTAAATCGATCTCCTTCCCGGACGTCCTTATAAAAATCGATCTCCCAGGCCAGGATTTCCGCGAAGGCGATGGTCAAAGGGTCTTGTTCTCCGGCGGCATCCATCGCCTCGAAGAGAGAAGAGCGAATCTCTCCGACGACCTTCACGAGACGGGCATCGAGGAGAACTTTCTTCCTTTGGACAACATATTCCTGCGCCTCCTTTTGAATTTCATAAATCTCGGTCGGACTTGCTTCATAAATAAACTTCACCAATTCGCCCTTCCCATCGGTGATGAGACGGTACGTTCCTCCCTTGATCTTTTTAAAATTTACATAGGACTTCAATTTGGAAATGATCAGATCGATCCATCGAAGAGGAATGTTCTTCTCCGTTAAGGATTGGAAAAGAGTGCTTCGTCCTTTGACCTCCCCCTCGACGGTATGAAGCTGAGGCTCCTGGGAAGGGGATGTCACGGAGGCAGGAGGGGCGGCGGGAGGCGGTGAAGACGCGCGAGGGATTATCAAAAAGTAGATCAGAAGGAAAAGGCCGACAAGAAAAGATCCTGAAAGAAGGACCCACTTCCTTCTCACCCTCTTGGCCTCAAAGGGTCTTCCTTTGAATCGGTCCAATTTGCTTAACTCCCGATTTTCCATTCTCGGCCCTTCGTTCTTTACATGACCCCTCTTAAAAAATTTGCGGCATCTTCAGGCGACGTGGGATTGACAAAAAAACCCGTCCCCCATTCAAACCCTTCTCGCAATCCGATCCGTAGTCGGGTCTCGATATGCCAGTGGTATTCCGGCCGGTGGAATCGATTCCGGACGGGGGATGTATGAAACGTCAGACTATAAGGAGGATCCGAAAGGAGTTTAAAAAAGGAATGGAACAGCGACTGGATCGCAACGGAAAGGTCGGCGATCTCATCTTCCTTAATACGATGAAAATCGGGGGAGTGAACCTTCGGGATGATCCAGGCTTCAAACGGGTAGCGCGAGGCGAACGGCAGAAAGATCAAAAAATGGACGGTCTCCAGAATCACCCTTTTCTTCGCAGAAATTTCTTCTTTGATGATGTC
>Ga0315282_10016147_pt1 | contig 10942 bp, 10 predicted proteins | sample YL17G07_20_MG_FD_203693 | JGI IMG/M metagenome (GOLD analysis project Ga0315282, IMG submission 203693) | Sediment microbial communities from Yellowstone Lake, YNP, Wyoming, USA - YL17G07_20 | ecosystem: Environmental > Aquatic > Freshwater > Lake > Sediment | place: USA: Wyoming | collected...
GGCTATGTCACCATCATATCCACCAGAAATGGAAATGTTAGCTACGGGGGGCCGGTCCTTTTTATGAACCGTGATGTTCCATTCGCAGATGGCATTGGCGATCTCCCAATAGTCGGCATATTTGGCCTCGATGACATAGACTGTTAGATGATACCTTTTGGTGTGTGCATATGAAGGTACATCAGGTACGAAGGAGAATTTAGCAGCGTTCGGGGTCGGTTCGTTTTGTATCGTCGAAAACTCCAGTACCCAGGTATAGGAGAGGGGATCATTATCTGGGTCTTTTGCCATTATCGAGATATTGATCGGCTCGGTCCCATCGACCGTGATATTCCCCGCCGGAGGTATCGCCATCAGGATAACAGGGTCGCGGTTCACGTTCTCTACGACCACGGGCCACTCTTGCCAGATAGTGGATATGCCGTCGGAAACCTTCACTTTGACCGCATGATTTCCGCTGTCCTCAAAGCCCGTCTGCAAAGTGAAATTGGACCCAACCGCGCCTTTCACGGCCATGCCATCGAGATACCATTGATAGCTAAGAGATTCCCCTTCGGGGTCATAGGCGGAGACCGAGAAATTTTGCGCCGTTCCCTCGTAGATGGTGACATGCCCCCTAATATCTGGTGCGAAATCCCTAATTATGGGGGGCCGGTCCACCTTTGTTATGGTAAGGTTCCAATACTGGTTCACACTGAATTCGAAATCAGTGACCCTGACCCGTATCTTGTAGTTCCCTACCGAATCGTAACCTGGGATGAATTTGTAGTCGTTCGCACCTATTTCCTTACGAATCTCATTAACGTACCATTCATAAAACAAGGAATCATCGTTAGGATCGCTCGCAGTCACTACGAAGATGATGGAACTGGTATCCTCAGTAATCACAGGTGATGATCCGGCCGGGCTGAATATCGAGATGCTTGGGGGTCCATTGTATACCTGGATAGTTTTTCTTGTAGCATTGTAATGCGTCCCATCACCGACGACAAGCATGACCGTGTAATATCCATCCTGTTTATAGGAATGACTTACCATCATTCCTGTGTCAACGAAGCCATCACCGAAGTACCAACGATATGAAAGGTATTCGTTGCTTATCCCGATGTCGTGGGACATTGATGCATCGAATTTCAAAGGAACATTGTGCAGGACCATCGCATTGGATTGAAAAGCGGCCTTTAATGGATAGGTCTCTTTCTTCTTTGCTCCCATTAACAGGTAAACTGATGGGACAAATGTCGCCAGGATCATGATTGCGATTATCATCCAGGCTATTTTTCTTTTCAATGGTAAATCCATATTTTTATACGGTTTTAACTGATTCAATCTAATTGTGTAAGTATTAAAATTTTTGGTATTAGCATGGAATTACATATAAAGGATAAAGAATCAAAATCGGAATGCACCCGTTTTTATTATATCCTTTTCCTGCGACGCCCCGCGATGGCAGCTACAAGGATGGCCAGAACAATGAGAACTGGCCCGGGCCCCGGGATGCCGCCATCCCCTCCGCCCGTGTCCGGCGGTCCGACATAGATCCTCACAGTGTCGAAGAATTTCTTACCGCTCGTCAGGACCGCGGTCGGTGTCAGTTCGTAGAACCCTTGCGGGGTGGCCTTCTGCAGTGTGAACTTGAGCGTGTACTTACCGTCCTTGGCCGTGGAATCACCGCTCGTGCCGTCGTCCACCAGGGCCGCCTTCGACGGCCCGCCGAGCTGTGAGAGGTCCACCGTGACCTCGCTCACGAGGCCGTAGTCCCCGCCGGGCTTGAAGTTCACAGAAATCGTTATGTCCTGGCCGGCCTTGACCTCGATGGGCTCCACGAAGATTGTATCCAGCTCGGGCTCGTGGACCGTCGGCGGGTTCGGATCCTCGACAACGCAGTAGAGCGTCCCGTTCGTGGTCGCGACGTAGAGCTTGTCGTCGACGGCCACTGGGGAGGACCAGATAGGCCCGTCGAGCGTGATGTTCCAGAGCTCGAAGGTGGTCCCGTCGCCGTTCCCTTTCGGGTCCAGGGCATAGAGCCGCTTGTCCTCGGATGTAATGTAGAGCTTCCCGTCCGCGAGCAGCGTCGTCGCCCAGATCTTGTCGCCGCTCAGGTGCCGGCTCCACACCTCGTCCGTTGTTCCGTTCGGGTTACCCTGCTGCTTGACCGCATGGACCGTCCCGCCGTAGTCGGCGAAGTATATGAGCCCCTCGTACGGATGCGGTGTCGAGAGGATCGGGTACCCGACCCTGAAGCTCCAGACCTGGTTGCCGTTCAGGTCGTACTGATAGAGATAGTAGTTCCCCGCGGACTCCCTGTACTCCCCGAGGCCGACATAGACCTTGTCGTCGTATATCATCGGCGAGCCCATGAGCCCGTGGTCGTAGGTCTTCTTCCAGAGGACCGTCGGCGAATGCTTTGGGCCGGCCGTGCTTATGTCGACGACGTACATTGTCCCCCCGAGGGTGCCTATGAAGAGCCTGTTACCGTAGAGCGCAGGCGATGGGTAGACCCGGTCGTTCGTGTCGAAGGTCCACTTGACCGCGCCGGTGGATGCATCGAAAACCTGGAAGTTGTCGACGAGGTTCAAGATGTCAGCATTGGACAGGTCGGCTCCCACGTAGACAATGCCGTTGGACACAAGCGGGCTGGCCTGGATACCATATGTCTGCGGGTTCGCGCCCGACTGCGAGGCCAGGTCGTAGCTCCATACGAGCTTCCCGGTGGTCTCGTCGAGGCAGTAGAACACGAAGTCGTCCGCTCCGAAATAGACCTTGCCGGCCGCCACGGCCGCCGTGTCGTCGATCCCGTGGCCGTTCTGGGTCGGCTGCGTCGCGTATGTCCAGAGGGAATCGCCGGTCCCGGCATCCAGGGCGTACATCTTCCTGTCGAGCCCGCCCAGGAAGACCATGCCCTTATTTATTGTCGGTGTCGAGTAGAAACCGTCGTTGTTGAGGTGCTTCTCCCATAGGATGTGCGGGTGGTCCGGCGCAACGGAGTCCGTGTCGCCTGTGTGCTGCGGGTTCTGCTGGAACATGGGCCAGTCCGTTGCCAGGGCCGGGGCTGCCATCGATGAGAACGTCAGCATGGCCAGGACCAGCACAGCGCGACCTTTCCCGTTCATGGCGACCGCTTGGACAATAATCTTTCACGGCCTAAAAGGATTTACGGTGCCCTTTTTTAAGTCCCTTCGTCACCGGAAACGTCGCCGACATCGACGAGGATCGTCCCCTTCTTGTTCCGCCCGATGCTCGCGATCACACGGAAGGTCTTGGCAACGTTCTCCGCGGTCAGGACCTCCTCGGGCGTCCCCGAGGCCATGATCCGCCCGTCCTCCATGAGGAGCAACCGGTCGCAGAACCTCGCCGCGAGGTTCAGGTCGTGGAACACCGCGAGCACGGTCAGCCCCCGGGCCTTGTTCAGCTCCTTGATGAGCCCCAGCACCTCGAGCTGGTGGCGGATGTCCAGGTGCGTCGTCGGCTCGTCCAGCAGGAGCACCTTAGGCTCCTGGGCCAGGGCCCTGGCGATGACGACGCGCTGTCGCTCGCCGCCGCTCAGGTTGGTCACGAGCCGGTCGCGCAGCCACCATATGCCCGTGACCCTCATTGCCTTCTCTGCCACGGTGTAGTCCCGTTCGTCCTCGAAACGATACCTGTCTATGTGGGAATAGCGCCCCATGAGGACGACCTCCTCGACCGTGAACTCGAAATTCATGGCGCTCTCCTGGGGCACCACGGCCACGAGCCTGGCGAGCTCGAGGCTCCCGATCGACAGGATGTCCTTCCCGCAGACCGCGACCTTGCCCGTCACATACCTCAGGGTCCCGGCCACGCAGTTCAGCAGGGTGGTCTTCCCGGAACCGTTGGGACCCAGGATACCAACGAACCCCCCGGCCCTCACCAAGAAGGCGATATCCTTGAGGACCTCCCGCTTTCCGTAGGAGAACCCCAGGCCCTCCACCTTGATGGAGGCGTCCCCCTTTCTTCGGCCCTCAGCCACCGAGCCACCTCCCGCCCTTCCGCGAGGTCCTCAGCAGATAGAGGAAGAACGGCCCGCCGGACATAGCCGTTATGATCCCCACGGGGATCTCCGAATGTCCCAGGAGGGTCCTTGCGATGGTGTCCATCCAGAGCAGGAAGATGGCACCCGCCAGGGCCGACGCCGGGATGAGGTACCTGTGGTCCGGCCCCACCGTGAGCCGGACTATGTGAGGGATGAGCAGCCCGACGAACCCGATTATGCCCGCGAATGCCACGGATATGCCGGTCAGCAGCGAGGCCATGACCAGCAGATGCATCTTCACACGGTCTACGTCCATGCCAAGGTGCCTCGCCGTGTCCTCGCCGGTCAGGAACAGGTTCAGGTCGCGGCGATAGAGGGCTGTCAGGACCAGGCACACGATCACGACCGGCCCTATGACGGAGACGTTGGTCCAGGTCGTCCCCGAGAAGCCCCCGAGCATCCAGAAGAACAGGGACCCGAACTGCTTCTCCTTGATGAACAGCAGGAACATGACGATGGCGCCCAGGAAGGCGGACACGGCTATGCCCGACAAGAGCAACGTATCGGTGTTCACCTTACCGCCGGTGCGGGCGATGTTGTAGACGAGGAATATGGTCCCCAGGGCGCCCATGAAGGTCAGGAACGGCAGGAGCACCTCGGCGCTGGTCGCCTGGTATGTCACACCGAGGAGCGCGAAGGTCCATACCGAGACCGGTATCGCCAGGGTCGCCCCCGCGCCCAGGGATGCCCCCGAGCTGAGCCCGAGCACATAGGGGTCCGCCATGGGGTTCCTGAAAAGGGCCTGCATGATGGCCCCGGCCACGCTCAGCGCACATCCCACGATGGCGGCCAGGACTATCCTCGGCAGCCGGACCTCGAGCACCACCACGCTGTAGGTATCGTCCCAGTTCCCTCCGCGGCCGGTCAAGATGTCGATGACGGCCTGGGCTGGCATGGGCTCTGTGTTCTCCGGCGTCCCGTGACCGATAGGCCCGATGGAGCCGAACATCGCCGCGATAAAGACGGACAATAATAGGAACAGGAAGAGGGCCAGGTTCACCATGATGCCCCTGGACCTCCGGTGGACTGAGCCGTTACCTTTCACGTCCCCGTGGACGGCCTTCCCACCCCTTTTTTTGACCGTGCTGAGCCCACCTTGCGATCGATCTCACTAGATCAGTTCGGGATGGATGTCCTTGGCCATTGCCTCCAGCCCGTCGACGATCCTCGGGCCCGGCCTCGATATAAGGTCCCCGTCGACCCCGTAGAGCTTGTTGCCCTTGACGGCCGTGATGTTCCCCCAGCCGGTCCTTCCCTTGATACCCTGCGGTGTCGTGGTCGTCCATGGGCCGAGCTGGTAGATGATCACCTGTGGGTCGCTCCCTAGTATGTATTCGTCGGTGAGCATCGGGTACTGTATGGAAACAAATTCCTTGTGCGCGATGTTCTCCCCGCCGGAGAGCGTGATGAGCTCGTCCCCGAAGGTGTTCGGGCCGTAGGTGTAGTATCCCATAAAGGCGTCCAGCTCCAGGTATGTCCGGGGTTTGAACACGCCCGTGGCCAGTGTCTTGTCCGTGATCGCCTTGACGCGCCCCTCGAGCTTGGACGCTAAGGTGTTGGCCTTGTCCTTGATGCCCATGACCTTTCCGACGAGCCGTATGTCCTTGAAGATGCCCGAGATGTTCCTCGGGGCGAGGACGATCACCTTGATGCCCTTCTCCTCCAGCTGCGGGAGCATGTCCTTGTTTATGTCGGCGGCGAATATGATGTCGGGCTTGAGGCTCAGGATGGTCTCTATGTCCAGCCATTTGTAACCCGAGACCTTGGTCTTGTTGGCGGCCTCGGCCGGAAAGTTGGTGTTATTGTCCACGGCCACGACCTTTTCGCCAAGGTCCAAGGCATACAGGATCTCCGTGTCGCTCGGGGCCAGGGTAATGAGGCGCTGGGCGCTCGCATTGACGCTAATGTTCCGTCCATAATCGTCCGTCACCTTGATGGTGCCATTACCGTCGTTGGCGGGGACGACAACGCAGCCGCAGAGCAGGTCGATGAGCAGTATGGCCACCGCGAACGTCCCAAAGGCCTTGGTCTTGTCCATATGAGCATCCTCCTCGTTCGATTGAAATCAAGTAAACTTGACTTTTTGCAAATAGACTTTACTATATAAGAAACTTTTGGCGAAAGGTTTTATCCGCCCAGGCCGATGACAGCTCCGATGAACATCCTCAGGGACAAGCGGCTCACGACGAAGCTCCTGATGCTCCTGGAGCTCACGACCAACCCGCATCACAAGTTCAAGACCCTGGCCGAGAGGTTCGACATGACGGTGCAGGCCGTGTCGGATTACTTCAAGATCATGCGGAAGGAGGGGCTCGTCATGAAGGCCCATGGCGTTTACAGGCCGACACAGAAGGGCATCCTCTTCCTGCACAGCAACTTCTCGAGCCTCAGGGACTTCATCGACGGCCAGATGCACAAGCTGAACATCATAGACCTGTGCGTCGCCGTGGCGGCCACGCAGCTGAGGCCAGGCGACCGCGTCGGGCTCTTCATGGAGGACGGGGAGCTCAGGGCCTACAAGGGCCGCTCCTCGACGTCCATCGGGATTGCCGTTTCCGAGGCCGGACCCGGCGAGGAAGTGGGCGTCAAGGGCCTCGAGGGCATCGTGAGGATGGACCTTGGGGACCTGCACATCCTGCGCATCCCGTCCGTCCAGGATGGCGGCACCAGGTCGCTGGACCCGAGGACCGTCAAGAAGGCCATCGACTCCTTCAAGGCCGACCGCATCGCGGCCCACGGAACCATCGCCAAGGTCCTCCTTTCAAAGGCCAATGTCGAACCCGACATAGGGTTCTCGGTCGTTGACGCGTGCCTCGAGGCATGCCAGAGGGGCCTGCGCGTCTTCGCCGTCGCAGAGGAGCGCGGTGTCTACGAACTCGTCGAGCGCATCAACGAGTTCAATGCCTCGTCCGAGGAAAAGATCAGGTACACGCTTGAGACCGCGCACCACGGGAAGGGAAAGGCCGGGGCCCGGCGGAAGGCCCCTTGACTACCGCCCTTTGAGACTGAAAATGTTCTTGCCGTTCTTGTAGATCCTTATGTTCCCGGTCTCGGAGACGACCACAGAGATCGCCTTGGTCTTCTTCGATATGGTCGCGGCCGCCGTGTGCCGGCCACCGAAGCCGCTCTCGAGGTAGATCCCCCACTCGAAGTTCACGTACTTCCCGGCCGCCACCGCGATGCCGTTGTCGTCTATGACCACCGCTCCATCGAGCTGGGCGAACTGCTTTATCGTCTCCCAGCTGGCGCGGTTGTGCAGGTCCCGGGCCTCCGGGGGGTGGCCCTCGAACGGATTGATGATCTGGTCCCGGGTGTTCTCGAGGACGTTCTTGGTGTCCCCGAGTATGAACAGGGCCCCGACATGGCGGCCCTCCTTGCCCTCGCTGGCTATCTCGAGGGCTATGTCGATTATGTGCTCCAGGAGCTCCAGGTCCAAGGTGTCCTCGAGCTGCTCCATCATCTTGACGAACTCTATGTCCTCGACCTCGAATGTGAATATGCCCTTGATGCTCGAGTCCATGACGCACAGGACGCGGTCCTTCCTGTTCTTGGTCCTCGTCAGGCAGTCCCTGAGGAGGTAGTGCTTCAGCGCCGACAACAGAAGTATGTCCCTGGGGAGGTTCATCTCCCTCTTGACGGTGACCGGCTCGTCCTTGAGACGTTTCTCTAGCTCGCGGTTTCCCGTCAGTACCGTCACGGCCTTGCCAGCTAGCGCGTCCTTGAGGGCCGCGTAGGTGTCCTCGGAATCCGTGATTATGTAGATGATGGTGGGCCCGAAGCGACGGATCGTCTCGAGGCTGCTCTCCATGTGACCGTCCATTGCCCTGCCCCTGGTCACCGCCCTACAGGCTCCCTTCATTGGCCTTCTTCTTGAGCCGCTTGGCCCTCTCGCCCGAGGTGAAGCCCGTGGCCTCCTCGAGGAAGCCGTTCTTGGCCTTGATGGTGTCCATGGCGTCCGACTCCTTGGCGTCCTTGTCGGTCGTGATCTCCACGCAGATGATGTTCTTGCCCTTGAGCCAGACGCATATCGGCTTCATGGCCTTGTAATTCGCGACGAGCTTGTCGCCGTCCTTGGAGACGTCCTTGAAGTACTTGATCATGAGCTCCTTCAGCTTATCTCCCTCGATGTTCTTGGCATTGCCCCGCTTTATATCAAACTCCTGCATGGTCCTCACACCTCGCGAGGGATAGAATCGTTGTCCATCGTATTATCCTTTTCTTCTAATTCGCCTCGAAAGGATTATCATGTCCGAGGCCAATCGACTCTCCATGACGCTCATGGGCCAGTGCCACATCTGCGGAAAGCCCTCGACGATGGCCTGCCGTATGTGCGGCAGGACCGTTTGTGAAGACCACGCCGACCCGGCCTCGGGCCTTTGCCAGAACTGCGCATCTGGAAAACAGGCAGGCAAGGGCCGCGGCAAGGGAAGGTCCACCAAGGACCTGCTGAAATAGGCAGGACTATTCGTCCCCGCTGCAGCTCGCGCATACCTCGCTGCAGGCAGCACATACGTGGGCACAGCCACCGCATGCACCGTCGCACTGGGCGCATCGTTTTGTGCCGACCGGTGACCTGGCCCAGAACGCGTGGTCCTCGAGCTTGAAGGGCTTTATCGTCGGAGTGACATCCCCTGCCATCCCTTTCCAGCATTGTGGGTCCGGGGCGAATGGGTCGCCCGTGGCCCCGTAGGCCACGGCCGGGCAGCCGCGGCAGTATGGAAGAAGAACGCACCCGCGGCACTTCTTTAGCCTCGATACGTCACGCAGGTCCGCGTGCGCCTTGGCATTGAACAGGATGCTTGCCACATCGTCCCTCGGGACCTTTCCGACGGCGATGGGCAGCCTGCGGCATGGATAGACCGTGCCGTCGGCGAGGACGGTCAGGACCTTGGAGCCGGCCGAGCAGCCGGAATGGATGCGCCCGTCCCACTTCGGGGGCTCGAAGAGGCCGAGCTCGGAGTAGAGCAGCGTCCAGAGCGCCTCCTTCCTGCCGAAATACGTCTCGAAGCCCTCGGCCTCGATGTCCCGGTACGTTTCCAGCATCTTCACGAGTACCTCGCGGAACTCCGTCGGCGATATCATCCCGATGGCCTTGCCGCGTCCCTGCGGGACGAGCCTCGCGAAGTCGAAGACCTTGACGCCCTTTTCAGCGACGAGCCTCGCGACCGCCGGCAGCTCCCTGAAATTCTCCTTCGACAACGTGAACATCACGACGCTCGGGAGGCCCGCCTCGTTCATCGCATCCAGGGCCCTGAGCGTGTCGTCGAAGTGGCCCTTGCGGCCCCTGAGCCTGTCGTGCGTGGCCCTGAGCCCGTCGATGCTGAGCTGGTAGCGGAAGACGCCGGCATCCTTCAGCCGCAATGCGGTCTCGACATCCATGGACCCGGGGTTCCCGAGCAGGCCGACCTTGATTCCCCTTGCGCGGGCGGCCGTTATCAGCTCGAGGAGCCCGTCCTTCAGCAGCGGGTCGCCACCGGTGAAATTGATCCTTCCTACGAGGCCGTTGCCCTTCAGGAACCGGTCGAAGGAATCCAGGACCCTGAGGCATTCCTTCACGGGAAGCTCGTCTTCGATCTGGGGCCTGAGGTCCGGGGAATCCTTGGCGTAGCAGTGCCTGCACTCCTCGCCGCACCTCGCGGTGACGTGCCACTGCAGGATAAAGAGACGCCCCTGGGCGACGCCCTTCCTCCTCCCCCTGCCAACGGAGACCGCCTTCATGATTCCCCCTCAAAGGGATATGGTCCAATATCGAAGCGACCTAAATTAGAATCCATCTGATATATTAATGTTATCTAAAATTTGATGAATTAAATGAGGAAATAGTTAGGAATGGCCTCAGAACAGGCCTTTCAGGTCATCGACGCCCATGCCGATGGACTTGAGGAGGTAGGTGACGGCCTTCTTCTTGGCCTCCTTCATGTATGCCGGGTTGTCGCCGTACTTGTTCGCCATTGCGTTGTAGTACTCGACCCCGAACTCGCAGAGGTACCTGCCCTCGTTCTCCTTGTCGAGCTCCGCCGCCTTCTTGTAGGATTCCTCGGCGATGGTCCACTTGCCGGAGTCGAGGCAGAAGGCCCCGCGGGAGATCAGGAAGAACGGGTTCTCCTTCTCGATCTCGATGGCCTTGTTGTAGGCCTCCAGGACCTCGTCCTCGGTCATCTTCGGAACGCCCACGTAGCACTCCGCCTTCAGGAACCATGCGAGGGCGTTCTTCTCGTCGCTGGCCAGGACCTTTTTAAACTTGTTGAGGGCCTTGTTGAACTCGCCCTCGTTCATGAGCATCTGGCCGTCTTCCAGTTCCTTGTTGACCTTTGGATCCATGGACATCACCCCAACATTTCAACCGGATTCTCCGAGGATTCCCGTCGTTCCGGACTATTAACACTCTTCGACCTCATAAAGGTTTTTTAGAAACCATTATATAACCAAGTTTTCAAGTGTTAAGATGACGAGGACGGGATTAATCCACGCAACATCGCCCCATCGACGGGATTCTCACAACAGCGGCGAGGCCTGTATCCAGTCGATGTCGTTGAAGTAGAGCTCCCTGATGTCCTTGACGTCGTAGCGGATCATTATGAGCCGCTCTAGGCCCAGCCCCCAGGCCAGCACTGGATGCCTTATGCCGAGGGGCTCCGTCACCTCGGGCCTGAACACGCCCGCCCCGCCCATCTCCATCCATTTCCCGAGGAACTTCGCGTCCACCTCGAGGCTCGGTTCAGTGTAAGGGAAGAAGGACGGCCTGATGCGTATGTCCTCGAAGCCCATCCTCGTGTAGAACTCCTTGATGAGGCCTATGAGCATCCTGAAGGAGGCCTTCTCCTCCATGACGATGCCCTCGATCTGCTGGAACTCCGGCAGGTGCTTGAAGTTCACGGCCTCGTTCCTGAA
>Ga0315282_10016148_pt1 | contig 10942 bp, 10 predicted proteins | sample YL17G07_20_MG_FD_203693 | JGI IMG/M metagenome (GOLD analysis project Ga0315282, IMG submission 203693) | Sediment microbial communities from Yellowstone Lake, YNP, Wyoming, USA - YL17G07_20 | ecosystem: Environmental > Aquatic > Freshwater > Lake > Sediment | place: USA: Wyoming | collected...
GGGTACGGGACGAAGCCGAGATCCGAGGGCATCGCAGAACCTATGTGGGTGCCCTGCCTGGCCGGATCATTCAATGGATCAAAAAAGCAGGATCGAATAACCCGGTCTTCATGTTGGACGAAGTGGACAAGATCGGAATAGACTTTCGTGGGGATCCCTCCTCCGCGCTTTTAGAGGTATTGGATCCGGAGCAGAACTTTTCCTTCTCGGATCACTATATCGATGTTCCCTTCGATCTCTCAAAGGTAATGTTTATCACCACTGCGAATGTGCTTGATCCCATCCCTCCTGCCCTCAGGGATCGAATGGAGACCCTTGAACTCCCCGGCTACAGTGAAGACCAGAAGATGATGATCGCCAAGGAGTTTTTGATTCCCAAACAGATCAACGAGCATGGATTGAGTTCAGAGTTCATCGAGTTTCAGGATGCTGCCCTTCAGATGATCATCAGTTCTTATACCCGAGAGGCAGGTGTCAGAAATTTGGAGAGGGAGATCGCAGCCATCTGCCGTGGAGTGGCCAAGGATGTGGCCCGAGGGATAAAGGAGAAAGTCGTTATCGTTCCAGAGCTCTTGCATAAATTTTTAGGGCCGGTTAAATTCTTCCTCGAAGCGGCGGAACGGACCTTTGAACCAGGTGTGGCCACAGGTCTAGCCTGGACCCCGACGGGGGGAGATATCATCTTTGTAGAAGCGACGAAGATGAGGGGAGAGAAGGGGCTCACATTAACAGGGCAATTGGGAGATGTGATGAAAGAGTCCGCCCAGGCCGCATTGGCTTATGTTCGGTCCAAAGCGAAAGAGCTTGGCATTGAAGAAGACTTCTTCGGGAAGAACGATATTCATATCCATGTGCCAGCGGGTGCCATTCCAAAGGATGGACCTTCTGCGGGAATCACCATGTTTGTAGCGCTGACCTCCCTTTTAACCAACAAGCCTGTACGAAATGACGTCGCCATGACCGGGGAGATTACATTGAGGGGTTTGGTCCTTCCTGTGGGGGGAATCAAAGAAAAGGTCCTGGCAGGGATGAGAGCCGGAATTAGGACGATCATCCTTCCAAAGAAGAATGAGAAGGATTTGGAAGAGATTCCGGAAAGGATTCGGAATGAGATGAATTTCAAGTTCATCCAGAGGATGGATGAAGCGATCGAATTTGCATTGAAGCACACTGAAACCCGTAGCGAAGAACGAGAGGTGGTTAGCGCCCCCACTGCATAACGTCAAAAAATTTCTCTTCCTTTTTTCCACTGAACGATACGGTAACTGTGGATTTCCCAAGACTTAGAAATATCAATATCTTCCCAGTCAAAATGTCCGGTGAAACTCTACTCTGCCTTCAGGATCCACAGAGCATTAGCGAAAAAGCGCTCTTTTTACCCCCTTCTCTCTATTTCGTTGTCTCACTTTTTGATGGCCAGCATTCGATCTTGGATATCCAGGCCGAATATATGAGGAGGTTCGGTGAGTTTCTTTTTACAGAAAAGATACAGGAGATCATCGGCCAATTTGAGGAAAATTTCTTTCTCGAAGGAGATCGATTTCAAGAGGCATTAAGGCATAAGGAGGATGATTTCAAGAAGGCTACGGTTAAAGAAGCTACATTTGCTGGAAAGAGTTACGAGATGGATCCTGAAAGATTGAGGGTTCAACTGGAAGGTTATTTTAATGGATCGGACGGTCCAGGACCTCTTGGAGAGAGAGGGAGCATGGACGGATTAAAGGGAGTGATTGCTCCCCACATTGATTTTCAGAGGGGAGGCTTCTGTTATGCCTTTGCTCACAGAGAGATTTGGGAGAAGAACGCTTCCCATTGTTTTGTCATCTTTGGTACGGCCCACGCTGCCATGGATACCCCCTTCTGTCTCACCCGAAAGGATTTCATGACGCCCCTGGGCCCTTTGAGTGTGGATAGAGAACTGATCGATGCCATCCAATCTCGGTGCCCAGATGATCTCTTTAAGGACGAAGGGGTGCACAGAAGTGAGCATTCCATTGAATTTCAATGTGTCTTCCTCCGCTACCTGTATCCCGAACCCGCCATTCTGAAGATCGTTCCCATCCTCAGTGGGTCACTCCATGAGGCCATTGAGAAGGGAGTTTCACCAATGGAACTCAAGCCCATCCGACAGTTCATCGAAGCCCTGAAAGATTCCGTCTCATCCCTTCGAAGGAGTGTATGTTACATCGCCAGTGCTGATCTTTCCCACATCGGTCTTCAATTCGGAGATCGGGAGGGGGTGAGAGAGTATGATCTCAGAACCTTGGCTGAAGAGGATCAGGAGTTGTTGGGATACGTTGAGAGGATGGATCGGGAGGGTTTCTTTTCGTCGATTTTGAAAGAGAGAGATCGAAGGAGAATCTGTGGCCTTCCAGCTATCTATGCGATGCTTAACGTTCTCGAGGCCAAGGAGGGAAGACTTATCAAATATGGTCAGGCCTTCGCTCCGGAGACCCAATCCGTCGTCTCCTTTGCCAGCCTCGCCCTTTATTAAAAGAACGCAAAGAGCAAAGAGCATGGCGCATAGCAAATTTATCTTTAAAAGCTTAGCCCTTTGCGCTATGCCCTATACCAGAATTAGGAGGGTTTTTGTTTGATTTTATCGAGGACGGGGTAGAATTCAGAGAATTTCTTCTCCAAATCTTGCGGAAGGTCAACCTGGAGGTTGAGGACTTTTTCCCTGAGAAGGGCTAAAGCTCCTAATTTTTCACTTATCTCCTTGGGTGTAACCCGGCTTAACCTCTTAGATACTTCCTTTACCTCCTCATTAAGGAATTCGACCAGTTTTAAAATCTCCGAAACCTTTTTTTGAGTCATCCGCATTTCCCTCCTTCTGGTTTCGTTTCTACCATACCCCATTTAAAATGAGATTACAAGGATTTTAATCCTATGCCCTTTTTCTATAAAGGGTTGGGAATATCCTCATCAAACCGGAATGCACCTCTGATCAATATTAAAAAAGGCCTTTCTACATACGACCAGGCATGACAACCCCAAGGCCCAACCCTAACCGCATGTAGATCAATATTACAAGCGTTCCTACAAGCGAGAAAAGCACCCCATAATCTACCTTGTGCATTTTAGGTTCGTAGTAAAGGGAACGTTTTGATTCAGGGCTGAAGCCCTTCGATTCTAAGGCCATCGCCAAGAGATTGGTGTGGCGTATAGCATAAATGAACAGAGGCACTGCCTGAGGGATGAACTTGCCAATACGGCTGAGAATGGACCCCGACTCTAAATCCAACCCGCGTGATACCTGAGCCTGGATAATGGTGGCTCCAACACCAGCAAAGGTCGGTACAAGCCGCAACGCAGTGGACAGTGCGAAGGCGACGGGGTAGGGTACTCCCATGCGGATGAGACCGTTGGTTAGCTCTTCGTTCCTGGTCGTTGAAAGGAAAATCAAGCCAGAACCTACGAATGTGGCTAAACGTAGCCCCATGGCGATGCCATAAAGGAGCGACTCCTGACTCACATGAAGGGGGCCCCACGACCATAGTGGGGTCATCCCTATTGTAAAAAATGGCCACATCACAGTGCTGAATAGAATGAGCAGGGTTAAGATGAACCGTAGCCGCCAGAAGTTCAGCACTGCTTTGGCATAAATTGCAATCAACATTACACCCAGGCTGATGACACCCATATACAAAGGATGGTTAAAACAGAGGCAGATGATGAAGACAATCAGTAGGCTGAGCATCTTGGTCCGCGGGTCGAGACGATGGATCCAGGTATCTTTATCGAGGTAGAGGAAGATATTCATGTCAACCCTTGCTCAGCTTGACGCGATACAATGTCAAATGAAAAAGTTAAGATCTTGGAACAATTTGACATTTGGGCTTTCTTTGACATTTGCCTGCCTACCGCAGGCAGGGATTTTGGCATTTTTTTTACTCACCATGTAGCTCCCTTACCATCTGATCGACGGTCAGCGCTTGCGTACCTAACCAGTTGCTTAATTGTACGAGTGGGGAAGGACGCAAGGAGGCGCGAGCCAACTGGGCCTCATCAGCGAATACAAGACGAGTAGGTCCGTCCGAAATGATACAGCCATCCTTTAAAACAATCGTGCGTTTGGTATATTCGGCTGCTACCCACATGGAATGGGTAATGATGATCACCGTATGTCCGGATCTGTTTAAATCTTTTAACATCTCCATCATGTTTCGTTGGTGGTCGTAATCAAGACCGGTTGTTGGTTCATCGAGGATGATCACTTGTGGTCGAGCCGACAATACAGAGGCCACGGCCACGCGCTGCCGTTCCCCCTTCGTCAAGGTGAAGGGCACTTTCCCTTCATAACCATGCAATCCCACGACCTCCAATGCCTCGGCAACGCGTTTCTCGATCGTTTGGGGGTCCTCTCCCAACATTTTGAGGCTGAAGCCCACCTCCTCTTTCACCGTCCTTGCGAAAATCTGGTGGTCTGGATTTTGGAACACGTATCCCACTCGCCGGGCCAGTTCGCGGTGAGTGTACTTTTTCGTCGGTCTGCCTTGCACCAGCATCTGGCCGGAGGTAGGTTTGAGCAAGCCATTGAAGTGTTTAGCGAGTGTGGTCTTACCGGACCCGTTCTGACCCAGGATGGCGATGAATTCACCTTCTTGGATGCATAAGTCAATCCCACATAGCGCTTCAACCTGATGGGCTGGATAGATGTATTTCAGACCTTCAGCCTTTAGGATAGGAGGTGCTTTGGGATTTTCTGAAGGGGGTTTTGTGAACTTCAGTCCCCGGCGTTCAGACAGGTTCTGTTTTTGGATTAAAGCGATGGCTCCTTCGACAGTCAAGGGTCTCCCTGGCCAACCCATCGCCCCAAATAATTCTACCGTGGGCAGTGGTTTGATCCCGCAAGATTTCAGCAAGGGCACGTCCAACAAGATTTCAGCAGGCGATCCTTGTGCCACTACTCGACCCTCACGCATTAACCACACCTGGTCGGCCCGAGTGGCTGTCTCCGACTCGTGGTCTACGATGAGGAGCATACGACCCTCTTCTCGGATGCTTTCGGCGATGGAGAGCACCTCTTCACGGCCCTGAGGGTCAAGGTCAGTGGTCGGCTCGTCCATCACAAGGATCTTTGGCTCCAAAGCCAGTACCGAACCTATGGCCAGGCGTTGCTTCTGCCCACCAGAGAGGGTGGCTGGTTCACGGTGGCGCAGGTTTCCTAAACCTACAAAGGCGAGGTAACGCTGGATGCGGCGCTCGATCTCCGAACGAGGCAGGCAGTGGTTCTCTGGCCCAAAAGCCATTTCCAATTCGACATTGGTGGAGAAGAGTTGTGCCTCAAAGTCTTGAAGCACCAGCCCAACGGTACGTGACATCTCCGACACCCTGTGTTGGGCGACCTCGTTTCCTTTCACCAGGACGCGACCCTGATATTTACCACGGAAAAACCTTGGTACAAGGCCGTTGAGGGAGCAACAGAATGTTGACTTGCCTGCACCCCCATGCCCCATGACGACGACAGTAGTGGCGTCTTCCATTTGTCCTTGGATATTCCGTAAAGCAGGGTATTCACTTTGAGGATAGGTGAACGTCAGGTCTTCGATTGAAATTGCAGTGCTCATCTCAAACCCATAAATTCGAAATCCCTGCCTTCGCCGAAACGCCTGCCCTCCGCAAGGCTTCTGGAGGCGGGGCTTCGCGCAGGCAAGCGAAACAAATTCAAAATCTCAATTTTCCAATGATCTAAACCTTACTATTAATCTATTCTGTACTTCGGTCATTTGAACTTGGGTTTCGAATTTCGTCCCGTGTTTACGGGGCAGGGATTTCGTGCTTCGAATTTTAAGACTAAAGTAATAGGCTGCCGATGATAATGGCGCAGGCGCAGATCCAGCCGACGGTTGTTGTGGGAAGGCCGGTGATGGGCCCACCTAAGAAGCCAACTACTGTTCCTACGGTCACTACCCATGCGCCGATGGTGCCAGCAATGGGAGGACCAATGTCACTCTCGTCCATCACATCCACCCAGAAGAGGCCGAGTTGATGCTTGGTGACTCCGAAAACGGAGATCAACAGGATTACTCCGATCCAACTGGCGAAAGTATTGTTGAGAGTTATGAGCTTGATCAGGATGGTGTAAGGTACGATGCCCAAAGCGTCCACGAAAATACTAATGACCAGAGCGCAGGAGGCACTAGAGATGAAAGCGATGAGGATGTAATTGACCCAACTACGCCAGCTCCCAAAATTCCATTCGTGCGATTTTTCAGCGAAGGGAACGAAAGTCGTCCACATCGCATAAGGTAAGTAACCGAGAAGAAAGTTCCCCAGAAAACCGGCAATCGATGCAGGTCCCAATGTGCCGCCGAAAGTATCGCCGATGAGATTGCCGATGGCTGAGCCCCAGGCGCCCGCCGGTCCAAACAACAGACCGAAGACCATAGGGAAGATGTTTGCAACACGCACTTCAGTGATACCAGGGATGAGAGGGATGGCGGTCTTGAAAGCAATGAGGGCCGCACCATAAATGGCGGCACAGACAGAAACCAAAATGATCATTCGTGTGTTTTTCCACATCGTAAGAACAGCTTTCATTTTTAACCCCCTCTATCGCTTCAAATTTATTGTATTGGATCAAGGGAGTCAATAAGAATGTTGGGAGGCGGTGGGCTCTACATTCCGGCAATAAACATCGAGGGTACGAACAGGAGCAGATTGTGGAAGTGTGATATCTCAAAAAAGGGTAAATCGACTGAACTCTCCGGATGCGCATATAAAGAAGGATATTGGAAATTTCCAATTCCCTTCTGAAGAGGCTTATTTCTATATCAGCCTGGACAACAGGCTAAAATTTTATTTGAGAAAAATTTGATATGGGGAATTCTGTGATAGGTTTGACTCCTTTTTTGCTCCATGAAGGGTACCCCGTCTCAAATTTAGGTTTTCTCAAAACATTCGCAATTTTGTTTATCCTTGCCACGTTTTATATTGCTTGCTAAAATCCGTTATGATATGAGATGAATCATTAACGAAATTTTTGGCAAGGTCGGAGGTGGAGATGATTCAGACTTTCCAGGTGAGGACATCGAAAAAGACAGAATTCATCGATATCACTCGTTCTGTCCAAGAGGCTGTTAAAAAAACAGGGGTTGAGGAAGGAATCTGTTTTATATTTATCCCCCATACCACTGCTGCCGTCACAATCAATGAAAATGCGGATCCCAGCGTTTCTCAGGATATTCTCATGGAGCTAAATAGGGTGGTTCCTTTCCAGGATAGATATCAACATCTCGAGGGAAATTCTCCTGCTCATATTAAAGCCAGCCTCATTGGATGTTCCCAAACCGTTTTGGTTGAGTCAGGGAAGTTAGTCCTTGGAACCTGGCAAGGGATCTTCTTTTGTGAATTCGATGGACCGAGAAATCGTAAAGTCCATGTCGAGGTGATGAAAACATAAGAATAGATTTTTCGATGTCAAATTTCAAAATCCAAATGTCAAATAAAAGTCAAATTCCAAAATCTAAGAATTTGACATTTGATCTTTGGATTTGATTTGAAATTTGCCTGCCTGCGGTAGGCAGGAACTTTGGCATTTGACATTAGATCACCCATCCTGAATCAGAACAGAGTTCACTATGTCGATAGAAGATCTATTTGAGGAGGTTGGTAAGATTCTTGAAAGGGAGCTCCGGTTGATTCATCTCCCTTCCCAGGGAAAGGTCGTCTTCGTCGGAGATACGCATGGAGATCTGGATGCCAGTCAGCACGTCATCCATCAATTCCTTAAAAAGCCTTACCGAATCGCCTTCCTTGGGGATTATGTGGATCGGGGTGAATATTCTAAAGAGAACATCCTTTACCTGCTTCATCTGAAGAGAGAACATCCAGATGAGATTTTTCTTTTAGCTGGGAATCACGAAGGGTATATGGTGAAGGAGCTTTATCCCGCCAATTTTTGGGATTCCCTTTCGTTAAGGGAGAGAGAAATCTACGGGCTTCTCTTCTCTAAATTCCCATTGGCCATCACCTCTCAAAATGGAATCTTAGCCCTCCACGGCGGACTGCCCGAATTGAACTCCTTAGAAGAGATGGACCAGATTGAGTGGGGAGATTCCAATTGGGACAAGATCGTCTGGGGAGATTTTGTGGAGAGCGATGTCGATATCTTAGGTGATTGGTGGGGGAGACCTCAGTTTGGCAGATCCTACTTTGGACAGAAGATGGACCGATACCAAAAGCAGATTCTTGTCCGCTCCCATCAGCCCAATGCCCCTCTGCTGATGTTTAAAAAGCGGTGCATCACCATCTTTACTTCCAAGGCCTATCTGCCGATTCGCACCATTTTGATTGCTGATTTGGAAAAGGAGATGCGAACCGCAGACGATATGGAAATAGAGAAGATATAATTTCAAATGTCAAAATCCAAATGCCAAATGAATGTCAAACTCCATGGTTCGACGGGCTCACCATGAAAATCTATCAACAAGTTAATAATGCCATCATCCTGAGCTTGTCGAAGGATGGGTTTTGAATTTGATTTGATATTTGCCTGCCTGCGCCTGCCTGCCGGTAGGCAGGGTAGGCAGGAACTTTGGCATTTGACATTGGTGTCATATATGCCCAAATTTATTTCTTTTGATATGGATGGGACACTGATCAATTCGGAATTCACGGATTGGGTCTGGAGCCATGGTATCCCCATGCTTTATGCAGAAAAATTTGGGATTCCCTTCGACGCAGCAAAAGCCTTTGTGGAAGGGGAATACCGAAAAGTGGGGGAAGGGGCGATCGAATGGTATGACATCAAATATTGGCTTCGATTTTTCCAACTCGAGATGGATTGGCAGGTTTTGATGGAACGATACGTCGATAAGATCAATGTCTATCCGGATGTCAACTATATATTGGAACGCTTAAAGGATAAGTTCTCGTTAATTCTCACTTCCAATGCAGGAAGGGAGTTCATCGGTGTGGAGTTGAAAGCCACTGGCCTTGGGAAATATTTCGACAAGATCTTTTCAGCCACCTCCGATTTTGGCGAGGTGAAGAAGACGATCGGTTTTTATCAACGGGTGTGTCAGATCCTCGGAGCCAATCCTTACGACATCGTCCATGTCGGTGATCACTATGAGTTCGACTATCTCGTTCCCCGAAAATTGGGGATTCACGCCTTCTACTTGGATCGATCGGGCGGGCGGGAAGGAGACTTCGTCCTCTGGGATCTGAGAAAGCTGGAGAACAGACTCCTTGGGCCTTAAAAGAATGATGAACGGACGTGGAATTTAAGGGGACCGAGAGCATTCAAAAAGGAGGGAGATTGAAAGAATTCTTTTCTTTATGGTAGGATAAGAAGAAAGCTGAGGGAACGTTGTGCAAAGCAGGGCTTGAGGTTAAAGGCGATAAAGCTTTTGCGCTTGGTAAAATGCTCCTGCTGAAGACAATGTGGAGGAAGAGGAAGTGCCAAACGCAAGGATATTGGTCGTCGATGACGAGATGATCGTTTGTGAGAGCTGTAAAAGGATTTTGGAAGAAGATGGGTATGAGGTGGAGACCGCCCTTAGCGGGATGGAAGCCTTCGAAAAAATGAAGGAGAACCCTTTCGACATCGTTATTACCGATCTGAAGATGCCTGGGATTGATGGTATGGAGGTTCTGCGAACATTCCGAAAGGAGTATCCGGATGTGATCATCATCATGATCACAGGCTTTTCGACTGTGGAGACCGCGGTCGAGGCCATGAAATTGGGAGCTTTCGACTACATCCCCAAACCCTTTACACCCGATGAGGTCTCTATTGTTGTGAAGAAGGCGGTTGAGAAGAAAAGTCTCCTCTTGGAAAATATCTATTTGCGCCAGGAATTGCAGGAAAAATATGGGTTCCATAATATCGTGGGAAAGAGCAAAAAGATGCAGGAGATCTACCGAATCATCGCCAAGGTGGCCATGACCGACAGTACTGTACTGATCTATGGTCAGAGCGGAACAGGGAAGGAATTGATCGCCCGGGCCGTCCACTTCAACAGTCCGAGGCGGGAGAAACAATTTGTCCCGGTGGACTGTGCTGTTCTTTCAGAGAATCTTTTAGAGAGTGAATTGTTCGGCCATATCAGGGGTTCTTTCACTGGGGCCGTTAGCACCAAACCAGGGCTCTTCGAAGTGGCGGATGGAGGAACTGTTTTCCTCGATGAGGTGGGGAACATCAGCCTTGCCATTCAAGCCAAACTCTTAAGGGTATTGCAGGAAAGGGAGTTTACACCTGTGGGTGGGACGAAGGCAAAGAAAGTAGATATTCGGCTCATCGCCGCCACCAATAAGGATCTTGAAAGGATGATCAAGGAGGAGACCTTCCGGGAGGACCTCTATTATCGACTGAATATCGTTCCCATCTACCTTCCTACTCTGAAAGAGCGGCAGGAGGATATTCCTCTTCTATCCGTCCATTTTCTCAAAAAATACGCTGAAGAGATGGGGAAAACGATCAAAGGGTTCACATCAGAGGCTATGGAGAAACTGATGAAATACCCATGGCCAGGTAATGTTCGGGAGTTGGAGAATGTGGTCGAACGGACAGTGGTGATGACCGAGGATGAGATGGTTCGAGTAGACCACCTCATCCTCCCGGGTCAGCAGCAGAAAGAGGTGTGGGAGGAACATGTCCCGATGACGAGTGAAGAATTAAAAGAGCTCAAGAAGCAGGCGCGGGAAAAAGCGGTTGAGGAGATCGAAAAGACATTTGTCCTCAATGCCTTGGAGCGGCATCAATGGAATGTAACCAGGGCGGCCGAGGAGGTAGGAATGCTTCGGCCAAATTTTCAGGCACTGATGAGAAAATACAACCTTCGAGCGAGAGAAGAGAGTTAAGAGTTAGGTAGGGAACGGTTTCAAACCCTGCCTGTCCGGTAGGGAGGCGTTCCCTACAGGAGTTCGGAGCTTAGTTCCTAGTCAGATTAAAGGTAAGGATTGCTTGTCAGACTTTTTTAAATGGCTCATTGTC
>Ga0315282_10016149_pt1 | contig 10941 bp, 11 predicted proteins | sample YL17G07_20_MG_FD_203693 | JGI IMG/M metagenome (GOLD analysis project Ga0315282, IMG submission 203693) | Sediment microbial communities from Yellowstone Lake, YNP, Wyoming, USA - YL17G07_20 | ecosystem: Environmental > Aquatic > Freshwater > Lake > Sediment | place: USA: Wyoming | collected...
ATGGTTCGCAACGGTTGGGTTCATCCGTTGCTTTGCGCATCCCATCCTGCGAAAAACAGAGCTTTATCTCCCTAATTATCTATTTCGGGATGAAGCCGTGCTGTAGAAAAGATATTTAAGTGAAAACAAAATTTCTCAGATGGTATGATAAAAACATCGCAAGAGAAACTTATTGTCACGGTAACAACGGCGAACGCGTGGATTTATCCTGGAGCAAAGAACTATCCAATAACACCAGAAGAGATTGCAGAAACGGTGTATCACTGCTACCAAGAAGGAGCAAGCATCGCCCATGTTCATTTACCTAAGAACGCATGTAAGAAGACGGTTGCATTGATTCGGGAAAAATGCGATATCATTATACAAGCAGGAATGTCAAGTGATCCGATACATAAACGACAAGAACTGTTTGATGCGAAACCAGATATGGTTTCTATTATCTTGAATCATCATGACGAGGTCTTTCTTAATATCGAGGTAAACCGATTACATCCACGAAAAGAATTAGAGGAATATTGCAGGGTGTGTCGAAAAACAGGGATTAAATCAGAATTTGAAGTCTGGCATCATGGTTCGGTTTGGAATTTAAATTATCTGTTAAAAAAACACTTGATAGATCCCCCGTATTTTCTCACGTTATTTCTTGGTTGGCCCGGGGGGACCTGGTCGCCCCCTACAAAAGATGAATTGTTACATCGGATTAAGTATCTGCCTGCTCATTGCGTTTGTTCAGTAAGCGTCATGGGACCAGATCAAACCAAGATTTTACCCTTTGCCATTGAATTAGGAAAACATGTACGAGTCGGAACCGAGGATTATCCGTACCTGAAGAAAGGGGTTATGGCGAAGGAGAACGCTGAGCTCGTCAAAAAAATCGTAAAAATCGGTAAAGAAAAGGGAAGAGAGATAGCAGATCCTTCAGAGGCACGAAAAATGATCGGTATCCCTACGAAATAGGTATGATGGTGATAGTGTGAGAATCATTGGAATCAATGGAAGCCCGAGAAAAAAGGGGAACACACAGGCATTGTTAAAAGTAGCCTTGAAATCCTCTAAGATAAAGGACGTAAAACTCATTCATTTGATCAATTATCACATCGCACCCTGTGATGGGTGCGGTGCTTGTTGGAAAACGAGAAAATGCCCCATTGATGATGACCTCGAAGTCGTCCTTCAGGAATTGGTGAGGAGCGATGCGATGCTTATTGGAAGCCCTGTTTACTATGGAACTGTTTCAGCTCAAATGAAGGCATTCATTGATCGTTCTGGTGAACTCCTTGGATCACGCGGGTATCCCCTAAAAGATAAAGTTGGTGGAGCGTTAGTCGTTGCGAGACGATGGGGAGGCATCGCAACCTGGACGACATTACTCCTTTACGTACTGGAAATGCGTCTGATTGTTCCCGGTGCGGGGTGGGCTGTCGCTTTTGCCTTGGAACCCAATGAAGTTGTGAATGACAAGGAAGGCGTTGAAAGAGCAAAAGAACTAGGAGCATCGATAGGGAACCTGTGTAGGAAGATTCATAATGAATCTTAATTTCTACTTTATATTCGGCTGCCTTATTGACAGTTCTCTTCTGAATGTGTGATGGCTATGTCGTTTCTTCTCCCTATAGCCATAATGATTAAATACGAAAGTATATATTTTGTGACAGTTTTATGAAGAAGGTTCGAGTTGGTCTCGTCGGTTTGGGCTTTTCTGGGTCGCTTCATGCGGATGCCTACGCGGCAATAAAAGAGAAGGCGGATTTAGTTGCAGTTTGTGACATTGATAAAGAAAGAGCCGAGATGATGGCGTGTTGTTATGGCGCGAAGGCGTACACTGATTTTAAGACCATGCTACGAGAGGAGAACCTTGACGCAGTTGATTTATGTGTTCCTCACCATTTGCATTCACAGTATGTCATAGCTGCAGCAAGCGCAAAAAAGCATGTCATCGTGGAGAAACCAATTGCAACAACTATTGAAGAGACAAAAAAAATGATCGAAGCAACCCGAAAGGTGAACGTGAAATTCATGGTTGCCGAGGATCAAGTACATCTCCCGGCGCACAAGCTTACCAAGGAACTCTTACAGAAAGGAGCAATAGGGAAGATATTCATGGCAAGAGTGCTCAGCGCTGTCTATGACATGCCAGAAGATGATAAGGGATGGAAGCTTGATCCAATAAACAAAGGAGTTCTTCTCGATATGGCGGTTCACTACTTTATGATCCTGCAATGGCTGGTTGGACCGATAGAAACAGTCACCGCGATGGCAGAATCCGTCGTCGTAGCGAAAGGGAAAAGCGATTTTGACGACAATGCAATCGCAATTGTCAAGTTTACAAATGGAGCGATTGGTGACGTTTCAGTTACAACGGTGGTTGCTCGAGAGCCCTGTAATCGGCTTGAATTTTATGGAACTGAGGGCACGATCATCGTTGATCATTCATGCGAGAAGCCCGTGATGTATCACTCCGTACATCGTGGTATGGAAACCGAGGGATGGGAGCGGCCCGAAGTGGAACACGAAACCTATCCCGGATATTTTCCATTGGCATTCAGAAACGAAATAAATTACTTCATCGATTGCATTCTGGAGGATAGAGAACCGGAATTCGGCGGAAAAATGGGGTTGGAGTCGATGAAGGTTGTCGAAGCGGCATACAAAGCCGTGAAAACCGGGAAAACTCAAAAAGTAGAGTAAATATTTGTAAAAAAATAAGGGTGAGTGATATGATTGATTTGAGTAAATATCGCATTATTGAACTCAGTGTGGAACTCTGCCCGACGATTTACCGGTTGGACGGAGTCCGGGAAGACCCGTTTCCATCGACTGATTTGGATTGGAATGAAACGGTTGTGTATTCCGGAGGAGCAAAGCGTCTCGTGCTCCGTCAGATAAAGTATCCAGATATGGATTTCAACGAACTCATCGACATGGAGGCACACCTTGGAACACATGCGGAGACCGGGAAACACCTTGATTATGATCGACCGAGCATCACGGATTTCCCGGTGGATACCTGGATAGGTGAGGCAGTAGTGTGCGACTTTTCGAAAAAAACCCCTGTCAACGATGAACGGTACGAACTGAAGGCCAGTGACTTTGGAAAAGTCAAGAAACGAGACATCGTTTTAATCAGAAGTTCCCTGTCGTACACCGACGCCCCAACGATGACTGAAGACGCTGCGAAATGTCTTATCGAAAAAAAAGTGAAGCTTATCGGTGGACTTGAGCCATTTAACGGCGTTATTGGTACAGCCGAACTGCGGAATATCCATAACATGTTTCACGAAAATGACATCGTATTAGTGCAGGGAATGATTAACATCAATCAGATACAAAAGGAAAGGGTTTTTTTTATCGGACTCCCCATGAGAATCAAGGGACTTGATGCCTCCACGATACGAGCGATAGCTCTTGAAGAAAAGGATTGAGAACTACTAAAGCATAACAACACCGTTCATGTCATATGAGCGTGCCGCGGATGCTTCATTTTTTTATCCTGCGGCCCAGCCGGCATCGACCAACAAATCGGTCCCGGTCACGTATGAGGACTTGTCCGATGCCAAGTAGAGGATCGCCTCAGCGATTTCTTCAGGGTTCGCCCATCGGTGGAGGGCACCGATATCGGATCGTTCCTTCCTAATTTTTTCCATCGGGATACCAAGTCTTTTCGCTTCGGTCTCCACGTCACCTAAGAGCATCGGCGTCTCAACAGAACCCGGGCTAACACTGTTTACTCTGATTCCACGGGGGGCGAGTTCCCAGGCGAGCGCGCGGGTCAAGGCGATAATGGCACCTTTGGTCCCGCCGTAGACGGCATGGTTTATCTGCCCGACATGACCGGAGATAGAGGCGATATTCACAATAGAACCGCCTTTTTTCATATACGGCACGACATGTTTCGTACACAAAAAGACACTCTTATAATTCGTATTCACGACGTGTTCAAAATCCTGTTCCGTCGTGTCTAGAATCGGTTTAACAAGGACAACTCCGGCGTTGTTCACCAGGATGTCAATCGTCCCATAATCCTTTTTTACCCTTTTCACCATGTTTTTTACATCGGATTCCCTCGAGACATCAGTATGCACAAAAATCGCTTGATTCTTCTCCTTTCTAATCATAGTGAGTGTCTCTAATCCTCCCTTATCATTGATGTCGGTAATCACGACCGTGGCATGTTCTTGTGCAAATAAGACCGCGGTCGCCCGACCAATACCAGATGCAGCCCCAGTAATAATCGCTACCTTCCCTTTCAGAGACATTGTGCCCTCTCCAAATCAAATTCCACCTGCAAATACCAAGAGTTGATCTCATTAAAACATGATTTTCTGTAGTTTCAGCAAATCACCCATGGCCCCTTTCACCTTTATCTTGCCGGTCATGTAGGAGGTCACGGGGTTTATCTTTTTATCTAGTATCCCGAGAAAAATATCACTTTTTATGGTCACCAGAATATCCGGTTTTTCGATACTTTCCTCTTTCAATGAGACTGCTTCTCCGTTGACGACATCCATCACATAATTCGTGTTCAGGTCTGTAAATGAAAACTGCATCTTTTTCGTAAAATCTTTAAATTTCTCTTTTGTTGCTGGGTCGTCTAATCGAGACTTTACTTTAGTTAATCCATTCATCACTTCCTCTTTTGTAGCCATCGTCTATTCGACCTCCCTATTTTCCACTGTTCTGCAAATCATCCCTTAGGTATAAATAGTTTGATATTTCTTAAAAGCTACGTCTTAATTTCCACAAACTGCAGACAAATTAATCCAAGAGCTAGTGCTATGGGCGCGATATAAAAAATCATCCGATAATCATTATGAAACGAACTAATGATGAATCCCATAATCGGGGCTGCAGCTGCTTGTGGTGCCGCGGAAAAAATATTACCAAGACCCATGAATTTTCCTTCTTTGCCTTTCGGGAGAAGATCTGCGGTAAGAGCAAAATTCAAGACCAGAATAGCACCAAACCCTAACGCGGTCACTCCCATCGCACAATAAAGCAGGATAGAGTTCGATGAAAACGCACCAATTAATAACCCAAGCGCGGCGAGAAATACACCCAGGCTCAGAATTCGTTTTTTACCAAATTTATCCGCGATGATTCCCGAAGGAATCGCAAATGCAACGAGGATGATGGTGAATAGGCCCATGAATATGAGTGCGGAGGATTCAGGAAGATGCAATGACTCCTTCGCAAACAGCACAAAAAACGACATAAGAGTGCCGATGCCAAACCACCAAAACATGGAGGTGAACATCAATTTCATGAACTCTTTTTCTTTCACAAAATCTTTCAGTATTGATCCCATCGAAGCCTTTTCCTGGATTTCTATAGCTTTCTTTTCATGAACCGACACAATGGTAATACCAGCTGAAATTGCAATGACTGCTGCAAAAACAACAAAGGTTACGATGGGATATTGCTCCCAAATTGCGGCTCCAAGCATAAACGCAAATATGGTACCCAGAATGTTGAAGGCTTGAACATATCCACTGGTCTCTCCTCGTTCTGCAGGTTCAGTTAAATCGGGGAGAAGAGCGCAATACGGTGAATTCCACATATTGTAGAAGGCATAGAGCAGAGCGATACAAATAGCTAGCAACATGAAGCTACTCATGAATGAGAATTGAAAAACAGTGTATCGCCCCACAAGAAAAACAACTAATATCATAAAGATGTTCAGCGGGAAAAATACTATGATATACGGTTTTCTCCTCCCCAGTCTCGTCCAAGTGTTGTCGCTAATCGTGCCTATGATCGGAGGGATAAGAACACCGAGGAACTGGGCGAAACCGATGACAACGCCGATTAAAAACGCTGATGAGGTATGGTTAATCAATATGAGGGGGAGGAGATTTGAGTTTAATGAATAGACTAATCCAGCTCCAACGGATGCAGAGGCAAGGGCTAACTTTTGTTTTCTGGTAAGCATGGCCTCACTTAATTAATATATTTATAAGCATATAAATTCATCGTATTTTCTCCTATATAAGTGAGAGTTTTTATATAGTCTTAGGCGGCTACGGTAAACCAACATGAAATCGAGCAAAAAAGTAGTGACCTTTGGCGAAGTAATGCTGCGTTTCACTCCTCCTGATTTTCTGAGATTTACCCAAGCACGATCCTTTGATGTTATCTATGCGGGAGCAGAAGTGAATGTCGCTATCGCGCTCGCGAATCTCGGCGCTCCGGTGGATTATGTAACCTGCCTGCCGGAGAACGAATTAGGAGATGCCTGCATCAATTACATCCGTCAGTTTGGTGTCGGAATAAACCATATCATTCGCACCGGAGATCGCCTTGGAACGTACTATGTCGAGACGGGAGCAGTCCAAAGAGGCAACAAAGTGATCTACGACCGAGCGAACTCGGCTTTTGCAAATATTCAACCAAAGATGATTGATTGGAACAAGGTTTTCACTGACGCCCAATGGTTCCATTGGTCCGGCATTACCCCAGCGGTGAGCAAGGGGGCTGCTGACACATGCCTAGAAGCAGTAAAAACGGCAAAAAGGAAAGGACTGACGATTTCCACTGACTTGAACTATCGGAGCAAGCTGTGGAAATGGGGAAAAACACCTTCAGAAATCATGACAAATCTCATGGACTATGTCGACATCGTTATCGGAAATGAAGAGGACTTGGAGAAGGTATTTGGCATTCAAGCACCAGGTATCAATGTCACAAAAGGACAAATAAACATCGAGAAATACCGTTTCGTTACAAAACAATTAATGAAGCGTTTTCCGCATCTTCAGCTGGTCGCAATCACCCTTCGGCAAAGCATTAGCGCAAGCCATAACAAATGGACTGGTGTGCTGGATGACGGAAAAACCTTCTATACATCCTGCAATTACGATATCAGCCATATCGTGGACCGGGTCGGGGCTGGCGATGCGTTTTCTGCAGGGTTGATCTACCAGCTTTTGAATAAAACTGATCATCAAAATGCGTTAGATTTTGCTGTTGCGTTATCCTGTCTGAAGCATACCATCTATGGAGATTCATGTATGATTACTGTTGATGAAGTACAAAAATTAATGAAAGGAATAGGATCGGGGAGAATTTCCCGGTAGGTATCTATGGCGGATTTCTCAAAACACGAGGTTATCGAGGAGATATTAACCATTGGATTATTACCTGTCTTCTATCATAACGACAGTCAAGTCTCGGAGAAGATTGTTCAAGCCTGCGCTGAGGGAGGCGCGAGGGTCGTCGAATACACCAACCGCGGTGACGCTGCATATGAAGTATTCAACAGACTCATTACGTGGAGTCACAAGGAGCTCCCTCACGTTATCTTAGGTGTTGGAACAATTCTTGATTCCTCGACCGCAGCGGTGTATATCAAGAGTGGAGCAAACTTCGTCGTCGGTCCTGTTTTTAATCCTGATGTTGCTACACTGTGCAACCGCAGGAAGATTCCGTATATTCCTGGGTGCATGACTCCCTCGGAAATAACAACCGCTGAAATGACGGGCGTCGAAATTGTCAAGTTATTTCCCGGAAGCACTGTTGGACCTGAATTCATCAAAGCTGTACGAGGCCCCTGCCCCTGGTTGAAATTGATGCCGTCAGGAGGCGTTGAGGTCAATCAGCAAAATATTTCAAGTTGGATTAAGGCTGGTGCCGTTGCCTTAAACATTGGTACAAATTTAATTAAAAAGGATCTCGTGAAAGCCGGTGATTTCAATGGTATTCAAAAACTTGCAGAAGACTGCATCGGCTGGATAAAGGAAGCAAGAAACGAAGCATCTGCAGTGCGATGAACACGCTCTCTTATGCCCATACCTCTTTTCCAGACAGTGAAGACTTCGTCATGTCGAGGGTTAGAAAATGGGAAAAACAAGGATCATGAAACTGCATACTGACAAGGATTGGTTTGTCGATGAACTCGGTCGACGAATCCTCCTTCGCGGCGTAAATTTTACTGCCTCTTCAAAAATACCTGCCACTCCGAATGGTGCCACGCATCTGAAAACCGATTTTCATGACCATAAACAGGTTTCCTTTATCGGACGTCCCGTTCCTGTAAAGGAATGTGAAGAACATTTTACTCGCCTCACCCATTGGGGGTTTAACTGCCTGAGATTTTTAGTAACGTGGGAGGCAATCGAGCATGCAGGCCCCAAACAGTATGACGCTGAATTCCTTGATTATATCGAGGAAGTTTTAAAAATCGCTGGAGAACACGGATTCTACGTGTTCATCGATCCCCATCAAGATTGCTGGAGCCGTATGAGTGGTGGCGATGGCGCTCCAGGGTGGACCTTTGAAAAAGTCGGCATCGATTTTACCAAGTTTCATGACGCAGGAGCCGCCTGGATAATGCAATATCGGTATGATCCACGAAACCCACGCTTATATCCACCGATGTCGTGGTCTCAAAGTCGGATCCAATTTGGATGCGTAACGATGTTTACCCTTTTTTTTGGAGGAAGGGATTTTGCGCCCTCGTGCATCATTGACGGACACAATGTGCAGGAGTTTTTTCAGACCCACTATATCGATGCGTTCAAACAAATCGCGGTTCGTACAAAGGGGATGACACACGTACTTGGGTTTGACTCGCTGAATGAACCGACAAGTGGTTTTATCGGCGTAAAACTCGATGGATCAAACATTGACATTGCTGAGTCAGTTGGATATGCATTTACCCCAATCAATGCGATACTCACGGGAGCAGGATTTCCTCAACAGGTTCCACTCAAAGAAGTCAAGGGGTTAGGCATCAAGGAAACCCGCCGCGATGAAATCAATCCAAAAAGGATTTCTTGCTGGAGAGAGGGAGCACAAGATATCTGGAAGAACGAAGGCGTCTGGAACCTAGATCAAAACAACCACCCTACGCTCGGAGATAATGACTATTTTGTGAAGAGAAGAGAAAAGACCGTGAACTATTTCCGGGATTACCTCTCACCGTTCATATGTCGGTTTGCAGAGGGACTTCGCAGCGTTAATCCTGATACCATCATTTTTTATGAGGGACCGGCAGAAACCATACTGAAAGGGAAGGGAGTCGAACTCGTGTTACCAACGAATGTGGTGAATGCTCCGCATTGGTACGATGTTGCGACCCTTGGTCTGCACCGGTTCATGGATACGGTGAGCTATGACTATATCTCCGAGAAAAGATTGTTTGGAAGAAGAGCAATACAAAAATCTTTTCAGAGGCAACTCGCCACCCTCAAAGCAATGGCTGACAAATATTCCGCTGGCGGCCCCACAATCATCGGTGAATTTGGTCTGCCGTACGACATCAACAACAAAAGAGCATATGCTCTTTATAAACACCAACCGAACAAGGCGTGGGCGTCCCATGTCAAGGCTCTGACATGGTACTACGACGCACTCGATGAGAATCTCCTGAGTTCATGTCAATGGAACTATAACCCGGTGAATACCAACGAGTGGGGGGACCTGTGGAACCTCGAAGATTTTTCCATCTTTTCCAAAGATCAACAGACTTCCAACTGGCATGAAGATATCAATGCAGGAGGGCGGGCTATCCCCGGGTTTTGCCGTCCTCATTTTCTCTCGGTTGCTGGTACGCCGCTGAAGATGAGCTTTGACAGAAAAAAAGGGACATTCCTCTTTGCATTCGATGCAGATGCGTCCATCCCCGCTCCGACCACATTATACATACCCAACATACACTATCCAAACGGATATGACATCACGGTCTCCGAGGGCGATGTCAAAAAAGAAGAGCAATTGGTTTACATACAGATTCACCAGAACGGCCACCACATCGTAAAAATATGTAGAACGTAAGAATCCCTATACGGCTATTCAACGTATTGGATTTTCCCGGTCCGAACCGATTCGTACGCACATAATGCTGTTTTCAACGCTGCCTTCCCCAGTTCACCAGTCACCAGCGGCTCTTTATCCTCACGGACACAATCAACGAAATGCTCGATTTCCCTGCCAAATGAAATACCGTAATACCCAGGGAACGGGGCATGCTCAACCGCAGGTCTTACCCATCCTTCCGTCTCATACCCGGCCTTATGGGAAGCATACATCAAAGGCTGCTCCCACATATGATCCTCAATGATGGTCCCCTCCGTCCCATACAGTTCAAGTCTATTGGTCGGCTCGCTGACCACACAACAACTGACATCCACCTCGCCTAACGCCTGGTTCTTGAACTTGAGGAGAATCGCTGCAGTATCGTCGTTCTCAGTATCGACTTCACATGCCAGTTTCTCGGCAAACGCAAACACACTCTTGATTTCTCCCACGATCCATCGGAGAACAAAAAAGCGGTGGACGCCCATATCCAGCAGCGATCCAATGGCCTCAGGGGACGTCTTCCATGTCCCAGAAACAACCGGGACATCACCAACGACCTCGTAGGCTTTCGCAAGGAAAATACGACCGATGACCCCTTTGTCAACAAGGTCTTTTGCCATCTGATGCGCAGGGATGAACGCATGGTTTTCCGCAACCATGAGCTTCACTCCGGCTTTTTTCGCTGCCGCAATCATCCTGTCCGCGTCCTTCAGCGTCGTTGCTATCGGTTTTTCGACCAACACATGTTTTCCCGCCTCAACCGCCGCAATCGCTGCTTCAGCATGGAGATGATGAGGTAAGCAGATATCCACGATTTCGACATCAGACCGACGCAGAAGCTCATGATAATCGACACAGGCACTGCTTTCATTCATCGAAGCATTCGTTTCCGCGCACTCTCTGTCTTTGTCACATATGGCGATAAGCTTGGCCTTATCTTTGATCGCATTATAACTTTCCACATGCAAACAGCCGGCAGCGCCCATTCCGATAACAGCCACACCTATTTTTTTCAAATCAACTCACCTACGTACGAATTATCAATATGCTGTTGACTTACCTTTTATTTTCTATTTTATCAGCAGGGTTTGGTCCAAGGTCGATAGTCTTTCGCATCCGGATTTTTTCACCAAATAGGTATCCTCC